>Ga0315281_10013833_pt1 | contig 10901 bp, 11 predicted proteins | sample YL17G07_0_MG_FD_204540 | JGI IMG/M metagenome (GOLD analysis project Ga0315281, IMG submission 204540) | Sediment microbial communities from Yellowstone Lake, YNP, Wyoming, USA - YL17G07_0 | ecosystem: Environmental > Aquatic > Freshwater > Lake > Sediment | place: USA: Wyoming | collected... | reverse complement strand
CCGGCACCGACGCTTCGAGGCTGCCGAGTTCGGCTTCCGCCCTGGTCAGCGCCTGCGCGAGCGCGACGCGCTGCTGTTCGAGTTCGGCGATTCTGCCTGCATCGGGCATGACGAGATTCAGGTTTTCTACATTCAGGCGGTTTTTGCGCTGCTCAAGCTGCGACAGGATTTTCAGGGCGTGCGACTCGCGCGTTTCCTCGATGCTTTGCGCCTGTTCGGCTTCGCGCACCTGGTTTTCGAAAGCCTTGGTTTCGGCGGCGGCGGCTTTGACCTTTTCCTCGGAGCCGGGAACGGCGGCACGCGTTTCCGCGGCATGCAATCTGGCGGCTTCGATTTTGCCGATCGCACCGGCCAGCTCGCGGTGCCAGCGCTCCTGCTCGGTGACCGTGGTTTCGCGATTGAGTTCGACTTCGGCAAGCTGCTGCGTGAGGCTATCGAGCTGCATCGTGAGGCGGCGGCGATTGTCGCCCAGGTACTGAATTTCCTGTTCGAGCTGCGACACCTCGGTGTTGGCCTCGTACACGCGCGCCTGCACGTCGTGCAGGGCGTCGCTCTCGGCATAGTGGTCCTGGCGCAGGCGTTCGATCTCGCTTTCGCATTCGCGCAGGCGCGCGGTCTCGGCTTCGATACCGACTTCGATCTTGCGGATTTCGTTGGTGTAGCGATCCTTGGCGGCAGCGGCTTCGCGGCTGCGCGTGAAGGCAAGCAGGTTCTGCGTGAGCGCCAGTTCCTTCTGGTATTCCTGGTACTGCGCGGCGACTTGCGCCTGCTGTTCCAGCTTTCCGAGTTGCGTTCCCAGTTCGCCGCGGATATCGTCCACGCGCGAAAGGTTGTCGCGGCTATCCTCCAGACGCAATTCGGTCTCGCGGCGGCGTTCGCGGTATTTCGACACGCCCGCGACCTCTTCGAGAAACACGCGCAGCTCTTCCGGTTTGGAAGTGATGACACGCGAAATCATGCCCTGCTCGATGATCGCATAGGCACGCGGGCCGAGACCGGTACCGAGGAACATATCGGTGATGTCGCGGCGGCGCACATGCTGGCCGTTGATGTAATAGCTCGAATCGCCGTCGCGCTGGATGACGCGCTTCACCGAGATTTCGCCGTATTGCGCCCACGGCCCGCCGATGCGGCCGAGGCTGTTGTCGAACACCAGCTCGACGCTGGCGCGCGATACCGGTTTCCTTTGCGTCGAGCCGTTGAAAATCACATCGTCCATTTTCTCGCCGCGCAGATGCCTGGCGGAAGATTCGCCGAGCACCCAGCGCACCGCGTCGATGACATTCGACTTGCCGCATCCGTTGGGGCCGACGACGCCGACCAGCTGGCCGGGAACCGCGATTTGCGTAGGATCGACAAAAGACTTGAAACCGGCGAGTTTGATTTGTGTAAGACGCAAGGGACGTTCTTTCGCTCTTGTAATTATTCGCCCGGAGAATCTGGCGCCATTCAGGCGCCGGGCGAAAGTGCTAGGGTTCGGATTCGTTCTGCAATAAAATCGCAATTTTACCTGATTGAATCAACGCATCCCAATGGCCACGAAGAAAGCTTTAACAAAGTCGCTTAAGTCCTTGACGCAACTGGGGGCGAGTCCGGCAGCCCGGCCGGGAAAGGTCCTCGAAACCTTTCCCAATCCGCATCCGCAACGCGATTATGCGATCCACATGCGTATCCCGGAATTCACCTGCCTGTGTCCCAAGACCGGCCAGCCTGACTTCGCCACGCTGCATCTGGACTACATCGCCGACAGGAAATGCGTGGAACTCAAAAGCCTCAAGCTCTACATCTGGTCGTTCCGCAACGAAGGCAAATTCCACGAAGCCGTGACCAACGAAATTCTCGGCGATCTGGTCAAGGCCGCCCAGCCGCGCTTCATGCGCCTCACGGCGGAGTTTTTCGTGCGCGGCGGAATATACACCACCGTTGTTGCCGAACACCGCAAGAAAGGGTGGAAGCCGCAGCCGCGCGTGGAATTCGCGCCGGCAAAAAAAGAGTAGCCGTCTGCACACCGTTATCCTGAAATTCCCGAATCCTCTTTGACACCCATACGGGTTCCGCATAATCCATGGCGCCAACATTCTACGTTTTCGTCCTCGTGGCTTGCCTGTCGGGCTGTGCCATACCCATCGTAGAGCACCGGCCTGCGGAAAGTATCAAGGTGGCCAGGGACACCGGGGTGTTAAACGAGGTCAGGCGACTCGGCAGGGATGGTGATTGGCTGGTCATCCGCGGCTACCACGTCACCGACAATCTGGTGGCGACCCTGACCAACACACCCTTGAGTCACGCCGCCGTCCTCGATATAACCAAGGATCAGGTGATAGAGGCAGAATCCGCAGGCGTGCATCTCTCGACCTTGCCCCAATTCGTTGCCAAATCACATCGTCTGCTGTTGATCCGGCCGGTATGGTCGGACGAAAAGACTTCCGTAGAGGCGCTGCAAAAAGCGCGCGCGCTGGTAGGGAAAAAATACGATTTCCTCGGTTTGATCGGGCTCAATGTCCCCGATAGTTTTTACTGCTCCGAGCTGACTCTGGCTATTTACTTGCCTTACATTCCCAAAGCTCAGATCATTCCGCGTCCCGATGAACCGGGGCAACTCTACTTCTGGGGAAGAATACTCTTCGATTCGGGGATTCCGCCCGATCGATAAGGAGTAAGAGACGACCGGGGCATAACCGGCAGGCTATCGAGAGGCGCAGCGCGCAGTCGACGAGCAAGACAGCCCACAATTGATTTATTCAGGATCTCTCCCATGTCCAGCAAAACCTTCACCCTGCCCCACGCACTTTACCAATATCTGCTTGCCAACTCGCTGCGCGACAGTGATCTGCTGCGCGAGTTGCGCGACGTCACCTTGTCCGATCCGATGGCGCGCATGCAGATTTCGCCGGAGCAGGGCCAATTCATGGCGCTGCTGGTGCAGTTGATGGGCGCCAGGCGCTGCCTTGAGGTCGGCGTGTTTACCGGCTACAGCTCGCTGAGCGTGGCGCAGGCCCTGCCCGCGGATGGCCGCATTGTCGCCTGCGACATCAGCGAGGAATGGACAGCAATCGCGCGCCGCTTCTGGCAAAAAGCCGGCGTGGCGCACAAAATCGAACTGCGCCTCGCGCCCGCACTGGAAACGCTCGACAAACTGATCGCCGATAATCAGGCGGGAACATTCGACTTCGCCTTCATCGACGCCGACAAGGAGAATTACGCCAACTATTACGAGCGCTGCCTGATGCTGGTGCGCAGCGGCGGGCTGATCGCGGTCGATAACACGCTTTGGTCCGGGCGCGTCGCCGATCCGGAAAATCGGGAAAGCGACACACAGCACATTCGCGAATTCAATACCCGGCTGCATCGCGACAAACGCATCAGCTTGTCGCTTTTGCCAGTGGGTGACGGCCTGACGCTGGCACTGAAAATTTAGCCGTCGCTGGCGGGTGTGACCCGCCCTACATTTTCTCTTTCGCGTCCGCACCCATAAACCCCGACAGCAGGCTCGCGAGCACGATCAGGGCGCCGCCGATCCAGTCGCGCGCGCCTGCGACTTCGCCCGCGAACAACCACGCGGCGGCGGCGGCCACCACCAGTTCGAACAGGAGAATCACCACGGCGCGTGTCGCCGGCAGACGCGACAGGCCATATTGCAACGCCAGGCTCATGCCCACCAGCGAAAATCCGATCCCCGCGAGCAGTGGCCATTGTTGCGGCGCCTTTCCCCAGCCCTCCGCTGGGGCAAAGCCCAGCGCAAGCGGCAGCGCGACCAGGGTCACTCCCAGCCAGATCGCCTGTGACTTGGCAGCCGCGCTCGCGCCCTCGGCCTTGCGCACCAGCACATTGCACAGCGCGAAAAACATTCCCGCAGCAACTCCCAGCCAGTCTGCCTTCGATGCCGGCCAGGGTGCGCCGAGCTCGGGGCGCCACAGCATCACCGCGGCGCCCATGAGCGCAACGGCCATTACCCCGTAACCGCGCGCCGCGAGTTTTTCCCCGAGCAACCAGTGCGCCAGCGGTATGGTCCACAACGGCGCGAGGTAAAACAGCAGCACCACGCGCATGATGTTGCCTTCGAGCACACCGAGGATGTAGGACACATTGCTCACCCCTGCCGCGAGCCCCATCGCGGCAAACAGGCCGGGCTGCGCGCACCACTCGCGCGGCGCGCGCGGGAACAGCGCGAGACCCGCCGCCGAGGCGATACCGTAGGTGATGAGCGAAGACAGTTCACCCCCGACCCCGGCTTGCGCCAGCAGCCGGTAGGGATACCAGACGATGCCCCACATCGAGGCGCCGGCGAGCAGGGCAAAAACGGGAAGTGAAGGGAAGGGTGGCAAGTTATAATTCGATATCGTCGCGCGGCCGATGCGGCCGGGAAACACCTGCCATTCTATCAACCCAGGCGCACTTACGGACATGCACCCGCCCCTCCCCTTCACAGGTGAACGTTTCCTGCCCGATTGCCGGGGAGAGATGTGGTACGAGCACTGGCACCGCTACCACTATGTCGCGCCTGCGCTGGCCGGCAAGGAGGTGCTCGACGTGGCATGCGGCGAGGGCTACGGCGCCGCGCTCATCGCGAAACACGCGAAGCGCGTCTGCGGCGCCGACCTTTCCGCGCAGGCCATCGCGCACGCGAAGGCAGCCTACTCAAGCATAGCCAATGCCGAATTTGTCGCGGCGCCCTGCACCAGGCTGCCCTTCCCCGATGCTTCATTCGATGTGGTGGTGTCGTTCGAAACCGTCGAACACATCGAGGAACAGGACGCCTTTCTGGGCGAAATCAAAAGGGTGTTGCGCCACGACGGCGTGCTGATACTCTCATCCCCCAACAAGCCGGAATACAGCGGCGCGCGCGGCTACGACAATGAGTTTCACGTCAGGGAGCTCGACGGCAAGGAACTCGAAGACTTGCTCGCGCGGTATTTTCCACACACGCTTTGGCTGGGGCAGCGCAACGGCTTTTTTTCGCTTATCTGGCCGCGCGCAGAAGCCAAACCTGCCGGAGAAGCGCTGTCCGTCTCGTCTTTCGCGCCTTCGCAAACGACGCCGTTTTCCCTGGCGCCGCTTTACTTCATCGTTGTTGCAGGAGCCAATGCGCATGCGGTGGCATCGGCAAAGTCCAGCCTTTCGGTGTTCTCCGATGAGGAGGAATTCGCCTATCGCGACTACCGCAAGATTTTCCGCGATCTCACGAGCCTTGCCGCATTGCACGAAGATTTGCAGCAGGAGAAGCATGAACTCGAAGCGGTACTGGCAGCCAGAAACGCCGACCTGACCAGGGCACAATCGGAGCGGGACGATGCGGCAAATCAGTTGCGCGCCCTGAATACCGGGGCCGAACAGATGCGGCAGGCGCTTACTGCCTGCCAGCATCAACTCAAGACTCGCGCGGGCTTGCGCGGCTGGTTGCTGGCGCCGCTGCGCATGGCGAAGCGGCTCTTCTTCGGCCAATGATTCCGTGCCGCGCAGAATATCGATTTATCTTTGAATACACGTAAAGGGAAACATCATGCAGGACTTTCAAGCCATCATCGAAACTGCCTGGGAGGAGCGCACCACCCTCCAGCCCGGCACCGCGCCCGCCAAACTCGGCGAAGCGATCGACCATGTTCTCGACCAGCTCGACCAGGGCAAATTGCGCGTCGCCGAAAAAATCAATGGCGAATGGATCACGCACCAGTGGATCAAGAAGGCGGTGCTGCTGTCCTTTCGAATCGAGGAAAACCGCGTCACCGAAAGCGGGCCGATGCGCTACTTCGACAAGGTTCCGACCAAATTCCATGACTACGATCACGAGCAGTTCGTGCGTGGCGGCTTCCGCGTCGTCCCTGGCGCGGTGGTGCGGCGCGGCGCATTCATCGCCAGGAACGCGGTGCTGATGCCGTCGTTCGTGAATATCGGCGGCTACGTCGATGAAGGCACCATGGTCGATACCTGGGCGAGCGTCGGATCGTGCGCGCAGATCGGCAAGAACGTGCATCTTTCCGGAGGCGTCGGCATCGGCGGCGTGCTTGAGCCGCTGCAGGCCGGGCCGACCATCATCGAGGACAATTGCTTCATCGGCGCGCGCTCGGAAATCGTCGAGGGCGTGGTCGTCGGCGAAGGCGCGGTAATCTCGATGGGTGTGTATATCGGGCAGAGCACCAAGATTTACGACCGCACCAGCGGCGCCGTCGTTTACGGCAAAGTGCCCGCCGGCGCGGTGGTGGTGCCCGGCGCCCTGCCTTCCGCGGATGGCAAATACAGCCTCTATTGCGCTATTATCATCAAGCAGGTGGATGCCAAGACGCGCGCCAAGACCAGCATCAACGAGCTGCTCAGGGGCGCATAGACGAGTAAACCGGGGAAACGACCATGATCCTGTTAAAACTGTTCAGCCTGATGGCGGATAAGAACGCGTCGGATATTTTCGTTTCCGCGGGTTCTCCCATCCAGATCAAGATCAATGGCATGACCACGCCGGTCAATCCCCAGATCATCGACAAGGAAACCAGCAAACGCCTGTGCTACGAGCTGCTCACTCCGGGGCAGATCGATACGCTGGAAAGGGAGCGCGAACTCAACCTCTCCATGCCGCTCGATGGCGTGGGCAACTTCCGCGTCAACATGTTCTGGCAGAAGGACTCGGTCGCCGCGGTGGTGCGTTACATCACCACCGACATCCCGACCATGCAATCGCTCGGCCTGCCGGCGCTGCTCAGCCAGTTGGTGATGGAAAAGCGCGGGCTGATCCTGGTCGTGGGCGCAACCGGATCGGGCAAATCGACCACGCTTGCATCGATGCTCGACTTTCGCAATACCACGCGCACCGGGCATATTCTCACCTTCGAAGACCCCATCGAGTACGTATTCACGCCGAAGAAGTCGGTCGTCAACCAGCGCGAAATCGGCATCGATTCGCACTCCTTCCACGACGCGATGCGCAACGCGCTGCGCCAGGCGCCCGACTGCATTCTGGTCGGCGAGATCCGCGACATCGAGACCATGAAAATGGCCATGATGTATTCGCTTTCCGGCCACCTGTGCCTGGCCACGCTGCACGCCAACAACAGCTACCACGCGCTCAATCGCATCATCAATTTCTTCCCTCTCGACCAGCGCGCCATTTTGCTGCAGGACCTGTCGGTGGCGCTCAAAGCCATCGTTTCGCAGCGCCTCGTCAAAGCGGTCGACGGCAAGCGCATCGCCGCATTCGAAATCCTGCTCAACACCACCAACATTTCCGAACTGATCGCCGAGGGCGCCGTGGGCGAGATCAAGGATGCGATGGAAAAAAGCCTCACACCGGGATCGCAAACTTTCGAGCAGGACCTGTTCAAACTCATCAAACAGAACCGCATCACCGTCGATGAAGGTCTCACCAACGCCGACTCGGCCACCAACCTGGGGCTGCTCATCGGCAATTCGGGCATCATTCCCGCGTACCAGGATGCCAAGGACGTGCCGCTTCCGCCCAGCCGTCCCGGCGCGCCGTCGTTCAGCGAATTCAAGATCGATCAGACAACCTAGACTTTGCCGGCCGCATATCCACGCATCCGCGCACAGCGAAACAGCCGGATTCACACACGTTTCTCATCCCCATGAGTGCAACCCTTGACCTCGCCATAGAACTGATCGCGCGCCGTTCCGTCACGCCCGAGGATGGCGGATGCCAGGAACTGATGATCGGCCATCTCGAAGCGCTCGGCTTTCACGTCGAACGCGTCGCATCCGGCGGTGTGCAGAATTTCTGGGCGCGGCGCGGCACTACCAGGCCGCTGGTGTGCCTGGCCGGCCACACCGACGTGGTGCCCACCGGGCCGCTCGACAAATGGCATTCCGATCCCTTTCAACCGGTGCAGCGCGACGGTAAACTGTTCGGGCGCGGCGCCGCCGACATGAAAACCAGCCTCGCCGCTTTCGTGGTCGCGAGCGAACGCTTCGTCAAGGCGCATCCCGATCACACCGGATCGATCGCCTTCCTGATCACCTCCGACGAAGAAGGCCCCGCGACCGACGGCACGATCAAGGTCTGCGACATGCTCAAGGCGCGCGGCGAGCGCATCGACTTCGCCCTCGTCGGCGAGCCGAGCTGCGCAAAGGTGTTCGGCGACACCATCAAGAACGGCCGGCGCGGATCGCTTTCGGGAAAGCTCATCGTCAAGGGCGTGCAGGGACATATCGCCTACCCGCACCTCGCTAAAAATCCTATCCACCTCGCGGCCCCGGCGCTTGTCGAACTTGCCGCCACCGAATGGGATCGCGGCAACGAATACTTTCCGCCGACCACCTGGCAGGTTTCGAACGTGCACGCGGGCACCGGCGCGAGCAACGTCATCCCCGGCCACATCGAAATCGATTTCAATTTCCGCTTTTCCACGGCGAGCACCGAACAGAATCTCGCGCAGCGCGTGCGCGCGATTCTCGACCGCCACGGCCTCGATTACGATCTTGACTGGACGCTAGGCGGCAAGCCTTTCCTCACGCCGCGCGGCACGCTGGTCGATGCCATGAGCGCGGCCATCGCGCAAGTCACCGGCGTCACCCCGCAGGTTTCGACCACGGGCGGCACCTCGGATGGCCGCTTCATCGCGGAAATCTGCAACCAGGTGGCGGAGTTCGGCCCCCTGAACGCGACCATCCACAAACTCGACGAGCATATCGACATTGCCGATGCCGATAAGCTCGCCGAAATCTATTTCCTTACATTGCGGAGTTTGCTCGCGCAGAAAGGCTGACCATGTCCACTCCTCAACCAGAGGTGACCTTTTCCGGGCTTTGGGACCTTGCGCACAAGGAGCTCGGCACGGTACGCGACTGCCTGCGCTTCGCCGTGAGCCGCTTCAACGAGGCCAAACTTTTTTTCGGCCACGGCAGCAACAACGCCCACGACGAGGCCGCCTACCTCATTCTGCACACCCTGCACCTGCCGCCCGATACCCTCGAACTCTATCTCGACGCCACACTCACGGCGCCGGAGCGCGACCTGGTGCTCGCCGTGCTCAAGCGCCGCGTCAAGGAGCGTCTGCCCGCCGCCTATCTCACGCACGAGGCGTGGCTCACCGGCCATCGCTTCTATGTCGACAAGCGCGTCATCGTGCCGCGTTCCTTCATCGCCGAATTGCTGCAGGAACAGCTTGCACCGTGGATCGCAGACCCGGCCTCGATCCGCAGCGTGCTCGACCTGTGCACCGGATCGGGGTGTCTTGCCATACTCGCCGCGCTGCATTTTCCCGATGCCCGCGTCGATGCGGCCGACATTTCCTCCGACGCGCTCGACGTGGCGCAACGCAATATCTACGACTACCATCTGCAGGATCGCGTGCGCACCGTCGATTCGGACATGAACAGCGCGCTCAAGGGACGGCGCTACGACCTCATCCTATCCAACCCGCCATATGTCACCGGCGGCGCGATGGCGGCGCTGCCCGAAGAATATCGCCACGAACCCGCACTGGCGCTCACCAGCGGCGAGGACGGCCTCGACCACGTGCGCGTGATCCTCGGCAACGCCGCGCAGCACCTCACCGATAACGGCATGCTGGTCGTCGAGATCGGCCACAACCGCGAAGCAGTCGAAGCGGCGTTCCCCGCCCTCCCCTTCATCTGGCCCGAAACCTCGGCGGGAGAAGACATGGTGTTTATACTCAGGCAGGCGGATTTGCGCGCGGGGGAGTGAGGCCCGAGTCAATGCTGGAGGCATCGGGAAACCAGGGTAATGCTCATGAACTTCAGGATTTCCAAGCTATTGCGGCAGGCGAGACCCAGTACTAAATTGAAGGGCGGGTGTTCGCGGGCGTTTCGTATCGCTACATCCCCAGATTGGATACGATGCACTGGTCGGAAGACAAAAATTCCATAGTTGAACAATGCATATGTTCTTGTTGCCGAGTTCTGGGGAGTCGTCCTTGGTAAAGCGCGCGCGCTTCAGAGCTGCCAACGCTTCTTCTCCAAAGTCTTTCACCGGCAAGGAATACACCACATTCCGAGCGAGGATCTCGCCCTGCGGGTCGACCTCTATCACGATTTCCGTTGCACCCTCGACCCCTGCCCGAGCTGCACGATATGGAAATTCGACCCGTTTTGGCATAACTTCGTAAGTGCGCAATTTTATCTTAGGAAAGTTTGCGCCGGTCAGCTGCTTGACAGGTACAGGATTGGACACAAAGATCGCAGGCTTGCCCTCTTTTATCTCGAACCAAATCACAACCTCGCCGGCGCTATCTCGCGTCTTGCAATCCCTTGTAATTGCTGGCGCAAACCTCCAATGCTCGATCACGCCTTTCACTGCAAGGGCCAACGCTTCCTTTCCCTCTGCGTTATGGATGACAGGCGCGGAAAGTATTCCCTCCCTGGTTACAGTACCCGTCACTCGAATTTCCGCAGGGTAAGACTCGGCGGTTACATCTGCCGGAATTCCCGGTTTGACTATGAACAGCGGGCGAGCGTTGATATGTTTCTCGCTCAGCATCTCCGGTGCGGATTGCCCTGCTGCCCATATTGGAAACAATAGTGAAAATGCTGCCACAAACGAGCGCATCATGCCCTCCTCCCGCACTTATGCCAAAAGCCTAATCTTTCTATTTCCAGTATCCGAGGTCTTCCGCAGCAGCCGTAACTGTACGAGTCGCGTCGTGATCTGGCAAGCGTTGACCGATCGCGACACTAAAACTTTCAGCAAGACCGCGGGGGAAAAGACGTTCAACTATTTGCTGTGGCCGGGGAAGGAACAGGTGCATACTCAGTCAGGTAATAGGGCGGGTAATAGGGGACGTACCACGGATATTTTCATGCCCGCTCCTTGAGGGAAAAGGCGCCAAGCTCACATTTTGGGTCTTCACGGAATCGAGTGGGTATATTGATGGATGAAATAGCTTGAAGTCCGCATGGATACTGGGTTTCCGGGGTTTCCTTAGCCGCTGGAATTTGGC
>Ga0315281_10013832_pt1 | contig 10902 bp, 13 predicted proteins | sample YL17G07_0_MG_FD_204540 | JGI IMG/M metagenome (GOLD analysis project Ga0315281, IMG submission 204540) | Sediment microbial communities from Yellowstone Lake, YNP, Wyoming, USA - YL17G07_0 | ecosystem: Environmental > Aquatic > Freshwater > Lake > Sediment | place: USA: Wyoming | collected... | reverse complement strand
CGACATCTCTCTCAGGCTTTGGTCCGGATTCCAGGTGAAGCGTCTGCCGTCGGATGGGTCATCTTTCTCATAGGCCATGGCAGCAGCAAATAGCTCTGGATGGTTCTCAAGCAGTCCGACCCACTCGATGAGTTGCTGGAAGAAGCAGAAGTAGCACCCGGACCTGGACCGCCACCGGTGGTAGTCGGGGAGGCCGAGGCCACCTTTGGCGAGAATGCTCATGACGTCATCCTTGACGATGCCGTCTTCCTTGAAGGGGTAGCGCGCGGCGATGTTTGGCCGACGGGAGATATAGCCCAAGCGGTCCTCGTCGGCCCTGATCCCGATGTAGCTGGTGATCTCATCATCACCCACGTAGGCCTCGAAGGGGCGTATCTTGAGAAGTTCAGTGCACCAGCGCACTCTGTGTGACGGCAGGTATCCGCGCCGGAGAGCCAAGTGGTGGTCGAAGTCTCTCCCGTCATGCTTCAGTACGACGATGGGCTTGCCGAGGTAGGCCTCGAGCCGCTTCAGGTAATCGTAGGTCTCTGGGAGTTCCTTCTCGGTGTCGCAGAAGACGTACTCGATCTCAGGTACGCGACCGCGCATGTAGATGGCTAGGGCAGTGCTGTCCTTGCCACCGGACAGAGAAAGGATGTGTCGTACCCTCCTGGACACTTCCTGCTGCTCCTACTCGCGCTCGTCCGGTCTCGGGGAGCCGCCGAGTTGGTCGAGAAGCGACAACAAGGCGGCACGGACGACACGGCTGGGTGTGGATCTCGGGGGCGTTCCCCTCAGGACCTTTGCGATCTTGTTCGCCAGGCGACGGCTTTGCCCTTCCTCCCTGGGGGTCAGAGCAGGGCGAACCAGGCCCAAGACCTTCGGGTGTGCTCTCAGCCCTAATGCGTCCTGCATCAGTGCCCCGACTACTTGCGCCTGGATGGGGAACTGAGCAACGTCGGCATCACTCCATGACCTTGGAGGACGACTTGCCACGAGCGCCAGCACGCTTTCGAGTACCGCCTGCTCCTCGCCGGTCATTGCCGCTCTATGGATGAACGGCGCCAGCGTGGCGTCAACGACGCTCCCGTCGAGCTCGACCGCCTTCTCACGGAAGGCCTTCCACCCGGCCTCTCCGGTCTCGAAGCCACAGGCCTTGAGAAGCTGGTCTCGCGCACTCTCGACCATCACTGGTGTTGCGCGCCCCCAGGTCTGCAGAGCATCGTTGAGCTTGTCGAAGAAACCATCGATCTTTCGCCGACTGGCGGCAGTCCCAGAGAAGGGGGACAACCCTAGTGCGACGGGAAGGTCATGGAACAGCAGTCGTTCGGGTGACCTGGCGCTGCTGATCGCCTCGCGCACTGCTAGCGTATGGGCTGGCAAGCTCCTGGTCTTGTGAGCGAATTCAGGAAGGCGCCTGACCATGCCAATCAGGGCGCGCACAACCGGAACTACAGCCGGCGCGGTGCCCAGGCCATCTGCGATCCGTCTCACTACCGCAGCTCTTTCGCCTCTTACCCGGCATCCGGCCACTGCGAACTGCTCCGGGCGCCGCATCAGCACCTCGTAATCGGCGATAGCAGGTTCGGCGACGAAAGTCCCTTCTCGGTACAGCGTTGTCTCCTGGTCGTGTACCAGCATGAACGCGCAGAGGATGACCGGCAGCACGCCCACAGTCAGTCCGAAGGGGAACCCGGTGAGGAGCGCGAACAGCTCGGTGACGGGCTTCGGCCCCGGTGGATCGGAGAAGACGGCTCTCTCCAATGCTCCCCAGGCTGGGAGCAAGCGAGCCGGGTCGCTAGCGGTCGGAGGCACGAATGCCCAGGTCCCGTCCTTCCGCTTGCGGTGAAGGCCGGTACTGCGCAGCACACACTCGTACATGCTCCGTTCCGGGGGAAAGCCCTCGATCCCCAGTGCCGGCTCGGCAGCAGAGGTCAGCATTCGTTCGACCAGATTCCGCCGGCCAGCCGCTGCTGCGGATGAGAGCGAATGCCGGTTGATGAGCTCGTTGCGGAGTATCGGCGCGGCGCTGTACGTTTCGTCCGCCATCTTAGACAGGAGCACCGCGAAGCGGCGAGGTGACGCGATCTCCAGCCTCTTGCCCTTGTGGAGCCAGACCGCATCCCCGCCTGGACCGAAGATCCGTCGCCACTCCCGGAGAAACGCGTCCTCAGCCTCCCGCCTCCGTGCTTCAAGGTGTCGCCGGGCCGCGCGATCGCTGTCGAGGGCGCGGCTTTCCCGCCTAACTCGGTCTGCGGCCACTAGGTCGATGGCAGCATCCTGGAGCACATCGGTCTCGCATCCGATGGCGACAAGCACGTTCGAGTCTCGCCGGGCTCGCGCCTTGACCTCGGCGGCGTCTGCGTCCTCCTCAGAAGCAGCCAGACAGAGCAACACCGTCAGATCACGCTGGGCCGCCGCGATCGCAGTATCGAAGTCGGCACCGGCGCATGTGGTTACGTTGACGCTGCGCACCGTGCCTGTTTCGTAGGAGTGCCGCCGTGCGATCAACCGGTCTGGGGGGTTCAGCTCGAGTGCAGCACGGGTGGCCGCGCCCGCAGGGACACCAACGCGTGCGGCTTGCAGCTCCCCGTCAACGTCTACGTCGCCGCCCTCCCAGAGCCGATACCTATGACTGTGTCGGCTGTACGAGATCAGCTGGCGATCCTGCAGGCTCGACAGGGCAGCATCCACAGCAGGTGCCGAGCCGTCAGCCTGGGTCAGGGCGAGTCGCAATACCTCGGCTGAGCCGGGTAGCCTCTGGTCTTGCACTACCCCGAGTAGGGCTACCGCTTTGAGCGCAGTCATCTCCACATCAGAGATCCGGTCTGCCGCCTGCTCAACAGCCTCGATGGCGTCAGCCCAGTCGCGGCCGAATGCCGGAGCTCCGCCAGTGCCCAGCATGACCTCGACCGCGTAGTCAAACAGTGTGTCTACACCGAACAGCGGCGGACATGCCGAATCGAACGGAGTCTCATTCAGGAACCGACTGAGACCATGGGGTTCAGAACCGGAGAGGAAACTGAAGAGACTACGATGGCTCTGTGCGGCGCGCTGGAAAAGCGCGGGCAGAATCAGCAAGGTCATCGGATGAAGTGGATAGCTGGCGCGAGCAGCGTCTACGAATCGGCCCCGCAGCGACGATGGCACCAGGCCCGTAGCGTCAATCTGCCTACACAGCTCTCGAAAGCTGCTTGGGAGCTTGACCACTCGTTTCTGCTTCAGTGCCCTGCCTATCAGGCCGATCTGCTCTGCGCCTTGTGGGAAGAAGGGCAGCTGCTTGAAGCGCTGACTGACCTTCACCCATTCGGCTTGCTGAGTCCGGCCCAGATGCCGAGCGTAATCGTCTGCGCTTTGGTGGAGTACTCCTATGAGCAGAAGGGGACTGTTCCCCGACCGTGTCGCGTGCTCAGCGAGTTCCTGCAGCACGAATATGTCACTCGTCTTGGGGTACTGCGCTGCGTACTCAAGCAACTTGCCAAGCTCATCAATGACGAGCAGCAACCCTCCGGCACCGTACCGCGCTGCACCGGACGCCGCGAGGCTGTAAAGATGCACTACCTGCCGCGGGGGAGGGTGTGGCTCGGAAAAGACGCCATTCGCTCGTCTCTCCAACCACCGAAGGAGCTTGGCTCGTCCGGTGTTTGCTAGGCCATGCTTCAGTCCCGTCACCAACGCTTCGCTCAGTGGTCTGCGGGAGCCGACGATAAGGATTGGTATGAGTGCTCTCCGCTTGGCGTCGCGCAGGTCGTGTATGGGGGGCGGGACATCATCGTCACTGAGGTAGCTGCTGGGCGCTCCCGAGAGAAGCTGCGCTAATGAGACGCAGAACGCACTCTTGCCGGCGCCGAACGGCCCGATCAGGGTGATGGCGCGCTCGGCTGGCAGGTCTAACGCCCTTGATATGACTTCCAACGCATGCCGGCTTGATGCGGTGGGGTAATACTCTCGCTGGGCATCGCGGTAGAAGTCCCACTCGATGTGGGCAGATCTGGCGAAGGTGCCCTCAACCGAGACGTAGTCCGCCAACAGAAGTGTGCGCTTAGGATCTGCGGGCATGGTAGTACTGGCGCAGGAAGGTCATGGGGTCGGGAAGGAGATCGCTGGTTCTCACCACCTGCTGGACCAGTGGCGTATCCGTGAAGCTGAGCCTGCCCTTTGTCGCATCCTCGATACGATCCAGGTATGCGAGAACGCTATCGATGTCCAGCTTGAATGCCTGCCCGGGGCTGCCCTCAGCGTACGCAAGATCGTGGGTAGAGAGTGTGGCAGAGCCAGCATGCCGCCAGTTCCAGTAGCTCAGTGCGGCGTAGTAGAACACGGCGGGAGGAAGGTCAGGCTTCGGACCGACTACGAACGCGTACCGGCGGTCAAGCGAATGTCGGATTAGGCCGAGCTCTCCAAGCGGGCAGTCAAGCGCATCCTCATCCGCTCCCTCCATATCCCTCGCATAGCTGTGGATAAGGCAGTCTACGTCTCGTCCGATCGTCTCGCGGCTCGGCGTTCGTGGAGACCTCCCCTCAGTAGATCGTAGCAGAGCGTCGGTCAAGCTCTGCCGGCTGAACTCGTACTCGCGGAAGCAGTTGAACGTCCATGTCCACGTGAATGCCAGGCTGCCCGGACCTGCAAGCTGCCAGTGAAGCAGCCACAAACTGCCTGGGTCCTCCAGAAAGGGGTCCCACCCGGATGCCCGGATAGACGGCGATCCGAACAACGCGGCGCCAAGGGCTGTTGGTTCCAGACGACGTCTACCTCGCTCAGGCGGGTCCTCAGCCACTCGAGTCACCACCAGCCAGTGCCGGATGCTCTGCACCATGTTCTTCCCGACGCCGAGCGTAACTAGCGCATCATCGCTGGCGAACACATCGTCGTTCCCCGAGGCCGCAGCCTGTATGGCATCCATGCCCTTCTTCAGCCAGCCGGACCGGAAGGCAAATGTCTGGTGCCCCGCGAAGGTCGGGTTCGCTGGCAGCAACCGTGGGTGATCAGTGTCATTGTTGGAGTGTTGCCGCAAACCGACATCGCCTCCTGCCGGCTCGGGTCCGCCCTCACCGGATCGTAGCTACAAGATGATAGCGTCTACCTCTCCCCAGTGCAACCACAGCGCGTACTTCCCTCCAGGGTCGTCTAGTCCTGCCCAAGTCCGGTGGAGATACCGGGGCCCTGGCGCACGCGACTCCGTGGCGCTGGCCGTCGCGCTCGCGGGCGATCGGCTTGAGACCAGCCGCCCGTCTACGCCTCTGATCCTCCGGTTTGCTCCCGCCACCGCGCCAAGCACGTCCCCGGCTCATAGCCGCCCTGCACCTCGCCTTCGTAGACGAGCACGATGTCGCCGAGGAGCTTCGCCAAGCTCATGCTCGCGGTCTCAGACAGCTCGCGCATCTTGGCCGCCAGTGGGCCGCGGATCGCGACCGTCAGCATCTCAGGGTGCGCACGTTGCCGCGAACGGCGCGCCACGTGCCCCTGTGTGCGGCTTTCGGCCGCCGGTTGGGCTTGTGCCTGGGCTGCCTGTGCTTCGCGCCGTTGTCGGCGGGTTTGGGCGCCTCGTTGCGCCGCCTGTCGGCGACGCTCCTGCTGCTCGGCCAGGCGGGCGGACGCCCGTTCTGCTACCGCGTCTCGTCGGCTTCCTCTTGGCATTGCTCTTCCTCCCAGTCTCGTTTGGCCTCTCTGAGTACGTCCTCGACCTTCCGCGCTACGTCTGGCGGAGGCGGCCCCAGAACCGCGTGAATCACGTCGAAGATGGCCCGGCGCACGCGCTGCCAGATCTGCTCAGATCGGTCGGGGCGTTCTTGTGTCATCGCTTCGCCACCTCTGCCCGTTGCCTCTCGATCACCACTTGCCCATCGCTGATCTCCATCCGGTACACCAAATCCGGCCGCGCGGAGGCGAATCGCGCGTGAAGGCCGAGTGCCGCGAGAGCGCCTCGCGCGATCTTCTCCGTCGATGCCCACCAGAGGCCTGGCAGGTCGTCCACCCGGAACGCCACCAAGGGCATCTCTCCGTTGGTCCAGGCAAGCATCGCTTGGGCGCTGGCCTTGATGACCAGCACCGACTGCTTGCCGCCGAGCGCCAGGCACACGTCCGGCCCCTCATCCGCGCCGTACCGGCTGAGAACCTGCGCCAGGATTTCCGAGTCGCACTGCGACTTCAGCCGCAGGCCGAGGACGGTGGCCTTGTGTTCGTGCAGCGGAATGAATCCGTTGTGAACTACTGCCCATGCCCACCCGCCGCCGGCGAGGTTGCCTGCCAGATGAGGGTGGTTGTTGCCGTTGACGGCCGGCGCGCCGGTAGTGGCAAGCCGGGTGTGGCCGATCGCCATGACCACGCTCCTGCGCCGGAGCGCGGCGAACTCTTTTCCCCGGAAGAGCAGCCGCGCCGGCCCCGGCTGACGCTGCCAGAGCAGCTCGTCGCCAGAGGTGAGCGCGGCAAAGCCAGCCGCGTCCACTCCACGCTCCTCGGAGGCAACCGACAGTTCTACCATCAGGCGGTGCGCGAGTCCCCACTCACGTCTGGTCAGGTTACCTGCGAACCCGAACACGCCGCACATCTCAGCGCGCCTCTCCGCCGGAGGCCGATCCGCCTGTGGCGGACTGGCGATCATACTTGCGCGCTAGGCGGCGAAGCTCTCTCATCACCGGCTTCAGGTCTTCGAGGTCGGCGATCCACCCCGCCATCTCCACCTCCGGCTGCCCCGCCTGCCGCCGCCCCTTCGTCCATCCCGCCAGGTAGAAGAACCTGTTGAGCTCTCGCAGGCCGCGGCCCCCGTTCCGGTAGGTGCGCTCGCTCGCCACCGCCTCCCAGTCCATCCGGGTGGTCTCGGTGGCGCGCTCGGCCAGCGCGAGGCACATGCAGACGTGGCCTACGATCTTCGTCCATTCTATGGTTCCGGCGAACGCCCTCACCTCCACCGTCGCCTTGTGAGTGAAGAGGTTGGTGAGGTTCAGGCTCTGGTAGCGGGCGGTCTGGCTGACCACCCAGGACAGCTCCTCGCGCTTGCGCCTGGGGGTCTTCGCCTTGCGGATGCGGTCCGCGTCGTCCTTCTGCCGCTTGATGCTCCGGGCATAGCTGCCGTTCTCCCTGCGGTGGGTCCCGGTGCTGGCGTAGACCGCGGTCTCGTGCATCGCCATCTGGTAGAGGAGCTTGGCGACCCACTCGGCGACCGCGGTGGAGTCGTCACCGGCGACGCTGCGGACACCTATGTGGCAGTGCAGGCCCGTGCTCACATTTACGCGCGTGCCCAGGTCGTTGAGCAGCTGCGCCACCTGCTTGACCTGCTCGATTCCGGCGCGACCCTGGAGGACAGGGCTGACGATCTCGACTGGCACGTAGCCCGGCCGGCTGGTGTGCAGGCTGCCATCTCGCTCCGCCGTCCAGCCCTGGGGGAAGGGAGCGGGGAGCGGGTGGCCGCGGTGGTAGGAGCCGATGCTGATGCCCAGTTCCTGCACCTTGCTCCGGGGCAGGAAGCACTCGATCTCGATGCCCCAGGTGTAGCTCTCCGCTTTGCTGCTCGTCGTCTGCGTCTGGCCCATCTCGCCGTTTCTCCTGTAGGCACACATCTGTTTGCCACTCACAACATACCTCAACCCGGGCGCAAGTCAAGGTCGAAGTGAGTGGTTTCTTGGGGAGGCCAGGAGAAAAGGAAAGACTACGCCGCGGTTAAGCGCGGCGGCGCATGGCGAGCCCTGCCGGCCTTGCCGGTTGTCGCCCGGCTATCGGCAGGCTGCAGAGCTTGACGGAGGCCGAGGCGGAAGTATAAGTTATGTGCGACGCGATCATGCGCAAGCCCCATGCAGGGCTTGGAGTGGCTCCCGAACTCAGAACGCGAGGTGGCTACAATGGCTGCGGGACCTGTTGAGTTGTTGGTTGGCATCGCTATTGATACGTTGGTGTCCCTCCTCGCAAAGGCCATGGCAGACGGGGCTCGCCCCACCGTTTGGAGGCTGAACGCACGCAAGTACTTCGGCGCGCGCGACTTCTGGTTTAGGGGTGTTGAGAACCACGAAGTCCATGCTGGGACTCAAGTCAGGCTCTTCGGCCTGTTGTCACCATTTGCGCCAGCACAGCCGGGGAGGCCCAGATCGAAAGTGGGGTTCCAGGGAATCGACGGGTGGGCGGAGGCGCGCGACGAACTACGAAAGCGCTTTCAGCCTGACTTCGACAAAGACGCGTATGATACGTGGGACGCTTACTGTTACCAGGATCTGGTCTGGAGATTGCCCAGAATCACGCGCCCGCGCACGCCGATAGTGCAATACGCGGGTCTGTACGACCAATATGGTTACTCCACAGAGGCCGTGCCTGTCATCGTGGACGCGGATCGTAACAGGTGGGTGGTTGATGATCCGGAGTGGAATCACCGCGCTGGATTCTACGCAGAGGTTCGGGGCACGGTTGTGGCGGCCGAGGGAGGCGGTTTTGGCGTGCGCTTGCTGGATGCGCTGGGACGCCCGATTCCCTCAGAGCCACACACTTACATCATCAAGGCAGATCAGGTGATTCGTCGTGAAGCGCCTGGGCATAAGACAGTCCTCTATGCGAGCCCCTGGATGCTCCTGCAGTCGGGCCTAGTCACAACTGAGTTCTTTGACTTCAAAGACGATGACCAACGTGATGATGGCATGGAGGCCATGAGAAACGCCTGTATACAGGATTGGGAACTAGTCCATTTCTACTTCGATGACGTGAATTCGCCAGATGATCCCCAGGGAACGGGCCGTCAGCTGCCAGGCAACGCGCTGCTCCGACAGCGAATGAAAGATCAAGGGTGGGACTTCCTAGTCTGAAGAAGGATGTGATGCCAGAAGTCTCCAGCGTTCAGATACGTCCTATCCTGGCGAGGGACATACCGGCCGTCTGCGCGATCATCGCGCTACACTCCTCCTACGATGCGGCGTGTGCAAAAGCTTCTTTCGAGCGAGAGCTCGCGGGAATTGTCGAGGTCCGCAGCCAGCACATTGTGGCCGTTATTTGCGGAGGGATCATCGGCGTGTCGGGATGGCGAGCAGATGAGCTGTGCGGCGAGGGTATCTTCTGGCTAGGTTGGACGTACGTCCAGCCAGACCACAGGCGTCATGGTATCGGCTCAGTCCTGCTGAATGCTGTGCTCCAAGAGATCAGACAGAAGGGGGCGCGAAAGCTGTATCTTGATACCGGGGCAACTGGTTACGAGGCCGCTCTCGCGTTCTATACGAAGCACGGCTTTGTGCACGAAGCCCGGCTTCCTGACTACTACAGCGACGGCGAGGACGCCCTCATTCTTGCCCGCCCGGTATGAGCAGCGCTTCTCTTTCGCTCCCGGTGTGGTTCATCCGGCCACCGGATAGCCAGCACAGATGGATTAGCAACCGCATCTCGGGGGGAAACAGCAGGTACTGGACGCGGGCCACATTGTGGCGTGACCCTTTGCCCCGGAATCATTCCGTGCGATGCCAGCCACCGAGAGCAGATCCCGCCGTGGCTGAATAGGGTTGTACCCTCCTGTGCTAGGTGGCCGACCTACGGGGTGGGCGTGGTTGCCTCCTTTCGCAGCAGCCTACGAATCGTCGCCATGTCAAAGCCCGGGCAGGTCTTGCCCTGCTCCCGCCCGGACGGCCGTTCTCGATGCCCGACCACACGGCTCTCAGGGATGTGATAGGCGGCCATCAACTGACCCACCAATCGCAGCAGGCCGTCCCACATCGCCTGGTTCATGTAGCCGACTCCTACTGGCAGCGCGTCCCCCTTGCCCACGCAGCAGATGCCGATGCTTGCGGCGTTGTCGCCCTTGCAGTGAGCGCCGACTTCGCTGTTCAGCCGACCCTTGTGAACCGAGCCATCGCGATAGATGACATAGTGGTAGCCGATTCCGGCCCAGCCTAGAGAGCGATGGTAGCGATCAATGGACTCGACTGTCGCGGTTGGGGTATCGGTCTGGTGAATCACAATCATGTCGATGGGTCGCACTTCAGTTCTCTCCGTTCAGCCGCCGGCATACGTGTTCCAGGCTATCCTTCACCTGCAGCAGCGCATCGGTCGTGTGCTGGGCGTGGTTTATCACGAACTCGTTGTGCTCTTTTCTCATCTCCTGGCGCTCCTGGCGGCTGGCCTTGAGCTCCTCCACGAAGGCGCGGATCACCGGCACCAGCACCGCCAATATGATGAGGGCGACCAGACCGGTCGCGCCATACTTCAGGTACTCAGCCATTGCGCTCACCCCACAGCATCGAGATGGATTGTCGGATCGCAGCGCTTGTCCGCGTCGTCGGCCGACTTCACCAGCACCCGCACCCAGCGGTCGTAGCGACTGAAGCGGTACGGCTTGTGTCCGCCAGCCGCGAGCGTGGGAATGCCGGTACCAGACAGGTCCTCGTCCTCCCAGGGACCACTCGCAGTCGGCCCGGTCTGCACCTTCACATCGGCCAGGCCGCGCTGCTCCGCGCCCGCCGCGACTTCGAAGGTGATCACCCGGTGCGGCCGCGTCTCCAGATCGCGCGGTGGGATCACCTCTACCAGCGATGTGCTCAGGTCCGAAACGACGAACTTCTCATGCCAACTCATGCTCCGCCTCCTATGGTCTCACTGCCCCCAGCAGCCCGATGGGCTGCCCGGTCTCGGTGTTGATGAGCACTGCGACGGACTGGCCGGTCTGCGCCGACGCGCCGCCGACAGCCGGCACTTCGTACTCGGTCCCCCCGACCCGCACGCGGTAGCGCCCTGGCCCCGCCATTCCCGCGACGACTCCGATGGCAGCCGGGTTACTCTTTCCGGCAAGTTTGCGGATGGCGCGATAGAGGCGGCCGGCGCTCATCACTCTGCCTCCGCAATGCGCGCGGCGTAGATGTCATCTCCCTGGCGAAAGGCGCAGAAGCCGTCACGCGGCGTGGGCGTCTCCATGCCGCCGCCAGCAACGATGCCGCGGGTGGTGTCGGCGATGGGCGAGATGGG
>Ga0315281_10013831_pt1 | contig 10902 bp, 11 predicted proteins | sample YL17G07_0_MG_FD_204540 | JGI IMG/M metagenome (GOLD analysis project Ga0315281, IMG submission 204540) | Sediment microbial communities from Yellowstone Lake, YNP, Wyoming, USA - YL17G07_0 | ecosystem: Environmental > Aquatic > Freshwater > Lake > Sediment | place: USA: Wyoming | collected... | reverse complement strand
CATTCGTGAGAAAGTTCAGCTCAACCGGTCTCACTCACAATCGATACTCCCCTCCGTCCAGAGCAGCACAAAATCGATGCGCATTGAGGCACAATGGACAGGCGCGACCGAGGGGAGCTTGAATATCCTCCACGGAATCGGAGATCCCCTTGACATCAGCCACGGCTGTCGGTTTCCGCCGCAGCAAGGAGCCAGCGGGATCGAGTTCACGATACCGGCTGCCTCAGCCGGCACCTATTTGCTGCAATTGAGATGCTTGGGCAGACGCCGGGGGGTGCTTCCAGATTCAGCGGGAGCGACTGTTGTTGTTCAAGCAGAAAGCAACGGACTGGTGGCGCTTGACAGGGTGCTTGTGAAGCCGTATTATTTCCGGGTAAGTGCCGAACCATCGAGTGTGAAGGTAGGGGAGGAAGCGGAACTGATATCCTTTCGACGCACGGGATACGGTCAAGGGTAACATCGTCCTCAAGATACAAGAGCACGCCCCGCAAGGAATGATTACGATAGATTCGCTTGTTGCGTCACAGGCTTCGGGGAAATTTCTTGTTACTGCGGCGGTGAAAGCAGATACAACGGTGCGGGACACTGTCCAATTGACAGTGCGAGTGCCGGGATTGGCTAAGTTTCGGACGGGAGACTATTGGAGCCTGACGGGCAGTACAAGCCCCGAAGGTCAAAACCATCCAAGTAATCATTGGTGTATGGAAAAGGTGAAGGACAGCCTAGAAGCAGCAATAGGAGGTGTATTGGATATCTTTGGTAAATGGAATCTCAATAATAGTATCGCTGGGAGTTCTCCAGCATGGGGATATCCCTCAGCGGGATGTTCCGGGCGGTGAGCGTTCTCCCGTTGGCGAGGATGAGATTCACCTCTTCCACATGGTTCACCATGCTTCCATGCTTGATGGTGTGGGGTCCCCCACTGTTGTTGCCGAGCATGCCGCCGATCACGCAGACGTTTCCGCTGCTGGGGTCGGGTCCGAACTTTCTCTTGTGTGGCCTGAGCTCATTTTGCAGGTCATTCAGCACGACGCCAACGCCGCATCGCACCCGATCGTCGTCAATGATCGTCATCTCTTTGAAATGATGCGACAGATCCAGGATCACAGCTTCGCCAACGGCGTTGCCGGACAAGCTGGATCCCGCGCCTCGGGGCAACATCGGGATCTTGTGTCTCGCACAAACCCCGATGGCGGCACTAAGATCTTCAAGAGAGTGGGGAATAACGACAGCTAACGGAGTGATTTCATAGAAGCAGGCGGCAGTGCTGTAGATCTGTAACGTAACGTCGTCCCATCGGACCTTCCCCCCCAGCTCCGAGTAGAGCTCGGCAAGCCAATCCGGTGCCGGAGTCCTTCGTAAGTTTCTTGCTAATCGAACGGCAGCGGCGGCCATAGAAACTCATTTCGTGACCAGTGTTTCCCTGGTTATCAATTCAATTCGTACCGGAATCTCAGGAGGGATGCTCTGTCCGTTGATCGCCTTGTACGCATACTCGACTGCGAGCCTCCCCATCTCCTCTGGATGCTGCGCAATGGACGCATGCATCTCCCCATTCAAGATTGCGGCGCGGCTGTCTTTGACAGCATCGAAACCGACGACGATAAGCTTGTTCTTTTTCCGTGTGGAGGAAATTGCCTCGACGGCTCCAAGAGCCATCATGTCATTACAGGCGAAGACGGCCCGCACTTCCGGATGGGCTTGAAGGATGTTTCGGAAGACATTGAAGCCTTGGTCCCTCTCCCAGTTGGCCGTTTGGGACGCCACGATCCTGATCTCCTTATAGCGATCGAGCGCTTCGTGGAATCCACTGAGCCTGGCGTCACCTGTTTCGTGACCCGGGATTCCTTCCAGGATCGCTACGTTGCCCTTGCCGCCGAGCCGGCTCGCAATATACTCGCCGGCAATTCTTCCCCCATCCTTGTTGTCCGATCCTATGAACGTCAACACTGTTGCCCCCGCCTCAGCGAGCGCGTTCCTGTCGACTCGCGTATCGATGGCCAGAACCGGAATCTTCGCCACGTTCGCTTTGAGAATAGCCGGCACGATCTCCTTCGACCCACTCGGCGCGATACAGATGGCGGACACTTTCCGCTGAATGAGGTTCTCAACGATCTGCATCTGCTTTTCAACATCGACTTCTCTCTCCGCAGCCTGCACGATCAGGTCGACCCCCAGCGCTTTGGCCTCGGCTTCGGCCCCTTCCTGCATATCAATGAAGAAAGGATTGTTCAAGGTCTTCATGACGACTGCAATGGTAGGTTTGCTGACCACTTCGGTTCGTCTGCAGTGTTCGAGGAAGAAGATGGAAACAAGCATCAGGCTCAGTGCCAGCAGCCGTCTCATGTGATAATCCCTTTCGCTTGCGTGAACCCGCGATCTTTTCTCAATCCCATATCGATGAGCACGGCGAGAATAATGACCGATCCGATGATGATCTGTTGCGTAAACGAAGATAGGCCGAGCAGATTAAGGCCGTTTCGGAGAATCCCCATGATAAAGGCGCCGATCAGCGTCCCGGAGATCTTGCCTTCACCCCCCATGAGGCTCGTCCCCCCGATCACCACGGCAGCGATGGCGTCCAGCTCATACATCATGCCGGCAATTGGTTGTGCCGAATTCAGACGCGCGGTCAACACGACCGCTGCAAGCGCGCTGAGCAGGCCGGAAATACCGTAGACGATTGTTTTGATCATCTTGGTATTGACGCCGGACAAATTCGCAGCTTCCTCGTTGCCACCGATGGCGTACGTGTACCTCCCCAATTTCGTTCTCTTCAGGACGACATGCGCAATGACATAGACAACCACCATGAGGATGACGGGAGCGGGAATACCCGCCAGTTCGCCAGTCGCGAGAAACCTGAACCCCTGAGAGAAACCGGAAATGGGTCTCCCCTCCGTATAGAACAGAGCGGCACCCCGCGCGACGCTCATCATTCCCAACGTAGCGATAAATGGCGGAAGGCGGCCGTAGCTGATCAAGAGCCCGTTCGTCAAGCCGCAGGTCACACCGATCAGGAGTCCGACCAGGATCCCCAGAGCATCTGAGAGTCCGCCTTGGAGTGCCCCGGCCATGACCACACCCGAGACCGCGACGATTGAGCCGACAGACAGATCAATGCCGGCAGTGATGATGACGAATGTCATACCGACGGCTATGAGTGCATTGATCGAAGTCTGCTCCGCGATATTCATCACGTTCGAGACGGTCAGGAAGTAGGGGCTCAGGATCCAAAAAACGATCGTCACGATCATCAGTCCGATCAGAGTCCCAAACTGCCTGCTGTTGTGCAAGAGTATATCTTTGTTTACCACGAAGAATCCTTCAGGTTGAGACCGATTGTGCGGACGTATTTTCCCGCGCCTGTTGCTTCGACAGACGCCAACCCCCTACGATGCCCCCAGAGCATAGTGCATGACTTTCTCCTGCGTCGCTTGCTCTGCCGGCATCTCTCCGACAATCTCATTGCGACGCATAACTATTATCCGATCGCTCATACCGAGGATCTCGGGCAGCTCGGAGGAAATCATGATGATCCCAACCCCCTCGGCAGTGAGTCGATTCATCAACTGGTAGATTTCCACTTTGCTGCCGACATCGATTCCTCTCGTCGGTTCGTCGAAGATGAAGATGTCGGACTTGCTGCAGAGCCACTTCGAAAGAACGACCTTCTGCTGATTGCCGCCGCTCAGATAGAGCACCCGTTGGCCCAGGCCGGGAGTCTTGATGCGCAGATCCTTGACATAGGAGCCAGCCTCACGTGCTTCGCTCCTGAAGTTGATGAATCCGAGCCTGGAAAGAGCGTCGAGGCTTGCCAAGGTTATGTTCTCCTTGACCGACAGCGTCAGGACCAGACCTTGTGATTTTCGATCTTCGGTGAGAAATCCAATTCTCAAATCTATGGCGGATCGCGGCGAAGTAATCTTCTGCAGTTTTTCCCGCACGTAGATTTCTCCGGATTCGATCCGATCTACGCCGAACAGTGCCCGCGCCAGCTCCGTTCTTCCCGACCCCATAAGGCCGGCAATTCCCAGGATCTCGCCGCGACGGAGTGCGAAACTGATGTTCTTCAAGGTCCCGCGCCGGCAGAGGTTTTGCACTCTCAAGACTTCCTCACCCATGGGCGGCCGTTGCCGTGGGTATTGTTCCTTCAGCTCCCGGTTGACCATCATCCGCACGAGCTCGGATTTCGAAGTCTCGGCGACATTCTTTGTGCCGACGCATTTTCCGTCTCGGAGGACGGTCACCCGATCGCCGATCTCAAAGATCTCCTCCAACCGGTGAGAGATGTAGATGATCGCGACACCCTTTGCTTTCAGTCTTCGGATCGTACCAAAAAGCTGCCTGATCTCGGTCTCCGACAGTGCGGATGTGGGTTCGTCCATCACGAGGATCTTTGCATCGAGAGATAAGGCCTTTGCCACTTCGATCATTTGCTGCTGCGCGATGCCAAAATCCCTGACCGGCCGGTCGTAATCCAGGCGGAGGCCCAGATCAGCGAGAATGCTTTGCGCGGACGAACGGAGAGCTTTTCTGTCGATGAGACCAAGAGACGTTGTCTTCTCGCGGCCGAGAAACATGTTTTCGGCAGCTGTGAGAGAGGGGACGAGATTCAATTCCTGGTAAATGATACCAATGCCCAGCTGCTGTGCTTGCCTCGGAGATTCTATTTCGATCCTCTCGCCGAAAAGATGAACCTCGCCGCCCGCCTTCCGATGCGCGCCGCTGAGGATTTTGACGAGTGTGGATTTCCCCGCGCCGTTTTCGCCCAGAAGAACGTGGACTTCCGCTCTCCTCAGGTCAAAATCGACATCATCGAGCGCAAGGACACCCGGAAAGGTCTTCCGAATCTTCCGCATGCTCAGAATGATGTCGTCGGGCATAGGTCTTGGAATCGAGATCGCGTTCTCGAGCGCCGTGATGTTTATCCGCGCCCTCAAAGCCTTCGCAAATACTCGATCGTACGTTTTGCGGCCGAGTCCGGGTCCGGCAACGGCAGGATTTCCGCGGAAACGTAGCCGGTGTAGCCTGTTTTCTCGAGGGTATCAAGAATTGTCGGAAAATCGATGTGACCTGCGCCGGGACACCATCGATTGGAGTCAGCGACGTGAAAATGAAACAACCTCCCTTTGGCTGTTTTGATACTTTCAGTGATCGAAGGCTCCTCGATGTTCATATGGAACGTATCAAGCAGGAGGCCGACATTTCTTTTGCCGACTCTCTCCAGAAGCTCGAGCCCGGATTGAACATCGTTGACCAGATTCGTCTCGTATCTGTTGATGGGCTCCAGGGCAAATCTCGTCTCCTCGTAGGCAGAAGCACATTCTTTCAACGCGTCCACCAGCCAGCTTTGGACTGTCTCGAAGCCGATTGCCGCTTCTCTTCTCCCTCTCATCAACCCCACGATGACGAGCGCCTTGAATCGCTCGGCCAGCGCAGCGTGCGACTTGAGGCGCTGCAAAGCGCGTTGCCTGATTTCCCGCTGCGGGTCGGTGAGAGACAAATGCTCCTCCACATAAGCTTGCCCGGTCGCGATCGCGGACACGGGCAAGCCCTTCTGCTCCAGGACTGACCTCAGGAGATGAAGATCGAGTTGATCCGGATCCCTGACTGCGAGTTCTACTGCATCAAAGCCCAGTGCTTTGATCTTGACGAGGTTCTCGGGCAGATTCCCTTTAAACGCCAGTGCCGAGAACGTCGACGGTTGCGTCGAAAGAACGATGCTGGTCTTCATGCTCTCTACAATCCCATTTTCCGAACCGCGTAGATGGGCCGCCATCCCGGAGTAAAAGGCTCTTTCAGGTACGGTTCCATTTCCTGCTCTGTCCTCATCGTGGTCTTCTCGATGGGAGGTAACTTGCCGGGCGGGAAGGTTTCTCTGATCTCGTCGTGAACCAATGTCAAATACTTCAGGATGGCGGCGATGGTCCTCTTGGCCTTTTCAGCCTTCCCAACGGTCGGTCGGCCGACAACTCCCTCAGGTATCGAACCCATCTCTGTCGGAAAATGACCCTGACCTTCCGACCAGCGTGATGGGCGTCCATACGGGTCGACAGCTTTGTCGAAATGTCCATCGGGCAGATAATGTTTTACTTGTGTCTCCTGCGCAAACTGCATGTCGACATATTCTTTTGCCAGCAGGAGAAGCACTGAGGTCTCCGCTTCATCTGCGTGGACGAAGTCATCCTCCCAATCTCCCCCACGCTCCTTCGTACGGAAGAACTCTCTGACCGCCCTGTGCCAGTCGATCATCCTGAAAATCCCTGGCAAATTCCAGGTCTTCTGCAGCTCCTGAATAGCAGCTTCCAGAAGCCACGAGTGGCCATGGTTGTTGACGAGGATGATTTTTCTGAACCCATCGTTCCAGAAACCCACCATGACGTCAATCAACAGCCTCTTCACGACTTCATCTTCCAGATGAATGGTGCCAGGCATTCCAACGTGATGATGCGGATGGCCCCCAAAATTCAGCGGCGTCCAGGTGAGATTGACAGGCGCACCGTCCCTTGCGGTGTGTCGCCGAACACCCTCGAGGATTTGGGTCACCATAAGGGTATCCAGTGACGTCACGGTGTGGAGGCCATGCAGCTCCGTACATCCGATGGGGATGAACAGGATATCATTCTTCTTCCGGTTCTCGACGGCACGTTTGCGAATGGTCGTCTGTATGTATGAACCCGGTTTTGCCAGCTCCGAAGGCGAGGGGATTTCATAGTCAGCGAGGATCTGGTCAATCTCTTCGTCGCTTGCATCCCACGCTTGCTTTTTCAGCCTGCCGACACTCGTGTCTTCGAAAAGAATGTCTCCTCGATTTGCTTTGATCCACTTGGGCATGATCTACTCCTTTTCTTGGCTAGTTGAAATCAGTAACCGTAATCTTGACCTCGTCTCTGTCAGTCTGGAGCATGCGAAGACTCTTCTCCACGTCGTCCAGCGATATTTGTTTGGTGATCATCGGAGAGACGTCCATCCCGGACGAGATACAGCTGATGACATTTGGGAAAATACCGTGCCCCGAGTGACCTTGAGAACCCACCACGTTGGCGCGCCTCACTTGAAGCACTTCCCCGTTCAGTGGAATCCTGTCATCCGCCCGGGCAACGACAACAACCGTTGTGTTGACTGCTCTCCCCTCCCAGATGATTCGTTCGACGTCGGGCCAGACGACGCTCGGTAGTCCCGTTGCCTCAAGAACCAACTTCGCGCCCTGACCGTGGGTAATATCAAGGACGGCATCCGCGACATTCTGGCTCTTAGGATCAATGACGTGGGTGGCTCCGATGGACAGGGCCATCTTCCGCCGTGCAGCCGAAGGCTCGGAGAGGATCACCGCACTCGCGCCTGCTCGTTTCAGGATGGCACACGCCGCTGCACCGACCGGGCCGGCTCCCAGGATAACGACATTCTCACCCGGAAGTATTCCACCGCCCCTGATCATCACTGCGTTGTAAGCCACGGAGGTGGGCTCAACCAGGCTACCGAGAAGCCACATTTTTTCTTCGCCGTAGAGCGTTCGGAAGTTCTCGATGCTCCAGAGATATCGTGCGTCCACGACAATGTGCTTCGCGTACGCCCCGTCGATGGAGAAGCCGATCTCCTGAAGGTTTTCGCAATGATTCGGATAACCGTCCGCGCATGGCCTGCAATAGCTGCACCACATCATCTCTTCCGAACAGACGGCTTCTCCAGCTTCCAGTTTCTTTCCCGTCCTCTTATTGATCGCTCGATCACCGGCTTTGACAACCATTCCGGAGAACTCATGCCCCAGAGTGCAGGGAAATGCCGTAAGGCCGGGATAGAAGATATAGCCGTCTTTGTCCGTCTGGTACATATGGACGTCGCTGCCGCATATCCCGCACGCTTTCACCTCCAGGAGTACTTCGGTCGAACCCGGTTCGCGAACCTCCTTGTTGACAATCTTCACCTGCGGATGCCGCCAGACTCGACTTCCAAGATACGTCAACTTCCGATCGATATCTTTCTTGCCAAGGACGAACCCCCGCCTTGGGTCCCATTCTGCAAACAACGATACTGTTCTCATGACGGCTCCAGTCAGTTTGAAGTAATCATCTTTCCGATTGATAGATCAATACTCTTTTACCTGCACGACCCTCGACTCCTTCAACGAAGCTGTCGCGGCGACAGCTACCTGCAGACCGGCAATCCCGTCCTCCACTTTTATCATAGGCTCGCAATCGTTCGAGAGGTTCTCGAGGAAATCCTTCAGCTGGGCGACATAGGCCTCACAGAATCTCTGGGGGAAATAGGGGACAACGTCGTGCTTGACCCCCTCCGCCGTCAGGACCAGCACCGGTGTCTCGCGCAAGTAACCGACTTTCAGCGTTCCTTTCGTTCCTAGTATTTCACACCTGATATCGTATCCGTATACGCCGTTCCGGCTGATGTCGATCTCCCCCAGGCAGCCGCTTTCGAATTTCATCGACATGATTACGTTGTCGGTGTCACCCGTCGCCTTGACCTCCGGAAAAGCCAGCACGCCTCCGATCGCATAGACCGTTGATATTTCCCCCATATACCATCGTGCGAGGTCGATATCATGGATTGCCATATCGAGTATCTGCCCACCGCTGTTCTGAGGGTAAAGGTATTCCAGCGAAGGGAGGTAGGGATCTCGTGACGAGCCTCGGAGAACGACCGGAGTCCCGATCACGCCTTCTTCGATCTTTTTCTTGGCGGCAGCGAAGCCTTTGTCAAATCTTCTCATGTATCCCTGCTGATAGAAGACGCCATGCTTCTCTATGGCGGCTTTCATCTCTCGGGCATGATCGAGACTGAGGGCCATCGGTTTTTCACAGAAGATCGGCTTCCCTTTCGCTGCTGCATCGACAACGATCTCCTTGTGATTGACGGTCGTCGCAGCAACGATGACCGCTGCCACGCCCTTGTCCGAGTTGATCTCCTGATGACTAAAGTAGGCCTTGGGGATATCGAAAGTCCCTGCGCACTTCGTTGCCCGCTCGGGTATGATATCCGCCACGGCGACAAGGTTTGCCCTGGTCACTCTCGTCGTCAGGAACTCGGCGTACATAGTCCCGAGCCTACCAGCACCAATGAGTCCCACGTTGATTTTGTTTCTCACGGTCAATTCCTTCTCGATGGCTGTGAATCCCGAAGGGAGATCTACGGTTTAGATGCGACGCTGGGCTCCTTCGACTATTTCGAAAAGAGTGTGAGCGAGTGCAGCAACGCGTAGTCACCGTTGAACTTCTGATCCCGGTAGAATTCCACGACCCCGGTTCCCCCGCTGATCTTCACCTTGAGGAATGTGCTTGGCCTCCAGCCGCAGTTCTTCCAAAACCTCTCGGTGTATTCCATAGCCGCGGCGTCGCTCTTCTTGTAGTTGCTGTAGAACTCAGTCAGTGCTTTGAGCGTCTGCTCATCGGAGAGATCGCTATCCTCTTTGCCGGGGACGGGATCCAGCGTGTAGATGATCTTCTTGACTTCCTCGTTGTTTGATTTCTGGAAATTCGCGATCGCTTTGGATTCATCGATCCCAGAGCTTTTTCCCCTTTCAATCTCCTTCGAGATACTCGCGAACAACAGCTCCGGCGTGTACGTATCTTCATACCCGTAGATGTGCCCATCGTTCAGCAGCCACAATCCGTTAATGTTCGCGTACGATGCGGCGTGGGTATGTCCGCTGATGTACGCCGTTGCTCTGTACTTTAGAAGGAGCTGTTGAAACTTCAACGAATTGTCGGGGAACTTGTCAAGCACCTCTCCGGCATGACGCTGGGTCCCGTTATCCATATCGAGTACAGAAATAATAGGCTTGTGACCAAAAACAAAGATATGTTCTTTTTTGTTCTGTTTGAGATCGTCTTCTAGCCAGGCTAGAAGTTCGGGTACCACGTTTGCCTCTTTGGCATTATCAGTCTTGCCGTCATAGAAGAGATTGAGAACGACGAAATGAGCATTGTCCCAGTCGAACGAATAGGTGGCCTCTTCGCTTCCGGCTGGACCCTTCCTGACGAGGTGCGGAAAGGACCTATCGCCCCGGTTCAACGACCGTATGTATTCCATCGATGCACTGTCCTTATCGTGGTTTCCACGAACGACGTACCATGGGTAGTCTTTCCCAAAGACCTTGTCCATCAGATCGCGCGTGGCTTGCGGTGGGTCCAAGTCTCCAACGACGACCATAAAGGAACCCTGGCCGACTTTCTTGATTGCTTCATATCCTGGCAGGGTATAGTGCTTGGTGCGGAATTGTTCAGCTGCGTGATTGCGCTGGTCGCTGCTTATGATGAAGGAAAGATCTTTATCGGAAGGAGATGTGCAAGATAGGAAGAGCGTGCCAACGAAAACGGTCAGTAGTAGCTGGAGGAAATATCGTCTTTTCATATTGATGTGCTCCCGGACGCTTGTCAAACGTTCATAGAATGATTACATGCTTCAGAGGCCTGTTCCCTGTATATCTCAAGAACTGCGGAATCCTTACTGACCTTCACCTTCAGAAACGTGCTTTTTCTCCACTCAGTGTTTTCCCAGAACAGCTTTGAATACTTCTCGACTCCATCGGCTCCTTTCTTAGAGTTGTTGTAGAATTCTGTCAATCTGCTCTTTTGTTTTTCAATCTCTTTTGAAGTACGCCGTGACCCTACACCTGGCAAAGTGCACATTGCCCCAATCGAAGGAGTAAGTGGTTTCCTCACAACCGGCAGGGCCCTTTCTGACGAGGTGCGGGAGCGTTCGGTCGCCTCTATTCAAAGCTCTCAGATACTCAGTAATGATCCTTTCCCCACCTGCCGGATGGCTTCAAAACCACCCAGGGTATACTCACGCGAACGGAAGGGCTCGGTCGCATGCTCTCGATGGTCACTGGCCACAATAAACGAATACTCCTCATCGGCTCTCTGAGCTGGGGAGCGATGAACG
>Ga0315281_10013830_pt1 | contig 10902 bp, 5 predicted proteins | sample YL17G07_0_MG_FD_204540 | JGI IMG/M metagenome (GOLD analysis project Ga0315281, IMG submission 204540) | Sediment microbial communities from Yellowstone Lake, YNP, Wyoming, USA - YL17G07_0 | ecosystem: Environmental > Aquatic > Freshwater > Lake > Sediment | place: USA: Wyoming | collected... | reverse complement strand
GTTACCGGATAAATGCTGCGCTGGGTATCGATGTCGAAGGTGCGTATGGTATCGATCTCGTCGCCGAGCAAATCGATGCGGTAGGGAACATTGCTGCCCATCGGATACAAGTCGATCAGCCCGCCGCGGATCGCATACTCGCCCGGCGCCATGACCTGCGTGGCGTTGACATAGCCTGCCAGTGTGAGCTGGTCGCGCAGCTTCGCGACATCGAGGCGCGTTTTCTGTTTCAGGAAAAACGAGCGCGCAATCAGATATTCGCGCGGCGCGAGGCGCAACAGCGCCGTGGTGACGGGAATGATGCCCACGTCGCATGCGCCGTTGGAAAAATGGTAGAGCGTGGCAAGCCGCTCGGACACCAGATCGGGATGCGGCGAGAAGTGGTCGTAAGGCAGGGTTTCCCAGTCCGGCAGACGATGCACCGCAAGGCGCGGCGCGAACCAGGCGATCTCCGACGCGAGACGCTCCGCATCGGCTGCCGTCGCGGTGATGATGAAAAGCGGCGCGTGTTCTCCTGCGCTGCGCGCCAATGCCAGCGCATCCGATGATCCAGAATGATGTTGTGCGCGATTAGCCAAGGTGTTGTGCATACCGGTGCAGGTCGAGCGCGAGTTCCGCGGCGCTTTGGTAGCGTTCATCGGGGTGCTTGGCCATGAGGCGGTCGACGATGGGCTGGTACTCGCGCACCCTCCCCGGCAGAAGGGGAATTTCGCCGTGGATATGTTTGTAGATCAATCCCGCGGCGCTGTCCGAAGTGAAAGGTTTTTCTCCGGACAGCATTTCGTAGAAAATCACGCCCGTGCTGTACAGATCGCTGCGCCCATCCACCGGCAAACCCTGGCCGTGCTCGGGGCTCATGTAGAAAGGCGTACCCATGACCTCGCCGATGATTCTCATGCCTGCGATGGCGCCGAAGCGCGTGGCGATGGCGAAGTCGATGAGCACGAGGCTGTCATCTTCGCGAAAAAACAGGTTCTCCGGCTTCAGGTCCATGTGCGCGAGCCCATCGGTGTGCAATACCGCGAGCGCCTGCGCGAGCTGGTGAAGTATGCTCAAGGCTTCGCGCGGCGCGAGCGCATCGCGCATCCTGCGCCGCAAATCGCCCGATGCCAGATACTCGAAAATCAGATAGGGGAAGATTTCGCTGAGTCCGGCGTCGAGGAGTTTGACGATGCAGCGTTCGTTCTTGGAGCTGAGGTAGAGATAACGGTCAATGAAGGCGTCGAGCAGTTGTGCGTTGCGGACCGGCATGCCATTCATGATCTTGATAACGGCGCGCGTGCCGTCGCCGGTGCGTTCGGCGAAAAACACGTGGCTGAGATCGCCGGCGGCAAGCGGGGCAAGAAAACGGTAATGCTCTATGGGAAGCTCATGGCGCTCGCCCTTGCTGCGAATCGAGAAGCGCCCGGGTTGGCTGCCACCGGGCAGCAGCGCACATAGCGGCCCGCGCGGCGGGTATTCCTCTTCTTCCCTTTGCATCAGGCGTTCAGCCACGCCGGTCAAGTCGCGTGCACTCAGTGAATCGAAAATCAGCACCGCGCTCGCGCCAGCGGCAGCAAGCTCGCGCGCCACGTCCAGCATGTCGCGGTTCGTCAGCATGAGGATGGGCGGGCAATCCGCGCGCGCGCGCATGCGTCCGAGCGATGCGACCATCTCCGTATGCGAAAGAACGTTGCCGAGAATCAGGAGGTCGCACCCGGCAGTGAAGGCGGCCTCCAGGCCGTAAAGGGTTTGCGAAAACGGGTCTATTTCTTCAATCAGCGCTTCGGGCCAGCGCTGCCGCAGGAATGCCGCGATCAACCTGCGCTGGCCGAGCGCGCCGCACACCACGCGCACTCGCGGCGGCGCGACGCTGTGCGCCGCACCGGCTTCCTCCGGGGAAATGTTGCGCTGCGACTCCAGCGAGCGGGCGCGCAAATAGGCGGTGATCGCGCGTGTTCCGGTGTCGATCGGTTTGCCGAGCCGCGTTTCCAGCAGCGAAGTCAGCGCATTGCGCAGATCGGGCGGATTGAGATTTTCGCGCGGCAGAGACGCTTTGGCCAGATGCAGCAGCGCTTCCTCTCCGCCGGATTTGCGATCCGGGCTTTGCAGAAACAGGATCGGCGTGAGAGGAGCCGCATGGTTAAGCTGATAGATCAGTTCCAGCGTTGCGACCGAATCCTCGACCAGGCCGATGATGATGGCATCGAAATGCCGCCACGCACTGGCACGACCCGGCAACGCTTCCCGATGCGGATCGATGAGTTCGATGGCGGCGTCCGGCCAGGCGGCGCCGATATGCTGGCTGATGCGCAGGCGCATCGTAGCGGAAGCGTCGATCAGCGCAAACCTGGGTGACATGAAAGTGCGTGGAAGCAGGAGTAGGAACCGATTGGATGTCAGACAGTGATGACGGGGATCTTGCCGATACGCGCGCGCCACTCGGCAGGTCCCGATTTGTGAATCGCGTTCCCCGCGCTATCGACTGCAACGATCACGGGCATGTCTTTCACCTCGAACTCATGGATCGCCTCCATGCCCAGATCGGCGAAGGCCAGCACGCGCGAACTGCGGATGGCCTTTGAGACCAGATAGGCTGCGCCTCCCACGGCGATGCAGTAAACGGCCCGATGCTGCTTGATGGACTCGATCGTGGCTGCGCCGCGCTCGCTCTTGCCGACCATGCCGATCAGGCCGGTACGGGCGAGAAGCGGTTCGGTGAATTTATCCATGCGCGATGCCGTGGTCGGCCCTGCGGGACCGACCGCTTCGTCGCGCACCGCATTCACCGGGCCGACGTAATAGATGAAGCGATCGGTAAAGTCCACCGGCAGCTTCTCGCCTTTTGTCAGCATGTCGATCAGCCGCTTGTGGGCCGCATCGCGCCCGGTGAGTAATTTGCCGGAGAGCAGCAAACGCTCTCCCGATTTCCAGGTGGCAATCCCGGCTTTGGTCAGTGTGTCGAGATTGACGCGCCGGCTGGTGGTGTAATCGAGCGCGAGCCTGGGCCAGTCGTCAAGATTTGGCGGATCGAGATGCGCGGGACCGCTTCCATCCAGAACGAAATGCGCATGCCGCGTCGCCGCGCAGTTGGGTAAAAGCGCAACCGGCTTGGATGCGGCGTGCGTCGGATAATCGGCGACCTTGACATCGAGCACCGTGGAAAGCCCGCCGAGCCCCTGCGCGCCGATACCCAGTGCATTCACCTTCTCGTAAATTTCCAGGCGCAACTCTTCGGCGCGATTCGCCGGCCCGCGCGCCTTGAGCAGGTGAATATCGAGCGGCGCCATCATGCCCCACTTGGCCATGAGCATGGCCTTTTCGGGTGTGCCGCCTATGCCGAGTGAAAGCATGCCGGGCGGGCACCAGTCTGCGCCCATGCCGGGCACCACCGAGAGCACCCAGTCGACGACGCTGTCGTTGGGCAGCAGCATCGCGAACTTCGATTTGTTTTCCGATCCGCCGCCCTTGGCCGCGACGATCACCTCGACCTTGTTGCCGGGAACGATCTCGATGTGCGTTACGGCTGGCGTGTTGTCGCCGGTGTTCCGGCGCTTGCCGTCGGGATCGGCGAGCACGGAGGCGCGCAGCGGATTATTCGTGTCGGTGTAGGCGCGGCGCACGCCTTCGTTGACCATTTGTTCGGGCGTCATGGTCGCTTGCCAGCGCACATCCATGCCAATGCGCATGAAGGCGATGGCGATACCGGTATCCTGGCAGATCGGGCGATGCCCCTCTGCCGCCATGCGCGAGTTGATGAGGATTTGCGCCATCGCATCCTTGGCCGCGGGAGATTCCTCGCGCTGGTAGGCTTCATTGAGCGCCCTGATGTAATCGGCCGGGTGATAGTAGCTGATGAACTGGAAAGCATCGGCAATGCTTTCGATGAAGTCATCCTGCTTGATGATGGTCATGGCGGTCTCTTGTTTGGAGCGCGCCGCGGCGCGCAATCGCTTGAGCTAGGGAACCTCTGAACAAGTCCTGATTTGTCATTTCCGCTAAAGCGGGAATCCATGTTTTGTAAGAGAAAATGGTTCCCCGCTTTCGCGGGGAAGACGCTTGTTCAGAGGTTCCCTAGGCGGATCGCGCCGTGGCAAGAGCGGGCGTGATCTCCCTGCGCAGAATTTTACCATTTCGGGTGCGCGGGAAATCCCTGGCCAGATAAATGATCCTGGGGGCTTTGTAGGAAGCCAGATGCTGCCTGCCGAATTCGATGAGGGCGTCGGGCGAGACCGTGCTGCCGGGCTGGGGAATGATGTAGGCAACGACCAGCAGCTTGTCCTTATCGACCGTTTCGCCGACGCAGGCGCAATCGGCCACATCGGGATGCGATTTCATCACGCGTTCGATCTCGTAAGGTGAGACGCGATAACCGAAACTTTTGATGATGTCGTCCTTGCGGCCGAGGAACCACACATATCCCTCCGCGTCCACGCGCGCGTAGTCGCCGGTGAGGAACCACCCGCCCTTGCGGCAGCGCGCATTTTCCTCCGGCTGGTTCCAGTAGCACAGGAACAAGCCGGGGTCGCTTTCGGGTACGGCGATCATGCCTTCTTCTCCCTGGCGCACTTCCTGCAACGTGTCCGGGTCTAGCAGACAGATGTCATGACCGGGCTGCGGGAATCCCGCCGATCCGGGGCGTATCGGCCGGTCAATGCTTTGCGACAGATAATAGGAAAATTCCGACATGCCCACCGCTTCATGGATATCCATTCCGAAGCGCGCGCGCCACGCGGAAAGCATGTCGTCGGAAAGATGCTCACCCGCGCTCATGCAAAAGCGCAGCGTCGGCACATCATGGTTCGTGGTTGCGGTTTTTTGCACGATTTGCCGGTAGATGGTCGGCACGCCGATGAATATTGTCGCCCCGTGCTTGGCGATGAGGCGCGTCCACAGAAGGGCGTCGTTCCTGCCTTCGTGCACGATCACCGTCTTGCCGCGGTAGAGCGGATCCATGAGACCCGAGCCGAGCACATACGTCCAGTTGAACTTCCCCGAGTGCAGGATGCGATCGGTGTCCGCTGCATCGAAATGAAACCAGTAGGTCGCCGCCGGCTCGCGACCGATCAGCGCGCGGTGCGCATGCAGCACGCCTTTCGGGTAGCCGCTGGTGCCTGAGGTGTACACCAGATAGGCGGGATCGTCTGCGCGTGTGGCGTGCGGCGCTTGCCAGGTGATTATCCGGTTCAGTGCGGAGTCGAGCTTGATCGTAGTAACACCGGGCGCGGCAGCGATTTCGCCTTGACCGGAAAGCAGCACCAGTTTCACATCGGGAATTTCATTCAGATGCGCTGCAAGCGCGGCCCAGGTGGCTTGGTCGAGGGTGAGCACACTCGCGCCGGAATCCCTGGCCAGATAGACGACTTCCTCGGTGGTGAGCAGGGTGGAAGTGGGGACGGAAATCGCGCCCGCCTTCATCGCCCCCAGGAATGCCGTGGGATAGTCAAGTCCGTTGGGCAACCTGATCAGAACCCGCTCGCCGGGTTGAATGCGGTTGTCGCGCAACAGTTGCGCAAACTGGCTGGTGCGGGTCGAGAGGTCGGCGTAGCTGGCGTGTGTTTCTCCCAGCGCGTCATCTTCCACGATCATGGCGCAGCGCTGTTCCGCGGGCGTGCCAAGGTGCGCGTCTGTGCACGCCACGCCGATGTTGAAAAACTCGGGGACGTTCCAAGTCCACGCGGAGAAGGATGCACTGCGGGCGTTCATTTCAGATTTTCCGCCCGGTGCCTTGATCGGCCTTATGTTTCAGGGCTTCAGCCGTCACAGAATGACGCCGTAAGGCCAGTTTTCGCGCACCACCTGCGCCGGCAATTTGTGCAGCACTTCGATGGCGAATCCCGTGTCTGCTTCCAAAAGAGCGTGCAGGGAATGCGCGCGCAGCAGTGTTTGCAGCGCCTTGCCGAACATCGGCGGATCGAGCATCTCGCCATTGAACTTGATCGCACCGCCCAGCAGCGCATCGGCTTCGATCGCGGCGCGCAGGATGGCGATTTTGGTTTTGATGTCCGAAGGCGAGGGCGTGTAGGCGACCTTGCACGGATGGATATGGCTGGGGTGGATGACCTGCTTGCCGGTCATACCCATCGCCGCTTCCTCGCACGCGTGGCGATACACGACGCGCGATTCCTCATCGCCGTGCAGGTCGAGCCAGCGGCGCACATCGTCGGGTTCGACGAACGTTTCAGGCATGGCGCTGCTGCCGATGAGGGTTTCCACGCCGCCGATCACGCCCTTGCCGGCGATGCGTGCCTCGAACAGCACCTGATTCATGAAATACGCAAGCTCCTCGGTCCAGTGGCGCGGTGTGATCTGGATGCCCATCGCCTTGGAGAAATCGTGGATGCCGAACACCACATGCTTTACGGTCGAATACTGCATGAGGTCGGGAGCGATTTTGAGCGACTTTGGATGCTCGATGATCGGCTGGATCGACATTCTGTGATTGAGGCCGACCAGCACCGCGGAAAGATCGCGGATTTCCGCTGCACCATAGGCTTCGCCCGCCTTGGCGAGCATCACCACATCGAAGTGTGCGGACAGGTCGCGCACCATGGCGAGATCCTTTTCATACTCATCGGTGCGAAACGGATTGATGCGCACCGCGATCTGTACTTCCTTGCGGCGCGGCAGCTTGGGCAATTCGCGGCGCAGAAGTTCGCGCGACATTTCCTTCTGGCGGCAGCCGTCCTCGAGATCGAAAAGCAGCGTGTGCGCGGTTGTTCCCCAGGCATGTTTTTTGAAGCGCGCAGCGGCTTGTTCGAGATCTTCATATATTCCTAAAGAGGGGGCGTATTTCACCGGCGGGTAGTAAATCTGGATGCCCGGCCAGTAATCGCCCAGCAGCGTTGTGTCGCTTTTCGCGGCAGGGGGAACGGTGTCCTTGGACAAGCTGACCATCGAGTTCATGCCGAACTTTCCTTCACTGTGTCAAGACTGCGAAAGCCGGTTTGCGATACCCGGCGCAGCGATGCGCAAACGCTAGCATTTAATGTTGCAATGCGTCAAGAAGTCTTATATAAGACTTCGCTGTATCACTGGGCGCGCTGTTTTCATAATCCATGGCACTGTTTCCCCTCACCCGGCCTGTCGGCCACCCTCTCCCGCGCGCGGGAGAGGGGTTGGGGGAGAGGGCGCGCCGGCAATCGTGTCTGGCATGAAAGGTTATGCTATAAATCCGGTGAAGCCGGAATCGCGACCGGTATTCCAGCGGCCTGGATACCCTGGGCGTGACTACAAGAAATGACTTGCAACGCATTCTCCGAGGAGTGATCACATGTCTACGATCGAATCCGTTCTGAATGAAACCCGTGTTTTTCCGCCTTCCGCAGCGTTTATCGGCCAGGCGAACGTTTCCGGCATGAAGGCTTATGAGGCGCTGTGTGCCGAGGCGGATAGGGATAACCCCGGCTTCTGGGCGAGGCATGCGCGCGAAAACATTCTCTGGCACAAGCCCTTCACCAAGGCGCTCGATGAAACGCAAGCGCCGTTCTACAAATGGTTCGAGGACGGCGAACTGAATGCCTCCTACAATTGCCTCGAACGCAACTTGCAAAATGGCAACGCCGGCAAGGTGGCCATCATTTTCGAGGCCGATGACGGCAAGGCCAGCACCGTCACTTATCAGGAGCTATATCATCGCGTCTGCCGCTTTGCCAACGGGCTGAAAGCGTTAGGTATCCAGAAGGGCGAGCGCGTCATTATTTACATGCCGATGTCGATCGATGTCGTGGTCGCGATGCAGGCGTGCGCGCGCATTGGCGCGATACACTCGGTGGTATTTGGCGGTTTCTCCTCGAAGAGCATCCAGGATCGCGTCATCGATGCCGGTGCGTGCGCCGTGATCACTGCCGACGAAGGCATTCGTGGCGGCAAGGTTGTGCCGCTCAAGGCGGCGGTAGACGATGCGCTCGGCATGGGCGGCTGCGATAGTATCAAGCATGTCATTGTGATGAAGCGTACCGGCAATGCCGTCAACATGGCGGCGGGACGCGATAAATGGTGGGACGAGGTGACGGCTGGGCAATCCGATACCTGCGAGCCTACCTGGGTCGGCGCGGAACATCCCCTCTATATCCTCTATACCTCGGGTTCGACCGGCAAGCCGAAGGGCGTCCAGCATTCGACAGGCGGTTATCTCCTGCACGCGATCATGACCATGAAATGGGTCTTCGATGTGAAGCCCAACGATATTTTCTGGTGTACCGCCGATGTGGGCTGGGTGACGGGCCATACCTACGTGAATTACGGTCCGCTCGCCACCGGCACGACCTGCGTGATCTTCGAGGGTATTCCCACTTATCCGGATGCATCGCGTTTCTGGAAAGTCATCGAGAAGCACAAGGTCACGATTTTCTATACCGCGCCAACGGCGATCCGTTCGTTGATCAAGCTGGGCGCGGATCTCCCGAAACAGCACAATCTGTCTTCGCTGCGCCTGCTTGGAACGGTGGGCGAGCCGATCAATCCCGAGGCGTGGATGTGGTATCGCGAAACGGTCGGAGGCGGGCGCTGCCCGATCGTCGATACCTGGTGGCAGACAGAAACCGGCGGCCACATGATCACGCCGCTGCCCGGCGCGATGCCGACCAAGCCGGGCTCGTGCACCCTGCCGCTGCCCGGCATTGCCGCGGCGGTGGTCGATGAAACCGGCACAGATGTGGAAAAAGGCAAGGGTGGATTCCTGGTCATCAAGAAGCCCTGGCCGGGGATGATCCGCACCATCTGGGGCGACCCCGAGCGTTTCAAGAAGTCCTACTATCCCCCTGAAATGGGCGGCAAATATTATCTCGCGGGCGATGGCGCCAATCGCGATCTCGATGGCTATTTCTGGATCATGGGACGTATCGACGACGTGCTCAAGGTTTCGGGACATCGTCTCGGTACCATGGAGATTGAATCGGCGCTCGTCTCCAATCCGCTGGTTGCCGAGGCGGCCGTGGTGGGGCGTCCCGATGAAGTCACGGGCGAAGCGATCTGCGCTTTCGTGGTACTCAAGCAGGCGCGACCCGCTGGCGAGGAGGCGCTGAAAATTGCTGCCGACTTGCGCGTATGGGTGGCCAAGGAGCTCGGTCCGATCGCCAAACCCAGGGACATTCGTTTCGGCGACAATCTCCCCAAGACGCGTTCGGGCAAGATCATGCGCCGTCTGTTGCGTTCCATAGCGAAGGGCGAGGAGATTCTGCAGGATGTTTCGACGCTGGAAAATCCGGCGATTCTGGAACAGCTCAAGCAGTCGACCTGATAACCGCTTGTATGTGCAAGTTGACGTGTACAGGTTAATCCCGGAGGGCGCCGCCATATCAGCTACACCAACCACGCCGGCGCCTTCCCTCGTGCGCGCGACCATGGACCTGCTGCGCAAACATGCCCCCTTCAATGGCATGAATGACGCTGCGCTACAGTTTCTTGGCCGGCATTTGAGGCTCAGATACTTTGCCGAGGGAAGTTCGATCCTCGCACCTCAAGGCGGCATGGTATCCCGGTTGTATATCGTTCAGCGCGGCGTGGTTACCGCTGCCGAGCCGGATAAGGTTGTTGGCGGCGACCGGGATTCGGTACTGATGCTGACCGAAGGGGAATGTTTCCCCATCGGTGCATTGATCGGCAGGCGCCCCACCACGCTGACGTACTCTGCATACCGGGATACCTTCTGCTATGAGCTTGACGCGCCGCATTTCAACGAGCTGCTTAATACCAGTCCCGAGTTTCAGGGATTTTGCACGCGCAAACTTGCTGCGCTGCTCGAACAATCGCAGCGTAGCTTACAGGCCCATTTTTCGGCGCGCGCAAGCGACACGCGAAGCATGTCCCGGCCGCTCAGGTCGATTCTTGCACGCCAGCCCGTGACCATATCGCCCCTTGCCACGATTAGAAGCGCGCTTGCCACCATGCGCGATTTGCGCATCGGTTCGGTGGTGATCGCGGATAACATGGGACGTCCGGAGGGAATTTTCACCGAACGCGATGTACTTGACCGCGTTGCGCTTGCTGAAAGTTCGCTCGATGCGCCGATCAGATCAGTGATGACACGCGATCCATTTTCTCTACCCGCTACGGCGTCCCTGTATGAAGCCGCTCACCAGATGGCGCGGCACGGATTTCGCCATATTCTGGTGATGGATGAGGGCGTATTGCGCGGAATCGTATCGGAGCGCGACCTTTTCTCTCTACAGCGCCTTTCGCTTGGCGGTATCAGCCGAGACATAAAGGCAGCCGCTACCGTGGATGAGCTTGCGCAAGCCGCCCAGGAGGTCAGGGAGGTGGCGGCCGCAATGCTGGCTCAGGGTGTCGCTGCGGAGCAACTCACGCAATTTGTAACCATGCTGAACGATGGCATGGTTTCGCGCGCGATCGAGATTGCCGCCGGCATGTTTGCGCTGCCCGCAAACCGGTATTGCTGGCTGGGCCTGGGTTCGGAAGGGCGCATGGAACAGACGCTCGCCACGGACCAAGACAACGCTATTATTTTTGCGCTGGCCGCAGGCGAAGACAGGGAAATCGTGCGAGAGAAATTCGTGGCTTTCGCGCACGAGGTCAATCTCGTTCTGGACCGCTGCGGCTTCCCGCTTTGCAAGGGCGATATCATGGCAGGCAACCGGCGCTGGTGTCTCACGGAACAGGAATGGCGAGAACTGTTCAGCCGGTGGTTGAACAATACCCATCCCCAGGCATTATTGAATTCAGCCATATTTTTCGATTTTCGCCCGCTCCGTGGCGACAGCACCCTGGCCGAACAGTTGCGCGACTGGCTGTGCGAATCACTATCTTCGCGGCCGGTTTTTTTGCGGCTCATGGCCGAGAATGCACTGCAAGTACGGCCGCCGCTGGGGCTGTTGCGCGATTTTGTTCCAGACGACAGCGAGGCGCCTGGAACCATCGACCTGAAAAAATACGCGGCGCGCCCTTTTGTCGATGCGGCCAGAA
>Ga0315281_10013829_pt1 | contig 10903 bp, 9 predicted proteins | sample YL17G07_0_MG_FD_204540 | JGI IMG/M metagenome (GOLD analysis project Ga0315281, IMG submission 204540) | Sediment microbial communities from Yellowstone Lake, YNP, Wyoming, USA - YL17G07_0 | ecosystem: Environmental > Aquatic > Freshwater > Lake > Sediment | place: USA: Wyoming | collected... | reverse complement strand
GGTGGGCAGGAAGGCTCGCGTTTTCCAGCTAGCGCGGGCCGGCACTCGCCGCTGGCCCAGCCTGCTCCCTCCGACGCGATGTATTTTATGCGTTCGCGTTGAGGATGCAAATGCCCGTTTGTTCCCCGCATTCACTTTTCCGGGCCGTGTTATAGTGCGCAAAATAAATCTCCGCCAGAGCGGAGAGATGGAACAACCTTTTCCCCATGACGCGGAGTAATGCCATGTTGATCGTTCACGTTCATGTGCACGTCAAACCGGAATTCATCGACGCCTTCAAAGAGGTGACCATCGAGAACGCCCGCAACAGCCTCCGGGAGCCGGGTGTGGCGCGGTTCGACGTGATCCAGCAGGCGGATGATCCCTCGCGTTTCATACTGGTCGAGGTGTACCGCACGGCGGAAGCGCCCGCTCAGCACAAGGAGACGGCGCACTATCTGGCCTGGCGTGATGCGGCGACATCCATGATGGCGGAGCCAAGAACCAACGTGAAGTATTCCAACATTTGTCCTTCGGACGAAAGCTGGTGAGAGCCGATGCCTTTTGATTTCGCGACGCCCACCCGCATTGTCTTCGGCGCCGGAACGCTGCGCGAAGTCGCTCCGGCGGCAAAAGAGTTCGGCCATCGCGCCCTGATAGTGACCGGGCGCTCCGCGGAACGCTCCGCACCTCTTGCGGCGCAACTCGGTGCGACAGGAGTATCGAGTTGTCGTTTCGCCGTCGAGGGTGAACCCACGCTCGACGTGATTCGCAACGGGGTGCAACGCGCGCAAGAAGAACAGTGCAACGTCGTCATTGGGTTCGGTGGAGGAAGCGCCCTCGACGCCGGGAAAGCCATCGCCGCGCTCCTGACGAATCGCGGCGAGCTTTTGGACTATCTGGAAGTCATCGGCGCGGGAAAACCCCTCACGCTTCCCTCTGCGCCTTTCATCGCCGTTCCGACCACCGCCGGCACGGGCACCGAAGTCACGCGCAATGCCGTTCTGGCGTCTCCTGAACACCGGGTCAAGGTCAGTCTGCGGAGTCCGCTGATGTTGGCCCGGCTGGCGGTGGTAGATCCCGAGTTGACCTTCGACCTGCCGCGCGATGTGACGGCGCGCACGGGGCTCGACGCGCTTACCCAACTGATTGAGCCCTATGTGAGTCTGCGTGCCAACCCCCTGACCGACGGCTTTTGCGTGGAGGGCTTGCGGCGCGTGGCACGTTCTCTGCGCCAGGCTTTCCACCACGGACACGACTCCGTGGCGAGGACCGACATGTCAATGGCCAGCCTGCTGAGCGGGCTGTCGCTGGCCAATGCCGGCTTGGGAGTCGTGCACGGACTTGCGGGACCGGTTGGCGGGATGTTTCCCGCTCCGCACGGGGCAGTCTGCGCGGCCCTGCTGCCGCATGGGATGGACGCGAACATCCGCGCCTTGGCGTGCCGCGCGCCCGAAAGCGGATCCCTGCACCGGTACCAGACTGTCGCGAGCATCCTGACCGGCAAACCGAACGCCTCTGCCCGGGAAGGGGTGGAGTGGGTCGCTGCGGCGTGCGAGGAGTTGAATATTCCCGGGCTCGGCTCCTATGGGGTCGGCAAGGCAGATTTCCCGGTCCTTCTCGAGAAGGCTTCCCAGGCGAGCAGCATGAAGGCCAACCCCATCGCGCTCACTCGCGAAGAAATGCGTGAAGTATTGGCCCGCTCGCTTTGAAAGTTACCTGCTCCCATCATGCTGCGTGCGTCCGCAGGGGAGGAGGATGGAGCAGAACCTTTCAACGCTGAGACGTTTTCTTCAAGGAGGTTCTTGATGCGCTGCGTGCGAGTGCTTGTTTCTTTGTTTGGGATTGCTCTCCTTCCCGCCTGGGGAGCTGCGGATCACAACCCTTTGCTCCCGCGCCCGCAGGAAGTCCGGTATGGGGTGGGGCGGTTTCTGCTCCGTGGCACAAGTGTGTTTCTCCCTCCTCAAGCTCCTGCTGAAGACCGGTTCGCCGCCGAACAGCTCGCAAATTGCCTGGCGCAGCGAGCTCGAATCCCGATGAGGATTTCGGAAAGCTCCGCCCCCAGTGGCCAGATTTCGCTGCAACGGACGGGGGGCGCTGATCCCCTGCCAATGCCCGGCGAAACTCCCGGCCCCGAATCGCGCGAAGCTTACGGGCTGAAAGTCATGCCCGAGGGCGCGGAGATTCGTGCGATATCTTCTGCCGGTTTGTTCTACGGAGTCCAGACCCTCTGCCAGCTTGCGGAAGGTTTGGGCGGAGACGCGGCGCTGCCGGAAGTGGAAATCCACGATTGGCCGTCTCTCGCCTACCGGGGCGTGATGATGGATTTGAGCCACGGGGCGCTGCACACCGAGAAGGAATTGAAGCGCCAAATCGATTTCCTCTCCCGCTGGAAGGTCAACCAGTATTACTTCTATTCCGAGGCCAGTATTCAGCTCGATGGATACTCTCTGCTCAATCCCGAAGGCCGGTATACCAAGGACCAAGTGCGCCGGATCATCGCCTATGCCCGCGACCGGCACATCGATGTGATCCCTTGCCTCGAGCTCTATGGCCACCTCCATGACTTGTTCAGAGTTGAGCGCTACGCGGACCTGGCGGCCATTCCCCACGGCAGCGAGTTCAATCCCCTCAAGCCGCAGGTGAAGGACCTGCTCGCCAACTGGACGGCGCAAATGGCCGAGCTATTCCCCAGCCCTTACTTCCACGTGGGAATGGATGAGACATGGGAACTGGAGAGGTTCGCCAAGGCGGAGGCCGAAGGTCTTTCTCCCGCCAGCCTTTACCTCCAGCACTTCAAGAACGTGGAGGAACTTGCCAACCGGCGCGGCAAGCGCGTGATGGTTTGGGGAGACATCTTCACGAAATATCCGGAAATCATCCCGCAACTTCCGCGCGACACCATCATCGTGGCGTGGGATTACGGGCCGACTGAGGATTACAAACATTTCCTTGCTCCGTTTGCTGGGACTCGCCAGCCTTTGTTTATAGCGACCGGCGTGACGAATTGGAACCAGATCGTTCCTGCCTTCCAAGTGGAATTTGACAACGTTGACAGCTTCCTCGCTACAGGCCGGCAATACGGCATCCTCGGCTTGATGAACACCGTCTGGAATGACGATGCGCAGACCCTCACGCGGATGGTCTTTCCCAGCATGGCTTACGGCGCAATCGCCTCCTGGCAATCCACGCCTGTGACGCGCACTCAATTCTTCTCCGAGTATGCCCGTGTGGTCTATTCCGCCTCCGTCGCTGCGGAAGTGGGGCCGGCTCTCGAAAAGCTCGCACGAGCCGACGAATCTCTCCGGAAGGCTGTGGGACTGGAGACCATGCACCAGTTCTGGGCTGATCCCCTGGCCCCGGCGAACCTCAAGAGCTCGGAGGCGCATCGCGAGGACTTGAGGCAGGCGCGCCTCTTGGCCGAAGAGGCTCAGGAAGGATTTGCGCGCGCCATCTCTGCTGGCGGGGACGCGGCCACACTTTCCTGCTTCACGCTGGGAGCACGGATGATCGACTACCTCGGGATGAAGAACCTGTATGCGCTCGAGATGGTTGACCTTTGGCGCCAGTTGGGCCCGCATCCCAAGAAGGAGGATTTGGGCTTCCTGTTGTTTGCGGAGATCAATGCGCAGAACCACAGTCGAATTGGTGACCTGATGGACGCGGTCACGGGGTTGCGGGAACCCTTCCGAGCGGCCTGGCTGGAAGCGTACACTCCGTACCGTCTGAATGCGGCCTTGGGGAAATGGGACACCGAGTTTCAGTATTGGTGGAAGTTGAACCGGCGGCTGAGCAGATTCGAGGATGATTTTCATGACGGGGACCCTGTCCCGCCGTTCGAATCGTTCAGCCCCGACCGCTAGGCACTCCAGTGTGGCGCCAAAGTCGATGCCGGCTTGATATCCGGCGTGAAAGGGAAGCGTATGATGAGATCGCGTCATTCCACCCGTAGAACAAAGGCTCATCCTCCGACTTTCAGGCGCACAACTTTGAGACCGGTCGATGTCCCCGCCGGCGTGGTTGGGATGGGATTAATGGGGACGAGCATCGCTGCTTGCCTCTTGATTGCCGGGCACTCCGTGGCAGCCGTGGAAAGGGATCCGGCCAAACGACGCACGGCCAAGAATCGGCTGCTCACCCTTCTGAGGGGCGCGAAGAAAGAGGGTCTGTTGAAGGGGGACCCGGCAAAGGTCATCGAGCACTTCGCCGTTTCTGAGGACTACATGGTTCTCATGAAGAGCCGGATCGTGATCGAGTCCATCGTCGAGGACATTGAAGTCAAGCGGAATGTCATTCGAAAGGTCGAGGAGGTCGTTTCTCCTCACGCGATCATTGGAAGCAACACTTCGGCCATTCCGGTGAGCCATCTCCAGCAGGGGGCGCTCCACCCCGAGCGCATCCTGGGGATTCACTGGGGCGAGCCCGCGCACGTGCTGCGTTTCATGGAGATCATCTGCGGAAACCAAAGCGATCCCGCGAACGCCGAACGGGTTCGGTCGCTGGCCGTGCTTTGGGGCAAGGAGCCCTCCATCCTCCGCCGCGATATCCGCGGTTTTATCACTAACCGATGCATGTACGCGCTGATGCGGGAAGCGTTCCATCTTGTGGAGCAAGGGTACGCGACCGTGGAAGATGTCGACCGTTCTCTTCGCAACGACCTTGGGTATTGGATTACGTTCGCCGGCCCATTCCGCTACATGGACTTGACCGGGATTCCCGCTTACGAGGCCGTGATGCGCGGCCTGCTTCCGGAACTGTGTTCTGACACCAGGGTACCGGCCCTGATCAGCAAGCTGGTGGAATCCGGTGCGCGAGGCGTTTCAAACTGCAAGGGTTTCTATCCTTACACCAGAAAGCAGGCCAAACGTTGGGAAAGACGTTTCCTGGAATTCAGTTACGAAATCCACGCGCTGGCCAAGCGATATTCGGAGGAGGCTTGAGGCCAGACGGGCAAGCGGTTCCCAGATAATCCTTCACGCCGCCGCTAAGATCGGCGGAGAGGCAATCGATGCGGTCCTGGTTGTTCTTGTTCAGTTGCAATTTGATGTGGGCCTTGCAGTTCACTTGCGTGAAATTGGTCCAGGACCAGGTCGGCTCACTTTTCACGGTCTGGGGCCCGATGACCCTGGCTACTCTCATGCTCTACCCCTTGGTCCGCCACGAGGGGAAGAGTGGGCCGCCCGCAGAGCGCCGGAAAAGCGACATCCTCATATTCCTTCTCCTCGCCCTCCTGGGGGTTTTTCCCGCGCAGGTGCTGACGACCTGGGGTACGCGAATGTCGCTCGCCAGCAACGCGGCTCTCCTGATGCTGACGCTTCCGGTCTCGACCGCGATTCTGGCGTTCATCTTTCTGGGCGAAAGGATGAACCGGGTCAGATGGCTGAGTTTTGGACTGGCGATTATTGGTGTGGTGCTGTGTTCGGACGTTGACCTCCGAAGCGTCAACTTCGGGACTGGCTACCTGTTCGGAAACGCGCTGATTTTTGCCGGCACGCTGGGCAGCGCGTTTATCAACTCCTACAGCAAGAAACTCCTGGAACGCTATTCGCCCCTGGAAATGCTTTTCATGATGTATCTCGCTTCGGTTATCGTTTTGACGCCACTCGTTCTGGTCCAGGAGGGGGGCGTCTTCGGCCACATCCCGGAATTCACCATGAGGACCTGGATCGGGCTGGCGTTGCTCACTTTCTTTCACAACTTCTTGTCGATGGTTCTGTTTCTGAAGGCGCTTAAGAAGCTGGATGCTACCCAGGCGGCACTTTCCAATTACCTCATTACCTTTTTTGGGTTGCCCATCGCGGCCGTGTGGCTCGGTGAGAGGCTGAAGCCGCTGGCGATCGTCGGAGGCGTCCTGGTCCTGGGGAGCACCTTGCTCATCACTCTGCGGGACCAGGAGAGGGCCACGTCCGCAGGGGCGTGACCCCGTGCTTGGCAGAAACCACGCTCCACCCGGCGTCACGTTGGGCCGGCAATCCCGACTGAGGGCAGCACATGATGATTGTTGATTCCCACCTTGACCTGGCGTGGAACGCCCTGAGTTGGAACCGCGATCTTACCTTGCCCGTTCCTGAAATCCGGCGCTGGGAGTCCGGCCTGAAAGAGGAGCATCGTGGGAGGAACACTGTAGCCTTCCCCGAGATGCGGAAAGGAGAAGTGGCAATCAGCCTGGCAACCCTGTTGGCGCGCGCCAGCAGTCTGGGCGAGGACAAGCTCGATTACCGCAACCAGGAAATTGCCTGTGCCGTGGCGCGCGGCCAGCTTGCCTACTACCACATCGTGGAGAGTCAGGGATGGCTTCGCATGCTCAGGACCTGGCAGGACGTGGAAGCGCATCTCCGAGATTGGAAGGCATCCGGTGCCGGCTCGGCTCCGCTCGGGTTCATCCTGAGCATGGAAGGCGCCGATCCCATCCTCTCCCCGCCCCAGGTCATCGAGTGGTGGAACGACGGGCTGCGCGTGATCGGCCTGGCTCACTATGGGCTCAGCGCCTACGCCCACGGGACCGGAGCATCAGGCGGGCTCACGAACAGAGGCGTCGAGCTGCTCGAAGTGATGGACGAGGTGGGGATGGTCCTCGACGTCACGCATCTTGCGGACGAGAGTTTCTGGCAAGCGGTGGAGAAGTTCAAAGGCCCTGTCCTTGCCAGTCACAACAACTGCCGCGCCCTGGTTCCCGGTGATCGTCAATTTGCGGACGAGCAGATCCGCCACCTCATCGACCGAGGCTCAGTCATCGGCGTGGCGCTCGACTCCTGGATGCTCTATCCGGGATATGTTCCGGGCCAAACTCCGAATGTGCTCGTGAGCCTCAAAGCCGCCGTCGAGCACATCGACCACATCTGCCAGTTGGCAGGCAATGCGCAGCATGCCGCCATCGGGAGCGACCTCGACGGAGGCTTTGGTAAGGAACAGTCTCCTCACGATTTGGATACGATCGCCGATCTGCAGAAGATTCCCGACCTGTTGCGGCATCGGGGTTATGCAGAGGCTGACATCGAAGCTGTGATGCATGGGAATTGGCTCCGATTCTTTCAAGAGGCTTGGAGGGCCGGCAAGCTCCATGAAGATGGAGCTGTCGCGCGTTAATTCGGCCGAGAGCTGGCAAGAGGCCGAGTGTAATTGTTTATCCGCCTACCCCGTGGCCACCGTAGCGGGCAGATGCCGCCGCGGCGATACAAATCACCTGCTCATTTCATGTGCTATCGAAATGGATGACGACACCCGGTTGAACTGAAGCCGGTGGAGTGCTGGCATCCGACCACAGAGGGGGGCTCCAGCCTTCATTCGCGGTGTGGCGTTGTGCCCCACCAGTGTCTCTCCAGGATTTCCTGCTAAACCATATCCTACACGGAATGAAGGAGTTAGGAAATTCGTCTCACGCGTCTCAGCAGTCTCATTCACTGACGCCCGGGGTAGGGCCAGCGGTCAAGCTACCTACCGGCCGGTCGGTAGGCAAATGCTCTCCTAGAACACAGTGACCAGCCCGAGTTTTTGTACCACCATAAGCGAGAGAGTCTACGTCACATGAGTGGTCTGGGGTTTTCGTACTACTTTCAGAGTGAGTTTTCGGCTCACAACGAATAACCAATAGGGCGGGCCCGCACCCGTCCCGCGCCGACTTGCATGACTTATTGGGTTCTTACTTTTCAATCACCTCGCCTTTTGTTTTGGAGGGAGCTCACCAGGATGTTCAAAAGGGCGGTGGCGAGGTGTAGAATTGCGACTGCCCGAGAAAGCAGCCTGCATACCGAGGGTGCCATTTCGAATGCCTGAAGGAGATCGGTCAAGACCTCATCCGTCGTGACCCTAGGGATGCTGGACGGTTTTCGGTCGGGTGGCCGCAGCCTCTCATCGTGGGGGCAGGGCAAGAGCCGAATTGATTTCCGAGGAGGAAGACCATGAAGCGTGGGGCGATGTTGGTTCTCATTCTAGCAACTTGCATCCCGTCGGCATTCGCACAGCAGAAGAAGCGTATCGCGATCCTCGATTTTGACTACGGAACGGTCCGCAGCGTCGTGGCTTCGGTCTTCGGGGGAGATCAGGACATCGGGAAAGGTATTGCTGACCTGATGGTGGCAAAGCTCGTTCAGGACGGCACCTACTCCGTGATCGAACGCAAGGCGCTGGACAAGGTCATGGCGGAACAGAACTTCTCCAACAGCGACCGGGCGGACTCCAACACGGCGGCGCAGATTGGGAGAATTCTCGGCGTCGACGCAATCGTGGTGGGATCCATCACGCAGTTCGGGAGGGATGACAAGAGCCAAGGAGTGAGTGGTCAGGCCATTGGTGGAATCACTGGACGCTTTGGGATCGGCGGGGTTGGCACACGCAAGGCCAAGGCGGTGGTGGGCATCACGGCGCGGATGATTAACACCAGTACGGCGGAGATTCTCGCCGCCGCCACCGGTCAGGGACAATCGAGCCGATCGGGGATTTCACTCCTGGGGGCGGGCGGCAGTGCTGGCGGGTCAGGCGGCGGCAACTATGATATGACCAGCGCGAATTTCCACGAGACTATTCTGGGTGAAGCCGTGCACCAGGCGGTCGACCAGGTCGTCAAGCAACTGGAACAAGACGCTGGAAAGCTTCCCACCGTCGAGGTCAAGATCGACGGGTTGGTCGCCGATGCCACGGGGACCTCTTTGGTCCTGAATGTCGGGACCAAGGGAGGCGTCAAGGTTGGTGACCGGCTGGAAATTCGCAGGAAAATTCGCGACATCAAAGATCCCGCGACGGGGAAGACCCTCCGGTCGATTGAGGACAAAGTAGGTGAAGTCGTGATCACGGAGGCGGATGAAGCTTCCTCCGTGGGCACGTACACGGGCAGCACTCCGGCCAAGGTCGGAGATGCGGTAAGAAACTCACATTAGGTGTTCGGCGACTGCGGCAGCATGGAGGAGTTCATGGCTCTCAAAGTTGGCGACCGGATGGGTGACTACGAGGTTGTCGGTGTGCTGGGCGCCGGCGGCATGGGAAAAGTGTACAAGGTTCGAAACGTGATTTCCGAGCGCATCGAGGCCATGAAAGTCCTTCTGCCTGATCTTGCCAACGAGCCCGACCTGGCCGACCGCTTCATGCGGGAGATCAAAGTTCTGGCGAGCCTCCATCACCCCAACATCGCGGCCCTGCATACCGCTTCGCGGATTGAGAACCAGCTCGTGATGATCATGGAATTCGTGGATGGCGTCACACTGGGGGACCTGGCAAAAAAGGGAAGAATCCCCGTCGAAGACTGTATCCAGTATATTGGCCAGGTCCTTTCCGCCCTCAGTTGCGCCCACGCGCATGGGGTGGTCCACCGTGACATTAAACCTGCCAACATGATGCTGACCCCGGAGGGCGTCATGAAGTTGATGGATTTCGGGATCGCGCGAACTGTCGAGGATCACAAGCTCACGGTTACGGGCACAACGCTGGGTTCTCTTTATTACATGTCGCCGGAGCAGGTGAAGTGTATTGCGGTTGACGCGCGCTCTGACCTCTATTCGGTCGGAATCACATTGTACGAAATTGCGACCGGCGCCCGGCCGTTTCAAGCGGACAGCAGTTATGCCCTGATGGCTGCCCAGCTTCAGGAGGTGCCGCGCCCGCCCATCCAGGTGGACGCGAGAATTCCAGCCGCGCTGAACAACATCATCCTGCGGGCGCTCGAGAAGGATCCCGAAAGTAGGTTTCAGACCGCTGACGCGTTTCGCGCTGCCCTGGAGGGCCTGAAGAACAGCCTAGGTCTCCCCGCGACCTCAGGTCCCGCGGTCGGAGCCGATAGTGGCGTCGCTGAACCGACGTCGGCGACCTTGGCGATGCGCTCGCCGCTTACGCCTCCACCAGAGAGTGTGCGTCCCGCGCCGCCTGTGATGGCGACTTCCACACCCCCGCAGCCGGTGGCCCCTCCAGCGCCACGGCAAGCGATTCCGGATTCCCTCCCTTCAGCGCCGGCGCGCGCCGCCGGAACCCACCGCGCCTTGTACATGGCCCTCGGCGCGATTCTGGCCATTGCGGTGATCGTCGTGGCCGCTACGCAACTGCCTCGCTGGTTGCGGACTAAGGCGGCAGGGACTGCACAAACTGCCCCGTCGAACATCCCCCCTGAAACGGGCGTGAGTTCCTCCAACCCATCGCCGCAGCAGGAGAGTGTCCCGGTGACGTCCCCGCCCCAAGCGGCTGCGGAACCTTCTGGTACGAACCCTTCCTCCCCTCCCACGATGCCGCCCGGCGAGCCAAGCGCGGTGAATAATCCGGCAGGCCAAAATGCCTCTTTGCCACCGAGTACACCGGCGCAAAAAAGCGCGCGCAAGGGCGCAAGCGCTCAAGGACAACAGGCTGTGGCAGGCTCAACAGGACTTGGCGGGGGGGCGCGAGCGTTGCAAGCCGTCGAGCCTTCAGCTTCTGGGCAGACTCCGGCTGCACCCGCTCAGCCTTCGGCGGCCCAGCCGAATGCATCGGGCGCCATCAAGGAATTAGAGGAGAGAATGGTTGCTCTGGGGGCCCGCGCCAGCACCGCGAAGGAGAGCGTGGAGAATTTGAGGCGACAGCAGCAGAGCCAGGGGCTGAATCTTCGCGCGGACATCGGAGCCGCCTTAAACCGAATGGAACAGTACATGAATCGAGCGGATGCCGCCCTGGCCGCCCGCGATCCCGATGCTGCTGCCCGAAATATGGACTTGGCCGAGCGCGAAGTCGACAAGCTGGACAAATTCCTGGGGCGATAAAAAGGCACTCTTCCTCAGAGTGGGCTGCTGACGGCGTCATCCTGCGCGAGCCCACATCGATCCGCAGCGCGCGGTCGAAAAACCGTCCCTGCCAAAGCCGTCCCCATGGGCGGGTGGCGCAGACATCGCTTTGCGATGTCTGCGAATCAGGCAACCAGTCGCCGATACCCCGCTGTTGCGCCGCGCCAACATCTCAAGGAATTCACGCTTCG
>Ga0315281_10013828_pt1 | contig 10903 bp, 11 predicted proteins | sample YL17G07_0_MG_FD_204540 | JGI IMG/M metagenome (GOLD analysis project Ga0315281, IMG submission 204540) | Sediment microbial communities from Yellowstone Lake, YNP, Wyoming, USA - YL17G07_0 | ecosystem: Environmental > Aquatic > Freshwater > Lake > Sediment | place: USA: Wyoming | collected... | reverse complement strand
AAGATGGTGCAGTACGCGGTCTCCCCGAACCTCAAGACACTGGGCCCGAAGCTGAAGGACGCGATGTCCGAGGTGGTGGGGCTCCTCACGAAGGTGGATGAGAACGAGCTCGTCAAACACCTTCGTGCCAACCAGAAGATACGGCTCGGCGGCTTCGACCTCACAGAGGAGGACGTCATAGTATCGGAGAAGGACAAGATCGGGTTCTCCCACGCGAGCATAGGTGACATGCACGTCTTCGTCGCGCTGGAGGTGACCCAGAACTTGAAGCTCGAAGGACTGGCAAGAGAGGTCATCCGAAGGATACAGCATATGAGGAAGGAACAGAAGCTGGACTTCGAGACGACGATAGAGGTCGAATATTCAGGCCATCCTGACCTGGAGAAGGCGATTTCGTCGTACATGGTTCACATAACGCATGAGACGCATGCAGCCCGGATGGTCAGAAGCGCAGGGCTGTCAGGCGCCACGAAATGGGTCATAAACAAGATGCCCTTGGAGCTCACGGTCAGGAAGTCCTGATACTGATCCCCATCTTCTCGGGCTGGATCGGTTTCTGCATCACGTAGGCGTCTCTTCCTAGCCCGTAGAAGTCCCTTGTCATGCCGTTGATCTCGTATCCCTTGGATTCATAGAGCGCGATCGCCGCGCCGTTCGCCACATCGACCTCGAGTGTTGACATTTCGAGGCCGAACCTGAGGAATTTCCTCTCACATTCCTCTAACAGCCGGACACCGGTCCCTTTCCTCCTAGATCCAGGTAGGACGGCTATTGATGCAATCCGTCCTTCCTGGCGCTCTTCGGAGATCATGCACATGGCGGATCCGACCACATCATTTGCCTCGATTGCCACAATCACGAACGTATCGTTCCTTTCGATGAAGGAGCGAATCGTGTCCGCGCTGAACATCTCGATCCCGAAGCATTCCTCCTCGATCCTCAGTAGCCCCGGGAGGTCCAGCGTGTCGGCCGTCCGCACATCCATGGCCAGCATAACATCATCCGGGTGATATCTTCGTTGCCCCTTCCCGTCCGAAGGGCTTATATTCGCAATGTCTCTTCGGAATCTGGAATGCTGTCGGTCAAGCAGGCCCTGTCCAAGGACCAGGTCGGCAAGAAGGTCCAGGTAAGGGGCTGGATATACAGAACCCGCTCGAGCGGGGGCATAGTGTTCGCGGTCCTCAGGGACGTCAGCGGGATCATCCAGACCACTGTCAAGAAGGGCGCCGTCTCGGACAAGGAATTCGATGATGCCCAGAAGGCAGGCATCGAATCGTCGGTCATGATCGAAGGTGAGGTCGCAGAGGACAAGCGGGCCCCCGGAGGTTACGAGATCCGGGCGACCAAGTTCCAGGTCTTCGGCTTCTCGGAAGGCTTCCCGATCACGGAATACCAGAGCACCGAGCTGCTCCTCGACCTCAGGCATCTGTGGATAAGATCAAGGGAGCAGACGGCGGTCGGGAAGGTGAAGGCGTCGCTCCTCCGCGGAGCGAGGGAATGGTTCCACGACAACGATTATGTCGAGGTCACGCCGCCGATAATCACAGGCGTGGCCGCGGAGGAGAGCACGACCCTCTTCCAGGTCAAGTACTTCGACAGGATCGCCTACCTCTCGCAGAGCGCGCAGTTCTACCTGGAATCATTGATATATTCACTCGACAAGGTCTACTCTCTGACGCCCTCTTTCCGGGCGGAGAAGTCCAGGACCCCTCGTCACCTGGCGGAATACTGGCATTTGGAGATGGAAGCCGCGTGGCTCGAGAACGAGGACAACATGAAGGTCCAGGAGCAGCTCATCACATCGATGCTGCAGAACGCAGTCAAGGAATGCCCTGAGGAGCTGACTTTCATGAAGAGGGATCCGGCGACCCTCAAGAGGATCGAGCCTCCGTTCGAGCGCATGAGCTACGAGGAGGCGATGGAGACCCTTCAAAAGAAGGGTCTCGAAGTCTCTTGGGGCAGCGACCTCGGTGCCATCGAGGAGCGCGCGCTCACTCAGGATCGATTGGTCCCCATGTTCGTCGTCAACTATCCGAAGGAGCTCAAGCCATTCTACATGAAGGAGAACCCTGAGGACACGAGGACGTACAAGAACAGCGACCTGCTCGCCCCAGAAGGATACGGAGAGATCGTCGGGGGCAGCGAGAGGGAGACGGACAACGACTTGATGCTCGAGCGGCTAAGGGACAAGGGAGAGAGCATAGAGAATTACAAGTGGTATCTCGACCTGAGGAAGTACGGTTCGGTGCCGCATTCAGGTTTCGGTCTCGGACTGGAACGGATTGTCACGTGGGTCTGCAAGCTGGACCATATAAGGGATTCGATTCCATACCCGCGGACGGTGGCGCGCGTCTACCCGTGACCACGTTCAGGTTATCCAGCCCTGTCTGGCATGGCCTCGCGGCCGTCGAGACTGTGCCTCAACCTTTGCGCCGGGCAGCCATCTTCGTGCAGTACTTGACATAGATGTCCACCGCCTTGGTCACCTCGGAGACGTCGACGTGCTCGTCGTCACAGTGGCATCCTTTGGGATCACCAGGTCCGCACACTATGGTGGCGTTTCCGTGCCCCTTGAACATGACCATCTCCGTCGCGTAGGGGACCGTGATGGTCCTGGCTTTGCTGCCCACGACCTCCTTCAGGGTTCTTACAGCCGGCAGGTCAGGATTGGTCTCGACAGGGTCGAGCTGATGGAGGATCCTGAGCTCGTAGCCGCTCTTACCTATCCTCTTTCTCACGAGTTCAAGTACCGACTCGGAATTCATGCTGGCCGGATACCTCGTGTCGACACCTGCAACGCACTCGTCCGGGACGACGTTGATCTGCGTGCCGCCCCTAATCATGTCTATGCACATCGTCAAGCTCGCGAGCGGGTCGTGAGGCACCTTCGTCAGGTCCTCGAGCTTGGAGAGCATCGCGGTCATCTTCGTTATGGCATTCTCGCCCAGCTCCGGCATGCTGGCGTGCGCGGACACGCCACTGGTCTTCAAGGAGAACTGGAGAAGCCCCTTCTCTCTCACCACGATGTCGAAGCCAGTCGGTTCCGCGACAAGGATTGCTGAGGCCGTCCTCATCGCCTCATCCTTTGCGGCTGCCTCCGCCCCCTTCATGCCGGTCTCCTCATCCGTCGTGAAGCATACCGAGAACGGCACATCGGCCGCCACGAGGTCCTCCGCGGCCACCAAAATCGCCGCGCATCCGCCCTTCATGTCGCAAGCTCCCCGTCCGTACATCTTCCCCTTGACCGTAATTCCATCCTCGTGATCCCAATCGGCTCCGTGGGGAACGGTGTCGAGGTGGCCGGAGAGAAGGACGCCAGCCTTGCCAGACTGCGCGATTATGGCCGGCCGACCCGCTTTGTTGTGGTATCTGGGCTCAAGACCAATTCCCTTGAGCTTGTCAGATACGTAATCGACGATCGGCTTGATGTCGTCCTCGGGAGTGCTCTTCAACATCACGAGCTCTCTGAGCGTCTCCGCCGCCTTGCCCAGGGTGCTCACACTCTCTTATGGTCCTTCGCCAACCGGTCTGTTATCTTGACGACCAGCTTGACCATATTCTCCATGTCGGATATGCTCGCGACCTCGGTGGGCGAGTGCGTGTACCTCATCACGATGCCGAGGGGCATCATAAGGCATCCCGTGTCCTGCATCGCAGCTCCGTCAGTGGAACCGCCACCGGTCCCGTACTGCAGCGGGAGCTTCGCTGCCCTCGCGACCTGCTCCACCAGCTTCCTGAGTTTCGGAGACGCGATCGCCTCACTGTCGAACATCCTCAGGGCGGGACCGCCGCCCACATCGACCTTCTCATAGACCTCCTCAGTCATTGGTGCATCTGTTGTTGTCATCGTGTCCACGGCGAAGACATACTCAGGCCGCAGGTTGAATGCGACCGCCCTTGCGCCCCTCAGACCGATCTCCTCCTGAACGCTCCACACCAGCGTCACTCTGATCGGCAGCTTCCTGTCCTTCAGCTGCTCCAGTGCGTCCAGCAGGATCGCGCATCCCGCTCTGTCGTCGATGCCTCTCGAACATACGAGGTCCTTAGTGATGTAGGTGATATCCTTCTTGAGGACCATGGGGTCGAGGACCCTGATGCCGAGCCTCTCGGTGTGCTTCCTGCTCCTGGTCCCGACGTCGACCCTGAGATCCTGCCACCTGACGACCTTCTTCGCTTCCTCCGGATCGGTCATCAGATGCGGTGGCTTGATGCCGATGACACCTGACACGATGCCTTTCTGGGTCTTGATCTCGACCACTCTGCCTACCAGGGTGCGGTCGTCTATCCCTCCCACCTTCCTGATCCTCAGCGATCCGTCCGACTCGAGCTTGGTGACGATGAGTCCCAATTCGTCCATGTGGGCCACGAAGATCACCAGTGGACCGGCATCGCCCAGCTCCACCCTGAGGTTCCCCAGGTTGTCCTCGATGGCCTTGAGGCCTTTGTCCTCGATCTTCCCTCTGATGTAGTTCCTGATGTCATCCTCGAACCCAGAGACTCCGGGTATCTTGAGCATCTCTTCCAAGTATTCCTTCAATTCAATCACTTCACAAACGGTGGTTTCACTATCTCTGCCGGGACGATGGTCTCTCTGACTTCGATCTCGACCTTGGTCCCTAGCTTCGACATGGATAATGGGACGTAGCCCATCGCTATGCCCTTCCTGAGCAGAGGCGACATCGTTCCGCTGGTGACGATTCCGACCTTGCCGCCCAATGATCTTATTGCGTATCCGTGCCTGGGTATCCCCCTGCCCTCGCACATCATGCAGACGAGCTTGTCGTACTCGCCCGAGGCCATCTGTCCTACCATGGTCTCCTTTCCGATGAATTCGTGATCCCAATCGATGACCCAGTGGGGCCCAGTCTGCAGGGAGCTTTGGTTCCCATCGAAGTCCGTACCCGAGAGGAGCAGAGCCTTCTCCAATCTCAGTGTGTCCCTCGCACCCAGCCCGATGGGCTTGAGGCCGAACGATCTCCCCTTTTCGAGGATCGCATCCCATAACTGGACCGCGTCCGCGTTCTCACAAAAGATCTCGAACCCATCCTCGCCCGTGTACCCTGTCCTCGAGACGAATACAGGCGCTCCGCCTCCCGAGCCGTTCAGCATGTCCCTTCCCTTCAGGAGGACGGTGGATGATGGACGGTTGTCGTAGGGAACCTTGTCCATTCTGAGGAAACCACCCCAGAACCGCCTCAGGTTCGAGAGGTCGAACGAGGTCAGCTGTCCCATGACATCTTTCGCAGCCGGCCCTTGCACCGCTATCTTGGCGATCTCCAGTGATTCGTCCTTCAGTTCCTGACCGCGAAGATGCTCCTCGATCCACTTCCTCATCTTCTGCGCGGTTCCGGCGTTGGGTACCATGAAGAACTCGTCCTTCCCGAGGACCGTGATGATCGTGTCATCGAGGATCTTCCCCCCGTCGTTCAGCATATGGGTGTATACGCACTTGCCCAGCGGGGCGCTCGCGACGTCGTTGGTGCTCAAGTGATTGATGAGGGCCCCGGCATCCTTCCCGCGTATGACGAAGGCCCCCATGTGGGACACGTCGAACGCTCCTGCATGCTTCCTGACCGCCAAGTGCTCGTCGATTATTGTCGTGTACTGGATGGGCATGTCCCATCCCTCGAACCAGACCATCTTCGCGCCGAGTGCGACGTGGGCCTCGTGGAGAGGGGTCTTGTGCATGCGCCCGGATTACATCCTTAGTCCTAAAACCTTGGCGCCATAATAGCTGAAGCAAGCTCATCTGTATTGGTCGATCAGCGCCGAGAAGTCCTTCTCGAGCTGGATGCTCATGGTGGGCTGCTCTATGACTTCCACATTTCTCTCGAGCAAGGCCAGCTCCTGCTCGCTGAAGGCGCTCGGGCTGATGGGTATGAGAACAGTGGACTTGCTTTGCATGACCTGCTCGTTGATGTGCTCTGCAAACCTGAGAACCTGCTGGAATCCGTTGTTGATGACCAGGTATTCGAGCCCGTCGATGAGGACGACGCACTTCTTGTATCGCTCGACGAAGGAGGAGATGACTGTCGCGAGGGTGCCGATGCTCGTCGGGTTGTGATGGTCCTTTCCTGGCGTGTGCGAGAGCCACAGGATCCGGGTATCCTTGAGCTCGAACGCCTCCCGGACTTTCTCGGGGAACTGTCTCGTGACACAGAGACCGGGATTACCTTGGGTGATGATCGATTCGAAGAGTTTGTATGATAGGAACGGCTTACGCTCCTTGACAACATAGCAGAGGCCTTCCTCTGTGCGAATCGAATCTACGGCCGACTTGTCTTCAGCTGAAATGGCCAACCCTCCCTTCATTTAACTTGGACGGGGCCGGCCATATTTATATGTTCTTACCTACTGCATTGAGTAATTCCGGCTTCACAGTTAACGTCCAGGATTGAGCATTTGTCGCATTTTCTCTTCCAGGACCTTCGCAGGGATGTCCAGCAGCGTTATGACGGTGGTCTTGCCCGAAATGCCGGCGCCGCTCTTCTTTGCGCTGACCACTCCCAGCATATCCAGGTCCTTCATGAGGCCCCAGAAGGCCGTATGCGCCCTTGGTTTCTCACCATACTCCTCGCACGCAACCTTGTATGCCGATTCAGCGCCTCCAGTCGTTATGTACGCCTTTCCCCGAGAGGCCCTTGCGATGCCCAGCAGCGCGAGCTTCTGGTGCATTTCCAGCCCGACCAGCTTCGACTCCGTGACGGAGCTGTACGCTTCTGCCTTCGCGGCGCGGACGTGCTCGACCGATATCCTCCCGGCACCTTCCTCGTCCGCGAGCATGCCCGCCTTCTCGAGGATCTCGATTGCGAACCTCGCGTCCCCGAATTCGGATGAGACCTCGGCGATCAGGTCGATCGAATCCGGATCTATCGAATCGTCCTTGAGGGCCAGCTGCGTTCGTTGAGCGACTATGTCCCTGAGCTCTTCTGGGGGATACTTCCCGAACTCCACTATGTTAGTCCGCTTGAAAGTGCTTGTGGAAGCAGGGTCGAGCATGTCATACACGTTCTTCTGCGAGATCAGCATGAGCGAGACGAGCTCTCTGCCATCGAGCTTCTCCTCCCCGAAGCGGGTGAGCTTGTAGATGATGTCTGACCCGGCCTTCTTCAGGAGCATGTCAGCTTCATCGAGCACGACGAGCAGGTGGAGCTTGCGTTTCTCGAGGTCTTTCCTGAGTATCCTCAGCATCTCCGTGATGGAGAACCCCCTGTCCGGGAAGTTCGGTTGGAAATGGTTCACGATCTGGAGCACGACGCTGGACTCGCTGTTCCGCTGCCTGCAGTTCACGAGCACCCAGTCGACCGCCTTCTGCTTCTTCTCGGCGTATCCGACCATGTCCATGCAGAACCGCTTCGCCGTCGCGGTCTTGCCAGTTCCGACGCTGCCCGTGAGCACGACGTTCTGCGACATGTTGGACTCCACGACCGGTTTGTAGAGCATGACGAGCTTCTTCATCTGGGCGTCCCTGTGGACCAGCTTGGGCGGGACATAATCGAAAGACAGCACGCGCTGGTCCTTGAAAACGCTCTTACCTGGAGTCTCCCACATCTGATTCAGCTCTGTTCTGGATTTCGCCTCGCCATCGGCGTATCCATACTTTAAAACATTCTCGTGCTCTTGGGCGAACATTCTCCTGATACCAAAACGATTTAAGCTTTCAACGCGCTCGATGGGCTCTGCGGATAGGTGAGAGGGACGGCTTCGGAAGACGATGTTGTCAGTTCTGTGATCAAGGGCACCAGGGCCATGCTGAGCTCAGAGACTCTGCTCATCGAGGCGGTCCAGGACCTCGTCAAGGACGAGGTGAAGAGGGCCATGAGGGAGAAACTCGATGCGAACCCCGAGCTGAAGAAAGAGCTCAAGCAGGCGGTGCAGGAGCTCCTGCAGGCGAAGGTGCGCGAGGCCTACGCAGTGCTGAAGATAGGGAAGGTCGGCGCGAAGATCGGCATCGAGATGGTCCCGCCAGAGCTCCGGAAGGAGATCGGACGAGAGCTGGCAACGATGTTCGAGAAGGAAGTCAGCAAGATGCTGGAGCAGAGCTGAAGCTCCTGGTCATCCCTGAAGTCGTCACCGCTGGTCTTGCCCGCGTTTCGTTCTTGGTCTGAAGTAGAGAAACTCGAAGAGGTTTGAAAAAGAGCGGAGATTCTAGCCGAAGAGTGCGCTGAGACCGGCCGCAGCCTCTTCCTCAGAGACTCCCTTCTCCTCCTTCTTCTCCTCTTTCTTCTCTTCCTTCTTTTCGGCGGGTCCCGCTGCAGCTGGGGCGACAGGCGCTGCGATCGCGGTCGCGATCGCCTCGTCGATGTTCACGCCCTCGAGGGCAGACACTAGCGCCTTCACGCGCGTGGCGTCCGCTTTGACGCCGGCTGCCTTCAGAACGTTCGTGATTCCCTCTTCTGTCACCGGCTTCTTAGCCGCGTGCAGGACCATCGCGCTGTACACATACTCCATTCTCATGCCTCCTTGCTTCGATTATCCGAATAGTCCGCTAAGACCGGCCGCGGCCTCCGACTCGGAGACCTTCTCCTCCTTCTTCCCTTCCTTCTTGTCCTTGCTGCCCTTCGCCTCAGGTGGCTTGGGCGCGTCGGTCAGGAGCTTCTTCAGATCCTCGTCGAGCCCGGCCGGTGCCTTGGACGCGAGCGAGAGCATCTGGAGGTTTGCCTTGGCCAGCATGATCTTGACAGTCTCGGGGGTGGCGATCCCCGCGTTCACCGCGAGGTTCAGGGCCTTCATGTGCGCCAATGCGACCATCGGCCTTATCGTCGTCGTGGTCGGGAACCCGATGAAGATCGAGAGATTGAATGCGCCGGATGCTGCTCCCCTTACTTGCCCCATGATCTTGACTTCGTCGACCGCCAGCACGTCTTTCTTGTAGATCATGCCCTCCTCGAATGCGGCTGAGAGGTTGAGACCCACGGTGAGCGGGTAGATCTCCAGCTTCGAGAGCACTAGCGCGGCGTCGCGCGGTATCTTGTCGCCCTTCTTGACGAGGACCTTGTCCTTCTTGATGACGACCTTGCCCTGCTCGATGGCCGCTGGCAGCCCTGCCTTCTGCAGCTCCCCAACGACCGGGCCCGGCTTGAAGGGCGTCTCCCCGGCCTTGATCTCGATGTCATCGGGCGCGATCTCTCCGCCCTTCGCCGGCATCTTCGTCTTGGTGGCGTCCAGTTGCCTGAACAGCCTGAACGGGTTCAGGTCGGAGGTCACGACGGCACACTGGCCGTTGACCACTTCCACGAGCTTCTCCAGGCCCTTCTTGTTCTTCGCCGCCTCTTGGAGAGCCAATTTCAGGAGAGTGTTCTTGAGCATGATGATATCGGCCTTCCCTCTGAGGTTGGTCCTCATGGTCTGGAAGGCGGGAGCAGGCACTCCGTGGACGTCAATTATGCCCACGACCTTGCACTTGGCGATCCTCATTGAGAGGTCAGTGACGGCCTCCTTCTTCCAGGATGCTACGTGCGCCATCTCACATCACCTTGATCGATGGGCCCATGGTGGTCTTCACGTAGGCCGACTGGATGTTGTTCTTGCCCCTCTCGAGCTTTGACAACAGTCTCTTGAGCACGGCATCGAGGTTTTCCGCCAGCTTCTCGGCGGTCATGTCCTTCGTACCTATTGGTACGTGGAAAGTCTTCCTGTCCCTGGTCCTGACGGGGACGCTTCCCTTGAGCTTCTCTATCAGCGACTTCGGGTCCGACCCCGGCGGGATGGGCTTCGGCATCTTGCCACGAGGGGCAAGGACCACACCAAGGCGCTTACCGATAGTGGGCATCAAGGGTGCTTCAGCGAGGAAGAAGTCGGCTTCACGCGCGAACTTCCGGGCCTTGTTCTTGTTGGATGCCAGTTCCTCGATGTCCTGAGGCTGCACTATGACATCCGCCACGCCCTTCGCCTTCACGGCCATCTCGGAGCTGGCGAACACGCCCACCCGGATGGGCTTTCCCCGGCCGTTCGGAAGAGGTATCTCCTCCGTGAGCCTGTTCTTCGGGTTGCTTAGGTCGATGTCCTTCAGGTTGACTGCGAGCTCAACTGATTCCAAAAACTTCCTCTGCTTCGACTCTGCCTGAAGCTTCTTCATGATGTCGACGAGGTGTTGGTCTACCAATCTTGACCCCTCCGGTGTAGTACATGCGAGCCGAGTGCTCTCCTACATGCCCTAGGGAGGTGAGCCAATGCGGAAGGGGTTAATAAGTCTTTTGAGGTCCTCATTCAGGGCTCTGGCTATTAGGATGGACGCACTTCCTTTCTGCGATGCTCGCGGACCAATCAAAATGATTTAACGGTCACGATGCATGCTGGCCTTGCGAAGGGGATCGAACTATGGTCCGGAGGATAGTCATCATTGGAGGAGGCTGCGGGGGCGCGACTGCAGCCCAGTTCGCGAGGAAGACCGATAGAACCGCGGAGATCACGATCATCGAACGAGAAGCCTACCCGCAGTACTCGAGGTGCGGACTGCCGTACGGCATCTCGGGGATCATACCGGAGCTTACGAACCTGATCGAGGCCCCCGAGGAGCGTTTGAAGAAGAACAGGATTGGCATTCTTCTCGGCTCCACCGTCACCGATGTTGACTCTGAGAGGAGGATAGCTCACATCCAAACCGGTGACAAGAAGATCGAAATGCCTTATGATTCACTCATACTAGCCACGGGTGCTCAAGCTTCCGTCCCGCCCATCAAAGGGGTTTTCAAGGAGGGCAAGCACGATCTGAAGTCCGGAGTGTTCGTGCTCAGGACCATAGACGATGCGAGAGGAATTCAATCGCTCGCCTCCAAGGGAAAGAGGGCCGTCGTGATAGGTGGCGGACTGGTGGGGCTCGAGGTCGCTGAAGCGCTGATGGTCAGGGGCTGCAAGGTCACCATCGTGGAGTTCCTGGGCAACGTGATCCTCGCGATGGTCG
>Ga0315281_10013827_pt1 | contig 10903 bp, 12 predicted proteins | sample YL17G07_0_MG_FD_204540 | JGI IMG/M metagenome (GOLD analysis project Ga0315281, IMG submission 204540) | Sediment microbial communities from Yellowstone Lake, YNP, Wyoming, USA - YL17G07_0 | ecosystem: Environmental > Aquatic > Freshwater > Lake > Sediment | place: USA: Wyoming | collected... | reverse complement strand
CTCAAGCGCGACCTTGGCTTTGAACTGACTGCTGAAATTCTTGCGCTTTCGTTCACTCATTTCCTGTTCCTTTCAATGGCCGGTTACCATCTTACACCATTGTCCGAAAAACAGGGTCCACTATAAAGGATTATTATCACAAGTGAGACAGATACGCCAAAGAAAAAGCCGGCGAGTGTCTTTCCCGCGAGAACGGATATAAGGGACACAGGGGCGGAGAGGAGCCTCTCAAAGCTGCCTGTCCGTCTCTCCCATGGTATTACCACAGGGCCTATGGATGAAGAAGTGAAAAATACAGTGATGGCCATAAGTCCGGGAATGAGTTCCGTTAGAGGGATATTCCTGCCTACGGCAAAGGACAGAAAAAGGAAGGCGGGAAAGAATATCCCGAACATTATCGTTGGCGGTTTCAGATAATAGATCCGCATGTCTTTTTTTGCAATTGCCCATGCCCGTCCAGCTTCCCATGGTACACTCATCTATGCCCTCCCTCTGTAATCTCCACAAAGACATCTTCAAGTGTTGGGCCCAGCGTATTGATGCTCATTATCTCCAGACCCTTGCTGTCTGCAAAGGTAACCACTCCCTTAATAACCACTTTAGGGGTTGCCGTATAAAGCCTGAAACTTGTCCTTTCTCCGGTAATTTTTGCAACCCCTGGTATATCTTTAAGCGCCTGGATTGTTATCGCCTCAGAAAAAGTTACTTCTACTGACTGGACACTTTCAATAGTACCCTTTAGTCCCTCCGGCGTATCGATAGCGGCGATTTTACCGTGATCTATAATAGCTATCCTGTCACAGAGCTGATTTGCCTCCTCCATAAGGTGTGTTGTAAGAAAGATCGTTACACCCTTTTCCCTTAATCCTGTTATTATCCCCTTAATCTTTCTCGATGAATGGACGTCAAGCCCTGATGTAGGCTCATCAAGGAATAGGACGTCAGGTTCGTGCATAAGAGCCATGGAAAGGACAATCTGTCTCTTCATTCCCTTGGAGAACTTTACGACTTTTTCATTCCGTTTTTCATAGAGTCCGAAGATGTGTAATAGTTCACCGGCCATTTCTATTCTTCTTTTTCGGGAAATACCGTAAAGTTCTCCTGTAAACAGGAGATTATCTATTGCAGAGTACTCTTCGTAAAGATTGGATACCTCCGGCACTATGCCTATACGCATTCTGGCCTCGATGGCGTGGTGTTTAACATCATAACCGAGAATCTTAGCAGAACCGCTTGTTGGTGATGTCAGGCCTGAGAGTATCCTTATTATTGTTGTTTTGCCGGCTCCATTTGGGCCAAGGAAGCCGAATATTTCTCCCTTTCTCACAGAGAAGCTGATCTGGTTAACAGCACATAGCTGCCCGAAATACTTCGTTAGGTTAGAGACATTTATTGCAGCCATATCTTTCAATTGCTACCCTCTTATCGCATCCACCGGGTCCATTGTCGCTGCCCGTTTCGCAGGCTGAAGACCTGCCGCAATTCCAACTATCGTTGAAAAAACTATGGCAAGGGCAAATGGCTCCCATGATACAATCGCAGGCATTGTCAAAAATAAGGCAATTCCCGCTGATACAATAATTCCCAGAACTGTCCCTGAGATACCTCCCATAGTGGTAACAAAAAGCGCCTCTGCTAAAAACTGGTGTTTGATATCTTTTGCTGTAGCTCCAAATGCCCGCCTTATGCCTATCTCCTTCTTCCTCTCATTAACAGCGATAAACATGATGTTGGCAATAACAATACCGCCGACCACTAAAGATATAAGTGACAGAAGCGCGAGGAACATGGCCATGGTTTTTGAGGTTTCTTTAACCATCTTTGAGACTGCGGATGAAGTTATTACCCTGAAGTCATCCTCGGCAGGTGGTGTTACATGATGTTTTTCTCTTAGGATGCCACCTATCTCTTGTGTGACAGTCTCAAGCATTGACGGGCTTTCCACAGAGATTCTGATGCTTGATATATAATCAACATTATAAAGACGTCTCATGGCAGTACTGCGCGGCACTAAAATCCTGTTGTCCATATCACTCCCCATTGGGCCGGCGCCACGCTCCTTCAATATGCCCGTGACCTTGAAAATGACATTGCCTATCCTGATTGTTTCACCTATAGGATTTTGTCCTCCAAAAAGCTCAGTCACTACTGTATGCCCAAGCACACAATTTTTTGTCATCCCGGAAACATCTTCCTCACTTATAAAATCGCCCTGTACTGCAGACCAATCCCAGGCATCTTGCCATTCTGTTGTTACGCCCATAATGGTTGTAGTTGTATTTTTATCGCCATAAATGACATTTTGCCCCTGCTTCTGGAGATAAGGCGCTATATACTTTATTCCTTTAATGGTCTCTTTTATAGCCTTGGCATCATCAATGGTAAGCGTTGTTGCTTTTTCATCCGGCGGCCCTACCATCTTTCCGCCCCCTGCCATTATCATTATGGCGTTTGGACCAAATTTCTGGATCTCTTTCGAGATCTTTTGCTCCGCCCCTTTCCCTAATGACACGATAACGGTAAGGGTTGCTATGCCGATGATGATGCCAAGCATCATGAGAAAAGTCCTCATCTTGTATTTTGATAATCCTTTGAGCGAAAGGCTTATAATCTTTGAGATAGACATAATGTAACTCCTTTTATCCTCTTATGGCATCCACCGGGTTCAATGCGGAAGCACGTTTCGCGGGTTGAAGACCCGCTGCAATTCCAACTATCGTTGAAAAAACTATAGCAAGGACGAATGGTTCCCATGAAATCATCGCGGGCATTTTCATGAGCATGGCTATCCCCTTTGATATGCCGACTCCGAGGATAGTCCCTGCAACACCTCCAATGAGGGTAACGATGAGCGCCTCGCCCAGAAATTGATTCATAATATCCCTGGCCCTCGCGCCGAATGCCCGTCTGACGCCTATCTCCTTTTTTCTCTCGTTAACTGAGATAAACATGATATTTGCAATGACAATGCCTCCAACACCGAGGGAAATGAGCGACAGCAAACCGAGAAGGGTCCCCAGTGTTTTTGAGACCCCTTTTGCCATCTGCGCCATAGACATAGTATTCGTGACCCTGAAGTCATCCTCTTGAGGGAGCGTAATATGATGGCGCTCCCTAAGGAGTGCGGTGACGCTCCCTGTAATCTCATCAAGCCGTGCCGGGTCGTCCACATAAAGCCTTATCATACCGATGTTTGTTATATTGAAAAGTCTTCTCATAGCGGTGCTCAGCGGAATAGTCACCCTCCTGTCCATGTCCATGCCCATCGGACTTGTGCCGCGCTTTTTCATAACTCCAATAACCTTGAAATTGGTGTTGTTGACCCTTATCGTCTCTCCGACCGGGTTCTGACCTCCAAACAATTCTTTCACCACTGTTTGGCCGAGCATGCAGTTCCTGGACAGCGAGGCATTGTCTTCATCGCTGATGAAATCGCCCTGCTCGGCATACCACTGCCAGGCATCCGCGAATTCAGGCGTTACCCCCACCACCGGCGCGGTGGTATTCATGTTGCCATATATCACATTCTGCTCGAGATTTATTGTAAAGGGAGCGATGTGCTTAATCCCCTTTAAGGATTCCTTGATCGCATTCGAATCATCGAGAGTGAGCGTGGTCGCTTTCTCATCAGGCGGACCGAACATCTTGCCGCCGCCGGCGGAGATCATGACCGCATTCGGTCCGAAGCTCTCGATACTCTTCATCACTTTATGCTGCGCTCCCTTTGCCATAGACACAATCACCGTGAGGGTGGCGATACCGATGATAACCCCTAACATCATGAGGAATGTCCTCATTTTATTTTTTAAAAGCCCTTTGAGAGAAATGTTTATTATCTTTCCGAGTGACATTATTTCGCCCTCCTTTCGTCACTTACTATCTTCCCGTCCTTCATCCTGATTATCCTTCCAGCCTTTTCAGCAACGTCGGCTTCATGTGTTACAAGGACAATAGTTCTGCCGTCAGTGTTTAGTTTTCTGAAAATATTCATAACCTCGTCGCTTGAAGCGCTGTCGAGGTTCCCCGTCGGTTCATCTGCAAGGATAAGCGCAGGATCGTTGACCAGCGCCCGCGCTATCGCTACCCTCTGCTGCTGTCCGCCTGACAACTCGGAAGGCTCATGATTGAGCCTGTCTCCAAGTCCGACTGCCTCAAGAGATGCCTTTGCCCGCGCCTGCATGTCAACGTCCTCAGGCGAGTATATCAAAGGCAGCTCCACATTCTCCAGGGCCGTTGTCTTCGGAAGGAGATTGAAGGTTTGGAATACAAATCCAATCTTTTTGTTCCTTGTGCGGGACAGCTCGTCATCGTTCATTTTGTCAACTTCCATCCCGTCGAGGAAATAACTCCCGCCCGTGGGTCTGTCAAGGCAGCCTATGATGTTCATAAGGGTTGATTTCCCCATGCCCGACGGCGCCATTATGGCCACATACTCGCCCTTTTCGATCTTGAGCGAAACGCCCTGGAGAACCTTGACTTCTATGCCGCCGTTCTTGCGGTAGGTCTTAGTGATGTACTTTAAGTCAATCATTGTGCTATCCTCCGATATGATATTTTTACCTGTAGTTTTGCAACTCCAAACTCCAAACTTGTTTATTTTTCACCATTCCCACCGCTCGTCACCACCACATCGCCTTCTTTCAGCCCTGAAGTTATCTCAAGATAGGTCCCCTCTTTCCACCCGGTCTTGACCTCGCGGCGCGTTGACTTCCCGTCCTTAGCCTGGAGCATCACGTATTTCTTGCCACCTTCGCGTGCCACTGCCGCACTCGGCGCCGCAAGCACGCCTTTTTTCTTTTTGAGCGTAATCGTAACGTTCGCCGTCATGTCGGGTTTGAGCTTCCCTTCAGAGTTCTCGATGCTTATCAACGTTATATAATTGACCACGTTCTCCTGCAGAACCGCCCTGGGATAGATGGCCGTGACCTTTCCTTTGAAATCCTTGTCCGCAAAGGTATCCACGGTAAAAAGAGCCTCCTGGCCGACTCCGATCTTGCCGACATCGGTCTCGTCCACATAGGCGTTCACTTCGAGCTTGTTCAAATCGATGATTGTAATGAAGGTCGGCGCGCTCAGTCCCGCTGCCACGGTCTCGCCCTGCTGGGTCGTCACCGAAGCGATCGTTCCGTTGATGGGCGCTGTGATCGTTGCATAGGAGAGCTGCGCTTTTGCATAGTCCTGATCAGCCTTTGCCTTCATGACCCTCGCTTTCGCCATGTCATAGACGTTCTGAAGCACATCGATGTTCTGCTGGGAAATATAGCCCTCTTTTGCGAGAGGCTTGTCCCGCTCCAGGTCGATCTTCGCTTTGTCGAACGCGGCAGCAACCTCAAGGTAAGCCGCCTCTGCCTGGTCCGCCCTGGCTTTAAGATCATCCTGCTCAAGCCGCACCAAAACCTGGCCTTTTTTCACCCGGTCGCCGATATTGGCGTACAGATGCTCCACCTTGCCGGTGATCCGCGCCCCGACCTTCACCTCGGCGCCGACCTTTGGCTTGATGATGCCCGTTGCCTGGACCAGTGATCCCATGTCCCGCTTTTCCACGACAGCCGTGGTGACAGCGGTCACTTCCTTGTCGCTGCCTGCCTTCGAGTAGGCGATGAATGCGGCAACGGCGAGCAGGCCCAACACTACCACACTGGTTGTGATGATTTTATTCTTCTTGGTCAACTTTTCCTCCTTCTTTTATGTTGTTTCTCCGCAACACTTGACATGTTCGCGCGAATGCTTGCCGGTGCATTTGTAGGGCAACCCTTTAGGGTTGCGCCTGTGCCGGGTTTTTCAGCAAGGCTAAAGCCTTGCCCTACAAGTTTAGTTGCGGCCTGATGCCGAATTATGGAAATCATTAATGAATCGGAGAGTGTTCTACTTTCCCCGCTTCTCCGCATCACGACGTCCTGTTACGCGGTCAAGACGCGCTGAAGCGGCCTGGTAATCTCCCACTGCGCGCACATAGGCCGCTTTTGCCTGGGTCAGGTCCGTTTCGGCGGTCAGCACCTCGATGTAGGTCGCTTTGCCCCGCTTATAGAATTCAACAGTTGCCTTGTATGCCTCGTCCTGCGCTTCGACCAATCTCTTCGAGGATCGGATGGAAGCAAGCGCCGTGCGTATGTCCCCTAAGGCCTGGCTAAGATCGACCCGCACCTGGTCCCGTATTGCCTTGTCATTCCACTCGACCTCCCGATAGCGGGCGCGGGCCTTTGCCACCTGCGCGCGAGTGATGCCCCCCTCGAACAACGACCACTCCAAAAATACGCCTGCCATCCACTCATCCCCGGAGCCGCCCACATCCCGGTCCCGATAGCCATAAGTTCCCTGGAGGCTGATCTCAGGCAAATAGGACCCCGATGCTGAATCTATGGACAGCCTTGCCTGCTCCTTGAATTGCGCGCTCATTTTAAGGTCGGGATTATTCTCGAACATCTGCGCGAGCAGGATCTCTTCTTTCTCAGGCTCTGCAAAGGCATCAGGCAAGCCGTCGGCAATGTTGATCTGCGCCTCAACGCCGATGACGATCGTCTTTTTCAGGATCAGCTCGCTGATCCGCAAAGCTTCTTTCGCCTGAATAAGGCTTCGCTCAGCATCCAGAAGTTGGGCCTCAGCCTTGAGCGATTCGATGCGAGTGGCCTTTCCCGCTTTCTGGTAGCTATCGGTCAATTTGAAGAACGCTTCCCGCTGCGACCTTGAATTCTCCCCGACCAGCAATAGTTCGCGTGCTTCGAGCACCCGGTAATATGCCTGGCTCACAACAAAAACGGTATCGAGCCGGGTCGCTTCGGTGGAATCCCGCTGCGCATCAGCCGCTTTCGACGCTGCCCGGCCGCTATATCTGGTCTTCCCGCCATCGTACAGGAGTTGCTTCAGTTTGACCTGTCCAAGAGACTCTTCGGTATATTGCATGGCAGGCTGTGTGCCGACGCGGTCCCGGTTGACCTTGGTATAATAGGCGTTTGCTGTGAGCTTTGGATAAAGACCTGCCGAGGCTATGCGATAATCGTTCTCCAGTTCAGTGATTTTCTCCTGTTGGATCTGGAGGCCGGGATTATTCTTGAATGCCAGTTCGATGCATTGTTCGAGGGACAGTATCTTGAAGCCCGTCTTCTCATTCTCGGGAGACGAAACAGCGTGGGGAGCTGACTGCTCCGGGGACGGTGATCCCTGCAATGCCTCGGCGGAATAGACGAAACGTGCCTGCGCTACCGCCAGCACAACTGCGACAGCAGCGGCAATTATCTTAGAACATACCATCTTGGTTTTATCCTTTCAGCCTGGAACGAAGGCGGGAAACAGGAACGGACATAGTTGCGGGAAGATGTGAAGCGAGGCGTTGATCTGAATAAAGATATCATTTCATCCTCTTGGGTTGTTCACTTCATGTCGGACCGCCTGAGCTCAGTTTTGCTGAAACGGTCCATGCGCGGGAGGACAGGACATCTGTCCGCTTCCAACCATATGGCGTTCGATGAGATCGAAGAACTTTTGCTGCTGGTCCTTGTCGAGGGAAGCTTTTTCCTCAAGCACATGGCCGACGATCATCCGCTGCATCTCTTCCTGTTTGCCGCTTATCTCCTTGATTGTGGCATCAATTGCCTTCTTATCGGGATTTTGACGACGCATAAGCGCTATCAGTTCTTTTCTTTTAGCGTCTATCTCCTGCCTGTGCTTGTCTATTTCCGCGCGAAAGGCCATTGCTTGTTTTTTCATTGCCGTCATTTGTTCAGGCTTCAGGGACAATTCTTCGAACGGGAATTTGTCCTTTTCCATGACCTTGCCAAAGGGCGACACCCACGACCGGGACTGCTGATAATGATGGTATCCGGCGGTGGCGAATACCGTCAGATTCAGGATCAGGGAGGCTGCCAGGGCGAATTTGAGGAGGCTATTTTTCATTTTTCACCTCCGTCATGGCAAGATACGCGCCACCCAAAGATCCGGGAGGAGTTGCGTCGAACATATCGAGAGAAAGAGATGATGTCATGTTCGTCGTCGGTGCCGCCGAGGGGTTGTTCGTCATAACCTTTCCCGCGAGAATACCCACGGTGATGACAACAAGCAGAACTGCTGCTTCAGCGAACCTGAGGTAAAACGGAACATACCATGGCGTTTTCTTTTTCTCCAACTCTGCGGTTCGCGCCATGACCCTTGTAGCGAACCCGTAAGGTGCTTGATGACGCTCGGTGTTTGCAAATGCGGATCGCAAAGACCGCATGTCCTTAAGGGCCGTTTCACATTGCACGCAGCCCTGCAAATGGGTTTCGAGTACGGCTTTGTCGCTACCCTGGAGTTCCTCATCAAGGTATGCCGAGATAAGTTTTGTCTTTGGACAACTCATTTTTATCTCCTATCTTGTTAAACGATCTACTTTGGATTTTGTTCCCTGAATTTTTGCATTAATTTTTGCAGCTCTTCCCGCGCCCTCGCTATGCGGGACTTGACCGTTCCCATTGAAATTTCAAGAGTATCCGCGATTTCTTCATAAGACAGCTCCTCGATTTCCTTGAGAATAATGATCGCCCGCAGCTTCGGCGACAATTTCCCGAGGCTCTTTTGCAATGCTTCGTCTATCTGTTTTGACTGGTAGAGTTTCTCGGGTGATGGAGCATCCGAAGCGCGGTCATGAATAAGCTTTTCCCCTTCCCCGGAGTCGCCAAAGAGGGATTCAAAGATCGGCTTTTTCTTGTAATCGATACAGGTGTTAGTAGCGATGTGATACAGCCAGGTGAAGAGTGATGCGTCGGGCTGGAATTTCGGAAGGGCTTGATAGGCTTTCAGAAACACGTCCTGCGCGGCATCCTCCGCGTCCTCAACGTTCCCGAGCATGTGTCGGCAGAGGTTATATACCTTGTCCTGGTATTTGAGGACGATCTCTCCGAATGCGGAGGAATCCCCTTTTTTGAAGTTTTCTATAAGATTGAGATCATCATTCGTCTGCACGGAGGCTATGATACAGGATAAAGTCAAATTATTCCATGTTCGTTTTAGTCAATATTGATGGTTGCAGATACCAGCAGCGGCAGCAATCAGTCCTTCCAGTACACGGCCTTGTCCGGGAATATCCACCGGATGCCGCCGCGCGGGTCCGGCATATCGCCTTTATAGCGCGGGATAATGTGTATGTGCAGATGCAGAATGGTTTGCCCTGCCGCCAAACCGTCGTTGATGCCGATGTTGAATCCATCAGGAGAAAATTCCTTGAGCAACTGTACTCGCGCCTGCTGCACCGCCTCCCACAATGCGGCTACTTCATCCGGCTCTGCATCAAATATTCCGGCAATATGGCGCTTCGGCACGATCAACGTATGGCCCGGTGACACGGGGAGCGTGTCCCTGACTGTAAAAGTATGGGCATTCTGAGCAATAATCTTTTCAGGCATTATCGTACAAAAAGGGCATGTGGTCATGGTGTTGTCCTCTAGTCAAAACTGCAATGTCTCCATAATCCTCCTCGACATAACTATCCTGTCTCCAAAAGGCGTCAGGTTTTTTCTCCATCAGCCCTCATCATGATGCGCATGGCGAGCGGCGCGAGCAGGGTCGTAAGCGCCACCACGAAGACCACCACGGCGTAGGCTGCGTCGTCAAATATTTTGCTCCTCTTCCCCACCTCCGCAAAGATGAGACCAACCTCGCCCCGGGGCACCATGGCAACACCGGTGGAGAGTTTTTCGCGAAAGCCGCCCGGCGCCCATACGCCGCTGGCCATCTTGCTCAATACCGCGACGATTGTAAGGACACCCGCAAATCCCCAGAAGGCCCCGGATGACATATCTATCACCCGAAGGTTGATGGAAACGCCGACCATCACAAAGAACACGGGAACGAACAGGTCGATGATAGGCGTCATGCTCACCTCGATCTTCTCCGCAAGTTGATGGCTGTAATGGTCTATGCTTGCTCCCAGAGGAAGAAAGAACCGCCGGGCCAGCGCAATCCCCGCCGCAAAGGAGCCGAGGATCTCCGGCGCCCCCACGCCATGGGAAACGACCGCCATCCCCAGGATCAGAGAAATGATGATCGTGGGGATCATGCCCTTGGTTTTGCTCGAAGAAGCAAGCCTTGCCATGAAAGGCACAAAAAGCTTTGCCAGAATAGGCGCAAGGAGAAGAAATGCCGTGATGAAAACCAGGATTCGCACCGTTGCCGGGATACTCACCGTTCCCTTGACGGCAAAGTCGTAGAGCACGGCCAGGACCACGACGCCGATCACGTCATCCAGAACAGCTGCGCCCAGCACGATCCGAGCCATCCGCGTATTGTGCTGGTTCAGGTCCTTCAGGACGCGCACCGTGATGCCGATGCTCGTAGCCACGATCGTCCCGCCAACAAATAGCGACGGTATCATTGCCATTCCGAACCAGTGATAAGATACCCAGAAGCCCAGGGCGCCGGGGACGACCACGCCGGTGATCGCTACCAGCGTCGACCGAACACCTTCTTTCACGAGTTGGCCCACATCCGTCTCGAGCCCCACCTCGAACAGGAGCAGCAGAATGCCGATCTCCGCGATCAGGTGCAAGGTTGCATCAGGTGAGATGAAACCCAGAACGCTGGGTCCGATGATGAGTCCTGCAACCACCTCACCCAGAACCGAGGGGATGCTCAGCCTGCTGAATACTTCAGCAAACAGCTTCGCTGCAAGCAGGATCACGAGCAGCTTGAGAAAAAAATCAGAAACTTCCATGATAATCTCCTATTAGCAGAAAATAAAAAAGCCGGCACAGACATCTTTAAACAACAGATGCCCATTGCCAGCCTACTTTCCCGGAGCACATCACTTAGATAGTGTCTGAACGAAAATACAGGAACCCCTTGATGGTATGTGATAAAAACGGATTTATAAACCTGAAGATCGTCGCTTTTAGTTGGAATGCATACGGGTATATGTTAAAATAGCTGCGTTATT
>Ga0315281_10013826_pt1 | contig 10903 bp, 13 predicted proteins | sample YL17G07_0_MG_FD_204540 | JGI IMG/M metagenome (GOLD analysis project Ga0315281, IMG submission 204540) | Sediment microbial communities from Yellowstone Lake, YNP, Wyoming, USA - YL17G07_0 | ecosystem: Environmental > Aquatic > Freshwater > Lake > Sediment | place: USA: Wyoming | collected... | reverse complement strand
ACTCCACAGACTATCTGTGTATCCGTTATCAGAGGCCATGAAATAGACCTTGCCATTAAAGGCGGTGAAACTGTGCGGGAAGCTGCCGCTTGAAACTGAAGGGTTGAGTTGATTTGAAGGATTAAGATTAATATCATAGAGCATCTTCGTTCCAGCAGAAGTACCATCACTCACCCATAGCTCTTCTCCATATTTATACTGACTGTCGTAGGCCTGAAAATAGAGCTTGTTGCCGATAGCGGTTAGTCCGGTTATATATAATCCGATAACGGATGTGGTTGAATTGACATCCTGAACCGGCTCTGTGATTCCTGTGGTGAAGTTCGTTTTCCATAAAGTGCCTGCATAGGTACCAGTGTTGGCGCTGAAATACAATGTGTTACCAATAATTGGCAAGGGTCCTTCGCCTGAAGCAATATTCACCGTGCCTGCCGGGGTGCCGTTGCTCCTCCATAATGATCCATTACTGGTAGTGAAATAGAGATTACTGCCCAAGAAGGGGAAACTGGGCTGGTAAATAGCACTTTCGCGGAGAGTTGGAATGATACTTGTGACCATCACTGTGCCGACATCCGTACCATCACTTTTCCACAACCCTGTGCCGTTGAACCCATCGCTTGCCAAAAAAAATGTAAATCCGCCTAGCACAAACAGATTGTGTACCCCACTCAAATTCCCGGAAACAAGTTTCTTTAGTAGCGTTGTATGTGCCTCAGTACCATCAGAGTGATATAGATCAAAACCGGTAATACCATTGTTCGCATACATAAACAGGCTTGCGCTGACGGTTGGAGTTGAATCTGGCAAACCCGTTTTTTGACTCGCATCCCCCCCGCCTCCTCCGCAGCCAGAGAGCAAGGCAGAAACAAAAACCAGCATACCCAGACCGAGTTTGTTAGGAGAATGGTTTAAGACCGCTTTATTAAAATACATTTTGCACCTCGCGTAAGGGAGACAGAGGGATAAAATCCTTGGAATAATGAGGGTAATGCGAAAAAGAAGCAATATGCCAAATGGCCTAATCCTCGCTCCTAATCCTGCTATATGAAATATTCAGTTATGGGCTAATATTTCTACGATAGCCCTGCAAGCCGCTTTAAATCATGTTCGCAACTACATGTAATACCTGCTTTCACTGGCCGGATTTAGACTATCGATACTGGCATTACTGCACGTAACGCCAGACCCCACTTATTTCCGATCAATCACACTCGTTAAAGAAGCTGAACGTCGGGCAGCGACTTCATGCGCTGGTCGAAGGTAAGTGTGTGGCTGCAACCAGCATGGCTGGCTTTGGCTACGATCAGGCAATCTGGAAAATCCGCAGTTGTTGTTTCAAAACTGTTCAGCGCGTTGCGCACAGCAGGCGGTGATTCGAAGGCGATGCAGCTGTTGTCGAGCAGGGCGCGCACAGTGCGTGCGATGTCGGCACGTTCCAACTCGTAGCTGCGCGACAGTGTCCAACACAACTCGACCAGAACGATGTCGGACACAAACAATCCACCGTGCTCTTCCCCGTGTGCGTCGAACACTGCCTTGACGCGCTGTGCCTGCGCCTCGTTGTCACGGGTGACAAGCCGCACCAGGACATTGGTGTCAAGTGCGATCATTTGCGCGAACGGTGATTGCGCGCTTTCGTCGCCGCGACGATGCCTTCATCCATCGCCTTGATACTGAGCGGCTTGATTCCGGGGCGATGCACCAAACCGAACAGGTTGTCGGAGCCGCGTACCAGCACGCGCACCCGCAGGCTGCCGTCTTCCTCCACCTCGAAATCGAGCTTGCTGCCAGTCGCAATATGGAGCTGGTCACGTATATTCTTTGGGACGGTTACTTGTCCCTTGTCAGTCACTGTCGCAAGCATTATTATCTCCTGTAATTTTTCTTCGATTCTGATTTATTCTTTCATGTAAGGATATTTATGTCAATCTGAATATGTTATGTAAGCAAGGAATGGCCCGCGATGTCCTGTCACCAACATGGCTGAAGGAAGAATAAACCGGATGAATGATTTAAGCTTACTCCGACCCCACTTATTGCAAAAAACTTGTTTCAAAAATGCAAATGTAGTAACATATCTACAATTTATTTCACGCTAAGTTAGGTGTCGCCATGACCATCACTACTCTTTCAAGCCGTCAGTTTAACCAGGATGCCAGCAAAGCCAAGAAGGCCGCAATGTCTGGCCCGGTGTTTATCACGGATCGGGGACGGCCTGCACATGTACTTTTAACGTTTGACGACTACAAAAAAATCACAGGCAGGCAGACTAAAATCGCGGATTTACTGGCGATGCCGGGTATCGAAGATGTTGAATTTGAGCTTCCGCCTTTGCGCGACCTCGCACAGCCAGCTGATTTTTCCTGATGTATTTACTCGATACCAATGTTGTTTCAGAGCTGCGTAAAGTTCGCCTTGGGAAAGCAGATCTTCACGTTGCAGATTGGGCAGACAGTATCGATGCGGCAGATTTGTATCTATCAGCGATTACCGTCCAGGAGATAGAAATCGGTGTATTGCTTGCCGAACGACGCGACCCATCCCAGGGAGCAATATTTCGGGCTTGGATGAACGATCACGTTTTACCAGCTTTCACTGGCCGCATTTTGACCGTCGACACCGCTGTTGCTTTACGCAGCGCCAGACTCCACGTACCTGACCCCCGCCCTGTTCGCGACGGACTCATTGCTGCAACTGCGCTTGTACATGGCATGACTGTAGTTACGCGCAATGTGGCTGATTTTGAACCAACCGGAGTTCCAACACTCAATCCCTGGAATAGTCGCCTGTAATGCTTATTTCAAATCAAAGAGCATGGCTGGCCTGCTGCCCCTAAATATGGATCTGCCTTACCAGCCACCCCTCCTCCGAAAGAAGAGGGATATATGAATCCCAGACGAGATTTTCATTGCCACTACTCCAGAAAAACTTCTTTGCGGTGTCGTTTCATTATGCGGCATAATATGCAGGTTAAATGCTGCTGAATGTGGCTGCTTTCACGTTCGCAATTCAACCAATTAATTTTTAACCTGTTTACACGCCAATAAAGTTACCTTAATGAAAGCTCACATGATATGAAACACACGAAAATAATTACAAATTTTGCTGTCCTTCTTGTCTCCAGTTTAACCGTTTTCTATGTGCAGGCTGATGACGGCGTGGTTCGCGCCAAAGTAAGTTTAGGCTATTCTACCTATAGCTCTCCTTATGGTAATAACGAGATCTCCACAAACTATGCCACACAGGGATTGGGTTTATCATACGTTTGGCCTTCGAGTGTATTTATTGATCTGTCGACAAAAGTTAGTGCCACTGACGCCTCGTATAATGCAAAAAATGTTTTCGGTGGGCAGGTAAACTCTGATCAGAAATTTTCACGTACTGAAAACACCTTAACTTTAGGAAAGTCGACTGAAAATGGCACACAAGTGAACGGTGGAATTTTTGCAGCAGATACTGTTTTGAGCATGGCTCAGCTTGGTCAGTTCTCACAAAAAATATTGGGACTGACTGCAGGAGCGGGCAAGGGATTCCTCATTGATGATGGACGCTCAGGGTTAATTGGAATAAGTGGTGCGTTTGCGCTGCTTAACGCTACGAACAAAGATAGATATGGAGTTTCGGTAAACTCGAATCTGTCATACGGTATTAGCTTAGGAGCAGTGTATAACTATCCGTTGACAAAAAGTGTAAGCGTACTGGCTGATGGAAAATTTCAGACTTACTTTATTAAGTACCCGACTTTTTCCGGTGACGAAAGGATACTCTCGGGGACATTATCCCTGTTAGCCCAGTTCTAGTTCAAATCAAATGCACGTTGGCCAGCAAACCAATTTCATTTATCAGTGGAATTGAATTTCTTGGTCGAAATATTTGGCGACAAGTTGCAGGACTCAAGCTCTATTACCTGACAACAGTCCCACACTGTCGCAATTAAAAACCGAATATTAGATTTTTATTCAGGTTTTTTTTCTGCGGTGGCTTGTCATCCCTATCAGGTTTAGGCTGATAATATTGGGAGCCGTTGTCATTATTGGCATTTGCAGTCTCCCTTTCATTGACCTGTTTTTCCTGTCTTTCTTTTTCTGCCTTGGCTGCACGAGGGTCTTCAACCAGGACGACACCTGCCATACTGAGCGACGACAACGACAGCAAGATCACTGCCGAAAGTATCGTTATTTTATTCATTACTAACATCCTTAACGCTGATTCAATTTATCATATTACCTGCAATTGACACTTCATACATTATTTTGATGACATTATATTTGTCTAGTTATTACCAATATTCACGGATTGATGATGATTCTTGAAGGCACTAAAGAAACCTGACTCACCGGTTTGAACAATATCACCCGTGACCACATTAGTTTTACCCCCTGAAGAGTTGCCAACGTTTACCGATTGCGTGTTGCTCCGCCCGAAGGATTGGCTGCCCACCTGCACGATAGAACCTGTCGACACATTGCTCTGTCCGCCCCCAGTGGCATTGCCCGTATTGATTGTTTGATTATTGGAAGCGCCAAATACCGCCCCGCCAATTTGTACAAGATTGTCAGTCTTGACGTTGCTTTTGCCTCCGGCCGAAGTATTGCCAACCCTCATCACTTGTGAATTCGAGCTGGCCAAACCAGCACCACCTATTTGAACCGCATCGCCAGTTTTGACATTACTCTTGCCGCCACTAGCGGAATTGCCAAGCTCAATCGATTGCCTGTTTGTAGCTGCAACGGCTGCCCCACCAATCTGAACGACAGATCCTGTACTGACGTTACTTTGCCCCCCGCTAGCACTATTACCGACTTTAATCGCCTGATTGTTCGTCGCAGCAACGGCTGCACCACCTACCTGTACGACATCGCCAGTTTTGACATTGCTCTTGCCACCACCAGAAGCATTGCCAACCTCTATTGTTTGTTTGTTTGAGGCAGCAACGGCTGCGCCACCAACCTGAACTACCATACCCGTATTGACATTACTCTTGCCGCCACCAGTGGTGTTGCCAACCTTGATAGCCTGATCATTCGTCGCACCAACAGCCGCGCCACCTACCTGAACCACCGCTCCTGTATTGACATTGCTTTTACCGCCGCCAGAAGAATTGCCAAGTTCAATTGTCTGTTTGGTAGAGGCACCCACGGCAGCGCCACCCACCTGTACGATCGCACCAGAGTTGACATTACTGCTGCCCCCACCGGAAGCATTGCCGGCCTTGATAGTTTGATCATTCGTCGCACCAACGGCCGCCCCTCCTACCTGTACTACAGCACCGGTACTGACTTTGCTTTTACCTCCACTAGACGCATTGCCCAGCTCCAATGTTTGCTTGCTTGTAGCCCCAACACCTGCACCACCAACTTGTACGACAGCGTCAGAATTGACATTACTTGTGCCGCCGCCAGAAGCATTGCCAACCTTCAATGATTGCGTGCTCATCGCACCTACGCCCGCGCCACCCACCTGTACAACTGCGCCCGCTTTAACATTGCTCTTGCCTCCACCCGAGGCATTGCCCACTTCCAAAGTTTGTTTATTCACAGCCCCCACGCCTGCTCCGCCTACTTGTACGATAGCGCCAGTGTCGACATTACTCTTGCCCCCACCCGAAGCATCGCCCACCTTCAATGCTTGCGTACTCATCGCGCCCACGCCTGCGCCACCCACCTGTACGACAGCATCCGCTTTAACCGTGCTTTGCCCGCCACCCGAGGCATTGCCTATCTTTGCGGTCTGTTTGTTTGCAGCACCATTACCCGCGCCACCTACCTGCACAACAGCGCCCGAGTCAACATTACTCTTGCCCCCACCCGCAGCATTGCCCAACTCAAGAGTCTGTTCGTTTATCGCGCCATTGGCAGCGCCCCCCACCTGTACTACAGCACCCGCCTTCACATTACTCTTGCCGCCTCCTGTAGCATTCCCCGCCTTCAGGTTTTGCTTATTAATTGCCGCATTTGTAGCCCCGCCCAATTGAACAACAGCGTCAACGTTAAAATTTGACTTAGAGCCTTCAGCCGCAAAAACAGAACTCGAAAAGACCGCCGCAATTACATATGTAACAACCTGTATTGTAAATTTCATGATTGGCATCCTTATTGTTCAATATTATTTTGTTAAGAACGAAAAATACATTTGTTAGCGATTACGACACCTATTACAGCTTAAAAATCAGCAAATACTCCTAAGAAGCATATAGAGAGATAGTGGGGTCGTCAATTCATCACAATGACTTAATTGTGGCGGTCAATGCGGCAATCCGGTTCGGTGATCATCTATTTTGTACATTCTAAAAAATTGGGCACGTTGGATTGCAGGATTACTGGATAAAAAATCAGCCGGATTTATTTATATATGCAAGCTGTTAAAACAGCCCTGTCACAAACTCCAAATAATCATTAATTGTACTATATACCATTCAAAATTTGGTTGACAATCGAATAATAATTAAGGATAGTGCAACGTTATCAGAAGATATCGCTATACAATTTTGCATGGTGCATACAACTCTCTGATTTGCCGCAGCTAAAAACTGCTTCTAGTTATCTACATTTTAAGGGGTAAATAATGAATATCAAATTTCAAATGCAAGTTGTTACAGTAGCCATTGCAGCAACTTTTTCTGTATGCGCTTTTGCCGCAGGCGGATCCAAGTCGAACATCAGTGTTGATGCAGTTACCCAATTGGGTGGTGCAGCAAGCGGCGGCGAAAACAAACAAAACATGGCAGTTGGAAATGCCAAAGGTGGTGGCGAATCTAATGTTAAAGCCACAGCGATTACTCAACTTGGCGGTGCAGCTAGCGGCGGCAAAAATGAACAAAGCATGAAGGTCGGCAATGCCAAGGGCGGCGGTACATCTAACGTAACAGTTGATGCAATTACTCAACTTGGCGGCGCAGCAAGTGGTGGCGAAAACAAACAAAAAATGTCTATCGGCAACGCAGCTGCCGGCGGCAAATCAAATGTTAAAGTTACCGCGGTTACTCAATTAGGCGGCGCGGCAAGCGGCGGTAAAAACGAACAGAAGATGTCCCTTGGCAATGCTGAGTAAATAACTTCGGCATCGCAAAATTTAGCGCATCTAATTTAGTTGCGCTAAACTCAGCATCAGCATAGGTGGTTATCATGAAATATGCACTTAAGGTACTCTTTTTCACAACTATTTTTCTCACTGGAACGTATGCGATTGCTAAAACATCAACTGACCTGAGCAATCTTGATGATGCAACTCGGTCATTGGTCACAAAAGAAAAAATGCGGACTGTAGGTCTCAATTCAGGCGCAAGTCAAACTGATGGAGGCAAAGACTCCATGGATCCTCTCAAAAGGAAAAATACAACTCTCATCGATGGGGGCGTATCTTCTGGTTGCGATATTAATATAGGCAACTCAAAACCCAAGCCGGGTATGAATTCAAAACCAACAACAGTCATTATTACTGGGCCAGTCATTCAAATGCCTGGAAAAGGTTGCAAGTAAGTCACACGTACTACGTCCATACAATGGATTATTTTGCGCTAACCATTTTGACGCAGGTAACACGATCTTTAGCCTACGCCGTTTTTAATTTACCGACTAAATTTTTTACACAGATTAAATTCTGATTATTACTCTGAAATATAAAAAGATGAAGCCATACTTAAATATGAAAATAAACATTTCGTTAGTATTAATCATAATGCTCTCCATGCAATACGGCTGCTCTACCTCAGATCAATTGCGAGCTGACTCAGAACAAACGGTATCCGATGTAAGCAAGGCTCCCAAAAGCGCACCCTACCGAACAGTTACAAACTTCACCAACACAGTACGTTGCATGGATAACCTCTTGAGCGATTATGGGGTCAAAGGTATCTCTGTTCTGGTTGAGGATTTGGACGACAACACCAAAAAAGTAAGTGTTGGTACCAGAGACATGCTATTAAGTACGATGTCTGAAATGACGAGAAGAAGCCGGGCCATTAAATTTATATCCTATGGCGGCGATCAGAAAAACATTGTCAGTTTCATGGCAGCAGCCGATGTAAAGTCCGCATTTGCGTCTGTGCCACAATATGACATACGAGGCTCAATTTCACAGTTTGACGACAATGTTGTAAAAAACACCCAAGATATCGGTGTGGGGTTCACAGATTATTTAACTTTGGGTAAAAGCGCCTCCTCCACCGCAAAAATTTTGGGAATAGATCTTTCAGTCATTAACACATCGGATTTGTCGCTTGTTCCGGGAGTCTACTCAAAAAATGCGGTGGCAATTTTTTCCCAGGGTGATGGCATCGACAGTGAAGCGCGATACAATAAATTCGGCCTTAATTATTCAACTTCTTTGGCTAAGTCGGAAGGAACAGCTGTGGCAGTACGTAACCTGATTGAATTGGCCTCTGTTGAACTAATGGGCAAATTAACCAAGGTGCCTTACTGGAAATGCATGAGCTCCAATACCAAAAATCACGATGTCAAAGTTGAGGTAGAGGACTGGTTTGAGGGCATGGCAAACAATCCGGCCGAATTATTTGCCTATTTCCAGTATCAACTTGCGAACAGAGGCGTATACAAGGGTTTGGTGAATGGCGTCCCCACCCCGCAACTTTCTGTCGCGATCAAGCAATACAAAACAGCGATGGGACTACCATCCGATTCAAACTTAAACACCGAATTTCTTGCCGCTTATTTGGATGCGGACCACGATACTGTTGCTAAAAGAATCGAGAAAATGAACCAGTCTCACAACTCACGCGCTCCAATCAAGTTAACCATTGCTCAATCAGGCGCGATCAAAACCATGTATGCAAAAAAAGAGAATGTACGACTTGAATTATCAGTCGATATACCTTCGTATGTTTACTGTTACCTGTTTGACCCGCATAACACAGCAATGCGCATTTATCCCAATCGGTTTTCTACGAACCCATTCCTGGACGGCGAGACTCCTTTAAAACTTCCTGATTCAAATAAATTTAAACTCATAGCCAATGAGAACGCACAAGAAGAACGAATTTCATGCTATGGCACCCATAAAGATGTACTTCAGAACGTAGCCGAAGCATTCCGTGGTACAGACCTGGCGCCACTTGGCAAGAGCGTTACAAGACAATCCATTTACACTGAGTTTGCAAAGTTAAATGGTGATGGCATAGGGATTACAGACTTTACTATCCGAGTCGATCCAAAGAGCAAATAAGATTCACATAATTTCATTTGAATGATGAGTTCAATATTTGCACCATGCCGTGATAACCGGGAATTCATTCTCAAATATTAACGAACTTCTCTATTTTCTAGATTCAGAGTGGGTGTCCATTTAATGCATATAAAATCTTTGCTTAAGCACGCAATACTGCCAGCAGTATTTTTTTTCAATGTTGTGACTGCAAATGCAGGAGCCTTGTTTACTGACCCAGTGGAAAAAAATCCACCTGCAATAAAAAAGCAAACCTCTCCAATTGGAACTGCCGTTACTGGAGCAGGCAATGTTACGCCACTTACCAAAAATCCAGATGTACTTCAAAAAATGACTTGCTGGCAGTATGGGAAACTTATTTTTGAACAAACCGTCATTGCACCTAAAGACAAGGTAACAGACATGCGACTGTTGGAAAATCCAGAGAATGGCGAAGTAATGCTTGCCTTTGACTTTAAAAACGCCTTTTGTTTTATCAAGTAAACGATATGAAAACTTTAAACATTTATTTGATAGGGTGCATGGCACTGTTATTTTTAGCCTCTACAGTTTCCTATGCCGGTGCATTGCTTGATGATCCATTGGAAAAAAGTTCACCTGCCCTTAAAAAGCGTACTGAACCTATGGGAACGGCTGTTGGCGGGGCCGGCAACGTTACCCCCATAGTAAAAGAGCCAAAATTAATTCAAAAAATTACTTGTTGGCAGAACGGCGAGTTAATTCTTGAGCATGCAGTGATTGCCCCAAAGGACAAAGTGACTGACATGCGGCTCTTACCGAGTCATGCCAGCAGCCCTGAAATGCTGGCTATGGATTTTAAAAATGCTTTTTGTTTTATCAAGTGAGTGCTATGCCTCCATTAATTAAATTCGCTCCCGGATACTTTTCAGTTGCACTTTTAGCGTTGGCTACCGCTACCGTGTCTTATGCGCATGATCTATCCACGAAAACGTTAGCGCTCCCAACATTCACTGCGATATCACTTGAAACAGTAGGCGATTTGATTGTTGAGAACGATCTGAAGCACGACTTTACAATCGAGGCAGAGCCCAAAGTAATAGCGCTTATTTCAGCCAAAGTTGAAGGTAACGTTTTACATATATTTGCGACAGGTGATTTCAAAACCGAAAAATCTATCAACCTGAAAGTGAGACTTTCAAAATTAAATGAAATTTCCTCGAGGTCGAGTGGCGATATTTTACTTGGCAAATTTAAAACGGATAAGCTCGGTTTGCTGGTTGATGGCAGTGGTTCAATAACAGCAACAAAAATATACGCTGAAAAAGTCACTGCAAAAATTGCCGGATCAGGAGATATTGACCTGGGGGGTCAAGTATCTACCCTCCAGGCTGAAATCAATGGCACTGGAACAATAGAAGCAAGCAAGTTAATCACATCTTCTGCTACAGCATCCATTGGTGGATCGGGAGATATTAATCTGCATGTAACAAACCTGCTTAAAGCCAGCATTGATGGCAGCGGCACTATCAGCTACCGGGGCAACCCCAAACTTACCTCTTCGATAAGCGGTGCAGGAGATATCGTTAAGCAGGAATAGCAAGTCCAAAGTTAAAGAGAAACTTTCAAACCATATTTCTCATTCTGCGTGTTGTGCTCCTCTCTTTTTCGAAAATGTAATTAGTGTTTGCCCGAAAACCCAAGCCTCATAATAGCAGAAAGGCTTTCGGCATATTTTGACGGGGCGAAGATTTGTGTAAAACCT
>Ga0315281_10013825_pt1 | contig 10904 bp, 8 predicted proteins | sample YL17G07_0_MG_FD_204540 | JGI IMG/M metagenome (GOLD analysis project Ga0315281, IMG submission 204540) | Sediment microbial communities from Yellowstone Lake, YNP, Wyoming, USA - YL17G07_0 | ecosystem: Environmental > Aquatic > Freshwater > Lake > Sediment | place: USA: Wyoming | collected... | reverse complement strand
TCAATCCCCTGTTGCGCTACGAGGGATTCGAGGCGCGGCCGGCGGGCATACGCGCCATGCTGCCGCATGTGGACAAGTTTCTGCCCGCGCACAACATGCAAAGCCTGCTCGACCTCGCCGGCGTCCTGGAGGGCCGCGAATCGCAACGAATCGCCGCTGGATGAAACCGCCGGCGCTTAAAGCTCGCGCCGGCTGTTGGAAGCAGCGCGGCGAGCTTCTGGCCGCGCGGTCCTATCGGCGCTTACCCTGCGGAATCGATATTTGTCAGAATAGTGCGTGCGATCAGTGGGAAAATGGGCCTTGGACACAAGGAGAACTAAAGCATGGAAATGACCGGCGACCAATTGAATCCTCTCGCCCAGAACGATGTCTGGCGCGGCCTGAACGATCCCGAAATCCTCAAGATGTGCATCGCCGGCTGCGAGACTGTCGAGAAGACCGCGGAAAACGAATACCGCATTGCGCTGACCGCGTCAGTGGGCCCGGTAAAAGCCAAGTTCACCGGCAAACTCGCGCTCTCCGATCTCGATCCGCCGAATTCCTATTCCATTGCCTTCGAGGGTTCGGGCGGAGCCGCGGGGTTCGCCAAAGGCAGCGCGCAAGTCAAACTTACCAGCGAGGGCAGCGCCACCCGGCTCAATTACTCGGCCAAGGCCAATATCGGCGGCAAGCTCGCGCAGATCGGCTCGCGGCTGGTCGACGGTGTCGCGCAGAAAATGGCCGGCGATTTCTTCGTCAAATTCAACAAGGTGATGGGCGAGTCCTCAGGTGCAGCGCCCGTCGCCGCGGGTGGCGTCGCCACGGAAGGCGCGGAAGAGTTGTTCAACCCGCTTTGGATCGTCGGCGGCACCCTCGCCGTAATGCTGATCATCTGGTGGGCGATGGGCGGCGCGGGATAGACGGGCATCGTCTTCGTCAGCGCCGTACCCCGCGCATGCCGCGGGGCGAGAGGGGTAACGGGGAGAGAGGGGACTCCCTCTCTCCCTGTTCTGAAGATTTCCGGGTTTAGATAACCCAAAGATAGACGGTGCGCCCGTCGATATTCGAGGTTGCCGCCGGTTTCCAGTCCCCCATGTCGAAGTCGTGCGACACGATGCGCGTCCCCTTCTTCAACTCTTTGAGGAGCTTGGGGCGCAGCTTCTGGTTGAGGCTGGGCAGCAGGTAGAGGGTCACCACGCTGGCCTCGCTGATATTGGATTCGAACAGATCGGCATTGCGGAACTGCACCAGATGTGAAACGCCAGCGGCCTTGGCGTTGGCATTGGCCTCGGCAATGCGCTGCGGATCGATGTCGATACCCACGGCGCGCACGCCGTAGCGCTTGGCCGCCTCGATGACGATACGGCCGTCGCCGCAGCCCAGGTCATAGAGCACATCGCTTTTTGAAACCTTGGCAGTCGCGAGCATGTGCTCGACGATCGCCGAGGGTGTCGGCACGAAAATCACGTCGGGACTGCGCAAGGGCGCTGGCTTGGCCTGCGCCATGGCAAACTGCGCCCCGAACGTGAATATCGCCGCGAGAACGGATAAAACCGCAGTCTTCCAAGTGTTCACGATCATCCTCCGATAATGTCAATTATTGCGAACGTTGCGGCTTGAACAGCACCAGCACCGCGCCAACCGCGAGCAGCCCGACGCCGAACAGCGCGCCGGTACCGGTGTAAGCGAGGCTGGAAAACAGCATATAGATGCAGACACCGCAGAAAATCAGCGGCGTGAACGGATAGAGCGGCACGCTGAAAGGCCGCGTGGAAGCCGGTTCCCAGCGGCGGAACACGAAAATAGAAGTCGCCGCGAGAAAGAAGAACAGCCAGAACACCGGCGCCGTGTAATCCACCATGTTCTGCACGCCCTGCGAACTCTTGTCATGCGCCATCGCCACCCCCACCAGCGCCAGCGCAATCACGCCCTGGACAATCATGGCGTTGACCGGGACATTTTTCCCCCCGTGCCAATGTCCCAGCCACCGGAACAAGCGCCAGTCGCGTCCCAGTGCGTAGGTGGTGCGCGCCCCGGTCAGTATGGTCGCGTTTGCGGAGGTGATCGCCGCGATCGCCACGATGACGCTCATCACCGTCACACCGGTATCGCCGAATGCGATTTTCATTAAATCGGCGGCCGGCGCCTGGGCCTTGGCCAGTCCCGCCATGCCCAATCCATTGATATAGGCAAAACCTACCAGGATGTAAAGAACCGCGATGATCCCCAGCCCATACATCAGGGCGCGAACGATATTGCGCTTGCCATCCTTGATCTCGGCGGACAAATAAGCGGCGTCGTTCCAGCCGCCGTAGGTCAGGAGCACGAAAACCATGGCAAGGCCGACCGCCCCCTGCGAACCCGATGACACCGCCGCGGCTGGCAGCGGCGGCGCGGACACCGAGAAACCCACCACGATCACCAGCACCAGGCCGGACGCCTCGATCAATGTAAGGAGATTTTGCGTCCACTTGCCGGCGCTCAATCCGCCGATGTTGATGGCGGTGAGCACGATGATGAGCGAGGCCGCGTAGATCGCGTTGGAGGCCTCCCCGAGGTTCCAGATCTGCGTCGCGTAATCGGCGAACAGGAACCCGAACAGCGCAATCGACCCCGGCGCGATCACCGTCAAGCGCGCCCAGGCAAACAGCCGCGCGACCTCCGAACCATAGGCGCGATCGAGGAAATGGTACTCGCCGCCCGCATTGGGATGCGCGCTGGCGAGCTCCGCATAGCACAACGCCCCCATGAAGGATATGAACGCACCCAGTATCCAGGCCAGCATCATCGTTTGCGCGTCGCCGGTATTTCCCGCGACCAACGAGGGAAGCCGGAAAATACCCGCGCCGATGACAATACCGACAACCAGCGCGACGGCATCTTTCAGATCAAGGACGGGGCGGGGTGCCGCGACTTCCACACTGTTGGGATTATTCATATTGGCGCATGACGTCAGGGAGCCGGCATCGTAGACTGTCGCCGGGACAGTGGCAAGTCCTCTGACGAAACCCGGTCTACCATCAAAGCCCTCGCCCCCTCTGCGAAAAATTAACCACAATGCGCTATGACGCAGTGATCATCGGTGGCGGCCACAACGGCCTCACTTGCGCCTGCTACCTGGCTGCGGCGGGCCTGAAAGTGCGCGTTTGCGAGCGCCGCCACATCGTCGGCGGCACCGCCATCACCGAGGAATTCCACCCGGGATTCCGCAATTCGGTGGCAAGCTATACGGTGAGCCTGTTGCAGCCCAAGATCATCCGCGATCTGCGGCTCGCCAGGCACGGCCTTATGATTATCGAGCGGCCCTATGCCAATTTCCTGCCGCTGCCCGACGGGCGCGCCTTCAGGCTCGGTCCGGACACCGCCACTACCCAGGCTGAACTGGCGCGGTTCTCCAGCCGCGATGCGGGGCGCCTGCCGGATTACTACCGCGTTATCGAAACCGTCGCCGATGTACTTCGCGAGATGGTGCTGAAAACGCCGCCGAATCTGGGCGGCGGCTTCCCCGATCTGGCGCGCGCCCTCGAGCTTGGATTGCGGCTTCGCAAGCTCGACGGCGCCGCACGGCGTGATCTGCTCGACCTGTTCACCAAGAGCGCGGGCGAATTGCTCGACGACTGGTTCGATGCCGATGCGGTCAAGGCGGCTTTCGGCTTTGACGCGGTGGTGGGCAATTTCGCCAGCCCCTACACCCCAGGCTCGGCGTATGTACTCATGCATCACGCCTTCGGCGAAGTCAACGGCAAGCGCGGCACCTGGGGCCACGCGCGCGGCGGCATGGGTGCCATCACCCAGGCGATGGCCGCCGAGGCACGCGCGCGCGGCGTAGAAATCAGCACCGAATCGGCGGTGGCCGGCATACGCGTGCGCGGCGGGCGCGCCACTGCCGTGGTGCTGGATTCCGGCGAGGAGATCGAAGCACGGGCACTGGCGGCGAACGTCAATCCGCGCACGCTTTATCTCGATCTTCTCGAACCCGGCGTTATCGACGAGGAAATCCGCAGCCGCATGCGACGTTACCGTTGCGGTTCGGCGAGCTTTCGCATGAACGTCGCGCTCTCCGAACTGCCTGACTTCACCTGCGTGCCGGGCCGTGCTGCCCAGCCGCACCACGGTGCAGGCATCATCATGGCGCCGTCACTTGGCTACATGGATCGCGCGCACGCCGACGCGCGCGCGCTGGGCTGGTCGCGCGAACCCATCGTGGAGATGCTGATCCCCAGCGTCCTCGACGACAGCCTCGCGCCGGCGGGCATGCACGTTGCCAGCCTTTTCTGCCAGCACTTCAATCCGCAGCTCCCGGAAGGCAAGAGCTGGGTTGAGGAGCGCGAGCAGGCCGCCGACCTCATCATCAATACGGTCAACCACTACGCACCTAACTTCAAGGCAAGCGTCCTGGCGCGCCAGGTGCTCTCGCCGCTCGACATGGAAACTATTTTCGGCTTGCCCAATGGCGACATCATGCACGGCGCGCTCGGCCTCGATCAGATCTTCGCGGCGCGGCCGCTGCTCGGGCACGCCGATTACCGCACGCCGGTGCGCGGCCTGTATCTTTGCGGCGCGGGTGCGCATCCCGGCGGCGGCGTCACCGGCGCGCCGGGGCACAATGCGGCGCGCGAGATGCTGCGTGATTTCCGCCGCAAGAAATTTTCGTGATGCGCAGCCTGCTATGGTTTTCCCGAGCCGTCGACCGGCTCAACGAGCGTCTGGGGCGATTGGCCAACTGGCTGGTTCTGCTCGCCTGCCTGATCAGCGCCGGCAATGCGCTGGCGCGCTACAGCTTCAGCCTTGGCTCCAATGCCTGGCTGGAGATCCAGTGGTACTTTTTCGCCGGCATGGTGATGCTGGGCGCAGCGCACACCTTGCAGCGCAACGAGCACGTGCGTGTCGATATTCTCTACGGCCGCGTTTCCACGCGTGCGCAGATCTGGATCGACATTCTGGGCGGGCTGCTGTTCCTGCTGCCCGCCACCGTCATCATGGGATGGCTCGCCTGGCCGATGTTCTACAACTCCTGGCTGCTCAATGAAACCTCGGCCAACGCGGGCGGGTTGCTGCGCTGGCCGGTGAAACTGCTGGTCCCGGCTGGCTTCCTCCTCATCAGCCTGCAGGGCGTCGCGGAGATCATCAAGCGCGTCGGCGCGCTCAGCGGCGACTGTCCCACGCCGCCGCACTACGAAAAACCGCTGCAGTGACCCCCGGTCGGTTCGCATGATCACCCGTGAGCTGATGGGGCCGCTGATGTTCAGCGGGCTGGTGGGTTTCATGCTGATCGGCTACCCGGTGGCATTCTCGCTCGCGGCGGTAGGACTGTTCTTCGGCTTCATCGGCATCGAACTGGGCTTTTTCCAGTTCGCGCTGCTGCAGGCGCTGCCCGAGCGCGTGTTCGGCATCCTTTCCAACGAACTGCTGCTCGCCATCCCGTTTTTCACCTTCATGGGGGCGATCCTGGAACGTTGCGGCCTCGCCGAGGACCTGCTGGAGGGCATGGGCCAGCTGTTCGGCCCGGTGCGCGGCGGGCTCGCCTACGCGGTGATCTTCGTCGGCGCAATCCTGGGCGCGATCACCGGCACCGTCGCCGCCTCGGTGATTGCCATGGGCCTGATTTCGCTTTCGGTCATGATGCGCTACGGCTACGACATGAAGCTCGCCACCGGCGTGATCGCCGCCTCGGGCACCATTACGCAGCTGATCCCGCCCTCGCTGGTGCTGGTGATACTCGCCGACCAGCTCGGCAAATCTGTCGGCGACATGTATGCCGGCGCGATCGGACCGAGCATCGTGCAGGTGTTGCTGTTTTGCATCTACGTGGCGGTGCTGAGCGTTTTCCGCCCGGAGGCCATGCCGGCGCTGCCGCCGGAGGCGCGCACCCTGCGCGGCAAGGCGCTGTTTGCCAAAGTGATGTGGGGCATGGTGCCCTCCCTGGCGCTGATTTTCCTGGTGCTGGGGACCATCTTTCTTGGTTTGGCCACACCCACGGAAGCCGGCGCCATGGGCGCGGTGGGCGCTCTCGCGCTGGCGGCCATGAACCGGCGTCTCACCTGGCCGCTGCTGAGCGAAGGCATGGCCACCACCATGCGCATTACCGCCATGGTGATCTACATACTGATCGGTTCCACGGTGTTCTCGCTGGTGTTCCGCGGCTTGGATGGCGACCTGTGGCTTGAAGGTCTGCTCACCTCGCTGCCGGGCGGGGTCACCGGCTTCCTCATTTTTGTCAACGCCTTCGTGTTTTTCCTCGCGTTCTTTCTCGATTTCTTCGAGATCGCCTTCATCATCATCCCGCTGCTCGCGCCGGTGGCGCACAAGCTGGGCATCGACCTCATCTGGTTCGGCGTGCTGCTCGGGGCCAACATGCAGACCTCGTTCATGCACCCGCCGTTCGGCCTGGCCTTGTTCTACCTGCGCGGCATTGCCCCGAAGGAAGTGAAAAGCTCGGACATTTACTGGGGCGCGGTGCCCTGGGTGGGAATGCAGCTGGTGCTGGTGGGGATCCTGATCTACTGGCCGGGCCTGGTCACCGATTTCGTGCCACGGCACGAGCGGGTCGACCCGGCCAAGGTGGAAATCCGGCTGGAGGAGCCCGACAGCGGCGCGGCACCGAACCCGGCCTTGCCTGGGGAGCAAGCCGCCCCGGTTGAAGGTGCCTCGCGGGAAGACGACGCGGCCGCGGAGATTCAGCGGCAGTTCAAGTCCGGCCGCTAGTGCCAGCCGTTGAATTTGTGTCAGCCTTTCTTCGCGGCGCCCTTCGCCGTCCCTTTCGCAGGCGCCTTGGCAGCATCGGCGGCGCGTTCGCTCGCCGGCACGGCGGTGAAGGCGAAGTTGTCGTAGCTGTGCTCGGCCACGCGGAACCACAGGAACTGGTCGGCGCGGAATTTGCGCCATTGCTCGTAGATGCGCTTCCAGTGCGGGCTCTTGGCCGACAGCTCGCCGTAGAGCTCGTTGGCCGCCTTGAGCGCGGCTTCCATCACCGGCCGCGGGAACACGCGCAACTGGGCGCCCTCGCCGATCAGTTTGCGCAGCGCATCAGGGTTCCTCGCATCGTACTTGGCAAGCATCAAGGCGTTGGCCTCGGCGCAAGCGCCTTCCAGCGCCGCCTGATAGTGCTTGGGAAGCTCCGCCCACTTCTTTTCATTGACGAAAAAGGTCAACTCCGCCGACCCTTCCCACCAGCCCGGGTAGTAGTAGAACTTCGCCACCTTGTGCAGGCCAAGCTTCTCGTCGTCGTAGGGTCCGACCCACTCGGCCGCGTCGATGGCGCCGCGCTCGAGCGAAGGATAGATTTCGCCCCCGGGGATCTGCGTCGGCACCACGCCAAGCTTGGCGAGCACCTGCCCGGCCAGGCCGGCGATGCGCATCTTCAGGCCTTGCAGGTCGGCGACTGTCTTGATCTCCTTGCGATACCAGCCGGCCATCTGCGTGCCGGTGTTGCCTGCGGGGAACCCGAGCACGCCGTATTCCTTGTACAGCAAAGCCATGGCTTCATTGCCGCCGCCGAAATACTTCCAGGCGTTCTGCTGGCGCGCATTCAGGCCAAAGGGAACGGCGGTGCCGAAGGCAAACGCCGGATCCTTGCCGACGTAATAGTAGGGCGCGGTGTGGCAGCATTCCACCGTGCCGGCCTGCGTCGCATCCAGCACCTGCAGCGGCGGCACCAGTTCGCCCGCCGCGGCGACGCGAATCTGGAAGCGGCCCTCGGTCACCTCGGAGACGCGCCGGGCAATCTGCTCCGCCGCTCCGAACAAGGCGTCAAGATTCTTGGGGAAGCTCGAGGCCATGCGCCACTGGACAGTCGGCTGCTGTTGGGCGACGGCCGGCGCCGCCACCGCTCCGACTGCAACACCTGCCCCTAATTTCGTCAGAAACGAACGTCTTTTCATGATTTCCCCACCGAAAAAGTTTGCTCAGCCGGAAAGTGCAACATTCCGCGAACATTGCCTTATGAGTATATTCCAGGAGATGTTTAGGAATGCACAGAAAACGGTGCCGCGCAAGCGCGCGAAACCTTCAGACGTTGAGGTTCGCTGGCGGCTGACCGTCGCGATGCCGCTGCATCATGGCCGCCAGCGCTGCTTCGAAATTGCGCACGAATCCTCCGCTGTCGAATAACGGACTTGCGTCGCGCGCCCGCGACAAGCGTCCGCGCAGCGTGCGCAGCATTTCCGGATTGCGCGCGATTTCCAGCGCGATGTGCTCATAGTCCGCCGGTGCCCGGGCAATCAGCTCGCCAAGCCCCATGCAGGTGAGCAGGCTCGCGGCAACACGGCCGCCAAAGCCTTCGCCGGCAAGCGTCAACAGGGGCAGGCCTGACCACAAAGCGTCGCTCGCGGTGGTGCCACCGTTGATGCACCAGGTATCGAGAAACAGGTCGGCCAATCGATGCCTGGCCAGATGCTCCGCCTTGGGCAGGGGCGCGGCGAATAGGATCCTCTCCGGTGCGACGCCAGCCCGCTTCGCCGCCGCGCGAAGATTCGCTTGCGCGCCGGGACTTGTCACCAGCATCCACAGCACGCTGCCGGGCTGCGCGGCAAGCAGGCGCATCCAGCAGGAAAACACGGCGCGGTCCACCTTGTAACTCTGGTTAAAGCTGCAAAAGACGAAGCCGCTCTGCGGGAGTCCAAATTCGGCGCGAGAAAGTGCCGAGGCGGCGATCGGCTGCCGGTCGTCGTTGACTTGATAGCAATGCCGCAAGCGCGCGATCGCTTCAGTGAAGCCCGCCTCGATCGATGCCGGCAGCACCACCTCGTCGGCAACCACATAGTCGATGAAATCCGCCGCCATGGTGCCTGGGTATCCGAGCCACTGGATCTGCAGCGGCGCGGGTCGCATGGCCAATATTTCATTGCGGCTGCCACCGCCATAACCGGACAGACTCACCAGGATATGCATGCCATCACGGGCGATCCGCGCTGCGCTTTTCTCGAAGGACTCGCCGCGAATATCGACAAAGCGGTCGCAGCCCGACTCGATGCGTCGGCGCCATTCGCTGCCATCGTCGACGCCCCAGGAATAGGCGGTGACCTCGAAACGCTCGCGGTCATGTTTGCCGAACATTCCCGCTGTCTGGTGGCCCACGGCGTTATTGCGAAAATCCCCGGAAAGATAAGCTATCCGGATCTTCGCGCCGACGCGATCCGGCGGCCGCAACGCCAGAATTCCGGCGCGCGACGCAGCGTAACGGCTGGTGAGCATGGCTGCGTGACTGCGTGCCACAGCAAGTTGCAAGGGCGCGGGCAGCGGCAGCAGCAATGACACGAAAGGCAGCACCTGCGCGGACCAGTCGGCCAGGCCGCCGCGGTACAACTCGGTCAATCGCCGCGTCTCCGCCTCGACTTCGTCCCAGCGGCACGCGTCCATGCAGGGCTTGATGAAATTGATGCGCGCGGCGGCATGGTCCGGTTCGAGGCGCAGCGCCGCCTCATAGTGCGTCAATGCCGCATCAATCTGTCCATCATAAGCCAGGGTATTGGCGAGGTTGACACGCGCGCCGGCGTGAGCGGCATCAAGTTGCACGGCACCCTTTAGAAAATCCAGACCTTCCGCGAGGCGGCGCTGCTCCACAATGACCATGCCCAGATTCGAGCATGCCGCCGCGTAGCGCGGGCGCGCCTGCAACGCTAGGCGGAATTTCTGTTCCGCAACGGATAATTCGCCGGCGTGCCAGGCGCGGATGCCCTCCTCATTGAGAACGGCAGCATCCGGTGAGGGTCTTAATACCGCTCGCAGCAGGCGTCCAAGCATCGACGCAGTAACCCCCTGTCAAGACCGCCGGCAATCAGCTTCCGGCGATGGTCATCTGCTCCAGCAAAATTGATCCGCATTGGCGCGAACCGCGCACCAGCGTGTCGTTGCCGATGGCGGCGATCGAGCGGAACATGTCGCGCAGATTGCCAGCGATGGTGATCTCCTCCACCGGATACTGGATTTCGCCGCCCTCCACCCAGTAGCCGGCGGCGCCGCGCGAGTAATCGCCGGTCACCGGATTGATGCCCTGTCCCATGAGTTCGGTAACCAGCAGCCCGCGCCCCATTTCCCGGAGCATCCCGGCGAAATCGCGCTCGCCCGGTTGCAGGATCAGGTTGTAGTTGCCGCCCGCGTTGCCGGTGGTGGGCATGCCAAGCTTGCGCGCCGAATAGCTGGACAGAAAATATCCCTGAATCACGCCCGCGCTCACCACCTCGCGATCGCGCGCCTGCACGCCTTCGTCGTCGTAGCAGCCGCTGGCATGGCCGCGCGGCAGAAATGGCCTTTCGGACAGATTCACAACAGGCGAAAAAATCTTCTGCCCGAGGCTGTCGAGCAGAAAAGAAGTCTTGCGGTACAGGCTGCCGCCGCTGACTGCAGAAACAAAATGTCCAAGCAGGCTGTTGGCGATCGGCGCTTCGAACAGCACCGGCGCCTGCCGCGTATCGATCTTGCGACTGCGCAATCTTGCTAACGCGCGCCGGCCCGCGTAGTCGCCGATCGCCTTGGGCGAGGCCAGGTCCGCGCTCGAGCGCTGCGACGAGTACCAGTCATCGCGCTGCATCTTGTCGCCCTCGGCGGCGATCACCGCGCACGATATGTAATGCCGCGAGCTTTGCTGGCTGCCGCGAAAGCCGGCGCTGTTGCCCATCGCGAACTGGCTTTGCTGGCAGGATACGCTCGCGCCTTCGGAATTTACAATTCGCTTGTCCAGGCGAAACGCCGCACGCTCGGCGGATTTCGCCATGCGTATCGCATCCTCGACGTTCAGGTCCCAGGGATGAAACAGGTCCAGATCGAAGGATTGCGTGCACAACAGCTCAGGTTCGGGAAGTCCGCTGCATTCGTCGCTCGCGGTGAAGCGCGCAATCGACAAAGCCGCATCAACAGTGTCCGCGATTGCCTTGGGCGAGAAATCCGAGGTGCTGGCATAGCCGCGCTGCTTGCCGATATACACCGTC
>Ga0315281_10013823_pt1 | contig 10905 bp, 10 predicted proteins | sample YL17G07_0_MG_FD_204540 | JGI IMG/M metagenome (GOLD analysis project Ga0315281, IMG submission 204540) | Sediment microbial communities from Yellowstone Lake, YNP, Wyoming, USA - YL17G07_0 | ecosystem: Environmental > Aquatic > Freshwater > Lake > Sediment | place: USA: Wyoming | collected... | reverse complement strand
CCGAAAAACGCCGATCTGACCGCCTCATGCTGACGATTCCGCTGCAAGTGCTTGGGACTGATGCCCGGGGCAAAGATTTCCGCGACGAAGCGCGCACCATCACCTTGAACCGGCACGGGGCGCGGATTCACGTGACCCGCCCCCTGGCCCGTGGTCAGACCTTGATGCTGACGAACCTGGTGGGACGCCGAGGGGCCGAGTTCCGCGTGGTGGGGCCGCTTTCGCCTATCACGGCTCAAGGTGGCGAATGGGGTGTCGAATATTGCGATCCGGCGGAGAATATCTGGGGAATACAATTCCCCCCCGCGTCCGATGCGGGCGGCGGCGAATCCAAGGCTCTCCTGGAATGCCGTCGTTGCCACACCGTAGCCCTGATACGGCTGTCGCTGGTGGAGGTGGAAGTTCTAGAGACCTCCGGCATCCTCTCCAAGACCTGCACGGCGTGCGCGGAAGTCGCGCCCTGGGGTTATGCCGAGAAACAGATCGCCATGGGAGGCCCTTCCGACGAAGCCGCCATGATGGCGGAGGCGCAAGCCGCAGCACAGGCAAACGGCCGCAGCGCCGAGCAGCGAAAGCATCGCCGGGTCGCGCTGCAACTCCCCGTCATGGTCCGTGATTATTACGGCGGAATGGAGATTACCAGGACTGAGAATATCTCCAAAAGCGGATTCTGCTTTGTCAGCGAAAAGAAATACCAGGTGGGCGAAGGCATGATGGTGGTGTGCCCCTATAACGCCTCCGGCGAGAAGATCGAAATCCGCGCCCGAATCGTCCGCCATCAGCAAGTCGAAGCGACCAAGCGCAACGTCTACGGCGTCCGCTATGATGTGCAAAGTGGTTAGAACCGCGGTCGGGCGCTCCGATCAGGCCTGACCAGGCCCTTGCCGGAGAGCCCCAATCCTCACCCCGGACCTCCTAGCGGCACCAATCCCCCATGGCCCTGAAACAACCGGGACGGTCCGGGGCTCACGCCGCGCTGGTTTCTGGCACCGCTTCTTTGAAACATCGAACGGCTATCTGCTCCAGTTCTCGCGCCGAGGTCGTGTGTTCGGGGTAGTTCACCATCTGGAGTTCAGCCGTAAAACGGTTCCCAGCGCCGGAGGCGTCCGTCAAGCCCTCGTTTAACCGCTCCGCAACGCGGTTGGCTATTTCACCGGACAACCCGGGGAGAACCACGCCAAAGACAAAGGGACGAAACAGGTACATCGAATCCTCGCGGCGCAGCCTGCGGATCAGGACCTTCGCCGCATCCCCCAGGATCGCCCCGCCCCCGCCCGCCGCCAGGAGCTCTCGCATGGGAGTCAGACTCACCAACAGCAGGGAAAGTGGTTGCTGAGTGTTCGTGGCGCGCCGAAACTCCATCGCCAGCCGGTCTTGGAAATGGCTGAAGCCGGGCAAGGATTCCAGCAAGTCGGCACTCGCTTGCTCGAGGATCTTGGCCTTCAATTGTTGCTCTTCGGCGAGTTGCCGGCGCAGCCTGCGGATAACGAGTTGTCGGTCGAGCAGGTACACTTCCAGGAGGAAGCACAGAACGACAAAGCCTATAAAGCTTCTGCGCATGAAGCCTCCCCCCAGGGTCACAGCGGCGGAGAAAACCGCCGGATACATCACCAAAGCCATGCCCGCCGTCAGAATGAGAATGGTCACCATGGCCAGGACCCACAACTGCCATTCCCGCCGGTCAAGCGTCTGGCGATCAACTCTGTCAAAAACGCGCATGGATATAACCCTCCCCCCCCGAGATGTCGCTCCCCTGAGTCGGTGGCCCTCATTCATTTATCGGCAGAGAATCGGGAAACATGAGTCTCTTCGCCAGAACGGCACGGGTTGGCGGTCAGCCCTGAATGCGCATACAATGCTCGGGCGGGCCTTGCTTGGGCAGGAGGCGCCGGAAGGCCGCAAAGGGATCGAGAAAGGAGCAAGACATGTCTCTCCGCGTTGGAAGCGCCTGGCACCGAGGGGTGCGCGCGGCGTTGGTGCTCGTCCTCTGGGTTTCAGCCGTCCGGCTGGCCCTGCCCGTCCCCGGCGGACGGGACGCCTCCGCTGCTTTCCACGCCCAAACCACGCCTTCCGACTCTCCGCCAGGTGACCAGCAGGCCGAGGCCGCACCGACCAGTGAAAGGGCCGGCCAGATTACGTCCAAGCAGCGAAGGGAAATTCTCAAAGCCGACTTCGAGAAAATGCGGCGCGACGGCGACGAACTGATCACCCTCGCCAAAGCCCTCCAGGAAGACCTCAGCAAAACCAATGAGAACGTGCTCTCCCTGCGGATTGTCGAAAAGGCGGAAAAGATCGAGAGGTTGGCCAGGAGAATAAAGAGTACAGCGCGGGGGTACTAACCAGCAGCCTTCCTTCCCTCGGTCGCGGCCCCGCCACCGATTCTTTCCATCACGCTGGGGAAGTGAATCCTAGGAAACACTCATTCTCATACGATGCGGCGGCGGATTACTCTACGCGGTCGGCGGCGCCGATCCGCATCGAATAGAACGAGCGGTACACAAAGACCAATGAGACCAGAAAGAAAATCGCCGAGAAAACGTGAGACACCAGGACCCCGCTCGTCGCCGTCAGCTTGACCGCCAGTTCCACCGCCAGCAGCCCGAACAGCGTTGTAAATTTGATGACCGGGTTCAGCGCCACCGAAGAAGTGTCCTTGAACGGGTCGCCCACCGTGTCGCCAATCACCGTTGCGTCGTGGAGAGGCGTGCCTTTCTCTTTCAGCTCAACTTCGACGATCTTCTTGGCGTTATCCCACGCCGCGCCGGCGTTGGCCATGAAGATGGCCTGGTAGAGGCCGAAGATGGCGATCGACATCAGGTAGCCGATGAAATAGAAGGGCTCAAGAAAAGCGAATGCCAGTGTGGCAAAGAACACCGCGATGAAAATATTCAACATACCCTTCTGCGCGTACTTCGTGCAGATTTCGACGACCTTCTTGCTGTCCTTGACGGACGCCTTCTCGACCCCTTCCAGCTTGATGTTGGCTTTGATGAACTCCACCGCGCGATAGGCGCCGGTGGCGACCGCTTGGGTCGAAGCCCCGGTAAACCAGTAAATGATGGCTCCGCCGGTAATCAGTCCCAGCACGAAGGGGGCATGCAACAGGGAAAGCGATGCCACGTTCTCCGTGAGCCCGTTGGTGAGCGCCATGATAATGGAGAAGATCATCGTCGTGGCGCCGACCACCGCGGTGCCGATCAGCACCGGCTTGGCCGTAGCCTTAAAGGTGTTTCCCGCGCCGTCATTCGCCTCCAGCATTTCTTTGGCCTGGCCAAAGTTGACTTCCAGGTTGTGATCCCTCTTGAGTTCCTGCTGGATGTTGGGAATCTGCTCGATGAGCGAAAGCTCGTAGATCGATTGCGCGTTGTCCGCCACGGGGCCGTAAGAATCCACCGCAATCGTCACCGGGCCCATGCCCAGAAATCCGAAGGCCACCAGGCCGAAGGCGAATACCGGCGCCGCGAGCATGATGGGTTCTAATCCCTGCACGCTGACAATCGAGCCGATGGCCATTAGCAGCATCACCGCCAGCCCAAGGTAGTAGGCCGAAAAGTTGCCGGCCACGAAGCCCGAGAGGATAGCCAGCGATGCTCCGCCCTGCCGCGCGGAGGTCACCACCTCTCTGACATGGCGGGACTCGGTGGAGGTGAACACTTTGACGAGTTCCGGGATGACAGCGCCCGCCAGCGTCCCACAGGAAACGATGGTAGAAAGCTTCCACCACAGCGAGGGATCGCCGCCCAATTCGGGAATGATCACGGCGGAGAGCGCGTAGGTCAGCGCAATCGAGGTGAAGGAGGTAATCCAGACGAGCGAGGTCAGGGGCGCCTCGAAGTTCATCTTTAGCGCGTCCGAGTAGCGCGCCTTGGCGATAGCGTCGTTGATGAAGTAAGCCGCCGCAGCGGCCACCAGCATCACGACGCGGATCACGAAGATCCACACCAGCAACTGCACCTTGATGGTCGGGTCCTTCACCCCCAGCAGGATGAAGGTGATGAGCGCCACGCCCGTCACGCCATAAGTCTCAAAGCCGTCGGCGGTCGGCCCCACCGAGTCGCCCGCGTTGTCTCCCGTGCAGTCCGCGATCACGCCCGGGTTCCGCGCGTCGTCCTCCTTAATCTTGAAGACGATTTTCATGAGGTCGGAGCCGATGTCCGCAATCTTGGTGAAGATGCCGCCGGCGATGCGCAGCGCCGAGGCGCCCAGCGACTCGCCAATGGCGAAGCCGATGAAACACGGCCCGGCATAGTCGCCTGGAACGAAGAGCAGGATGATGAGCATCATCAGGAGCTCGACGCTGATGAGCATCATGCCAACGCTCATGCCAGCCCGGACAGGAATCCTGTAAACGGGAAACGGCTTGCCGCCCAGGCTGGCAAACGCCGTCCGGGAGTTCGCAAAAGTGTTGACGCGGATCCCGAACCACGCAACCCCGTAGCTGCCGGCAATCCCGACTAGACTGAACAGCAGGATGACCACAACGCGCAAGGCCTCATATTTGAGTAGTACCCCGAAGTACAACAGGATGATGGCGGCGATGAAAACCCAGAGCAGGAGAAGGAACTTGCCCTGCTGGACGAGGTAGGTCTTGCAGGTTTCCCAGATCAACTGGGAGACCTCTGCCATGGCGCGGTGGACGGGCAGGTTCTTCAGGTGGCTGTAGATGGCCAGTCCAAAAACCAGCCCGAGGACGCAAAACACGATGCCGATCATCAGAAGCGAGTGGCCACTCATGCCGAGGAATTGGACCTGAGAGAAGTCGGGAAGTGTCAGATCGGCCTCGCCGGCGGCTCCTTCGGGAGGCTTGGCAAATGCTCCCGTCGTCCCCAGCAACCCCAGGGTGACGCCGGCGGCGCAGGACTTTGCGGCCCGGCATCGACGCGACCAGGGGATCGACAGCCAAGTCTGCATCGGCCGCCAGAAGGTCCCTGCCCTTTCCGAGTTCGCCATCAGATTCCCCTTCATAACCAGGGCTATGACCACTTGCCAGAACACACTAATGCTTAGGAATGCAGGAAGGGCCATCGAATTTCCTCCGACCAAGTCTCGCTTTCGTGCCCCCCAGGCGGGTTAGGTCGGGTTGGCCGACACAAGACTTCGGAAGGGCTATCAGTCTGGCTTGCGAGCGCTTTTGAAAACCAACTTTTATAGCACGGCTAAGAATTATGCGTCAAGCAAAGACTCCACCCTGCGCAAGGACTGACGGACTATTTTTCGTCCAATCGGTCGAACAATATGTCGGCCTCCCGCGAACCCCCTCCTCAAGCTTTGGCCGGAGGGGCACCGGGGAGAACATAATTTTCACCGTCCTGGGAAACGGCAACCTCGGCCTGGAAACGACAACGCCCGCGGGCTTGCTCAGGCTGCACAGCGAGGGAAACAATACAATCCGCATGACCACCACCACAGCTAATCACACCAACTCGGGGACAATCGATTTCCTGGAAGGAACAGGCACGTTCGCAATCGACGCCACGGGCTAGCGGATAACCTGCGACGGAGCTGGCACCAACGAGCTGAGAACTCTCGGGGCGAGCGGCGGCGCCGTGACGACCTTGATGGCATTCAAGCAGAGCAGCATTGGCGGCGGGATTGGAGTCACGAACCCGGGTCGCGAACTGGAGGTCAACGGCGGCGTCCAGTTGTACACGGTGACAGCCAAGCCCACTTGCAATTTCGCCAATCGCGGGACCTTCTGGGTGACCCAGGGCGCCGCGGGCGCGAAAGACCTGGTCCAGGTCTGCGCCAAAGACGCCGCCGACCTCTACGCTTGGCGGGCGCTTTACTAGGACGCGCACCGAGTTCGCGTCGCTCTGAATGGTTGGATTGAAGCTGCAGGGCCAAAGCCACGCCCGGTGGGAGTCAAGACTGGAGCCGTCGCTGCCGGAAGCCTGAAGTGAGCCGGTTGGCGCATCTAAAAGATCCTCAGGATCATCGGCAGTATCAATGGACATTTTGTCGGTGGCAGATCTGCCTTTGGAGACACGGTCGCTACCCGAGGGATACGGAATGATGAGAAAGCTGATAACAATGAGAACTTCTGCTTATGCCTATCATTTTTAAGAAGTTCTTCTGCTTCCAGCCCTTCCATACCGAGTGCTACTGCCCCTTTTTGCCCCGAGAGACCGGCATGCGCGGGTCGCGATATTGACCTCGCCTCGACCGTCGTGCTATCAACGGCCTGTCCAATTCGATTTTGACGAGGCCGTCCATGAAGGCTAATGTCTTTGTCACTCGACCGTTGCCCGCCGCCGCGCTCGACCTGCTCGCGTCGCGCTGCGAGGTCCAGGTGCATCCCGCTGACGTGGCACTTAAGCCCGCGCAGCTTGCGGAAGCTTGTCGCGATGCAGAGGGTTTGCTGGTGGTCGGCGTGCGTGTCAATGCGGAAGTGCTCGGCCGGGCAGGAAAGCTTCGCGTGGTGGCGAATTGCGGGGTCGGCTACGACAACATCGATGTCGCGGCCTGCACGGAGCGCAAGATTGTGGTCACCAACACGCCCGGCGTGCTCACCGATGCCACCGCCGACCTGGCTTTCGCGCTGCTGCTCGCCGTGGCGCGGCGTGTAGTCGAAGCCGACAGATTCGTCCGTGAAGGTCGCTGGCAGCGCTGGGAATTCGGCATGATGTGGGGCGCCGAGGTTCATCATCAGACGCTCGGCCTTTATGGCTTCGGCCGCATCGGCCAGGCGGTGGCCCGGCGCGGGCAAGGCTGCTCAATGCGCATCATTTACCACTCGCGTCGCCCGGTGGAAGAATCAATCGAGCGCCGGTTAGGAGCCCATTATGTGGGCTGCGAGACGCTGCTCCGCGAATCGGATTTCCTCAGCCTGCACGTGCCGCTCACGCTCGAGACGGACCACCTGATCGGAGCGCGCGAACTCGGCCTGATGAAACCCTCGGCGTTTCTGATCAACACGGCGCGCGGCAAGGTTGTGGATGAGGAGGCCCTGGTTGCGGCGTTGAAATCGAAGACCATCGCCGGCGCGGGGCTGGATGTCTTCGAGCACGAACCACATCTGCATCCCGAGTTGGCGAAACTCGACAACGTTGTCCTGCTCCCCCACGTCGGCAGCGCCACCGGTGAGACTCGCCTCAAGATGGCCATGCTGGCCGCCGAGAACCTCCTCGCCGCGCTCGACGGCCGCCGCCCACAGAACGTGGTCAATCCTGAGGTGTACGGGTGACTTCGCATTTTTGACTTTTGACCTTTGACGTTTGATCTTCAGTTTCCCACTCCCTCTTGCGTTTCCCTCCGCCCTTCCCAATAATGGTGCCATGCTGACAAGGGATAACATTCGTCTGACTTTGGAAGGTGCGCGCGTGATTCTCGCCGCTGCGGAAAAGAAAGCGCGCGAGATCAAAGTGCCCATGAATATCGCCGTCGTCGACGAAGGCGCGCACCTGCTGGTATTTGCGCGCCTGGACGGCGCCAAGCTCTCCTCGATTGAGGTGGCACTGACGAAAGCCCGAGCCGCGGCCCTGCGCCGCGCGCCTTCGGGGCCGTCGCCCACGGGCGGCGAGCCGAGCGCCGTGCTCTCGCTCGGTCTGTCGTTGGCCACAGACGGCAAGCTCACTCCCATTCGAGGCGGCTTACCGCTGCTTGTGAAGGGGCAGTGCGTGGGCGGCATCGGCGTGAGCGCCGGCACGGAAGACGAGGACGTGCTCGTCGCGCAGGCGGGTGTTGACGCGCTTAAGGCGATGGCCTGATGGGAACTCGCACCGAATCACTGAAGGTTTCGAACCCCGCTTACGTGAGCGGCAAACATATTGCAAAACATGTTTTTCTCGAGACGATGGCCACCATTGACGTGCGCCACGCCATGCTCTCTAAACTGAAGCGCGAAGGCGGAGCGTTGGTGGCCGGCGGCGTATCAATCCCGCTCTTGCGGCCGCCCCGCGTCGCGGCCTTTGGGAAAGCCGCGAACCGGATGGCGGCGACTTTGGATGAAATCTTGAGTGGTCAGGTGGAAAAAGGCGTGGTCGTGGGTCCTGCCGAGCCTGCCAGGCCGCTGGAGCGTTTCAGCTATTTTGTGGGCGGGCATCCCTACCCAAGCATGGGGAGCTTTGAAGGGGCCGACGCTGCCCTGGAACTCGTGTCAGCCCGCAGCGCCGACGATTTCGTGATTTTCCTCGTCTCCGGGGGAGGGTCGGCGCTCATGGAACGGCCTGTCGATCCCGCCGTCACCCTCGCCGACATGATTGAATTCAACCGGCTGCTGGTAGGCTGTGGGCTTCCGATTGAACAGATGAATGTCCTGCGCAAGCACCTTTCCGCTATTAAAGGAGGCCGGCTGGGAGTGTGCGCCCATCCGGCGCGGCAACTCACCGTCTTTATTTCCGATGTCCCCGACCATCTGCCTTCCATGGTGGCTTCAGGACCAACCATGCCCGATGAGTCCACCGCCGCCCAGTGTTACGCGATTGCCGAGCAGCACGGGCTGGTCGGGAAGTTTCCCGCAAGCATTCGCAGGCAGTTCGAGCAGCGGACGATCGCCGAGACCCCCAAGCCCGGCGATGAACGGTTCTCCAATTCCCGTTATTTCTGCCTGCTCGCGAACCGCGATGCCCTCGAGGCCGCGAAGGCCGCCGCAGAAAAACTGGGCTTCATGGCTGAGATTGATGCCAATGTCTGGGATACCGACTTCCGGCAGGTTGCTGACGCCAATCTGGCTGCGCTCCGGGCGCTGGCAGAGGCTCATCCCGGCCGGCCCGTCTGCCTGGTCGCGGGAGGTGAGGTGATCTGCCCGGTTACCGGTCCGGGGACGGGCGGGCGAAACCAGGCGTATGCGCTCTACGCGGCGGAGAAGATTGCGGGAGAGAAAGTGGTCGTCCTGAGTGCTGGCACCGACGGTCGCGACGGCAACAGTCCCACAAGCGGCGCCGTGGCCGACGGCCAAACGATCTTCCGCGCCCGCGCCCTTGGTCTCGACCCCGCGCACCACCTGGCGGAGAGCGACGCGTACCACTTCTTCAGCTCGCTGGGCGATACGCTCGACACGGGGTTTACAGACAATAACGTCCGTGACGTGAGAATCTGGCTGGGCTTTGGGTAAAAAAGAAAATCAAAAGGCAAAAGTCAAAAATCAAAAATACACGGCTCGTGGCAAGTATCAAACACTAGCGGACTACACGCGGGTCAACATTTTTGATTTTTGCGTTTTGACTTTTGATTTCGCTCTTGCGGAGGCTTTGCATGCCACAGAACGTCGGCTTCATCGGCTTAGGCATTATGGGCACGCCCATGGCGCTGAACTTGGTCCAAGCTGGGTTCAACGTCACAGTGTATAACCGCACGCGCAGCAAGGCTGACCCCCTGGAGCGCGCGGGGGCGCGCGTCGCCGCATCTCCCGCCGAGGCCGCGCGCGACGCCGAGGTTATCGTTAGCATCGTCAGCGACACGGCAGCCATGGAAGAGGTCGTTTGCGGGGAGGGCGGCGTCCTCGAAACGATTCGTTCCGGCGCGGTCCTGATCGATTCCAGCACCATCAGTCCCACAATGAGCCGTAAGCTGGCGTGTCACCTGGCCGGCAAAGGCGCCAGCATGCTGGACGCCCCGGTCACCGGCAGCAAGCACGGCGCCGAAAAAGGCGAGCTGACGTTCATGATCGGCGGCGAACGGGAAACCCTCGAACGCGCGCTGCCGGTGTTGAAGGTCCTGGGAAAGAAACACATCTATTGCGGCCAGCAAGGACTGGGTCTGGCGGCGAAGCTGGCCATGAACGCCATCCTCGCCACGATGGTCGAAATCTTTTCCGAGGGGTTTGTGATGGCGGCAAAGGCCGGCGTCCCGCCGCAAACTCTTCTCGAAATCATGCAATCCAGCCTGGCACGTTCCGGAATCGTGGACTTCAAGGCGCCCTTCGTCTTCAAGGGCGACTTCACGCCCTATTTCCCGCTCAAGTTGATGCACAAGGACCTGGAACTGGCCATGGAGGCCGCTTACGCGCAAAACCTGCCTATGCCCGCCACGGCCGCGGTGAAGGAAGTTTACGGCGCTGCGAAAGCGCAGGGAAAAGGCGACCTCGACTACGTTGCGGTCATCACCTTTCTCGAAGGCTTGGCGGGTGTGGAAGTCCGCGTTTAACCTGCTACTTTGGATCAGTAGATCCCTTTCACAATCCCGCCATCGACGGCAACAGACACGCCGGTGATGTAGCTGGCGCGCTCGGAGGCCAGGAAGACGACCAGGTTCGCGAACTCCTCCGGCTGGCCTAGTCGCTGGAGCGGGACCTGGCTCGCCCAGCGGTCGAGGACGGCGGATGGCGAGACTCCTTCGGCCTTGGCCAGCCTGCCCGCCAACTCGTGGAGCCGCGCCGTAAGCGTATAGCCCGGACACACGTTATTGACTAGAACGTTGTTCTTGCCATACTCGTTCGAAAGGCTCTTCACCAGCCCGCTGACCGCAGAACGGACGGAGTTGGAGAGAATCAGTCCCTCAACCGGCTGCTTCACCGCCACCGAAGTAATGGCGATGAACCGTCCCCATTTCTGCTTCTGCATCAAGGGGAGCGCCTCGCGGGCGAAGTAGAGCGTGCTCATGAGGTTGAGGTTGACGGCGCGCTCCCAGTCTTCGAGCGTCGTAGCCGCGAAGGGTTTGGAGGGCGGCCCGCCGGCATTGGCGACGCAAATATCCACCCGCCCGAAGCGCTCGACCACCGCAGCCACGAACTTCCGGACTTGATCGTAATCTCCGACGTCCATCGCTCGCGCCAGAACATCGACACCGGTCGCCCCGCGAATCTCTTCCGCCGTCGCGGTCAGAATGGCCTCCGTGCGCGCGCAAAGCGCCAGCTTCGCGCCCTCTCGGGCAAGCCCCAATGCCACGGCCTTCCCCAGTCCCTGACTCGAGCCCGCCACGATGGCCACGCGATCTTTCAATCCCAGATCCATGAAGCCTCCTTCAATC
>Ga0315281_10013820_pt1 | contig 10906 bp, 9 predicted proteins | sample YL17G07_0_MG_FD_204540 | JGI IMG/M metagenome (GOLD analysis project Ga0315281, IMG submission 204540) | Sediment microbial communities from Yellowstone Lake, YNP, Wyoming, USA - YL17G07_0 | ecosystem: Environmental > Aquatic > Freshwater > Lake > Sediment | place: USA: Wyoming | collected... | reverse complement strand
GCAAAAGTTCCTGGATGACGTGCGCGAAAATTTTCGCGATGGCGGATGAGCTCGTTTTCGACATGTCCATTTCCCACTCCTCTTTTACGGGGGATTATAGCATACCTCCCCATTGGCGGATGGACGCTCCCGAAAGGCCTCTTTGCAGGACGAGGCCGCAAAGGAAATCGCCGAAGCTTTTAGGGAGGTAAACGACGACCTCTTGGAACGCCTTGCCACCAAGGAAGACCTTAAGGAAGAGGTTGCCCAGATTATCCAACGTGATGCCACTAGGCCCAACAAACTGCGCCGCCGTACCAGCGCCATAACCCCATGCTCCACCGGCAATCGTCGTTACCGCGCCGGTAAGGGTGAGGGCTTTCCGTATCGCCCCGCCCAGAAATGCGACCGATACTTCGCCCGATACCGCGCTTTCGCCTCCGGCATTCACCGCCGTAACGGCAAAGTGATATTTCGTCCGGTTGGTAAGGCCGGTAATGGTTTTGGGCGACGTCGCGCCGGTAATCTTCGTCCCGTTGGCGGTGGTTACGCCCGCCGCCGTCGAGGTTGATTATCGCCTCGATGATATTCCTGGGCGCGGTATCCTTGGTGATATATTCCCCGCCCCCGCTTTTTTCCCAAACCGGCCATTGCGAAAATCCGGATGCTTTACATGGATGCGAGGCAACGAAGTAAGCCAACTGTTTCCCGATTATACCCGCAATATTGCGGTATTGGCATTCAAAAATACAATGGCGCGATGCCTCATCGCGGCGCGTGGCCGGTACGGAACCCCTTCAGTACCGGGTAGGCGGCGGCAAGCATCAGCGGAAACCAAAGGACGAACAACGCCAGTCCGAACACGGAGGGAAACGGCTTCAGTTGCGCGCTCCGTTGCGCCAGCAGTGCGAAGTTCCGCACAAACCCTTTCCCCACCGCCGTTCGGCCTATCAGCCACACGCGCACGTCGCCGTCCGGCCCCGCGACGAGTTCGAGCGGTTTGCCATCCAGCGGAATGGCGGCCAGCAGGGTCGCGGGGGGAAGCGGATCCAGCGAAATGATGTATTCGGGGCCTGGGGCCGGTTGTCCCGTGGAATTCAAAAACATTTCGGCGCACGCATGTTCGGGGCTGGGGCGCCTTCCCCGTATCACCACTTCCCCGCTCCAGTCCACCGCGAAGGAGACCTTTCGCGGCTCCGCCCATGAGTCCTCCCTCCAGCAGACGGCCAAACCGTTCGCCCCCGCGGTGGGTATCTTTAGTTCCGGCGGTTTCCCGTCCGCCGCAATCCGCGCCAGGCCGGAACCTGTCGGCCCTCCTTTCACCAGCGCCATCTCCAGCGGCATTGCCAGCAACAGCGGCACGGCGAACAGCGCGCACAGCGCGAACAAAACGAACCGGCCCCTCATCTGCGGTACACCATGAAAAACATCCTCAGCAGTTCGTACTCAAAAAAAAATACCATGAAGACCGTCATTCCCCGCGCCACCGCCGAAGACGCCTTGTCCGGGAGCGCTCCCGCGCCGTAGGCGAGCATCGCCATGATGGCGGGGGCGGCGTACAGGAAATACCGCCCCTGCATATGCGTTTGCCTGTCGAAGAAAAGCCATGTGGTGGACACGATGAATATGAACCATCCCGCCGCCACCGCCGCCAGAAACCCGGCTTCCGCCGACACGTCATTCTTCCGGATCCTGACCAGAAACCCCGCCAGCCCCGCCCATACGAACAGCTTCAGCGCAAACAGGTTTGCCCAATCCGTCATTATGTAGCGCGTATTGATGCCCGGCACGAAATACGTCCAGAACTGGGAGAACACCGGGAAAACCATCCTGGATTCCGTTACCCCATCCGGAGCCGATTGGTATATGTGGGGGGAAAGGACGAACCGGTACAGGTTTTCCGCCAAATATCCAATAAGGGAAACGGCGCCCCCCTCGGTGTTCAGCAAAGACTCCATGGACTGCTCCCCCGAAAACCGGATGCTTATCATTGTCATAAACGCCAGCAGAACGGCCGACGCCACTATTCCCGCGCCGACGGCCCGCACGGCGCGCGGCAGGCGGTCATCCGGATGCAGTTTTTGCTGGATGATAAACGCGGCCCCGAACGCCGCCAACAAAGCCGCAAGATGCTGTTTAACCCCAATCCCCGCAAGGCACAGCGAAAAGGCCGCAAGCGTATTCCACGTCCGCCACGTTTCGGACCTGATCAACACCAAACAGCGCCCCACCGCCGCCGCCATAACCAGCGCCGCCAATATGTCGGAATTCACCGACACGCCCATCGCGCAAAAGGCGGGGCTGAAGCCCGCCAGGGCAAACCCGAGTATGCCCAAAATCGGGGAATCGGCGAAAACAATGGCCATGATGCGCCAAACAATGAACATCGTCGCGCACCAAAGCCCAAGCGAATAGAGCCGCATAACGGAAAACCGGACGAGGATATTTTCCCGGCCCGCCAACAGGTCCATCAAAAATGCGCCTATCCGGTAATAGGCGGTCGGGTAACTGGCGGCGGTTTGGCGGTACTGGCCGGGCCGTGGTTCCCGTGGAACCCCTTTGGGCGCGGCCGTAACGATGACATCCTCCCCCATGCCGCGATCCCCCTCAATATGCATCCCCCTCCATGCGAGATCGAGCGAGGAAAGCATGGCGTCGCGCGGGCTTACCAATTCATCCGGCCGGGGAGCGTGCCCGTTTTCCGCCATGAAATCCGCATAGGCGAAATGCGCCGCCTCGTCCGGGTAAAACCCCACGGGAGAGACAAAAAAAAGCAGAAGCATATTCACCGCGATCAGCGGCGCGAAAAGCATGATGTGCCGGTTGACGGGAAACGGATCGGAACCGGAAATGTTTTTCATAGTCCCGAAAAGCCTATCACACAATCTTCTGGAAGATTGTGCGGCGGGGGGATGGTGGCGCGCGCGGCGAGGGGACGATATATAATCGCCGGGTATGAAAAGACTTTTTTCGGCGGTTTTCGGCGCGCTCATTTTCGTCCTCGCGGTTTCCCCGCATCCCGCGTTGGGGGAGCCTCTTGCAATTAAAAACCACTCGCCGGTCTGGTTCGGGCTTTTGTTCCCGACGTCGGACGCCGCATCCGCCGCGCAACGGGGGGAATGGAAATCCAGGTTGGATACGGACTATTCCAATATTTATTTCATCGGAAAGGAAAACGGTTGGCAATATGCCTTCGACATGGAGTTGGCGCAGGTATCGCTGGATGTCCGCTACGGCATCGCAGACGGCCTTGAGGCGGGAATGGAACAGCCGTTCTTCCACATGGGGGGAGGATTTCTCGACAGCCCGGTCATGGCGTACCACAATGTGTTTGGATTTCCGGCCTACAATGGGGAACTGGAGGCTCCGCGCAACCATTTTTTATACCAAATAGTACATGGAACCCGCGAGTGGAACGGCGCCAGCCCGCACACCGTTTTTAACGGCGATACGGCCCTGTGGCTGAAACAGGAGATTTACCGGGGGGACGGTTCCGCCGCTTCGGCAAAATTGCTCGCCCAGGTTCCCACCGCGTCCACAACCGTGGGGATGGGAAACGGTGCGTGGGAATGGGGCGTCATGGCGATGGTGGATCAGGCGCTCGAAATGTGGGAGATTTCGGCCGCCACGGGGTACTTCAACCCCGTCGCCATCAATCGCGGGGAAGGGTATGCGCTCAACGGGTACTATTACTGGGAGGCGGCGCTGGTTCGGAGTCTGCCGGGCCGATGCTCCGTAATCGCGCAACTGACCAACGCAACGTCGCCTTATGCTTCGGATACGCCGGAACTCTTCCGGCGGCAGTGGCAGGCGCTCACCATCGGTTTCCGGCACATCATGGAAAGCGGGAAAAAGATTGAAATTTCCCTCACGGAGGACTTAAGCTTCTCCGCGCCGGATTTTACCATCCACGCGGGGGTGGAGTTTTAGCGGCTAGCCACCAGCGGCGCACCGCCCCATTCCGGAACGGCGCGCCGACGGTTTTCCCGGATCAGTTCCTGAACATCTCGTGGCAACCGACGCAGGCCTTTGCAATGGAATTGGTACGCTCCTGAATATCCAGCATGGTCGACGTCTTGGCCGCATCCGCCAGTTCCATCGCCGCTTTGTGGACGTCCTGGTCGATTGATGGGGCCATTGCCTTAATGTCATCCACGTTCTTTTTCAGGTACGGCTTCAGTCCGCCCTTGGGCGCCGGATGGGATGTTATGCCCCGCGCTCCTTCCTCTATCATGAGGCGGTTGTTGGTGAAAATGCCGAACTGGATGCGGTTGATCTGAAGCGCCAGGTCGTGCATTATCTGCATGAGCGTGAAATCCCCTTTCGCCCCGTCCGCCAACACATGGGACATATGGTCGCTCATGCCGGGGTCTTCCCCGTGTTTGTGCTCCGCCGCCATTGCGCCCCCGGCAAATACCGCCACCGCCGCCAGAACCACTATAAACCGTTTTAACATTTTCGTTCTCCTTGCGAATTGTTATGCCAAAGCATGCCCGGATACCGGCCCTCTGCCGTCCCCAGGCGTTGAATTCAGGTAATCGCCTTCTTGAACATTTTCCACGACTGTTTCGCATGCGCCGAGATATCGAACCCGGCCCCCGTCAGCCGCCACATGACCGCCGCGGGCTGGATAATGCCCAAAAACATGAGCGCGATGGTTTGCGCCGGGATGTCGCGCCGGATGGTTTTGTTTTTTTGCCCCCCCGCCACAATCTCGGCCACCATGCCGATGTATTCGGTGAAAATGATTTTCACTTTTTTCTTTTTGGCTTCCCGCTCCATGGAGAATATCTGGGTGAAGATGATACGCGGGATGGCGTTGTTCTCCAGCATCAGCTTTACATGCAGGCCCAGCAGTACCCGCAGGCGCTCCAACGGAATGGGGGATGCGGCGCGGGCGGCTTGCACGTTCTCGCGGCGTTTTTGGCGGATAAAATCCAACAGCGCGTCCAACAAGGCATCCTTGCCGGAGAAGTGCCGGTAGATGGCGGACGGAACGACCCCGACGCGCCGCGCGATTGCCGCCATGCTCAGGCTTTTGAAACCCCGTTTTGACAGGAGGGCAAGGGCGGTTTTGACTATCTGCTCCCGCCGAATTTCCGTGCCCAGTTTTTCCGCCATGCCCTCTCCGCTGATTATTGTGAATTACCATTCACAATATACCGCCTCTTCCCGGCGTTTGCAACCCCCGGTTTCCTCCGGCGGCGCGGTAAATCCAGTGTCAGCGGTAAAGAGGGGCGGCTGTCCTTTCCGGCGTCTTGCGGGCGGCCGGGTAACTGGCGGCGGCGATGCGTGGGGCGGGGGAGGGCGGGACAAAACGGGGTTGGATAGCGGGTGGCGACGCGGGGGGAAACGGAAGCGCCGCTCTTTTACAGGAACAAGGCGAGGTTAGGGGCGCTTGATTTTAAACTTGTCTTCCAGTTCTTCCATGCCGGGGGGCGCTTTGGCTTCCGGCAGTTTTTCGGAGAAGATGATGTAGGACAAAAGCCCGGTAAAACAGGCCGCGACAAAACCGGCGACCATCCCGCGGGAAAAGGCGGTTACCAGCCCGCCGCCATGGATGACCGAGGTAAGGGCGGCCACCGCGAAAAACAGCGTCCCGGCGAAATACGGGATTTTTTTGGCTATCGAGGTCATGCGTTTTCTCCCCGGAAGATATTATCCCATTCCACCCCGCCGGTTCCGACGGTCTTGACCAGGGTGTCCACAATCCCCACGATGTTCTTGCTGGCTTCGGCGCCGGGGAACAGGTCGGTGAAAAGGCGCTGTTTGCGAACCGCCTGCGAAACGCAGGCGTCCATCACTATGTGGCCGAGGAAATCGATTCTTATGCCGAGCGAAAACTTGTCCGAGACCATCACCAGCCGCTTGTAGATGTGGGTGGCTTCCTGCCGGTCACGGCACGAATTCACGATAAGATGAAAAGACTTCACTTTGTAATCGCGCGAAAGCACCTTCATCATCGCATACGCATCCGAGAACGAGGTCGGCTCCGGCGAGGCGATGACGATGATATCCTGCGCGGCGGAGCAGAAGAACATTACGTTGGCGGAAATGCCCGCCCCGATATCGAACAGGATGTAGTCAAAATCGTCCTGCACCACTTCCAGTTCGGATTTCAGCACCAGCTTTTCCTCAGCCGTCAGTTCGCTGTATTTTTTGTTGCCGGTGGAAGCGGGGAGAATCTTTATGCCGTTCGGCCCGTCAATGAGTATTTCTTTCAGCTTCTTCACCCCGGTGAGCACATGGGCCACGTTAAAGCGCGGCGCGATACCCAGCAGGATGTGGATGTTGCCCAGCCCCATGTCCGCGTCGAATATCAGCACGCGGTGGCCTTTCCGGGACAGTTCCAGCGCCATGTTGGCGACGATATTCGTCTTGCCGACGCCCCCTTTGCCGCTGGCGACGGCAATACCCTTGACATGTTGCTTCAGTGTGCCGGCATCCGCCGACGACCCGGAGCGCATCTTTCGTAGAGTTTCCGCCTGATCCATACTCACCTCTTTATAATACGCGCCTGGCGCTGTTTTAAGCATAATTTTTACATCCCTTCCGCCAGCGATACGCTTAGCGCGTCCGCCACTCCGTCCGCCGCCGGATGGAGGTTGATATCGGTTGCCTTTTTGAAGAGCCGCGCCCCCAGCCGTTGCCCGGAGGCGGTTTCGATGTCTTCCGGCACCCGTTGGCCGGTGGTGCAGTACACCACGGGGATGCCGGTCTTGAAGTTCTGCGAAATCACCACGCCGGGTTTCGCGGTTTCGTCCATCTTGGTGAAAATAAGCCCGGCGATGTCCACGCAACCGAAGTTGCGCACGGCCTCGTCTATCGCCGCCGGATCCGCCGCCGCCGAAAGGACGAGGTACGTCTCGATTATTTGATCCATGCCGAGGAACGCCGCCAGTTCGTCCAGTTTTTTCGCATCGCGCTGGCTACGCCCGGCGGTGTCTATCAGTATCACGTCCTTGTCGGCGAACTTGCCGACGGCCTCCGCCAGGTCTTGCGGCGTCAGCGCCACTTCCAACGGGACGTTGAGTATGCCCGCGTAAATCTTCAGTTGTTCCACGGCGGCGATGCGGTAGGTGTCGATGGTTATCAGCCCCACCTTTTTCCCTTCCAGGGTAAGCCGCGCCGCTATTTTGGCCACCGTGGTGGTCTTGCCCACGCCGGTCGGCCCGACGAGCGCCGCCACCCTCGGCCCGTCCGCGTAGGGGGCTATCGGTTCGCCGACGACAAGCGCGTCGTTGACTCTCTCCATTACCAGCCCCACCACGTTCTTCAGATCCAGCTCGCGGCCGCCCGGTACGCCCGCTTTCACCTCGCGCACCAGTTTCATAGCGAACTCATGCTCCACGCCGCGTTCCAGCATCCGCCGGTAGCAGACCAGGTAGTTCGGATCCAGCCCCATGCCGCGGTAGAAGTTCGAGTTCTCCAGCATAAGGCCCATCATTGACCGGATGTTCTCTATTTCGTCGGAAAGCCCGACCGCTTTTTTCAGGTCTCCGCCACCGGCAAACCCGGCGCTGGCGGCAATCATTTCCTTGAGCGCGTTTATCTCGTCCCGGATAGGCCCCAGCGCGGCGGCCATCGCATTTATTTCCTGCGTCGGCATCGGCACCGGCATTGCTTCCGCCGCCTCTTTTCTCGTTTTTGCCGTCCGCGTGGCGGCCTTCGACTCCCGCCGCCGTTTTTGCTGGTCTTCGATGACTTCCTCGTCAAGGGCGGCGGTCACTTCGATCATTGATCGCCCCGCCTTTCCGAAAGCGGCGTCCGCCTTTTTGATTTTACGGGTGCTCAGGATGATGGCGTTCGGCCCCATTTCCTCTTTTATGAGCGCGATAACTGCCGGCATGTCCATTGCCTGAAATGTTTTTATATGCATATTAGACGCTCACCACTCCAAGGGTTTCGATTTCGGCGCTGGTAAGCACCTCGTTATGGGACAGCACCACCAGGTTCGGGATGAACCTTTCCATCAGCCGCCGCAGATGCAGGCGGACAGGCGGGGCCACCACCAGCACCGGCTGGTAGTTGAGGATGGAGAACTTCTCCATTTCCTTTTTTACCGTATCCAATATTCTCTGCGCGGTGGCGGGCTCCATGGCGAGGTACGCGCCGTGCGACGTCTGTTTTATGGAGTCTTGCACGATGTCTTCCACCTTCTTCGCGAGCGTAATCACCGGCAGTTTCCCTTCCCCCGTCAGATACTGCTGGGTTATCGGGCGGGCCAGCGCCTGACGGCAGTATTCCGTCAGTATGTCCGTATCCTTTGTCACCGCGCCCCAATCGGCCAGGGTCTCCAGGACTGTTCCAAGATCGCGGATGGAAACCTGCTCCTTGAGAAGGTTTTGCAACACCCGTTGCACCTGGCCCAGCGTAAGAACTCCCGGCACCAGTTCCTCCACCACCTTGGGCGAGGTCTGCTTGAAGTTGTCCATCAGCGCGTTGACTTCCTGCCGTCCGAGCAGTTCGGAGGCGTGGGATTTAATGACTTCTTTTATGTGGGTGGTCAGCACGGTGGAGATATCCACCACCGTGTACCCGGCGGACTTGGCGCGTTCTTTGTTCGCGTCCGAAATCCACAGCGCGGGGAGGCCGAACGTCGGCTCGGTGGTGCGCGTACCGGGGATGGGCTCCACCCCCGTGCCCGGATCCATGGCAAGGTGATGGTTCATCCACACCTCGCCCCCGGCCACCTTTACGCCCTTGATGAGCACGGAATATTCGTTTGGCTTCGACTGCAGGTTGTCACGTATGTGAAGCGGCGGAACGATGAAGCCGTATTCAAGCGCGAACTGCCTGCGGATGCTCTTTATGCGGTCCAGCAGTTCGCCGTCCTGCGTGGCGTCCACCAGCGGTATCAGCTCGTAACCGATTTCAAGCTCCATGGTATCCAGCGGCAGGAGCGCTTCCACCTTTTCCGGCACCGAAACCTGCGCCGCCTTTTCCGCTTCCACCTTTTTCGAAAGTTCCATATCCTTCTCCGCCTCGAAGGTGAGGTAGGCGATAAGTCCCGTGATGAAGGAGAGCATGAAGAACGCCAGGTGCGGCAGACCCGGCACAATCCCGAAAAATCCCAGCGTTCCCGACGCAATGGCAAAGGCCCGTGGATGCACCAGCACCTGCCGGGCGATGTCCGTACCCATGTCGGATTCCGATGCGGCCCGCGTGACCACCAGGCCCGCCGCGGTGGAAATCACCAGCGCCGGTATCTGGCTCACCAGTCCGTCCCCTATGGTCAAAAGCGTATACACCGTCAGCGCGTTGCTGAGGGTCATTCCCTGTTGCAACACCCCGATGGCAAACCCGCCCAGTATGTTCACGGCGGTGATGATGAGGCCCGCCACCGCGTCGCCGCGCACGAACCGGATGGCGCCGTCCATGGAGCCGTAAAAATCCGCTTCCCGTTCGAGGTTGCGGCGGCGTTCGCGCGCCTGCACTTCGGTTATCATGCCGGCGTTGAGATCCGCGTCTATCGACATCTGCTTGCCGGGAATGGCGTCCAACGTAAACCGGGCCGCCACTTCCGAGGTACGCACCGTACCTTTGGTGATGACCACGAAATTGATGATTATCAGGATCAGGAACACCACGGAGCCGACGACGTAGTTGCCGCCAACCATGAAATTGCCGAAGCTCTCTATTACCTTGCCAGCCGCCGAAGTCCCTTCGTTGCCGTGCATAAGCACCAGCCGGGTGGTGGCCACGTTCAGCGCGAGGCGGAACAGCGTGATAACAAGAAGCACCGACGGGAAAGAGGCGAATTCCAGCGGGGATTTGATGTAAATGGCTATCATCAGGATAATCATCGACGCGGTTATCGAAAGCGCCAGAAACAGATCCAGCAACGGGGCGGGGAGCGGCAACATCATCATGGCAACGATGCCCAACAGGGCACCCGCCATCCCTATGTCGCTGAACCGGGCGAAAGCCGGTAACGCATTTTTATTCGTTTCCGTAACAGCCGCCATTTTACACCTCACCCATCGTCAAATTACCGGCGCGGGGAAAATGCCCCCCAGTAACCGTCAGCAACCCAACTTTTTTCTTTAACATATTGTTTTTAAAATACCTTCCTTTTAAGTTTATACACATAAGCCAAAATTTCGGCAATTGCCCGGTACAATTCCTCCGGGATTGAATGCCCTATACCTAGTGTCTTAAACAACAATCGTGCCAAAGGCTTATCTTCGACAATCGGGATGTTATGTTCTTTGGCCAGTTCCCTGATTTTCGCCGCCACATGCCCGGCTCCCTTTGCCACCACCCTGGGGGCGGCCATTTTGTCTTTGTCGTAGGCTATGGCAATGGCGAGGTGGGTGGGGTTGGTTATCACCACTGCCGCCTTCGGCACCTCCGACATCATTCTTTTGCGGGCCATGGCGTACTGGGCTGTCCGTATCCTCTGTTTGATGAGAGGATTTCCTTCCGTATCCTTGTGCTCGTCCTTGACTTCCTGCTTGGTCATTTTTATGCTTTCCGAAAAGGAGTACTTCTGGAATGCGAAATCCGCCGCCGCAAGCGTCAGCATCAGCAAAAGGACGTAAAAAATCAGTTTTACGCACATTTTTGAGATGAACCAAACGATTTCCTCTATTCCCTGTTCGCTGAGCATCGGCAGTTTGCTCCACTCCGATACCAGAACCAGATAGCAGACATAGCCGACGATGAACATCTTGAGTAGCGATTTCAAAAGCTCCGCCACCGCCGCCTTGCCGAAGAAGCGGCCGAACCCGTTGATCGGGTTTACCTTCGAGAAATTCGGCATCAGCGGGTCGAGCGAGAACACGATACCGCCGTTTTGCAGGACGCTGGACGCAACGCCCGCCAGCGCCACGGTGAGCATGATGGGCCCCAGGATGATAATCACTTCTTTGAAGTAGTAGATGAGCAATGGCCGGATCGTGTCCGGGGTCAGATGGATGTGCGT
>Ga0315281_10013819_pt1 | contig 10907 bp, 9 predicted proteins | sample YL17G07_0_MG_FD_204540 | JGI IMG/M metagenome (GOLD analysis project Ga0315281, IMG submission 204540) | Sediment microbial communities from Yellowstone Lake, YNP, Wyoming, USA - YL17G07_0 | ecosystem: Environmental > Aquatic > Freshwater > Lake > Sediment | place: USA: Wyoming | collected... | reverse complement strand
CAACACGTCGTCGAAGCCACCCTTGGCCTCTTTGATGTCGGGCTGCGTCACGGGATTGGTGAATTGCGCCATCACCGTCATGGTGCCCAAATTCGGCGACGGCAAACCGCACACCGGAAGCGCGCGCAAATCGCGCAGCTTGTTAATGCGCTTGTCATCCCAACGAACCAACACCACAAAATCCAATGTTCCGGGCAACTTGACCAAAGGCACGTGGCTCAAGTGCTTGATGCGCCACGCGGCGAAATGCGGGCCGTCGAAAAGAATGTCGTAGCGTCCGTTGCGCATATCGGTGGTGTATTGCAGCCAGTCGCGTGGCTGCACGTAAACAACTTGCTCGTTAAGAATTTCAGTAAAATATTTAGCGATGGGCTCGTAGGTGCGCTTGGCTTCTTCGGCGCTTTCGCGCGGCGGTGCAGACAGCGTGAGATCCGCATGGGCGCCGGTTAACGACACTAACCATAAACCGACCCACACCAGGCCGCATCGAAACAACGGAGCATTTAATGTGCTCATTATTTTTATCCCGAATTATTGTCGCGACCGGAAGTATGGCACACACATCGCCTGCCTGAATTTGGCAGCGATATCATCGGCATAAACCCGTTGGTCTTTAATTCACTCGGGCACGCGGGGAACCGCATTCGGCAAAAAAAACGGCGGGACGAATTTTCATCGTCCCGCCGTCATTGAAAACACCAACCGTTCCGGGCAAATTTTATGTCACGCGCCGATATGTCACGAACCGGCGCATATCTCAACTGACCTTAAGGGAGCGATAGCGGCTGGAAAAAGCGTCCCGTGGGCCACAGCTTGGTGTTGCTGGTGTCGGTGATGTTTGCGCGCGCCACGCCGGGCAATGCACCGGTTTCGATGGCATTGGCGAACAGATCAGCCAGCGTCCAGGTTCCGCCACCAGTTTTGGCCAACGGCGTTACGTTCGAAAAGCCGCCATAGCTGCACAAGGTACCGGCAACTTCAAACGGACGCTGGCAACCGGCCACTGTGAGCGGGGTAGTCGCCGCGATTGGGGTGCTCGCACCCGTGCTTGCGCTCTTGAGTGCCAGACTGGAAATTCGGGCGCCATCCGCCGCCGCCAGATTCAACGTGACCTCCAGACCGGAATAGCCGTTTGCCCAACCGCCGGCATGGTTAAACGCAGTCGCTGAAAAAACTTCGGTCAGACTTTGTTCCATGATCTGCCGAAACCCGGCGCCTGAAATGGTGCCGGTTGCGACATTTGCCGGGACCGGGAAAAAGCGATAAACGTCTTCCAGCGTGATGTCGCCCGTGGCGACAAGTAAGCGCTGAATTTACGTTACGTTCTCTCAGACTAAGCGAAACTTCAAAGTGCAATTTTATACAATGGTCTCTTGCCAGCTATAATCTTTGTAGCTCACATCCAGCATACGTATCAACGTCACTTTCAAAGGATTGATTCATGACCGTCGTTCACAGACTAATCCGAATAGTCCCTTTGCTTGGTTTGTTAGCGCTCCCTTCATGTGCTGACAATGCAAATCGCGCATCCAACGAGTCCGCTACGTACACCCTCAGCGGCACCATCACCGGCCTCACCGGCGCCGGTCTCATCATTCAGAACAACGGTGGTGACAATCTTTCCATCAGCGCCGACGCCACCAGCTTTACGTTCAGCACAGCGCCTTTTTCTGGCGCGGCCTATGCCGTCACCGTTCTCGCTGCACCGGAAAATCCGACCCAAGTCTGTACCGTCACCAACAGCTCCGGAGTCATCGGCAACGCCAATGTCACCAACGTGACGATCCATTGCGCATTAGGCGCGCCGACGCTCAAACTCGGCTTCGGCATCAAGCAATTGCAGTTCACTTGGACCGCCATCGGCGGCGCGACCTACTATCGGCTGCTGCAGAATGCGGATGGGGTCTCGGGCTTTAGCCCGGTCGGACCCAACCTCGGGGCCGGCGTCACCACCACGTCTCTGGACATTGCAGTGCACAAACACGACTGGCCCAAGGCCCGTTATATCGTCGAGGCCTGCAACAGTACCGGCTGCACCAACTCAAATGATGTCAATACCCTGGGCAGCGTGCTGTCCGCGATCGGCTACGTGAAGGCCGCAAACCCTGGAGCAAGTGACTGGTTCGGCTTCTCGGTAGCTCTGAGTAGCGACGGCAACACACTTGCGGTTGGCGCACCGTTCGAAAGCAGCGATACCACTGGTATCAATAGCAAACCAAATGAGCTGGCTGCTTACGCTGGTGCTGTGTATGTCTTCACCCACAGTGGTGCCACGTGGTTGCAACAAGCCTATGTGAAGGCCTCAAATACCGGCGCCGGAGATGCCTTCGGCTTCTCGGTCTCTCTAAGTCGCGACGGCAACACACTCGCAATTGGCGCACCCAACGAAGCCAGCGACACCACCGGCATCAATAGCACACCAAACGAGTTAAGTAATCGCGCTGGCGCGGTATACGTCTACGCCCGTGCCGCCACCACTTGGTCTCAGCAAGCCTATGTGAAAGCCTCAAACACTTCGTTTAATCCCTCCAGCTTCGGATCATCGGTCGCCCTCAGCGACGATGGCAATACGCTTGCGGTCGGAGCACCCGAAGAACGCAGCAGCGCCACTGGCATCAACAACACGCCGAATGAGTCGACCTATGGTGCAGGCGCGGCGTATGTCTACACCCGCAGTAGTGCCACGTGGTTGCAACAAGCCTATGTAAAGGCTTCCAATACCGGGATCAATCATCATTTCGGCCGCTCGGTTGCCTTGAGTAACGATGGCAACACGTTCGCCGTTGGTGCGGATGGCGAAGCCAGCAGCAGCAGTGGAATCAACAGCACACCCGATGTGCTCGCGTCTCAAGCCGGAGCTGTGTATGTCTATATACGCAGTGGTGCCACTTGGTTGCAACAAACTTATGTGAAGGCATCGAACACCGGAGAAGGCGACAGTTTCGGGTATTCAGTAGTCTTGAGCGGCGATGGCAACACGCTCGCGGTTGGGGCGCCTTCCGAATACAGCAATAGCACCGGCATCGAAAGCACGCCGAATGAGCTGGCCTATAACGCTGGCGCGGTCTACGTCTACACGCGGGCCGCGACCACTTGGGCTCAGCGGGCCTACGTGAAGTCCTCGAACACCGAGACCGGTGACGGCTTTGGGAATTCGATCGCCCTGAACGGTGATGGTAATACGCTTGCGGTGGGGGCGTATCTCGAAGACAGCGGCACCCCCGGCATCAACAGTGTGCCCAATGATGCAGCCGCTGACGCTGGCGCGGTATATCTCTACTGAACTAAACGATCCCTGGCGGAACAAGTCCGGCGGCTGGGCTGCACCAAACTCTATTGACCCCCGTCAATCCTGGCCAGGCTGAAAGTCTTCCTGCGTTACCGCTGGCCCACACATTCAGCGAATTGGAAAAATCGAGCAGGTGTTGCAGCGAAATCAACGCGGCGGCAAGCATCACTCGGGCGTTGTGAATTGCATTGTCCCCGCGCGTGATTATCAGTCAACGACTGACACCCACAAGTGACGACCGCCCTCAGCGTCAATCAAGACGGTTAGTTTGCATTCATTTGTTGATCTCCACATTGATGGCTTTGAACGGGTGTTTGAGAATGTTTAAGCTCTCCAGTTTTTCGCGCGCAGCGGCGTCGATGGCCTGGTATTTTATTTCTGTTTCAATGTACCCAACGGGGTTGCTGCCGATGAAGGCGTGAATCGTCACGATGTCCTTATTGGGCGTGACAATCTGGTCGATGACTTTCTGCGTAAAATGCTCTTCGACCATTTGGTAACGGACGAAATTCATCAAGGCATGGCCGTAGGCGTCGCCGTAACAAAAATCGTCGGCGCGCCTGCTGAGGATGAAGAGCGCGAGCTCCCATTCCTTGTCGGAGAGCGCGAGCTTGGGCATGGATGTCTTCGGGATTTTCCCATCTTTCTTGGCATTGCAGGTGCGTATGCGATCATCAAGGCGATCAAGCGCCTCGACGGCTTGGTCGTAAGCGATTTTGCGGACGTCGTCGCCGGGGGCTTGCGCGCTGACGGCTGGACTGACCAGCATCAGCAGGACGAGGATTGATTTTTTCATGGGTGTGCTCCTGTTTTTTATTGGCAGCCGTAGTGAACTGCAGTCCAGAACTCTTTTTCTTTGCCGCTCGCGTATAGCGCCTGCTGCGCGGCATCGCGCATGATGGACTCGCGTACTATATCTTTGGCCTTGCTCATGGCATCCGCCCAAGCGACCCAATCGGATTTCGCAATGTTGCGGGCCATGCCGAGGGGGGAGGTTCCTCCGCCGCTGAATATCTCAATGATTTGCGACGTGGCTATCAGGCCTGCGAGTACGTTGCCGAGCTTTTGCTTGGCGACGATGGCGTGAATGGCACGCTCGCCGTCAGCGCTGAAGGTGAGGCTTTTAATTTCTGGGCATGACATTTTAGTTGTCCTCCTTGTGGTTTTTTGAGTTAACTACTGGTGAAGTAGCGTCCCTTACATTTATTCGCGGGCAATTTCATGAGTGTATCGGAAGCGGGTATCGGACTCTACGACTCCATCCCAATCGCGGTTTGTACATGGAGTGAGGCCCATGTCGATACGCGCGCCGGTGAGCGCTCAATGTCTGGCGTTGCTGGACTTCAGCGCGACCTTGTTCTACCCAACGTCTTGACGTGGCGCGCGTAGAACCAATGCTTGGCAATTTCCACCGCGAACAGATAACAGACCAGCATCACCGGCAAGATGGCGAAGAACAAAGTCGGCGGCGGGGTAAACCCAAGGTAAACGCCCAGCGGCGTGAACGGCAATGCCAGCGCACACGCGACCACGGTCAGTGCAGCGAACACCAGCAGCATGCTGGGTTTGCTGCGCCACGGACGCCCGTGGGTGCGAATGATGAAAATCACCAACACCTGCGACACCACCGACTCGATGAACCAACCGGTGTGGAACAACTGCTCGCCGGCCTGAAACACCCACAGCAATAGCGCGAAGGTGAGAAAGTCGAACAGCGAGCTGATCGGCCCCACGGTCCACATGAAGTTGCGAATGAAATTCATGTCCCAGTGTTGCGGGCGACGCAGGTAGTCAGGATCGACGCGATCCATCGGGAGAGGAATTTCCGACAGGTCGTACAGCAGGTTGTTCAGCAGCACTTGCATCGGCAGCATCGGCAGAAATGGTAAAAACAACGTGGCGCCCGCCATGCTGAACATGTTGCCGAAGTTGGAGCTGGTGCCCATCATGATGTACTTCATAACGTTGCCGAAGGTGCGCCGCCCTTCGCGCACGCCGTCGTGCAGCACGTGTAAATCGCGCTTCAGCAAAATCATGTCGGCGGCTTCCTTGGCCACGTCCACCGCGCCCTCCACCGAAATGCCGACGTCGGCCGAATGCAGCGCGGGCGCATCGTTGACGCCGTCGCCCAGATAACCCACGGTGTGGCCACGCGCCTTGAGCGCGAGAATCACGCGATTTTTTTGCGCGGGCGTGACGCGGCAAAACAGATTCACATTTTCCGCTTGCGCCTGCAGCGCGGCGTCGTCGAGCGCTTGCACGTCGTGGCCGGTGAGCACGCCGGTGATCGGAAGGTTCAGTTCTTTGCACACGTGGCGCGTCACCTGTTCGCTGTCGCCGGTAACGATTTTCACCGCTACGCCGTCAGCCGCCAGTGCGCGCAGCGCGGGCGCCGCGCTGGCTTTGGGCGGATCGAGAAACGCGGCGAACCCCGCGCACACCAACTCGCTTTCGTCGTCGACCACCGCGTGCGGATGATCGGTCGCCACCTGGCGCCATGCGACGCCTAGCACGCGAAAGCCATCGTTGCCGAGTTGATCGCACAAGGTTTGTAATTGCACGCGCAGCGCCGCATCCAGCGGCCGCGCGGAGGCGAGGCCATCGTCGGTGTAATGGGTGCACAGCCGCAACACATCCTCCGGCGCGCCCTTCACCACCAGCAGGCGTTCGCGGCCGTCGTCCACCAGCACCGACACGCGCCGCCGCTCGAAATCGAACGGCACTTCGTCGATTTTGCGCCAGGCGCGCACGTCGATTTCGGTGTGCTCCAGAATCGCCGTATCCAAAGGACTGCGCAGACCGGTTTCAAAAAAACTGTTGAGGTAAACAAGTTGCAGCACGCGCGCACTGTCACGACCGTGCACGTCCACATGCCGCTCCAGACGAATGCGCGCTTCAGTGAGCGTGCCGGTCTTGTCGGTGCACAACACATCCATGCTGCCGAGGTTTTGAATCGCGGCGAGACGTTTGGTAATGACATGGCGCTTTGCCAGGCGCATTGCGCCGCGCGCGAGCGTGACCGACACGATCATCGGCAACAACTCGGGCGTAAGTCCCACTGCCAGTGCAACCGCAAACAAAAACGACTCCAGCAACGGGCGCTGCACCACGGTGTTGACCAGCAGCACGAACAGCACCAGCAGTATGGTCAGGCGCATGATCAACAGGCCGAAGCGGCGCGTGCCGCGTTCGAACTCGTTCGGCGGTGCCTGCGTTTGCAGCAGCGCGGAAATGCCGCCCAACGCCGTACCGGCGCCGGTGCGCGCAATCAACACGCGCGCGGTGCCGCTGACGACCGAGGTGCCCATGAACACCGCATTGGTCGCGTCGCTGAGATCGGCGCTCGCGGCGGGCAGATCGCGCGCGAATTTTTCTATCGGAAACGCTTCGCCGGTGAGTAGCGCCTGGTTGACGAAAAAATCCTTGGCATCGAGTACACGGCCGTCGCCGGGGACCAAGTCACCGGCGCCCAGCAGAATGACATCACCCGGCACCAACTCTTGCAGCGGTCGTTCCTGCGGCGCGCCGTCGCGCAGTACCGTGGCGCGCACCGCGACGGATTGTTTCAACCGCTCGGCGGCGGAATTGGCCCGATATTCCTGCACGAAATCCAGCGTCACGCTGAACAGCACAATCGCACTGATGATGATAAAGCTGGTGGCCTCGCCGCTGAGCGCCGACACCGCGCTGGCCGCGAGCAACACAATCACCAGTGGATTTTTAAAGCGGGCGAGAAATTGTAACAACAAGGCACGCTCACGCCGCACCTGCAACTGGTTCGGCCCATACCGCAGCAGGCGCGAGCGCGCTTGCGTCGAAGTGAGCCCGTTCGTCTGTGCATCCAGCTCCGCTGTCAACGCGGACTGCGACAGATTCCAGAATGATGCGGCGACGTGCGGCTCGGGCGACATAGACTTACCTCAGCTTGCTCGTCCGGAAAATCAGCACGCGATCAGGCGTTGTTTCTGATTTCGGCTACGCGGTCGAGATATTCCATGCCCCACTGCTGGAGCGATTTTAATATTGGCGCCAAGGTTGTACCGAATTCGGTGAGGGTGTATTCGACCTTGGGCGGTACTTCGGGATAGATCTTGCGTTGCACCACTTGATCGGCTTCCAACTCACGTAGCTGCCGCGTCAACATCCGCTGCGTAACGTTCGGCATGAGGCGCATCAGTTCGTTGTAGCGTTTGGTGCCGCTGGAGAGATGGAACAGGATTACGCCTTTCCATTTGCCGCCGACGACCTCCAGGCTTGCCTCCACCGGGCAACCGAAATTACAGTCATATCGCTTGTGCCGCATAGCTGTTCCCGCAGTATACAAATTGATCCTATCGCACAGAAATGTGCATTCTTACGCGCGCGATGCCGATCTTATACGATTCGCTCCGGTCAAGTAGTGACACCAACGCGGAGAAAATAATGAAAGCGATCGGACTATATAAACACTTACCCATTGATCACCGTGAAAGCCTCATCGATATCGAGGTGTCGAAACCCAAACCCTCCGGCCGCGATTTGCTGGTGCGCGTCAAAGCGGTGTCCGTGAATCCCGTCGACACGAAAGTGCGCGCACATTCGAGCAAAGAAGAAACCGAACCGCGCATCCTGGGTTGGGATGTGGCGGGCGTGGTGGACGAGGTGGGCGATGCGGTGTCGCTGTTCGCGGTCGGTGACGAAGTGTACTACGCCGGCGTGATCACGCGGCCGGGCTGCAACGCCGAATATCATTTAGTCGATGAACGCAGCGTCGGGCACAAACCGCGCTTGCTTTCTTTCGAACAAGCCGCCGCCATGCCGTTGACCACGATCACCGCCTGGGAGTCGCTGTTCGATCGCCTGGGGATAACGCCGCAACGCAGCGCTGCGAGCCAGGCGAAATCCGTGCTCATCATCGGCGGCGCCGGAGGCGTGGGCTCGATTGCGATTCAATTGGCGAAACAAGTGGCGGGAATGCGCGTCATCGCCACTGCGTCGCGCGAGGCATCGGTGAAATGGTGCAGGGACATGGGCGCCGACGCGGTCATCGACCATCGCAAACCGTTTCGGGACGAGTTCGCCCGCATCGGCGCGGGTGAAGCGGATTACATACTTTGTTGCAACAGCACGGAGAGTCACATACAAAACATGCTCGACGTGATCAAGCCGCAAGGAAAGATTTGCATCATCGTGGGCACGAAAAACGATCAGCCGATCAACATCAACGTGTTTCAACCCAAGAGCGTGGCGATTTGTTGGGAGCTGATGTTCACCCGGCCGATGTTCAACACCCCGGACATGCAAACCCAACATGATCTTCTGAACGAGGCGGGCCGCTTGTTCGACGCAGGCGTGCTGCGCACAACCCTGACGGAGCAGCATGGCGCCATGAACGCCGCGAATCTACGTAAGGTTCATGCGAGGATCGAAACCGGCAACATGATCGGAAAAGCGGTGTTGCGGGGAATCGAGTAGCGCGGCAACCCCGACGGCTCAGGCCTGCTTAAACACGACGTGGAAGACGACTCATGGACCCTCCAGGCAAGTTGATAAAAATCGCATTAACTTCGCCCACCCGGAAAATCAGGGTTCACTTACTTTGTTTGCGCGGATCGCGCAGATTCGCAACATCCACCAAGTTCCACGCGCTGCCGTCTTTATAGAGACGCCGGCCTTGCTTGGGATAGTCAGCCACCTCGTGTTGCAAGCGCTGGCCCACAACCAGAAACACCAGCGTTTGATCGCCGTCGTTCACGAGGTTATGCACCACGGCGTCGTGCGGCAGACCGACAAAGTCACCGGCGGCGACTGGATAGCGATCGTCGCCAAGCATCAGCGTGCCACGTCCGGACAATACATAGAAGCATTCGTCCTCGTAGCGATGAATATGCGGCTCGGTGGTTTCGCAACCCGGCCCCACCTCCACGAAATGCACGCCGAGATTTTGTAGGCCAACGGCGTCACCGAGCGAGCGATTCGCGCGCACGGCCTTGGGATTGAGAAAATGCACTTTGCGCTCGGGTGGCATCTGCTGAATCTGGTCGCGGGTGAGCAAGTACTTGCGGGTTTCCATGGCGTTTGATTCTCCTTGTTTGTTTATATAGCTGGGCGGGTTCTAGCACGCGCGGGAAAGACCATGAAATTCGAACACGTCATATTCGAATTTCATGGCGCGCGCCCGGGCGGCTATTTACTCATCACAAACTCACCCAGCTTCTTCGCCACTGCCACGTTCTTCAAGCGCACGTACTGCGGCAGGCCATCTTTGTACGGCGGATAGTCTTCGCCCTTGATCAGCGGTGCGAGGTAGTCGCGGCATTTTTGCGTGATCCCGAAACCGTCTGCGGTGATGAAATCGCGCGGCATCATTTTTTCAACATTGGCCACTTTGGCCAGCGGTGCCATTTCGATTTTCCACTTGTACGGCTGGTTAGACACGCGCGTGATGGCGGGCATCACGGCGTTGTGGCCTTTGAGTGCGAACTCCACCGCCGCTTTGCCGGTGGCGTAGGCTTGCTCAACGTCGGACTTCGACGCGATGTGGCGCGCGGCGCGTTGCAGGTAGTCGGCGACCGCCCAGTGGTATTTCAAATTTAAATCTTCCTTAATCATTGACGCGATCACCGGTGCGGCGCCGCCGAGTTGGGCGTGGCCGAACGCGTCGCGCAAGCCCTGGTCGGAGAGGAATTTTCCGTCGGCACCGTGCACGCCTTCCGACACCACCACCGAGCAATAGCCGTGCTTCTTCACCAGCCCATCCACTTTGGCGACGAATTTGGCGCGGTCGAACGCGATTTCGGGGAACAGGATGACGATCGGAATTTCAATGTCTTTACTTGACGCCATGCCACCGGCCGCAGCGATCCAGCCAGCGTGGCGACCCATCACTTCGAGCACGAAAACTTTGGTCGAGGTTTTGGCCATGCTCGCCACGTCGAAGCTCGCTTCGCGTGTCGACACCGCGATGTATTTGGCTACCGAGCCGAAGCCGGGGCAGTTGTCGGTGATCGGCAAGTCGTTGTCGACGGTCTTGGGCACATGCACCGCTTGAATCGGGTAGCCCATGGTTTCGGCGAGTTGTGACACTTTCAAACAGGTGTCGGCCGAATCGCCGCCACCGTTGTAAAAGAAATAGCCGATGTTGTGCGCTTTGAACACTTCGATCAGGCGTTCGTACTCGCGCCGGTTCTGCTCCAGGCTTTTGAGTTTGTAACGACACGAACCGAACGCGCCCGACGGCGTGTGGCGCAGCGCCTTGATGAAGGCCGCCGATTCTTTGCTGGTGTCGATCAAATCTTCGGTCAACGCACCGATGATGCCGTTGCGTCCGGCGTATACCTTGCCGATCTTGTCTTTATGTTTGCGCGCGGTCTCAATCAATCCGCAGGCCGATGCGTTGATCACTGCGGTTACCCCACCCGACTGCGCGTAAAAAGCGTTCTTCTTTGCCATGTCTTGCTCCCGTAAATTGTGCTCATCAAGAAACCGACTACTATTTACTCTAGCTTGTCGTTGGCGAGAAGTTGAAATCGCTGATGACGGCATTGACCGAACCCTATGTTCAATGCATAGTTCGGCAGACAAAAACAAGTCATGGGAGTGGATCGCGACAATGAGAATCGTACTGCTTGGTGCGCCT
>Ga0315281_10013818_pt1 | contig 10907 bp, 15 predicted proteins | sample YL17G07_0_MG_FD_204540 | JGI IMG/M metagenome (GOLD analysis project Ga0315281, IMG submission 204540) | Sediment microbial communities from Yellowstone Lake, YNP, Wyoming, USA - YL17G07_0 | ecosystem: Environmental > Aquatic > Freshwater > Lake > Sediment | place: USA: Wyoming | collected... | reverse complement strand
TCTCGCGGACTTTCGACTCGAAGAGCTTCCAGAGCCAATCGTGGTCGAGCTTCGGATGGTCGACGACAGCGCAGATCTGCTGGTCGTCGTCCTCCATGCCGGGACGGCGGACGCGGCGAAGGCCGCGGCCGATGGCCTGCTGGCCATAGACCTTCGACGAGAACTTGCGCAGCAGAAGGATGACGCCCACTTCGGGGACGTCCCAGCCTTCCCGCAGCATGAGGACGGAGACGACGGCGTCGAAGCCGTTCGGGTCTTTCGGGTTGCCGAGTTGCATCGCTTTTTTGCGCTCGGTTTCATCGGATTCCTCGGTAACCAGGAGGGTCCTTACACCGAAGGTGCGTTCCAGGGTGTCGCGCGCCTTCTTGGCGTCGGCGATGCAGACGGCGACGACGAAGAGGATGGGGTTGTAGCGCCCTTTGGCGCGGAGCCGCTGCTCTTTGAGGCGGTTGAGGGCGATCGTCATCTGCTGGCGCATGGGCTCGGTGTCGGTGACCCACTGGGTCGCGGTCAGGCCGGCGCGGTCGATCTCGCTCCAGTCGATCTCCTCGACCTTCTTGCGCTCGCCCGTCTTTGCGTCGGTGTAGGTCAGCTCGACGGTGGCGATGTTCGGGCGGTAGACGACCGGGGTCTTGATGACCCGATCGACCAGCGCGTCGCGGACGCCGTACTCGACGATCATGTCGGTGTCGATGGGAGCGGCGTCGGCGCGGTCGGGCGTGGCGGTGGTGTCGACGCGGAAGCTCTGGCGCGGCTTGAAGGCTTTCAGCGTGCTGGTGTACTGCTCGGCTGGTGTGTTGTGCGCCTCGTCGTTGAAGACGACGAAATCCGGCCCGTTCATCACGCCCGCCATGCGGGACTGGCCGCCCTGCGTGGCGAGGTAGAACTGGTGGATGTTGGAGAGGATGACAGACGCGCCGAGCAGCCCGGCCATGCCAACGGACTCCCCGCCGCCGAGGACCTGGAGGTGAACATCGTCAGCGCGGACGGCGCCGTTGTGGGGGAGGAGGTCGCGGTCCTTGAAGACTTTGCCCTTGCGGAAGTCGGACTCCAGCCGGTCGCGGACGATGAGGTTGGGGCAAAGCACGAGGAAGCGGCCGACGTTGTGCGCAATTTTGAAGTAGGCCATGAGGGCGGCGATGACGGCCGTCTTGCCGCCGCCGGTGACGATGTTGAGGAGGACGCCGTTCGTCCCGATGCGCTCGCCGCGCGGGCGGAGGATCTCGTGGACGTAGATGGCGCGGAGGAAGGCCTGCCACTGGTGGGGCCAGAGGGTGCCATCGCGCGGCGCCCGGTCATCAGTCGGTGACGTGAGGAAGCGGATGTAGTCGTAGGTTTCGGGCTTGAGGCCGGGGTAGCCGTCGCGCACCCACGATTCGAATTCGGGTTCGTACCCCAGGAAGGCGTTAAACATCGGCGGGAACCGGTAGCCGTGCCCCTCGGTGGGCACGGGAGTCCGAACCACGGCAGACGCGGCCGATCAGCCGCCGGGCGCATGGGCGGAGCGCCGGGCATGGTGGAACTACCAGCGGCCACAGAGGGCCGCGACTACGGTTCATGGATGTTCATCGTTTCGGTGTAGAAACCTTCGCCGCCCATGTCGTCCTGGACTTTGCAGGCGATCTCGTACTGCCCGTAGGCCGGGAAAGTGAACTCGACCACGAGCTTCGGGGTGCCGTTGGCGTTGCGGAGGTCCTTGTACCCGAGGCTGGAGGTGAAGCGGCGGTCGCGGTAGTCGAAGTCCCACTGGACGTTGAGGAGCTTTGCGCCCTGGTTGGTGACGAGCGTATCGCTGACGTCGAAGCGCCAGGTGCGGCCGGAAACGTGCTGCTTGCCGACGACGAGGTCGGGCGGGCGGGTGAAGGTGAGGAAGGTGCCGTAGTCAGCCTTGTCGCTGGAGAGGCGGGCGATGTGCTCGCGGAACGCTTCGCTTTCGATGCGGACGAGGTCGATGTCCAGGTAGTTATTGGAGGACTGCTTCTCCGCGGCGATGGCGGCGGCCTGCTGCTGGGCCGCGGGGGAGAAGGCCCAGGCGATCATGCGCGCTTCGCGGAGGGTGCCCTGGCGGAAGGTTTCGAGCTTGCGGACAGCGTTCGCGAAGTCCACGACCTCCTGGTTGGAGACGGCATGGTGGCGGTCGGGCGGGCCAATCCAGACCGGGAGCTGGCCCTTGAAGGCGTGTATGCGGGTCTCGGCCTCGGCCTCGGGGCGGAGCTGGGCGGCGTCTATGATGAAGCGCCGGAACTGGTCCGGCGGGGCCTGGGACAGACGCGCTGCCTCGTAGGTGCCCCAATGCTCGATGGTGAAGTCCGGGACGCCCCCCCCGTTATGTTCTGCATATTCGCTTGCTCAGCCTGCTTCGCCAGGCGGTCGGCAGTAACGGCGACAGCGACGCGGGACTGGTCGCAGGCGATCCAGCGGCGGCCGAGGCGCTGGGCGACGGCGGCGGTGGTGCCGCCTCCGACGAAGAAGTCGGCGACCACGTCTCCGGGGTTGGAGGAGGCCTGGATGATGCGTTCGAGGAGGGCTTCGGGTTTCTGGGTGGGATAGCCTATTCTTTCGATGGCTTGGCTGTTCACTCCGGGAACGTCCACCCAGACCGACTGGAGCGCGCTCCCTTTCTGTTCGTCCAGGTAGCGCTTGAACCGCGGCTTGCCACCGGAAGTTATCACGATTCTGCCCGCAGCCCAAGCCTCGTCAATTCTCTCTTGGCTCCATCTCCAGTGATTGTCGGGGGGGGGTCTATCCACGATTCGCCGAACCGGCGTGCAGGACCCGGGCCTGATGCCGCGAGAGACGTCAGCTGCAATCGGCGGCCGGAGTCGTCCGTCTGGGAGTAGTGAGATGCCTTATAGGACTCAGAGTGGCCCGTGAATAGCTGATTGAACACGGGCCGTGATCCTTTGGCGTAAAATAGTAAAGTATCATGTGTTTGGCCGAACTTCTTTGGGTCGTTATGAGGCAATGACCTGATCCAGACAACCTCATTTCTGAACATCTCCCAGCCAAATAGTTTATCTGCTTCCGTCTTAATATAATGCGACGCGTGGTAATCGCAGTGAACGACTAACGTTCCGGATGGAGTCAGCAACCGCTTAATCTCGAAGAGGCGAGCGTTAAGCCACTCCAAATACCCAGGAAGACCGGCGTCCCAAATATCGGCGAATGATCTGATCTCGTTCTGGTCGCCGAAGATGACGTTGTACTGCCGCCCCGAGAAGAACGGCGGGTCGATGTAGATCAGGTCGATCGACTCGCTCGGGAGCTGGCGCATCACATGGAGGTTGTCGCCCCAGAAGAGGCGGTTCGGCTCCAGCGCGGGATTGCCGAAGGAGACGCGCTCGACGACCTGGGTGGGGAGGGAGACGTAGGGGTAGAGCTTGTTGAACTTCTGGCGGCGGTCCCAGCCGAGCGGAGCCTGCTCGACGGGGATGGAGCCGAAGCGGACGGGGGAGCGGTAGAACTCCTCCTGGTCGGGAATGGTGGTGTCGTCGTCGTCCGGCGTGTCGCCGTTTTGGGCGCGGGCGGCGGGGATGAGGTCGCCTGGCTTCGCCTTGGCGACCGAGAGGCGTGAAGCAGCCTTCGCCGGGCCGACACCAGCCTCGCCCATTGGTGTGCCAAAGAGTTCGTCGCCGAGGCCGGCCGGGGTGTCGTTCATGGTGGGGGAGTGTACGCGAAATTCGTCGGGTTGCATCGACGACTGGCGATGAACACACGCCTCCCCCTTCGCCCGCGGGCGGGAGAAGGGCTGGGGATGAGGGACGCGCGCCCACGCCGTCCGCCACCGCCACGTTCAGTACCCCGACTGTGAGGGAGGGTGCGATCCCCAGCAACGAGCAGTCCCCCAGGCCGCCGTTGCCACAGCCGCGGCTCCCCCTGCGCTCGTTGGCGTGGGGTCGGTGGGACGAGGGACGGCATCGAGCCACTCAGCATCGCACCCTCCCTCACAGTCGGGGTACTGACCTGGCAGCAGGCGCTGGCCGAGCGCGCACCGCCTCATGCCTCCGCGCTTCGTCCCCTCATCTCTCATCTCTCATTTCTCGGCTCTCAACGCCACCCGCCCCTTCCACCTCTCCACCCCGCGGACGCACCCTCCGTCCATGGCTCGCACCACGCCCACGACGGCCACCAGCCCCTGCCAGGCGCCCCGTTTTCGCCCGATCGCTGACTTCAAGTCAGCTTTTTTGTAGCGGAGGATCGCTGACCATGGCCCGCTGCACCGCCTGTACCGGAGATGGCACACCTTGCCGCTGCGCCAGGCACAGCCTCCTCCCGTATGCAATCCCGCGGCCAGCGCGAGCACGCGACGCCGCTCCAGCCCCGCGCGCATGGGGCCGCCGCTGGCCTATCGCGCGGCGGCTCGTGTACCACGTGAACCGGCGCCTTACCGGGCGGCGGCGTCATCGGGTTGTTCTATGGGAGGGAGCGGAGATTCCGTTCGAGAAAGGGTGTCACCGTTAACACGCATGGGGCAAGGTAGAAGCAGGGTACCCACCCATACCGGGGAGGCAGAGAGCCGAAAACCTGCCTCCGACCTGCCAGCCGGGCCGCGATCTGTGAAGCAGTTCACATCTCCCCATTGACACGGCCCGAATAATAAATGAACATTCAGTTACTGAGGGGAAATCAAGCAAGGAGGACTCCGACAATGGAAATCATGTTCGCCAGAGCACGTGACAACGAACGCGTCGCAACAGAGTTGACGCTCAAGCACCGCCGGGAGTGGTACGAGTTCCGCAAGGTGGAGAAGCTCGAACAGGCGCTCCACGTCGCGCGGACGCGGCTGCACCTGTCAACGCCTGCCATCCAGGCACGCTGACATGCCCCGGGTGCCCACGGCATACCTGGACGCGCGGCGGGACAGCATCATTGAAGCTGCCCGTCGCGCGTTCTTTCGTCACGGCACCCGCGCAACCACGATGGCGGAGATCGCTGGCGAAGCCGGCATCACGCCCGGCGCCATCTACCGCTACTTCAGCAACAAGGACGTCCTGGTCGACGCGTGCTTCGGCAAAAACGCCGCCGTCGTCGAGAAGGAATGGGCGGCCGTGCCCGCAACGGGCGACCACCTGGCGGACCTCGCGCGCCTGGCCGCCGAGGGCTTCGCCGAAATCGGCATGCCCGAGTGCCGCATCGACACCATCATTCACCTGGAGCACCTGCTGGACCTGGTGCGCGCAGACGACGCGGCGGAGCTGACGGAGTTCCATGTGCACCACGGTGTCCTGCAGCACGCCATCGCCGCGCGTCTCGCGGCCGCCCGCGATGCCGGGCAACTTCCGCCGGGGACCAACCCGGAGTCGCTCGCACAGGTGTTGCTCGCCTTCTACTGGGGCACCCGGATCGCCAGGCTCGTCGACGCCGGGATCGACCCCCCGAAGCTCCTCGCGGAGGTGATGGCGCTCCTGAGCCGCCCCCGGCCGGCGGCGAGAACCGTAGAGCGCGTAGAGCCCGACCACCCGGCAGCTCCCTGAGCGCCCTGCTCCACGCCTGACGGGGCGCGTGTCTATTGCTCGAGCGTGTAACGCCCGCTGCTACTCGTGGCGCGTGGACGGAAGCGGGAAGGGTCCGGCTGCTGGGACGACCACGTCAGCTGACTCGACGTCGAAGTGCAGCGTCCGCCCGGAGTGCTGGTATCGCATGTGCCAGCGGTGGATGATGTCGCGTCCGAGCAACGACGGCACCTTGAGCATGTCGTCCCGTTGCTGAAGGATGCCAACCGTCACAAAGGAGCCGAACAGGTTCGCGCCATCCGTGAACGTAACCAGCGCCGGCTCATGGTAGGCGGTGAACGGTCCGCCGGCACCACGTCCGGTGTCGTCTCGTCCCCTGAGCTGACCGTAGTCCAGGCCGAGCGTGAGTCCGTCCGCTGGCATGACAAACGTGTCGTCTGCGCCCGTGTCGACAAGGAACGAGAGCACGGCTCCGACGTTCAAGCGTGGGATGATCAGGCTTCCCTCGAGATAGGGGCGGGCCGACGTGTTTCCAAACCGCCCTGTGAGCACCGTTAGAGGATCAGCGTCTGTTCGTGACGGTCGATGAACCGGACGAGGACATGCGAACGGGTCTCAGGGTCGATCTCTGTTAGCAGGTCGTCGATTGAATCTGCCTCTGCTATGACCTTGCCGCCATGCAGGGCGATCCACTTCTGCTCGTGCTCGTCGATGAGGCGAGGATGGTCAGACGAGAGCATGCGCCCAGACTCCTGGGCCTGCTCCAACTCCCGGACGACCTGTCGGGGGTCGCCTATCAGTCTGAGGAACTCTTCGGCCCGCTCGGGTGTGGTTGCAATTGTCATTTGGGAACTTGCCTCCCGTGGCCCTGGCGAATCTTGGCCTTACGCGACGGAGCCAGTCAACTCGTAGACCAGTCTCTCGCCTGGACCAGGTCTCGTCGAGCATCGCTGCCGCCCCGCGGCTGAGGCCGCTGCCCAACCTGGGGTTAGCGGGCCATCCCGTGATACTCCGGATTGGGCATCATGCCCGTGGCGCTGGCGAGGCGGTTCGTGAAGTTGAACATAGCCGCGACCTCCGCGATGTCCCAGATGTCCTCGTCGGCGAAGGCGTGGGCGCGGAGGTGCTCGATGTCGGCCATGCTGCAGCTTGCCGGCTCGCGCGTGATTTTCACGGCGTAGTCGAGCATCGCCACATGGCGTTCGTTCAGGCCGGCGCGGCGGTAGTCGAGGGTGACGCGGTCGCCGAGCACGGGGTCCTTGAGCAGTGCGCGCACCGCGAAGCCGTGGGCCGCCAGGCAGTAGAGGCAGCGGTTCTCCATGGAGACGGCGACCGAGATCATCTCGCGGTCGGCTTTGCCGAGCCCGGGTGAGGGCTGCATGAGGTCTTCGAAATGCGCCCGCCACTTGTCGAAGCGGGGACCGCGCCAGGCGAAGGCGCGGAAGACGTTGGGCACGAATCCGAGCTTCTGCTCGAGCTGGTCGAAGAGCGCCTGCGTCTCGGGCGAGAGCTCGTCGCGCGCGGCGACGCGGAACCAGGAGATGTGTTCGTCCATGCGCTCAGGATAGAGGCCGGGGGCGAGAGATGGGAGACGCGACGGGGGTCAGTTGGCGGGTTGTGCCGTGGCCGGCGCCGTCGGGTCCGCGGTCGCGGCAGGCGTTTCGGTGGCCGTGGGTGTCGCGGTGGGCGCTTCCGTGGGGGTGATCGCCGGCTTGACGCCGCCGAGACCCGCCGCGACGGCCTCGGTCACGCTGGTGATAGCGCTTTCGACGGCCGGGTTGAGATCCTGCTGCTTCTGCGAAACGTCGTTCAGGACCTTCACGCTGGCCTCGCCGATGCTGCGCAGGCGCGCCTTCTGCAAGTCGTCGAGGCCGTTTGTGCGCGCGAGGTCGGCGAGCTGGCTGGCTTCGGCCTCGAGGTTCTCGAGGGCGCCGGTGGAGACGGTGCCGCCCCGGGAGAGCTGGATGATCTCCTGGACGCGCGCTTCCGTCTGGCCGAGTTGGATGTCGACGCGGTGTCCGCCGCTGGAAAGCGAGTAGTCGAGCCGTTCGTGGGCGAGCTTGAAGGTGTAGTTCCAGTCGCCCGGCACGGCCTGCCCGGCGGTCACGAAGCCAAGCGTCACGACGCCGACAACGGCGGCCGCGGCGGCGACGGCGGTGCCGGCGAAGGCTGTGCGCAGGCTGCTGTTGGATGGCGCGGCGCCGAAGAGCGGCACGGGGGCCGGTGCGGGACGGGCCTGCTGCTCGCGGGCAGCGGCAAGGAACCTCTGCTTGAGGGAGGCTTCGAAGAAGTAGCTGGGCTGCTCGCCGCGCGTCGCGTCGATGATGGCGCCGGTGGTGTCGAGCAGGGGAATGAGCCATTCGGCTTCGCCGGGGTAGAGCGCGAGGACAAACTCCGCGTCGAGGCCGTCGTCGATGAGCGCCTGGGCTTCGGCGAAGAGCGCGGCGTCGTAGCCGGGCTGGCGGTCAAAGAGCCGCTTCATTCGTCGCGCCTCACCAATTGCTGGAGCTTTGCGATGGCCTTGTGCTGGAGCACTTTGACGTTGTTTTCGGTCTTCTTCAGCGCTTCTGCGGTTTCTGCGACGGAGAGGCCGGCGCCGAAACGGAGGGCAATGACCTGGCGTTGTGCTTCGGGGAGCGAACCGGTGGCCTGTCGCACTACCTCCATCGTTAACTCGAACTCGACGACGAGGGCGTGGTCCTGGGCTGAATCCGGGATTAGCTCCGAAAGCTCGACCGTGGTGGCCCGGCTCCTCTGGCGGCGCACATGAGAGACGACCTCGTTGTGTGCGATTCGGAAGATCCAGGCCCCGAAGGGGAGTCCTCGCCACGAGAAGCTGCCGAGGTTGTGGATGACACGGAGGAAGATCTCCTCGGTCACGTCCTCGGCGTCTTCGGTGCTTACGAGACGGCTGGCGACGTAGCGGTAGACTGGCTGGAAGTAGTGCTCGTAGAGTTCGCCGAGTGCGTCCTGGTCGCCGCGTTTCGCGGCTTCGACGACGGTTTCCTCATCGAACTCGGGCGCCAGTGCGTCCACCGTTGGGTTCGCCAAACCAGCCCCCTGGGCCGCGCCGGAAATGCTGAATCCGACCGTCCTCCTTTCGAGGATAGACAGGGAACTTCCCTGGCACTAGAGATAACGCCCGCGCCCCGCAAAGGTTAATGGGTCTGTCACACCTGAAGGCCAATCTCCACTGGCGCGGGTCGCGGCGCCGTGGTAATGGCGTCTGCGCGGCGGCCGGCCGGGCCGTATGCTGCCGTTTGCCATGTTCGGCGAAGGAGCAGAGCCGTGACCGAGGATTGGGCCAGACCCCTGGTGCACTGGGAGATCCAGGCACGTGACCCGGGCAAGATTCGCGAGTTCTATTCGCAACTGTTCAACTGGCAGATCGGCCAGGGAGCGGTCATGCCCATTCCTCCGGGCGTGGGCGGGCCGCAGCCGGGGCCGGCCGGGCACATCCTCCCGGGCGAGACGTCGCGCGTTGTCCTCTATATACAGGTGCGCGACTTGCGCGAGTCGATGGAGCGTGCGGCCGCGCTCGGCGGCAAAGTCACTCGCGAGCCGTTTGACGTCCCGAACGGCCCGACGATTGCGGGCATCGCGGACCCCGAAGGCAACCCGTTGGTGCTTGTGCAGCAGTGAGCGCCCCCGGCCGGCCGGCTCGCTCGGCGCGCTCCTACCCTGGGGTGAGACCGGCCGCCGTCTCCGGGTCGAGCACCAGGCCGAAGCCGTCGGCGAGACGCGTGAGGTAGTTGAACATGCCCACGACGTGGGCGACTTCGAGAAGCGCCTCGTCGTCGAACCCGAGGTCACGCAGGGGCTGCCAGTCGGCTTCGACCATGCGCGTGGCCGTGGCACTCAGCTTTTCGGCGACGGTGCAGAGGGCGCGGTCACGCAGCGAGAGCGTGGTGATCGCGCTCCACCGCCCTTCTTTGATCGCGTCGGCGAGCGCCGGGTCGCCGTGCTCCACACGCAGAAACTCCGCGTGCGACTGCGTTCAGTAGTAGCAGTCCTGCGCGCCGGCCGCGACCGCGGCGATCATCTCGCGTTCGGCGCGGGAGAGGTGGCCCGGGGCGAACATGACCTGTGCGAAGAGCGCACCGAAGGCCGGGGCAATGCGCGGGTGCGCGCCGATGAGGCGGCCCATAGCGGCGTCGAGCGCGGCCGCGCCCACGTTGTAGCCGGCGCCCGCGGGCCGGTTGCGGCGAGGTGCGATTGCGACCCACGCCTCGCGCGGAGCTTCAGAGTCCGGCATGCGGCACCCCCGCTGACGCCCGGGATTCCGGGATTATACGGCGGGAGCGCAGCTGGGCGGCGAGGCCCTAATTCGCCAGGGTGATTGTGCGCACAGAGGGGAAGCTGGGCGGCGGCGGCGTGCCACCCGTGGTTGACCCGCTGGGAGTGCTCCAGTTGACCACCGTGCCGGTCCAGTCGGAGGCGGCGTTCCCCCGCGACGTGATCTTCAGCGCGACCCAGGCCACGATCTTGAACTGGATGTTGCCACAGCCTCCGGCGCAGGAAGCCTGCTGGACCACCGGGACGATGATCGGCTTGCCGCTGGCGATGTGCGCGTCCAGCATGGCCGTCGGCTCCTGGCCGATGGCGTTGCCGCCACTCGAGAACGTCTGCCAGGTATTGGGGTCGAGTTGGGTGACAGCGCCCCCGTGGTGGAAGTAGCCCTTGAAGTTGTTGCCGTTCACCGCCCAGTCGGCGCCGGTAGCGTGGCTGGCGGACTGGAAGTTGTTGGCGCGGTAGGTCTGCGTCGAGCCCATGCAAATCTGATAGTCACAGCCGTTGTTGGGCGTCGTGCGCTGACCTCCCCAGACGCTGTAAGGGAAGATGTCCGCGTCGTCGAAGGTATACCCCGTCACAACACTGACGCGCGCCTTCGCCGTGGCCGTCGCGTCGGCGCCCGTCATGCCAATCACCTTGAGGAAGGAGTAGTCGACGCGGCGCTTGGCCACGACGGTGATCGTGTCATTCGCCGACGTGGTCTGCGAAAAGGTGACGCAGCCGGCGCAGGGTGCGCCCCCTCCTTTGGTCACGTAGCTGTCGGCGGTCGTCCGGGCCGTCGCCGTGTTCGGCGAGGCCTGGGCGAGGTCCTGGGCCCCGGCGAGGGCGGCCGCGTCCGCCTCCTTCTGGAGCTCGGTGCGCGTGTAGACCAGGCGCCCGATGTCGACCGACATGCCGACGATGCCCATGAACCCGGCGAGGCCGAGCGCGAACATTACCAGCGCCTGGCCTCTTTCGGCCCGGACTGTACGCGTCGCTCGGGACAATAGTCTGTGAGGACGAAGATGCACGGCCATACTCCCCGGAACCGGGTTCTCCAGTTCTAGTGTAGTGTCTCGTAAGTGTCGTTATGTGTAGACTCTCTCCATGGAGAGAGTGCCGGTCAGTGTATCCGATAGCGAGCGGGCAGAACTGGAGCGGTTGATGCGTGGGCGCAACACG
>Ga0315281_10013817_pt1 | contig 10907 bp, 8 predicted proteins | sample YL17G07_0_MG_FD_204540 | JGI IMG/M metagenome (GOLD analysis project Ga0315281, IMG submission 204540) | Sediment microbial communities from Yellowstone Lake, YNP, Wyoming, USA - YL17G07_0 | ecosystem: Environmental > Aquatic > Freshwater > Lake > Sediment | place: USA: Wyoming | collected... | reverse complement strand
TTTGCACGCGCGCCTGCGCGCCGACGCCGCGGAATGCGTCCCCTAACACTTCTTCCGTCAAATTCATCTTTTTGAGATTTTCCGCCGTCGCATCTTGAAATCCCCCCGGCAAATCCTTCACTGCCAATTTGACGACTGACAAGTTGGGCAAGGGTGTCGGCGTGAGAGTGGACGTACTCGTCGGCTCGACCAGCGTCGGTGGGATAACCGGCGTATTCGTCGGCGCTGGAGTTTCAGTCTCCCCAGGCGGTGGAACAGGTGTGGGCGCAGCCGGTTGAACCGCCCGGGTCGGCTGACCACCCAGCAGTGGGAGGGATCCACAACCGACCAAGATCAATCCCAACCCAACCAGTGCCACCCATCCCAACAAGACGCGCGAGAATTTTGGCGTTTGCATTTTTGCCTCCCCATTGTTTTTAAGCGCGCAGAGATAGTTTATTGACAACCGCAAGTATAACACGAGGAGTTGTCAAAGTCAATCAAACTCTAGTCACGTAGCCGCATGGTCACGTGGTCAAATAGCCAAGGCGACGTGAGCACGCGTCTATTTGACTCTGAGGTCGTTGAGATTCCAGAAATCCCCGGCAAACGGACTGGCCGAGAGTCCCAACACACGGTCACGCGCGACCAAATATTTTTTTGGCGCGAAGAGAAAGACGACCGGCGCGTCCGGGATAAGCGTGCGATTGATTTCGCCGAACAATGCCGCGCGGGTGTCGGCGTCGCAACTTGACGCACGCAGCACATCTTTCAGCGCGCCATCTACGCGTGGATTGGCATACGATCCGAAATTGAACCCGCTCCCTTTGGCGTTTTGATCCGACTGCCAGTACCAGCGTTGATCTGGATCGAGCGGAATTGGGCGCGAGAGGAGCAGGAGATCGAAACGATGTTCAAATGCGCGCGTGATCCACCCCGGGCGGTCGTCCAATTCCAATTCGACTTGAATTCCGAGCGCGCCATACATCTCGCGGAGGCGGAACGCGAGCGGCTCAAGGAGTGGATCGTCCGCTTCGGTCCACAATTCCAAACGCATCGCCTTGTTGTTCTGCCGCAAAACGCCGTCGCCGTTCGCGCGCCAACCGGCATCAGCGAGAAGTTGCTTGGCTTTGGTGAGGTCGAACGAGTAGCCGGGAAGATTTTGGGGATACGCCCAGTATTGCAGCAGCGCGCTCGTATTGATCAGTCGCGCTTGTCCGCCAATGTCGTTCAGCAGCACTTGCCGGTCGAGCGCGTACGTCAACGCCTGGCGCACGCGCGGATCGTTCAGCATCGTCGTGTCGAGGTTGAAGATCAACACGATGAATTCGGGCGCGTCGGTCGCGACGATGTTCGCGTCAAGTTTCTTGATTGCCATGTATTCGCCGGGCGCGGCGGGCAGTAGGTCAATTTGCTTTGACGTGAACGCGGCGCGCGCGGCGGCGGCATTGACGTAGACGCGCACAGTCAACGAATCGAGATGCGGCGCGCCGCGAAAATAGTCGGCATTACGTTCGAGCGCGAATTGTTCTTCGTTGCGAGACATGAGTTTGAACGGACCGGTGCCGACCATCTGGGCCGGCGTCAGGCGCGGAAAGTTCGCGCTCGTCGCGACCGCGCGCGGCAAAATTTTCAGCGTGCCGATACTGGTGAGCGCGGGGCAATACACGTCGCTGAAATTGAGTTGCACGGTTTGAGGATCAAGCGCGGTTGCACGCGTGAACGTGCCGAAATCGGTAATCGGCGTGCCGCGAAAAGTTGGCGCGCTGAACGCTTGCAGGGTCGCGACCACATCGTCGGCGGTCAGCGTATCGCCGTTGTGAAAGCGCACGCCGGAACGCAAACGAAATGTGATCGTCGTCGCGTCGTTTGAAACCTGGTACGTTTCGGCGAGCGCGGGCTTGAGCGCGCCGGTCGCGGGATCAACTTGCAGCAGCGAATCAAACAGCGCATTCTGCACGACGACCGGCAGCGCGTTGACATCGGTGTTTGCAGTACCAACGACGCCGACGGTGAGCGCGCCACCTTCGGGTCCCTCACTCGCGGTCGGCGGCGGCGGCGGTACGCCGATGGCGGTGAGCGTACGCGCTGCAACCGGAGTCGCATTCGGCGCGGTGATAGTGTTCGTTACGGTGACCGGTCGCGTCGGGGTCGCGTCGGAAGTGGGGATGCGCACCGGCGTGCAGGCGACAAGCGCGGTCATTGCCACCAGAACTATGATGAGCAAGAGAGCAGGGGAGTATATCAGCAATCGTCTCACGGCGGCATTGTAACACAACAGAGGCGCGGCGACAAACCGCGCGCGAACTTGTAGAGGCGAGGCATTTGCGCCAAACGACTGGCTTGAGCGGATCACCTTTCGACAGGCAAACCGATTGACTCAAGGAATGAATCTCACCAAATGTCTCACCCCTACTGCGGATGGGGCGCGCGGCAATTGACCATCGCAAACGCGGGTGCTATAATAATGGCAATGATTTACATCGGCACGAGTGGATTTTCCTACGACGATTGGGTGGGACCGTACTACCCCGACACCTTGGACAAGAAAGAGTGGCTTGCGTTTTACGCGCGTGAGTTCAACGCGCTCGAGATCAACTTCACCTACTATCGCATGCCGAACGCGCGTACGCTCGCCGGTATGGCACGCAAAGTCCCTGCGGGCTTTTTGTTCACCGTGAAGACGCCGCAAGAGATGACGCACACGCGCGCAGCGGACGCCGCGCTCTTCGATCAGTTTGTCGGTGCGCTCCAGCCCGTGATCGAGACAAAGAAATTCGGCGCGGTGCTCGCGCAATTTCCGTCGTCGTTCCACAACACCAAAGAGAATGTGGATTACCTCAAGCGCTTTGGCGAGCATTTGCGCGATTTGCCCACCGTCGTCGAGTTTCGCAACGTGCAGTGGTTGACTGAAGAGACGTTCGCGTTCCTGCGAGAGCAATCGCTCGGGTTCTGCTGTGTGGACGAGCCGCGCTTGAAAGGATTGCTGCCGCCAATTGCAGAAGCCACGTCGAATGTGGCTTACGTTCGCTTTCACGGACGCAATGCCGCGAAATGGTGGCAGCACGAGCAAGCGTACGAGCGGTACGATTACACGTACAGCAGGGAAGAATTGGGCGAGTGGACGCCGAAGATTGAAAAATTGAATCAAGCGGCGGAAACCGTGTTCGTCTTCGCAAACAATCACTTCCGCGCACAAGGGATTGACACCGCGCGCCAATTGCGGTTGATGTTGGCGTGATGCACGCGCTTGACTTAGAACACTAGTTCTGGTATAATACGATCAACCGAAAGGCGAGGCCGTCTCTACTGAACACGCGCACATAATTCTACCAATCGGCAGACGACCTGTTTAGAAAACGCATGTCAAATGTAGATTGGTATGTTCCCATCGTGTACGCGCTGATTGGCGCGCTCATCCTTTTCCTCGTTCTACAGTTGCGGCAGTTCTTTCAAAGGTACCAGGATCGCAAACACTCATCCAAGTCGTTCAATGTCCACCTGATAGACGACGTTTCCGCGCGCCCCGCTCGCCAACGCGAATGGCTGTGGGATACGTTATCTCCACGCGAAATGGAAGTGGCGCGCCTCGTGGCGCAAGGCAAACGCAATGCCGAGATTGCGCGCGACCTCTCGATCAGCGTCCACACGGTCGAAACCCACCTGCAACATATCTACGACAAGTTGCAGGTCCGCTCGCGCACGGAATTGGCGCGCGTGATTCGCGACCTCGCCGACTAGTTGCCCCTGTCATTTCGAGCGGAGCGAGAAATCTCCGCTGGGGCAGCCGGGATTTCTCGTCGCAAATTACGCTCCTCGAAATGACAACCCGCGTAGTTGTTTTCCATTACTCATTTCCGCTGACCAAAATCCTCAACTAATCACCACTTTCCAGTATAGACGCGCGCGCGCTTTTGCGCTATGAATAGAGTATGCAAACGTGCTACCTTTCTCGCGCGTCGGCAGGCAACATTGACCCTGCGCAATTACTGATCCCTTCGCAAGTTGTCGCGCTCGCCGCGCCTGATACGGCGATTCATCCGCGCGTGATTCAATCTCTGGCAACGCGAACGCAGCGCGGCGAACAGGTCGGCGTAATTATCGGACACAATCGCTTTGCGCTTTACACGCTGACGCGCTGGGCGCGCACACACGGATTCGATCCCGCCGTCCTCCTTGACCAAATCGAGTTGTCGCGCGCGTTCACGTGCTACCAGTTGCACCGCCGCATTCTGACTCTCGACGCGGAATTGCTGCGGCGTTGGCGCGCGCTCTACGTGCTGGGCTTGCTCGACACTTTTTTCGATGAGTCGGTCAAGTATTATGAAGCCGCGCGCTTGCTGAAAGATGTGCTCGCACAACTCAAGCGCATCGCCAGAACGGGCTTGCCTGTACGCATCACTCTCTCCGCGCCCAAGAAACCAGGACGCGAGAGTTTCTTGAAGTTGGTTGCCGATGGCGCGGACGAGTACTGGGAAAAGGGAGATGATCTTTATGGGACGCACGCTGCCTACCTCGACGCAGTTGATTCGCGAATTTGAAGAGACCTGGCGGCCCTATTTGCGCGCGTTGCGCAAAGAAGACCGCGACGTTGTTCTACAACTCTTTGCGATGATTCGCGCGCAATCCGCGCCGATTGCCTATACTTCGCACCCCGATCCGTTTCAACTGTTCGCGCTGGCGATGCTGGGCGGTATCTTGAAAAAAGTGATTCACCTTGAGCAAGTTGTCGGGACTCTGAACACGAATCAAGCCAATTGGTCAGACGAATGCGACGATTGACGGGCTGGCTTTTCGACGTGTACGCGCAAGGAGATGGCGTGAGCGTTTGGCTCATTGACGACGACGGCGTGGCGCATCACTTACGCGATCACTTGCGTCCCTCGTTTTTCGTTGGCGGTTCGGTCGCGGAATTGCGTCGCGTCTGCGAATGGATTACGCGCGCGCACCTGCCCGCGCGGCTCACACGCGCCGAGCGTTACGACATTTTCGCGCATCGAAACCTGGTCGTCCTGCAAGTTCAAGTCCAAATCCCTGGGCAATTTTCGATGATTGTTCAACGTATCGCCAGCACTTTCCCCGCTTTGGATTTCTACAACGCCGATATCAGTATCGCGCAATTCTATTTTTTCGAGCACAATCTTTTTCCACTGGCATACTGCGATGTCTTGGTCGATGACACGCGCGCGATTGTCGAGATTGCGACGGACGATTCGCGTTGGGCATTGGAATATCGGATCCCGCCGCTGCGCGGCATGTTCATTCAACTTGAAGGCGGAGCGCTCAATCCGAATCATGGACATCGCGCGCCGCTGGAAATCACTTATGATGACCGTACGTACGTCATCGAGCATCACGACCGACGCGCGGTCATCGAACGCGTGCGCGATTATTTGCTGCGCTTCGATCCCGACGTGATCGTCAGTCGCTGGGGCGATTCGTTCATTCTGCCGCAATTGTTTGATGAGGCGCGGCGCTATCGCGTGCCGCTGCCGTTCAATCGCGATCCGCAATGCAAACCCGTGACGCGTCCCGCGCGTTCGTATTTCTCGTACGGGCGCATCATTCACAAAACGATGTCGCACACGTTGTTCGGGCGCTGGCACATTGACTTGGAGAACTCGTCACTCTTGGATTACGGTCTCGACGGCGCGGTCGAAGTCGCGCGCTTGACGCAACAACCGATGCAGCAAACTGTCCGCGTTTCAACGGGCACAGGCATCAGCGCGATGCAGGTTTCGACAGCGTATCACAAGGGCTATCTCATTCCTTTCCACAAGAGCGAACCCGAAGAATTCAAATCGGCGTCTGCGTTGCTGACTTCCGATAAAGGCGGGCTGACCTATCAGCCGATTGTCGGATTGCACTTCGACGTTGCCGAACTCGATTTCGCCTCGATGTATCCTGCGATTATGGCGCGGTTCAACGTTTCGCCCGAAACGATTCACTGCCGTTGTTGCCCCAATTCGCGCGTGCCCGAAATCGGTTATTCGATTTGTCGCCGCGAGCGCGGGCTGGTTCCCGAAACACTCGCGCCTTTGATCGAGAAACGATTGGCGTACAAACGGCGGCTGAAGCAGGCAATGTCGGAGCAGCAGAAGGAATTTTATCGCCGACGAACATCCGCGCACAAATGGTTACTCGTAACTTGTTTCGGCTACCTGGGATACAAGAACGCGCGCTTTGGCAAGATCGAGGCACACGAAGCGGTGACGGCTTACGGGCGCGAGGTTTTGCTGCGCGCCAAAGACATCGTCGAGGCGCGCGGTTTTCGCGTTCTGCACGCGCTCACCGATTCGCTGTGGATTCGGAAAAAGGGGACGACCGAAGCGGAGTATGAGCGCTTGGCGGAGGAGATTGCGCGCGCGACGAATCTGCCGATTGAACTGGAGGGCATTTACAAGTGGGTCGCGTTCTTGCCGTCGCGCGTCAATCCGCACGCGGGTGTACCCAATCGCTATTTCGGCGCGCTGCCCGATGGCGAGTTAAAGATTCGCGGGATCGAAGCGCGGCGCGGCGACACGCCCGAGTTCATCAAGAACGCGCAACTGGAATTGCTCGCCGAAATCGCGCAAGCGAGCACGCGTGCAGAATTCGCGGCGCGGCTGCCGCGCTGTTTGGAGATGGTCGCGGCGCGCGTGGACGCGTTGCGCGCGGGACAGGTGCCGCTGCAAGACCTGGCGTTCACCTATCGCCTTTCACGCGAACCGCGGGAGTATGCAACGAATACGCTGAACGCGATTGTGGCGCGGGAACTGGCGGGGCGTGGCATCAAGCTGGACGCGGGTGAATCCATTCGTTACGTGGTTACCGATTACAAAGCCGCGGTGCCGAGCGACCGCGCGCGCTCAACTGAATTTTTGGATGGGAGTTGGAGTTACGATGTGGAACGGTACACGGAAATATTTCTGCGCGCCGTGGAAACGATCCTCACGCCGCTGGGCGTGAATGTCAAAATGCTGCAAGATTGGCTGGCGAAGGAATTGCCGGTTCAACCCCTACCCGCGCGAATCGAACACACGCCCGCACGCGAATACTTGGGACCGCTGTTCGAGTTTGCTATTCATCGTCAAACTGTGTCTCGCATCGCAGCATATCCTCAATCGCCTCGCGGCGGCGAATGACGCGCGCGTTGCCATCGCGCACCGCGATCACCGCCGGGCGCGGAATCAAATTGTAGTTGCTCGCCATCGGGAGTTGATACGCGCCCGCGCATGGAATCGCAATCAAATCGCCAACGGATACGCGCGGCAGCGCAACCTCGTTAATTAGAATGTCCCCTTGCTCGCAGTAGCGCCCGGCAATCGCGACGCGCGCGGTGGGCGCGTCATTCATTTTATTCGCGACGCGCGCGGTGTACTGCGCGCCGTACAACGCGGGACGAATATTATCCCCCATCCCACCATCCACCGACACGTACGTCCGCACGCCGTGAATCTCCTTGATCGAACCGACAGCGTAGACCGCGACCGCGCTCTGCGCGACGAGCGCGCGCCCTGGCTCGAAAATCAATTTCAGATTTTCGTTTTTCAATTTCAGATTTTTGATTGAACTGACGATTGTGTCCGCGACGACGTTTGCATCGAGCGATCCTTGCTCGTCGGTATAGGGGACACCCCACCCGCCGCCAAGATCGAGTTCCTGCAACTCAAAGCCGATGGCACTAGCGAGTTCTTGCGCGAAATCGGTGAGCGCGACAATCGTGTCGCGATACGGCTCAAGATCGAAAATCTGCGAGCCGATGTGCGCGTGCAAGCCGACGAGCGCGATGCGTGCCGCGTGCTGCGAGATGCGCCGCGCTGCCTCCATCGCCGCGCCGGTTTGCATCGGCAAGCCGAATTTGGATTCCGCGATACCGGTCGCGAGATAGCGGTGCGTGTGCGGATCAATCGCGGGCGCAAGGCGCAGCAACACGCGTGGCGTCACACGCGTTTCGTCTGCGAGGCGCGCGAGCAGTTCGATCTCGTCGAGATTGTCTACGACGATGTGATTGACGCCCAGCACCAGCGCGGCGCGTATTTCGGTAGGCGTTTTGTTGTTGCCGTGCAGATAAATTTTGTCGGGCGATAAACCGACGCGCCGCGCGATCTCCAGTTCACCTTCCGATGTGACGTCAATGCCGAGTCCCGCGTCTTTGAAGAGGCGCGCGATGTACGGCGAATAGTACGCCTTGGTCGCGTACAACACGAGTGAGTTCTGCCCGCGCGTTTGAAACGCGTCGCGGATTTCTGCTGCGCGCGCACGCAGGTGCGCGTCGTCGAAGATGTAGAGCGGCGTGCCGAATTCGCGTGCGAGATCAACCACGTCGCACCCGGCGATTTCGAGATGGTTGTGCGCGTTCACGCGCGCAGTGAGAGGGAAAAGGTCAAGTTTCATATCGTTGATTCCACGTTTTGGCGGCGCGACTGTAGCACAGGTAGGACAAGTTTGCAAACTTGCCCCACTTTGAACATTCGTGCTATTTGTGTTAAAATATCGCCACCATTCTCCATTCTCCAATCTCAAATCTCCAGCCCCTGGAACACGAGGTAATCGTATGCGTGAAGTCTACATTGCCATCGCACAATTTCATCCCCGGCTCAACGAGCCGCAAGCCAATCTGGATCGAATGGGCGAGATCATTGACCACATCGGCGCCGCGCAAAAAGTGAACCTGATCGTTTTCCCGGAACTCGCGACGACCGGCTACGAGTGCGGCGTCAAGTTCACCGAACTCGCGGAGCAAGTGCCGGGGTACACGATTGAAACGCTCGGTGCGCGCGTCGCGCGCTACGATGCGTACCTCGCGTTCGGCATGGTCGTCAAGCACAAAGTCGAAAGCGTGGTGTACGACGCGGCGATCTTGCTCGGACCGGATGGCAAACTCGTCGGGCAATATCACAAAGTGCATCTCAAGCCGGAAGAGCGTCCCATTTTTCGCGGCGGCTTTCGCTTTCCTGTTTTCGAAACGAATTTCGGACTGGTCGGCGTGATGCTGGGTTGGGATTTGGCATTTCCGGAAGCCGCACGTTCGCTCGCGCTCGACGGCGCGGAATTGATCGTCGTACCGGCAAACTGGGAGGCGCAGTCCATCGAAGAGTGGCAGACGTACTTGCGCGCGCGTGCGCTCGAAAATTCGATGTTCGTCGCGGGCGTGAATCGGATTGGCGATGAGTACACCTACGCGTTCGGGGGCGAGAGCGCGGTGATCGCGCCGCGCGGCGAAAAAGTTGCGAGCGTCAGGCGCGACGACAATGATCGCCCGAAGGAAGCATACGCCATCGCGAAGATTGATCTCGATGATGTGAAGAAATATCGCGAGGAATTGCAGACGATGCAGAGCCGCCAACCGGCGGTGTATCGCGCGGTGGTGAGAAATTACTAGAACGTGATGCGGGATGCATGAAACGTAAAATCGGGAGGAGAGAAAAGAAAAGAGCAATGATGCTTTGTGGTTTGATGTTGGTTGTGCTCGTCGCATGCGCACCAACGCCAACCGCGACGCCGGCGCCGCCCACCACGACAGTTGCCGCGCCAACGGCAACGCGCGTTCCACCGACGGCAACACCGGTCCCGCCAAGCCCAACGACTGTGCCGCCGACCGCAACGCGCGCGGCAACTGTATCGCCGACTGCCGCCGCCGCGACCAAAGCCCCGACCGGCGCGGACTGTATGGCGACGAACACGCTCGAAGAACTTGTCGCGTGCGTCACCGCTAAAATGCCGCGCGCCGACACGAACGCGTTTGTTCAGCCGAACAGTGCGACCTTGAAAGATTGGAAACAGGTCGCGGCGCAGATGCTCGCCGGAAAATGTGACGACATTGCCGTTTCAGCCAGTCTCAAAAACATTTACCCCGTCGGCACGTTCAAAGACAAATCGAACAATGTGGATTATTGCGTCGCGGTCGAAGTGCTGGACGAAAACAAAAACAATGTAATCGATCGCGGCTGGGGCACTTTCATCGTCAACAACACGCCGAGCCGCGAATTGAGCATTCAGGTGCCGCATCCGTTGTTCGACATCGCGACCGAGACGCAAGGGATCGGCATTTTCAAAGGCTCGGCTTCGCGCACTTTCTTGCTCGCCGGGACGCATCGCAACGCGAACGCCGCGCTCTCTACGTGCGTCGCCGAAGCCAAAGGCGGCGAAGCGAATGTGATGTACAACGCAGCAACCTTGTTCCAAGCCACGGTAGAAGCGTTAGCCGAATTTTACAAACCAACCAATCGCGATTGGAACGCACTGCAATTTCACGGCATGGGCGATACGACTTGCCCGGGCGTGGATGTATTTTTCAGTTACGGTGTGACCACGCCACCCAAACCTGGCGATAAAGTTCTCCAACTGCGCGCGAACGCGGTGAAACGACATCCCGAATGGGTTGCGACCGTCGCGGACGAACAACCGCCATGCACGCTCCTCGCAACGGACAGCGTGCAAGGTCGTTTGCTAAACGATGTTGCCGCTGATCAAGTTTGCACCGTGCCTGCCGCGAATTATTCCGGCAGATTTATTTACATCGAACAGAAACGCGATTGGCGCACTGCCAGCGATTGGATCGACGCGATCAACGAGACGTGGCAGAGCGCGATTCCGGTGCCGCCGACACGTGCGCCAAGCACACCGACCCCGGTTGCGGCTGTTCCCAAAGCGACGGTGAATCCGAATTGCGCGGCGACGAATACGCTCGAAGAACTGACGGCGTGCATTGTCGCGAAAATACCGCGCAAGGATACGAATGGGTTTGCCGTGCCGGACAACGCGGCAATCGGCGATTGGAAGCAGGTCGCGGCGCAAATGCTCGCCGGAAAATGTGACGGCCTCACACTACCGGCGAGTCTCAAGAACGCTTACACGATCAGCACGTTCAAGGACAAGGAGAATAATTCGAGCTACTGCGTGCTGATGGAAACGCTGGACGAAAATCAAAACGCTTATGTGGATCG
>Ga0315281_10013816_pt1 | contig 10907 bp, 8 predicted proteins | sample YL17G07_0_MG_FD_204540 | JGI IMG/M metagenome (GOLD analysis project Ga0315281, IMG submission 204540) | Sediment microbial communities from Yellowstone Lake, YNP, Wyoming, USA - YL17G07_0 | ecosystem: Environmental > Aquatic > Freshwater > Lake > Sediment | place: USA: Wyoming | collected... | reverse complement strand
GATATTTTCAAGGCGGAAGTGACTACGACCACACTGGGCACAAAGGGCGAGAAAGGGAGTGGGCTTGGCCTGCCGTTATGCCACAACATCATGAAAGCGCACGGCGGCGATTTACGGGTGGAGTCCACCCCCGGCGCGGGTTCGGCGTTTTACGTTGAACTGCCAGAGTCCAAGGCTATCGCGCTTGTGGTGGATGACCAGCAGGTTGTACGGGAGGAAGTCGCCAGGTATCTGGCCCGGATGGGAGTGGAGGTTGTGGAGGCGGCGAACGGGCAGGATGGTTACTACAAAGCGACACAAATTTTGCCCCATCTGATAATAACGGACATCAAGATGCCGGTGATGGACGGCTTGACTATGTTGGACAGGCTCAAATCGCAACCAGCGACGACATATATACCCGTGGTGGTGATGACATCATCAGAGGACACTGTGGAATTGCGGCGAGACGTGTTTTCACGCGGGGCGGCGGATTTTATCAGCAAGCCTATTGTTCCGGCGGATTTCGTCCCCCGGATACAGCGGTTCGTGGAGGGTTGAAGGCGGTAGGGGCGGGTTTCAAACCCGCCCACATTAAAGATTGCGTTTTTCTTGTCCGGGGTCTCCTTCACCCCGGACTCTTGGCATTTAGCACCGCTGGCATCTTGCCGGCATTGCCGCCGGGACGGCGGGGTGAAGAACACCCGCGCCGAGCGTAAGCGCTTGTCATTGAGGCCCTTCGCTCAGGCTCAGGGTAAACTCCGCGAAGCAATCTCGACCTTATGCTATCAAGGAGAGGGAGATTGCTTCGGTCGTGTTCGACTCCCTCGCAATGACAATTGCGGGACTTACGCAAAACTCGCCTTGTCAGGGGGGCTTGGGAGCAAATTCAAATTAACTTTAACCGGAGATTTAGGTGGAGCCTATCGGCGTTTACATCCACATCCCGTTTTGCCGTCGCAAATGTTTCTACTGCGATTTCCCATCCGTCGAGGGGCGGGAGGCGTTGGTTGGCAGATACGTTTCAACGTTGTCCCGCGAGATCGAATCGTGGGGCAAAACGGCGCGTGGCGCGGATGTGGCTTCCATCTATATCGGCGGCGGCACTCCATCCATACTTGACGCAGGGCAGGTCTCGCGCATCCTTCGCGCTGTCATGGGCAATTTCAACGTCCGTCCCGGAGCGGAAATCACAATCGAGATGAACCCCGAAAGTGTGACGATGGAGAAGCTTGCCGGTTATCGCGCAGGTGGCGTCAACCGCGTTTCCGTTGGAGTCCAATCGCTTGATGACGCAGAACTAAAATTTCTCGAAAGAGTCCACGACGCAAGCCAGGCCCGTCATGCCGTGATGATGGCCAAAGACGCGGGGTTTGAGAATGTCTCTACCGATTTGATGTTCGCCATTCCGGGGCAGACGGTGGAGAGATGGGTGGAGCGGTTGCGCGAGGTTGTGAGTTGGGGTGTGACGCATCTTTCATGTTACGAGCTTACGCCGGAGCAAGGAACGCCGCTGGGCGTGGCCGTGTCGCGTGGCGATGTCGAACTGCCGGAGAACGGCGCGGATTTTTTCGACGAGACGGAACGGACGCTGGAGTCGCTGGGCTTCGTCCATTACGAGATTTCCAACTACGCCAAACCCGGTTACGAGTGCGTTCACAACATCGGTTATTGGGAGATGCGCGATTATATCGGCGCAGGCGCCGGAGCGTTCAGCACGATGAGCGGAGTTCGGATGGAGAATATCCGCGACCCGGAAAAGTATATCGAACGAGTGGAAACGTCATCCTCCGCCGTGTCGAAAGAAGAACGCCTTACGCCCGATAACATGCGTCTGGAGCGGCTGATGATGGGGCTTAGGCTGAAAGACGGCGCACAGCTTGCAAACGTGGAGATAACGAAAAAGATAGAGACGTTGGTTAGCGACGGATTTCTGGAGATACACGGGGGACGGTTAAAGGCTACGGCGATAGGGCGGCGGGTGTTGAATCTGGTTTTGGAGAAGGTGTGAAAGTCAAGATAGCCATGTAGGGGCGCCGCTTGCCGCGCCCTTTTGATTGGGCGACCTACCGGGTTGCCACTACAATCTCGGAACCCGTCTCAAATCCGCCGCTATGACGCCGCGTGTTCCGGTTATCCCACTCAGTATGGTTATTTCAACCGTCTCGCCCGGTTCCACATGAATGTCGAAGTTTTTTTCCACTGGCGCGACCGGCCTTGCCGAGGGAGCGCCTGCGCCAGCCGCATGTGGATAATATCCGATTTTCACGCGACATTCGCCAGCGGGGACGGGGCGTTCGTGGAAATTACCGTCAGGGTTCATCACAAGGCTTTCGCCGTCCACGATGACAAAATGCCGGGATGGTTCGGCCACAACGCCGCCATCGCCTTCATGACCGCTCATCCATCCGCCCAGGTCGGAGCTTCCGATATGATCGGCCATCATCCCGTCGAGTTTTGGCGAGTTTGCAACATGGAACTTTAACAGGCCGGGCGAAACGGCGGAGTATTTCACGGTGACGCGCCCAAACGCCGCGTCGGTTATCCCAAGCGTTTCCAGCGTGGCCTCGAATTTTCTCCACACCTCGCCATCACGCTCCGGCCTATCCATGGATACGGCTCGCAGGATAAATTCAACAGTCCCCTTGTCGGTTGGCCTTAAATGCCCGGTGACGATTACGGCGGCTCCAAGCTCTTTCTTCATGGCTTTCAAAGAGTGAACGTCCAGACCCCGCGAGGTCGGGATATGCAAACGCCACATCTCCTCCACGATTTTTTCCCGTTTGACGCATTCGAACTGGGGGCGTCCGCAGACGCGCCGCGCAAGCGTTTCGAGCATGATGTCGCCGGCCTGCGTCCTTTCGCCATAAGGGTTGACGAAATCTATTACCGCCACACGCAAAGGGCCTTTAAGCGGGTCGTCCAAAAACGCGTTGGCCATGCTCTGGATGAACGGCAGGAAGGCGTTGACCTGGTCGTCATCGGCAAGGACGAATTCCAACTGCGAGTCCGCCGGTATCTCGCGCGACGCCCCTCGCACCTTTCCACGCGGAGGCTCGCTGGCTCCAGATGTGACGATAAGCCATCCGAGCGCGTTTGCGTCCCCGGTTTTTGGGACTATTTTGAGCCTGTCGCCTTTGACGATGATGGCCGGGGCGATCTCCAGCGAAAGATCGTCGTCGAGGGCGACCATGCTCTTGCTTTTTTTCGAGAGGTTTTCACCCACCCGTCCCACGCCTGCGCCCCGCGCCGGATTGTCCGTTTGTTGCGCGATTGACGCGCCTTCCGGAACCAAAAGCAGAGCCAGAGATACTGCGGCCAGCCTTGCGATTCTCAATTCTCCACCCCCTTTTCGATAAGCGTGGGCGTAATGAAAACCAGCAGTTCCATTTCGTTGTCCACCTTCCGGTCGTTCTTGAACAGCCAGCCCAGGCCGGGTATGTCGTGAAGGCCGGGGATGCGGTTCGAAAGGTTGCTGTCTTCCCCCTCCACCATCCCGCCGAGGGCCGCTGACCCGCCGTTTTCCACGATGACGGTGGTCACTATCTCTTTCTTCTTGATCGCGGGCGTGCCCTGGACGGATAGGGTAGAGTCCACCTCGTCTTTCCTCGCGTCTATCTTGAGCCGGATGCGGTTGTCTTCCATGATGAGCGGGATGACGGTCAGCGATATCACCGCTTCTTTGAACTGCACCGACGGCCCGCTGTTGGCCGATGACGCTTGATATGGAATCTCCCTGCCGGATTTTATCACTGCCCGTGCGCCGTTGACCGCCACAACCTTCGGGTTTGACAGCGTCCTGCTTACACCCGCGCTCTCCAGCGCGAAAAGCCGCGCCGAAATCGCCAGCGAGCCAGCCACATCCCCCATCAAAACCCCAACCGCAAGCCCCTGGGCGGCGGCGGCCACCTGGCCTGTGACCGGGTCTATCGCAGACTGTGGCGGGAGCGAGACCCCGCTACCGTAAGCGGCGCCCGGGGTGGCGCTGGCGCCATACACCCCTGCGGTGTTGGGGAACGACAAGTCCGTCGTCCGCACGGCGAATCCGCCCCACTGGATGCCCAAGTCCTTCACCTTGTTGCGCTGTATCTCCACTATCCGCGCCTCGATATGCACTTGCCGGGGCCTTGCGTCAATCTCCAGCACCCGCTCCATGATCTCGTCCATTTTGCGGGCCGGGGCGCTGATCGTAAGCAGGTTCTCAGGCTTGAAAACGGAAAACCGTATCTCCTCGCGCTCCGCCTTCCTTACGCGGATGTGGGTGGATGCGTCTTTGGCTAGGCCCAACTCTTCCTTCTGGCGGATTGTTCCCGACGGGCCGGCCCGCTCTCCCGCATACTGGATGGAGCCTTGCGCCGCAGATGTCTTGAGGGTATCCTTTTCGAAATCCACATAGAGCTTTTCAAGATAATCCAGCGCCTCCAAAGGGTCGGCGTAGCGGAACCTGTGGCTCTTGCTCATCATGGGCCCCATCCCGGAAGCCTGCGCGGTGGCGCGTTCCTCTATGGCCTTGCGTCTGCTTTCGGCCAGGTTCAGGCTCATTTCAGCCGACTTGAGCCTGGCCTCCTGTGTGGAGAAAAATTTCTCCCGCGTGGATATCGTGATGATGTCGCCCTGTCCGGCGGAGGGGCGGATATCCATCTCGTCCGGGAACAAGTCATCGCCCCTGACGGCGGCTGTCAGCGAGTTTCCCTTGACGATAAGCTCCAGCGCCGCAAGCCACGTCACATCGGAAAGCTTTATGGGCATGGGTTTAAAACCGTATATCGCCGGGTCTACGATAATTTTTGCGCCGGAAACGTCCTCAAGCAGGCGCATGATAGTTTCAAGGCTGGAACCGGCAAGGTTCATCGACAGCAGGGGAGGGGACGCCTGCTGGCCATTGATCTCTTTAATGTTGATGGCTCTTTTGTTCGATTGAGGTTTATCCGCAGATGGACTGCGCGCCGGTTCGTTTTCTTCCACAGGCCGTGAAAGCGAGAACTCCGGCGGAATGGGGCCGCGAGTCTCCGGCCCGGCGTGGGACATCGTGGAGGGGACTGCGCGCAGTAGCGTCTTGTCGCCGCGCTCCGCCGCGCAGGAAACCATTTGGGCGCAGATAGCAAGAGCCGTCAACGCCGCGATATCAATGCGCCTCATTTGAATTATCCCCCACGCTTCTAACCACGGTTTTCCCATTCTTCACGAAAGAGACGCTGTCCATCGAAATGGCGGTGACCGTGGCTCCCTCAACCGTATCGGCGATTCCCACCTTCCGCCCGTTCACCACCGCCACCTGTTTGCCGTCATGTATCAGCGTCATCTCCACAGACAGCGCAGAGTCTCCGGGTTTTGTGTGGGCGGCCCTGTTTTTTACCGTCATCTCAACTGCGTGTCCGAAGGTGAAAGGATTCCTGCCCCATTCTTCATCCGCCTCCGAAGTGGGAATAAAAATGGTGGACACGGCAAGGGTTATAACGGCGATGATCCGTATGGCCGCACTCATAGCGAAAACACGTCCATCTCTATTTCCATCTTCAACACACGCGGATAGCCAGGCGTATCCGCAACCACATCCAGCCTGCGCATGACGAGCGGGAGACGGGTGGATTCGACCCGGTTTACAAGAGCCGTAAGCTCACGGAATCCCGTCTCCACTTTCAAAACGATCCTGCTTCGGATTATTGAATGCTCATCGCCCACGCGCATGGCTTTAACCGGCGCGGACATGCGTTCCGCCTTGGGGGCTTCCGTGGCCTTTAGCGGTTCCGAATTTATGTTGACCTCCGCCACAGAGAGGTTTGCGCCGCTGACGATTGACTGCAGGAAATCCAGCCCGCCGCCCTGCGCGTTGTCTGAGGACTTGAGCCTGTCGCTCAATTTCAAAACCCTCTCCCGGAGCAGGGCGTTTGCGCCTCTTTCAACTTCAAGCTTTTTTGTCACCCCCGCAAGGCCGGCCAGCGTCCTGCCAATCCGTTCCTTTTCCGATTCCAGGTGTGTTATCGAGTCCCGTCTTTGGGTGTACTCAGCGATCAAAGGTTTCATGGCTGTATCCAGGGCGAACCACGCCAACGTCATTGCTGTGATGACGACAAGCGCCTTCTCCCTGCGAGTAAGGCTATCTAACCGTTTGGCGATGTCCGCTTTGAGTTTCATCCGTTCCGCTCCGGCAGGACAAAATCGGCCACTATCTCAAACGAGGTCATGCCGCCGATGGCGGAGCCTTGCGGCTCTTTGCGAAGCCTGCTGAGCGTGACAGACGAAAAAAGCGGCGATCCGGCAAGCGTCGAAAGCAGGGCGCTTACACCCGCCGTCATCTCGGCCTCGGTCCCTCTTGCAAGGCCTTCGATTCTCGTATTCCTGCGCGATGGGGCGTTTGCCGGAGAAGTCGCGGAATCCTGCCGTTCCAAAGTGGCGATGTTCACCTGAAACCTTGTGAGAGCCACATTTTCCGGAGAATTGGCGGAGAGAAGCGTCAACGCCCCGCGCAGGCCGGGCCGTGGTTCCGCGATCACCTTTTGGAAAGCTTCGATGCGCGATTTTAACCCGGAGTTATCAGCTTCCAGCTTTGCGAGGGCTGTCGTGGTTTTTGAATAGTCCGACGCTGATTTTCCCATGCTCCCGATCTCCACCTCCAGCTTTGCGATCCGCTCATCCATCCTTTTTAAGGCGAAGCTGGACGCAAGCAGAGCGCAAAGAAGGGCGACAGCCGTTATCAAGGCGGCCGCTGGAGCCGGTTTTTTGAAAAAGCCGGGAGTCGCGATTTTGCGTGGAGTGATATTTATGGTTTCCCCACAGTCCAGCGCCGCGCCGAGCATGACGGCAAGCGAGCCTCCCGGAAAAGCCCGCGAGCCTGTGAACGTGATGGAAAAATCGCGCGCAGGGTCGTACACTTTCACATCCATTCCCAGCGCCGATGAAAGAAGCTCCGGCAGTCCATCCGGCGCGTTGGGGCCAAGCAACCAAGCCGTTTCGAATTGTATCCCTGATGTCCTGGATAGAAAGTCAGCCGACCTGGCTATTTCTTCGGACGCCGTTTTATGGAACCAGCGCTCGTCTGTTGTCCGGGGCATTGGGGTCTCGCGCATAAAAACCAGTTTCCCGCGCGAAAACGCATATGCGCCAAACCCGTCATCGCATATGTGTATGTAAAGCGACGGAGCCTGCGAGCGCAACCCTCCCGCGTTCTTTACTAGGGCCATTAGCGCCGCCGGGACAACCGTGATTCCCTTTGACCCGGCGAATCCTGGAAGCGCGTTATCAAGCCTCTCCTTAACGCTTTCTTCCGGCATGACTGCGATGAGCGAATCCATCTTTGACGAGCCGTTTGCGCCACCCATGATCCAGGAGTCGGCCAGGGCCGTATCCAGGCTGAACGGGGCCGAGTCCCGCTCGGTGTACCGGATTGATGAAAGCAGTTCCCGCTTGGGCATGACAGGGGTTTGCGTCAGCTTGAGGAATATGTTGGGAGAACGCAAGATGACGAAAGCGCAGACGCCTGGATCGCCGACGTATCCTCCCGCGCCGTCCAATGGCTCGACCCTTATTTCCGGGCGCGAACCCCTGCGTATTGTTGTGAAGATAGCCCGCTGGGAACCAAACGTCACGAGTGATAGGAATTCCTTTGCGCCGGGGCGCTTGTCACGCGAAAACACGAAACTTCCCTCCCCTACCGCCGCGCCGTTGATTTTCCGTGAACGCCCCTGGCTCCCTGTCCCAAGGCGCGCCAATTCCGCGATTCTGGAAAAAAAGCGCGGAATATCCGGAAACCCCCACAATGAAAACAGGCGTCAGGACCGCCTCTTTTTCACCATGAAAAGCATATACCAGCTACGGTAAATTTACAACGCCGCGATAACGTATTTTCCCGGAGCCGAGGCAAAGCCTGTTACGGGGAGTGAAAAAGATGGAGGGATCGTCTTGCGCCTGGACGGCGGTTCTTTTTTATTGTAAAAATTTATAATATTAGATATAATGCCACATTATGTAAGGCTTTATGCTCCCAGACGGTTTGCTTTTGGGGGAGGGATGGATAAAATAAAAGGGTTCGTAACAGGGCTTTCCTTTCCTGCTTGCGTTATTGACAAAGCCGGGGAGCTTGCTCACGTCAATAAGGCCATGAAGAGTTTGCATGGCGATGGCAAGGAATTGTCAATTTTTGGATCCTGTGATTTTACCCTTTCTAAGGAAAATAACGATTGCGATAATTGCGAGCATTACACCGTCACAAACGGCAAATGCGTCATCCCCCGTGTCACGAAAAACTTAAAGCTTATCATGGCTGTGGGGCTGGAAAAAATGGGCGGCGCCACAGTCGCTTTTTACGCTAACGGCTCTGCGGTAAACCCGATGAAGGCCCATGCGGCGATGGGGGAAATCCTTTCTCTATCCGGCGTGGGTAAAATAAAAAGCCGGGTCACAACAGTATCCGCGCCAGCCGGGTGGAAGGCGAGCGTCCAATTGCAGGAACTGGTTGAACTTGGGTTGAAAGGCCTTGAGACCGGCGGGGCGCGTTTCGACCTGAAAGTTGACGGTATGGTTTCGATGGACTTTGCCAGCCTTTCGGCGGCGCGGCTTGTCATTCGTCGGATGGGGGTGGAGCTTTTGGGGCTTTCGCCAAAGAAGGCGTTAGAGGCGCGCAGGTTTAAAGAATCCAGGAAGGGCGAGTCGGTTCATATCATTTCCATGAAGATTGACATCGGACGGCAAGCCCCCAAATCGCTATCAAGCAAGGTATCGGCGATAGAACTGCGGTTATCCCGGTATTGCCAGCGGCTGGGCCGGATGATGGGGCTTGTCATAGCCGCGCCGGTCACGCGTTTGTGGGATGAGGACGGGGAGGTTCATTTGACATTTGAACTCGCCGGAGGGTTCGCTGTATCGGAAGGGGAAGAGAGTAGCATATTTTCATTACTGTCCAACCGCGAGCGGGAGGTGGTGGAACTGGTGGTGGAGGGCTTCGCCAACGATGAAATGTCCGGAAAGATGGGGATAACGGTCTCCACCGTCAAACAGCACATCAAGAACATTTACAGGCGGACGGGAGTGAAAAGCAGGTCGGAGCTTATCTTCAGGGCAGGGGGCTGAGAGCGCTGGCCGCTGATGAGCCTGCCCCTTCCTTGCCCGCCTCCATCCGCTCCTTATGCCACTTCACATAAAGCTCGTCGAAATATTTCGGGTTGTCCACGGCCTCTTCCGTGATGGTGAAAGGCTCCTGCCAGTTCATATAATTAAGCGCGGACGCGCCTTGCAGGAGTTTGGAGAGCGCGGCGGAGAGGGACATGCCGTTGTCCTGAGCGTATTTTTCTATCTTGCGTTCCGCCTGCTCCGTGAAATTAAGCTCTATGCCTTGATCGTTTCGGAACTTGCCGATGAAGTCCACAAAAGGCGACCGCGCCATCATCTTGAGCGCCCAGTCTTTTGGCGACTGGCACATCTCGCGCGTAAGGTTGAGTTTCTTGAAGTTGGTTCCCGGTATCTCGAACTGGAAGTCCGTGAGCGTGTTTTCGAAAACGGATATAAGCGCCCGCGCGCCGGTCTTGTGGTTTTCCGCCTGCTCTGCGATCCACATCAGCGCGTCTTCGGTGAAGGAGAGGTCTATCCCGAACAGTGAAAACTCCAGCTTGTACTGGTCGATTATGGAGTCCTCGGTCTTGGTCATTATCCGTATCAGGTCGTTTTTGGAAAGGGCGTTGACGTAGGTGCGCACAGGGGCCCTGCCAACTAGCTCTGGTATGAGGCCGAACCGGATGTAGTCGTCGGCGTCCGCCTCCCGGTAATAATTATAATGTTTCTTGTCGGCCTTGCCGCCGTTGGGATTAAACCCCCGGATGGTGAACGACCCGTCTTCCCTGACCCGGTCTGCGCCCCGCTCCAGCCTGTTGCGCACGATGCTCTCCAGGTCGTCGCCCATCCTCTGGAACGAACCGCCCAGCACAAAAAGCACGTTTTCCGTGGAGATCACGCCCTTGCTCTTTGCCTGGCCCTGTCCCCTCTGATGGCTCAACAGCTCCTGTATCTGTCCGGCGGGGCTCATCGGGTCTTCCACGGAGATGTGCTTGCGCTCGATGAGCTTTAGCACCGCCCGCTGGAACCCCTCGCGGGAAATGTCGTGGCCGATGACCTTGCCGTCTTTAGCCTTCTTGTCTATCTCGTCTATAAAGATAAGGCCGCCGTTTTTTTCTATAAAATCAGCTTTATCGTGTTTGTTTGCGCCGGGAGCCATCTGGATAAGCTCCCGGATCATGTCATCGGCGCTTTTGCCGACATAGCCGGCCTCTGTGTAGTCTGTGGCGTCTATGATGAGAGTCGGCACTTCCAGCAGGTCGCCCAATATCTCCACGCAATATGTCTTGCCGGAGCCGGACGGGCCGGAGATGATCGTGTTTTTCTTGCGGAACCTTTTGACCTTGGCGGCTTTTTCGGGGGAGTTGACCAACGCCTGAACCAGCGCGAAGTGGTAGGCGGCGGCGATGGATAAGCGTTTTTTATAGTCTTCCTGCCCGATTACATACTTGTCCAGATGGTTTTTTATTTCCAGGGGGGTGTGGATTGACGGCTTTCCAATCTGCGGTTTTTCCGGTTCGCCCAGTATCGCATCCAGCGTACCCTGAAACGCATCCTCCGAGTCCCGTTTGGCGGACAGGTAGGCGCGCACCGCATCTTCCGGGGCGCATTTGTACTGCTCCACTATCTTGTCAATAGCGTCTTTTGGGATTTCTATGTGCAGTGGGTCAATTCGCATTATCTTTTGATCTAACAGGTGAATCTTCTGTAATATAACACACCTTAATATGGGATGTCCTTCAAATGCGACCACCGGGTCGCCCCTACAAACGTTTTTTGTGATATCATCAGAAGATTATGGAAACCAGCGATACATTTACAACCCCCACATACGACCGGGTCAAAGGCGCCTTCCGGGAGATTCTCAAGGGCGCGCTTATCGC
>Ga0315281_10013815_pt1 | contig 10907 bp, 12 predicted proteins | sample YL17G07_0_MG_FD_204540 | JGI IMG/M metagenome (GOLD analysis project Ga0315281, IMG submission 204540) | Sediment microbial communities from Yellowstone Lake, YNP, Wyoming, USA - YL17G07_0 | ecosystem: Environmental > Aquatic > Freshwater > Lake > Sediment | place: USA: Wyoming | collected... | reverse complement strand
CTGAAAACTTGTCATGTGTCCGTCGCGCGCGGAGGCCATCGGGTACAGCCGTCGCAGCACATCATCCGCAAACGTCATGGTCGCCGATGTCCACGGCCTGTCGGTATGGTCCGTATGGATGATGCCGAGGCGCAACCAGCGGGTATCGTGCGTGCTGCGGATTTCCTGCAAAAACTGGCCGACTGGACCGGCCAGGGCCTGGGTGAGTTCCGCGTCAGCCTGAAAGCGACCATCTTGCAGGTAACTGCCCAACGTACCGGTGGGGGTTAACAAATAGCAACCCTGGATGTCCGGTAGTTCCTTGATAAGATTGGTCACTGGACGCCAGCCACCTTTGTTACAGCTTCTCCAAAAACTCTAACACATATCTATCCAGGTCCGGCAATGACAATGCAGGGTCCGGGCAAACGTCGAGTCAGGCCAACGAACCTGCGTTACCCATGGTCTTCTGCGTGACAGCCAGGAATTCTGAACTCTTGATGAGTTTTCCTATTCGCCAGCTACTTCAGGAGCGGATGATCTTTCGGTAATTGCTTGGAGTACCAGAGGGCAAGTTTATGCTTCATGGCTGGTTCCGACACCTGGTCTTCCGGCAATGGCTGAATTAGTTTGTCGTGGATCAGCAATCGGTAAATAAATCGTATTTTCTCGTAGGCCGAATCGGTCGGCTCGAATACCACGGCACCCCGCTCCACGCCGTACTTCATGCCGGCGAGTATCGCCGCCTTGACCAACTCTGCCTCATGTTTCAATTTTTTCATGGCAACCTCGGATACTCATTGCGTAGGTGACGCCGATGATCTCGTACCGATTGCGACAATCCAATCTGGCATCTGGTGTCTTTCACTTGTTCAAGGTCTGTAGTTTACCCAGCATCTCCTGTGCATGCCCTTCGACAGCAACACCGTACAGCACCTCTTGAAGCATGCCTTTCTTGTCGATCAGGAAAGTCGAGCGCACAATCCCCATTTTCTTTTCGCCGTTCTTTTCTTTTTCCTGCCATACGCCATAATGTTCACACAGCGTGCCTGCGGTATCCGCCAACAGGTCGAATTTCAGGTCATACTTCTCGATAAACGCTTGGTGACTGGCGCAACTGTCCTTGCTCACCCCAATGACCACAGCACCCAGCCCGGCGAATGCACTGACCAGCGCAGTAAACTGATTCGCCTCGATGGTGCAGCCTGGCGTGTCATCCTTGGGATAGAAATATAAAACGACATGCTTCATGCCTTTAAAGCTGGACAACGAAACGGACCGGTTATACTGATTCGGCAAACTGAAGTCGGGAGCTACCTGGTTCTTTTCTAGCATGTCTGTGTCCGATTTTGGCAAGTTCATCAAAACAATGTCACCTCGTCAGTTCGCCGCGCAACACCTGCCTAGTCACGCAACATACGACTCTGGCTTGGCAGCACAATATACCAGCGACCGCGTTCACGACGAATCGCATGGTTGGCCACATAACTCTCGCTGCCATCCACTGTGACAACGCTGATGGACAAATTGTGACTGGGGGCAACCGGATAGACGAACAACATACTGCCAGCCCGATAGCTGGGTTTGCCGTTCGCATCACTTGAGGCACTGACAAACCGGCTGACCCGGACCTGCAGACGGCCCTCGGGTAAGCCTCCCTGTCGCCAGATCGTTTCATAACTTTGTGAATCGGTTGCTGCGGTACGTCGATAATCGGCTCGGCTTGCCGGATGCACAATTTGCAGGAGCCCGACACTGTCGTGTTGACGCTTGCCCTCGACAAAAGCCCGCGCCAGTGCCGTGGTGGTTGACGTGTCAGACGCGACATGACGACCGGGGGCGGTGTCGTCCGGGCCAGGCGCCGTACAGGCCACCAGCCACATCATGATCAGCGCGGCCATGCCGCACCAGCCAACTCGGTGCATGACGGTTGCCATCCTTGTCTCTACCGCAATTCGGTCTCACGGCGGGCCCGTGAACCTCGCTAATTTTATATAAAGACTATACCGCGGCGTTGGTCAGTGCCAGCATACTGGCGAGAGACCAGTATGCGATCGCGGACAATAACGCCAAAACTACGGCATGTGTGAAAAACCCAGGCCATCAGGGTAATTTCCGGATGGCCGCCAATCCAGTTATGCTACTTACTGTATGTCCCACTTCGATCGTCGAAATCACCATGCGTAAAATCAAGGATATATCGGAAACGGGTCCGTCCAGCAGCACGACACCAGCACTGAACTCGCAGGAAAAGGAATCCTTGCTGATGATGATTGTCATCAACTATGCCGAGGAACATGGCCTGCTGAATGCCGAACAATTGGAGGATGCCCGGGCCAGTTTGCGCGCCCTGTTTCTGCGCGCCACGGGCGAGGAAACCATGCTGCGCAAGATCATCGGTATTCTCCAGATCAACCGTGCACTCAACCGGACCTTCAGCGAGATGGCCAATATCCTCGCGGGCATCAAAAAGTCACATCAAGCGCTGGTCAGCAAAAACGATGCCCTCGAGGCGCAACTTGCATCCATGGTTGTTACCCCGGAAGAGAATGCACACTTTGTTCGTCCGCTCCTGGAATTCTCCAGTGATTTTGTGCGTGCGGTCACCGAATTTGATCGCCAAATGACCGAGTACAAAGCGGCCAAGGAACTTGAGGCGCGCAGCGCGCACATCTACCGGCTCGCCCAGGAGGCGCGCGACCGGCTGAAACAGCGTTTTGAGCGCGGCGCCTCGGCAGAAAGCCAGCAGGAAGAGCAGGTGAAGCAAAAGGTCTATCAGAATTTCAATTACGCGGAGGCTGAATCGGATTACCAGTACAACAGGCGCAGCGCCAACAGCATCCGCACCGAGATCTCGAACTCACTGAAAGACTTTCATCTGATGTGTCAAATGGCGATGAAACCGGAGATGCGCAGTCCGCACAAGATCAGCAGCAGTCCTGGCCGGCGGCCCTGTGTCGATATCTACGCTATCACCATCAAGGCAATGCATGACTTTCCGCGACTGCATCCGCTGATCCCCGCCATCCAGGACCATCTAAAACTGTACCAGCGCTCATTCGGCATGTTCATGCTTGATTTTGAGAAATTCAACAATGCCCTGGGGCCCATGATCGAGAACACCGAAGACTATTTCCAGGCGAAGGAACAGGACGAAGACGTACGCACCAAACAAAAGAAACTGGCCGATATCGAGGCGTTGATCGCCTTCATTGAAGCTGCATCGACCATGCTCCACGATGGTCAGGACTACACCTACCCGAAATTCTCCATTGCCATTTCCAGCCACATTGCACGCCCCAGCGCAAAATGGGCGCCGATAGCCGAACAGCTGTTACACATGAAGGTTGCGGCGGAGGCCGAGCTCAGCACACGGCTGGCATAAGCCTTATCGACCGGACTGGATCGCAGGTATCCGCTGACTTTTGCGTCTTGTTGATTTTTCCATGTCCCATAATGTCGCTGTGCCATTTGGCATCTATAATCGTTAGCAGGGAATACTGCTGGAGGATTTCTCGATGCGGCGCTTACTGGTGACGATACTGGCGCTGTGCGTGACTGGTTGCGGTGCCGAGGTCCTCGGCACCGCAGCCGTGAGCGGCGCTTCCAGAGCGCAAGAGGCCAAACAGGCTCAGCAGAATATAGAGCGCATCCAGAAAAAACTGGATGCCGCCGTGCATACCGGGCAAGAGCGGGCTGCCGAAGCAGACAAGGCCGGTGGTTACTAACAATCGTACTCGCTGCGAAACAACATCCGCATGCATCCTTATAGCCGGCCAATAAAAAACGCCCCCAACCGGGGGCGTTCTTGTAGCAAACAGCACTAAGGAAGAATTACTTCTTCTCTTCCATCTTCTTTGCTTCCGGGCACTTCACGTCCTTGCCGTCGACCTTCACCATGTCACCCGCCTTCTTGTCCTTGCAGGCCTTGGCGGTGGCTTCGCCCATGTGCTTGGCGGCCATGCTGGAGGTGCTCAGGCCCAGGCCGGCGATGAAAGCAATAGCCATAAGGCTCGTCAGTAACTTGTTCATGTGTAGTGCTCCTAAATGTTAATTATGGGCTGTTAGTTATGGCAAGGAGGCAATACCGCCTCTCCTTGTGCGCAAAAATGTAAACTTCTACTGGCCACACGTCAACGCAATTCCATTCAGCGGGCTGGGAGCAACAGTAATGCCTAATATTCCAGCCTCTGTGGGGATTCCTTAACCCTACAGAAAACCCTCTAACTCGCTCCATGATTATTCCACCGCCAACATATTGAACTGGTAGAACCCAGGCCGCACCGGCATTGATGACAAGTACTGCAATTGATAACCCCTACCCACAAACAACAGAAAACGGCCCAGGGGACAGGCCCTGCGAAACACCGCATAATCATGCCATGACCATGCTTTCCTCGCGCGCCCGATACGTACTCGATCGCCCGTGGCGGTTTGTGGGCCAGGTTGTGGCTGGCTTTCGCGCCAACCAGGGATTTCTGCTGGCTGGAGCCGTGGCCTATTACACACTTTTGTCCATTGTGCCGATGTTCGCTCTCATACTTGTATTGCTTTCGCAATTTCAGAATATTCCGGCTTTGCTCGCCGCCCTCGATGAATACCTGGTTCTGGTTGCCCCGGGACAAGCCGGTGCCATGGTGGCTCAAATCAGCGTGTTCCTGGAAAACTGGAAAGTGGTCGGGGTAACGGGCTTGGCGTTGCTGCTATTCTTCAGTTCGGTCGCGTTTACGGTTCTGGAAAACGCCATGTCGGTGATTTTCTTCCACCGCGTGGCCGTCAAGCGCCGGCACTTCCTGGTGTCAGCCATTATCCCCTACTGCTACATCTCGCTGCTGGCGGTCGGCATCCTGGTGGTAAACGCCGTCAGCGGCGGACTGGCGGCGCTCGACGCCCGGACCGTAAAAATGCTCGGCCATGTCTGGTCACTGGATGGCAGCGAGGCCGTGTTGGTTTACCTGTTTGGAGTCGTCGGCGAGATCGCCCTGCTCACCTCGCTCTACCTGGTAATGCCGGTCGGCCGGCTGGCACTGCGTCACGCCCTGATAGGCGGTGTGACAGCAGCGCTGCTATGGGAAATTACCCGGCATATTCTGGTCTGGTATTTTTCTACCCTGTCGCTGGTCAACATCATATACGGCTCGTTTGCCGCAACCATTGTCATCCTGCTCAGTCTGGAAGCAGCGTCCATTATCCTGCTGCTGGGCGCACAGGTTATCGCTGAATATGAACGCATCGGCCTGTCGTCAACACCGTCACACGGACTACAGACCTAGGCAGACAGTCTGCTTGCCTGCTGCCGAACCGTGCCACCTCCTCTTCCTTCCCGTCACTGGACGTCTCGCCTTCGGCCTTTACCACCAGCTTCAGACAGGTACATTGCTAACCGCTCACCGGCCGATACAGCCCGCACAGCGGACAATATGTGGCCAGGATTGCCTCGATGTACTTTTACCTTTCTACTTATTGTGAAGCCCGCGTCCACAATGACGCCGAGTGCGGCGGATGACAGAAACTATCCGCTGTAACCACCAGGAGGATGGATCCCCCGCATGAAGCACTACCACGAGAACTTCAACAAGAAATCCCGTCTTACACTCGCACCTGTCACCACCCAGCAGGGTGTAATGCTGATGGCACCACTCGAACCGGAGCAGCTGCGCGCACGCATCGACGAAGCGCTGCGCATTCAGAACGACTACTACCCGTGCTTCGACTGGACATTTCCACCGCCTATCACGCAGAAGATGCGCGGAACAATTACTGCCGAGAAACTATTTGAACATCCGTCGGTCGTGCCTGGACGCTACAGCGTCTACCTGCACATACCGTTCTGCGCGTCCCTGTGCAAGTTTTGCTACTACCCGGTAATCCCTGGCCAGCACGACACGGAAATGGAACGCTATGTCGACTATCTGTTAATAGAAGCGAGCCTGTACGCACCAATGTTCGCGGGTCAGGAATGCGAGTCCATCTATCTCGGTGGCGGCACACCGACGCACCTGCCTGCCCCGCTGCTGCAGCGCCTGATCGACGGGCTCATGCGGTGCTTCCGGCTCGCGCCTGACGCCGAGTTCACCATCGAGTCCGCGCCGGGCAGCATTCCCGTGGAGAAACTGCTGTTGCTCAAGCGGCTTGGCGTAAACCGCCTGAGTTACGGCATCCAGACGCTGGACGAGCAACTGCTCGCCAATCTCAACCGTAATTACTCGGTCGCGTCCGCCAAGGACGAGTTGCGCAATGCTGTGCGTATCATCGGTAATGTGAACATCGACACCATGTATGGCTTCGAAGGCGAGTCCGAACATGCATTGCTTGATACGCTGCGCGAGTTTGTGACACTCGGTGTTCCGTGTGTTTCTATTTATGCTCTTGATGGCCAACGCTGCAACAGCGACCGCTCCAAGGACATGCCGGCACGTGACACTCAGTACGACCGCAAGATCGAGACCTTCCGCGCAGCGCGCGGCTATCTTGCCGAACAGGGCTTCCAGCCGGTACTGCAGAACATTTTCCTGCAGCCGGAGCGCGCCTCGTACAAGCACCAGGTACGTCGCTGGGAGAACCTGCCGCTGGTGGCGCTCGGTATTTCCTCCATGGGCTATGCACCGCGCCGCCTGTACCAGAACCACCTGGGCATTAAAGTCTGGACTGAGAAGCTCGACCGAGGCGAGCTGCCGGTGATGGAGTGGGAAGACCTGACACTCGATCTGGAGGTCATGCGTGAAGTGGTAAGCCAGCTACGTTTCACCGAGGTAGACCTTGCGCACATCCGCAACAAATATGCAGTGGACATCGACCATATCTATCACGATCTGGTGACATCGCTGGTCGATCTCGGATACCTGGAAAACTACAACGGCAAGTTACGCCTGACGGACGCGGCGACACACTATAACAATATTATTCCGATGCTGTTCGCGCCGGACGATTTTAAGGAGTCCATCTTCGGCCTGCCCGAGGAGTATCGCGAAAAGTTTCCGCTACCGTACGTACTCACACAAGTGGGCGCCACTCAGACACGCGCGTTCCTGGGTGACGACCTGGTTGTTTAAGTACAGCGAAGAAAAATGGTGGGCCGTGCGTGATTCGAACACGCGACCAACTGGTTAAAAGTCGTGGGGGCTTGATTGTAGTTCTAACTTAAACAGCCACTTACGACGCTTGCCGATTTGTTGTACCCGCTGTAAGTCGTTGATTCTCAGTTGAGCCAGATCTGGCTGTGGCACAAATCTGGCACACCGCCTCACAGCAATCGCTGCCAACCACGCTTGGCTCGAAACCAGCTTCGACTTCCTTCGGCGAGAATCCGCCGTCGTTCCAATTTGAGCCATATCATTACCGCGATGTTGGTATCAATGAATCAGGAAGCGTCGCACCATCTTGCCGCCTATCCTCGAATCGTTATCGGTTTCATCAGAATATGGGGCCAGTGAAGCATCGTGCGCTGAGCAAAATTCTGTGCAGCATTCTTGCCTTCGCCAGCCAGTACTGCCGCGGCATTTTTAAACATACGCAGGTTGGCGATGTTGCGCGGAATCACGCCGGGATTGTCCGCATCGACGATATGACTATGCTTCGCTGCGGTGTCGAAGTTTTGCTTTGCGCAAGCGGCCTTAAAATTTACCCACCCACCTCTCAGTTTGGACGTACCCAAAGCCCAACTCATGCTCAGCAAACCCAGCTGCGCATCCGCCGGCCATTGCTCTAAATCCCGGAAGGCAGACAGAAGTTTTAATTCATTTTCCATTTCTTCGAGCTTAGCGATGACAAATTTGTTGATCTCCGGGTCAAGCAGCTCCAGTTTGGTGATCTTCGCGCAGGCCTTGTAACCCTCTTTGGACAGTTCCTTCTTGCCTTTTATAAGTTTCCACTCTGCCTCGATGTCGGCCCGGTTCGCTGGTTTGCCGGCATTCTTCTCCCCGGGCTTATAAACGAAAGGTAAGTCCAACGCCGTTTTACCAGCCAACACATCGTCGTCTATTGGATCGATCAGGTTACCCACTCCGACGGTAACCCAACCTTTTTTGTCGAGATACATGTGCCGGACGCGTTTTTCGATTGGTTCATTGAAGGCGATAAAACTATTCTTGACGGCAGCGTGCATCGTGTTCTCCTTGAAGGTTCAGCGGTTGCTGTCAGAGCGTGGTTGCTGGCCAGCCTTTCTAAAATGCCCACCATCAAGCGTTCCCCGCGTACCACAGTAGGTCCTGCGGGTACGGCCGCCAATATCCTTCATTGTCAGCGTTCCGTCCTTAAACCACAGCTGCAACAGGTAAGGTTCGCCAGGGTGGTCAATATGTTCCTTTGCGAAGAGAAGATGGTCACCGGACCAGAACATGTCTTCATCCAGATTACAGGTATGGCCCACGTCGAAGATCATCCGGATATTCACCCGCGCATCCGCGTCTTTACTCGGCTTAATATCGATACGATCTGTAGAAGAAGTATCGAAGCAATTCTCTGCTTTTGGGTCGTACGGCGGACAATCTCCTGCCCCGCTGTATCTGCCGTAGATGGCCGCGGGCGGGGGGATGGCGGATTTCTTGTAGGCGGCGAGCAATTGATCGGGGCCTTTCTTGAAATGTGCTCCTTCAAGAGGCCCCCGTCCACGGCAATATATCTCGCTGCAAACATTGCCGGCATCTTTCAGCACCACGGCGCCGTCTTTGAGCCACAGTTGCAGCCGGCAAGGTTTCGGTTCGTGTGGCTTGTCTACGTAAGCAAGGTGGTCGCCGGCCCAAATCATGTACCTACCCAGGGTACAGCTGCGCCCGTTCCCGAAGAGCCTTCGGATCGTTACATACGCATCAGCATTATCAGTGTCCGGGTCATCCTTTTTTTCATTGCGCTTGACAAAGAGGTTGTCTGTCACCCCGGTGTCGGAACAAGACTCGGGTGAATCCTGCGACGGGCATTTACCTGCCCCGGCATAATTACCGAAGATGGTGGCGGGCGGGGAATCTGCGAACAGCGATGGCGGAATAGCCAACCCCAGCGCCATTGCTATGAAAAGAAAACTCGCCTTACCAGAAGTAATCGCGCGCACCAGGAACATGACTCCCTCCCAACAGACACCTGTTGTTGTCTGTACTTGCCCTCGACTAGCCTTGCGCCACATTACCACATCAAAACACTGTCATCGGCAACTACCGGCAAGTATACGCTGTCGTACCCACTGAAACCATATCGTTGCGGAGGCCGTAGGGTTATGGGTCTGGGCACACGCCCACACATTGGTCTCTGGGAAATATTTGTGCACTAAATTGTGTGCAGCTTCAGGTGCCGACTGTTCGTAGGGTGGAGCCCTGCCCCGCCATCGGACGCAGTCGTATCCAGGCATGCGGTGGGCCAAGACCCCATGCAAATCATCCAGTGTAGGGTGCGTCCCACGCACCAATCGGAAAACCGCGTGGAGTCACAATGGTGCGACAGGCCGTGCACGCCACCCACCGCCGCACGTTTGCCTCTTGCGGCAACATGCCCCATATTACCCACAAGAAGAATAGGCCCTTGCAGGGAGGCGGCGATGAGCCAAACCGAGCGGATTTACCGGATTGAACGGCTGCTGCACACACGCGCTGTCGTCCCAATCGGCACGTTCTTAAGCGAACTGGAGATTTCGCGCGCCACCTTCAACCGCGACCTCGAATTTCTGCGCGACCGGCAAAACGCACCGATCATTTACGACAAGGTCCGGCGCGGTTATTATCTCGGTGAACCGCAACCGAACGCGCCGCACCACGAACTCCCGGGGCTCTGGTTTAACAGCCGCGAGCTTCACGCCCTCCTCGCCTTCCACCATTTTCTCGAACACCTCGAACCCGGCCTGCTCACACCGCACATCGGGCCGCTCAAGAAGCGCCTTGAGGCCCTGCTCGAAAAAAATGACCGGTCGCTGACCGAAATCACGCAACGCATTCGCGTTCTGCCGCAAACGGCGCGCAGCGCCGAGACGAAACACTTCCAGCAAGTCGCCCATGCCCTGCTCGCACGCCAACGCCTGCGGATTCGCTACCACGGTCGCGGTCGCGACGATACCACTGAACGTACTGTTTCCCCACAACGCCTCGTGCACTACCGCGACAACTGGTACCTCGACGTCTGGGATCACGGCAAGCGCGCCCTGCGCATCTTCGCTGTCGAACGCATCCGTGAACTGCGCGTGCTCGAACAACGCGCCAAGGACATTCCCGAAGCCCATCTCAATCGCCATTTCACCGAAAGCTACGGCATCTTCGCCGGCAACCCGAAACGCAAGGCGCTGCTGCGGTTCTCACTTGAACGCGCCCGCTGGGTGGCCGACGAACGCTGGCACCCGCAGCAACGCGGCTGGTACGAGAACGAACACTACTTCCTCGAAATCCCCTATTCCGACGACCGCGAACTCGTCCTCGATATTCTGAAGCATGGTCCGGATGTTGAAGTCCTACGGCCGAAATCCTTACGCAACCGGGTGTTGGAACAGCATCTTCGCGCGGTGGAGCAATATCAAAAGGCAACACCCCGGTCTCATCGGGCGAGACAGCACAGCAGTTAAACTAAACACACAACTGGACAGAACGCATAACCGCATGAGCCATCCGCCCACAACGCACGCCCAACCTGGCGAACAGAAGCCCGCCATGGCGCATGTGCGACATGCCACAGCAATCAGGAGAAACGACTTCACAGGGGCTGGTAGCTTACGAAGTGAACTGCTGACCATGAGATATTAGACAACTCAATTCGGGTGATTTCTGGAGGGGCAAGCTGATGCTGCAAGACGATAACCACGTTGTCGATTTATTCTTTCATATCCAGGGAAAGGAAGTGCCGGTGGATCACGGATACACACTGTACAGCGCGATCAGCCGGATTCTGGAATCCGGCGATGAAAATAAGTGGCTGCACAACGCGGACAATGTCGGGCTGCTGCCGATCCGTGGGCA
>Ga0315281_10013814_pt1 | contig 10909 bp, 4 predicted proteins | sample YL17G07_0_MG_FD_204540 | JGI IMG/M metagenome (GOLD analysis project Ga0315281, IMG submission 204540) | Sediment microbial communities from Yellowstone Lake, YNP, Wyoming, USA - YL17G07_0 | ecosystem: Environmental > Aquatic > Freshwater > Lake > Sediment | place: USA: Wyoming | collected... | reverse complement strand
AAATCCACCACGGGGTAGCCGGCGATGACCCCCCCCTCCTTGGCCTCCCGAACACCCTTGTCCACGGCCGGCCAGAACTCCCGGGGCACCGACCCCCCCACCACTTCCGACACGAATTCGTAGCCTGTTCCGGGCCCCAGGGGCTCCAGCCGGATCGACACGTCCCCGTACTGGCCCCGGCCTCCCGTCTGCTTGATGTACTTGGCCCGAACCTCGGCCTGCTGCCTGATGGTCTCCTTGTAGGCGACCTGCGGCCGGCCGGTATTGGTCTGGACGTTGAACTCGCGGCGCAGGCGGTCGACGATTATGTCCAGGTGCAGCTCGCCCATCCCGGAGATCAGCGTCTGGGACGTCTCGGCGTCCACCTTCACCTTCAACGTGGGATCCTCTTCGCACAACCGGCCGAGCGCCATCCCCATCCTTTCCTGGTCCTCGCGCGTCTTGGGCTCGATGGCCAGGTGGATGACGGGCTCCGGGAACGAGGGCGGCTCCAGCAGAACGGGATCGTTCTCGGGACAGAGCGTGTCCCCCGTCCGGGTATCCTTGAGCCCGACCACGCCGATGACGTCTCCCGCCTCCGCGCGCTCGACTTCGTCCCGCTTGTTCGCGTGCATGACGAGGATGCGCCCGACGCGCTCGCGGATCCCCCTCGTCGCGTTGTAGATATACGATCCGGATTCGAGGACCCCCGAATAGACGCGCACGAAAGTCAGTTTTCCCACGAACGGGTCAACCGCGATCTTGAATGCGAGCCCGCAAAACGGATCGGCGGGGTCGGGCTTCCGGACGACCTCCGAACCGTCCTTCGCGCTCGTCACCTTCATCGCCGGAACGTCCAGCGGGGAGGGCAGGTAGCGGACGACGGCGTCAAGGAGCGGCTGGACGCCGCGGTTCCGGAACGAGGAGCCGCACAGGCACGGCACGATCTTGCCCGCCACGGTCCCGCGCCGCACGCAGTGGTGGATCTCGTCCTCCCCAACGGCGTGCCCCTCGAGGAACTTGTGCATGACGCCGTCATCGAACTCGACGCAACCCTCGAGCATCTTCTCCCGCCCCTTGGCCGCCTTCTCGGCGAGCTCCGGCGGGATGTCGAGGACCTGGTAGTCCTTGCCCTTGGTCTCGTCATCCCACAGGAGCGCCTTCATGCGGATCAGGTCCACGACCCCGACGAACTTGTCCTCGGCGCCCCAGGCCACCTGGAGGGCAACCGGCTTGGCCGCGAGCTTCTCGATCATGGAGTTGATGGTCATCTCGAAGTCCGCCCCGACGCGGTCCATCTTGTTCGCGTAGGCGATCCGGGGAACCGAGTACTTGTCCGCCTGCCGCCACACGGTCTCGGACTGCGGCTCCACCCCGGCGGACGCGTCGAAGACCACGACGGCCCCGTCGAGGACGCGCAGACTGCGCTCAACCTCGACGGTGAAGTCAACGTGCCCGGGAGTGTCCACGATGTTGATCTGGTGGTCGAGCCAGAAGGTCGTCGTGGCGGCCGCCGTGATCGTGATGCCGCGCTCCCGCTCCTGCGCCATCCAGTCCATCTGCGTGTTCCCGTCATCCACGTTCCCGAGCTTGTGGATCCGGCCTGTGTAGAACAGGACGCGCTCCGTCGTCGTGGTCTTGCCCGCGTCGATATGGGCGACAATCCCGATGTTGCGAACGTGCGCGAGGTCGACCTGTCTTGCCACGGTGGTTCCTTGGACTGCTACCAGCGATAGTGCGCGAAGGCGCGGTTGGACTCGGCCATCTTGTGCACCTCGTCGCGCTTCTTCATGGCCGCCCCGGTCCCCGCGGCCGCCTCGCCCAGCTCCCCTGCCAGGCGCTCCACCAGGGTCCGTTCGGGCCTGGCTTCCGTTGCCGTGAGGATCCAGCGGATGGCCAGAGCCAGGCGCCGTTCCGGCCGCACTTCCACGGGTACCTGGTAGTTGGCGCCGCCGACGCGACGTGGCCGCACCTCGAGCACGGGCTTCACGTTCTCGATGGCCGTCTTCAGCACGTTGATCGCCGAGAGTCCGCGCTTCTCGAGGAGATCCATGGACCCGTGCACCACGCGCTCGGCGGTGGCCCGCTCGCCGTTCTTCATGATGCAGTTCACGATCTTGGACACCAGCTTGCTCTGGTAGCGGGTGTCCGCTTCGACGTCACGCCGGGGAGCTCGGCCGTGCCGTGGCATCAGGCCGCCGCCTCGGCCGACTTCTTCGGCCGCTTGGCCCCGTACCTGGAGCGGCTGCGCCGGCGGTCCGTGACGCCCTGCGCATCCAGGACGCCCCGCACGATGTGGTAGCGCACGCCAGGGAGGTCCTTCACGCGGCCGCCGCGAACGAGCACGATCGAGTGCTCCTGGAGGTTGTGCCCGATGCCGGGAATGTAGGCCGTCACCTCGATGCCGTTGCTCATGCGCACGCGGGCGACCTTCCGGAGCGCCGAGTTCGGCTTCTTGGGCGTCACGGTCTTCACCACGAGGCAGACGCCGCGCTTGAACGGGGACGCCCCCAGCGCCGGAGAGCGCGAACGGCCCCGCCGGGGCACTCGCGGACTGCGAATCAGCTGCGAGATGGTCGGCATCAGGAGGCCGCCACCGTCTCGGACGCCTCGGGTTGGGCGCCCATCAACGCAAGGTTGGCCGCCGCGATCACCTCGGGCATGACCGGCGCCTCGAGTTCCTTCGGAAGCTCAAGCACGATGTCCTCCTCCCTGAAGATCCCCGTCCCCGCGGAGATCAGGTGTCCCATGATTACGTTCTCCTTGAGGCCCGAGAGCCGATCGACCTGTCCGTTCACGGCGGCCTCCGCCAGCACCCGGGTGGTCTCCTGGAACGACGCTGCGGACACGAAGCTCTCGGTCGACAGAGAGGCCTTCGTGATGCCCAGCAGGACGGGGCGCGCCGTCGCGGGCTTGCCGCCCTTGGCGTACACCCGCGCGTTCTCTTCCTTGAACCGCACCCGGTCGATCTGCTGTCCGGCCAGGAACTCCGTCGATCCCGGGTCGAGGATCAGGACCTTGCGGAGCATCTGGCGGACGATGGCCTCGATGTGCTTGTCGTTCACCACCACTCCCTGCAGGCGGTACACCTCCTGGATCTTGTCCAGCAGGTACTCCTGCACGGCGTTCTCGCCCTTGACCCGCAGGATGTCGTGCGGATCGATGAGCCCGTCGGTCAGCGGCTCCCCGGCCGTGATCGTGTCCCCGTCCCGAACGTCCAGGTGCCGCCCGAGGGGCACCAGGTACTCGCGCTTGAGGCCCGACTTGCTCTCCACCGTGATCTTGCGGGCGCCCTTCTCCAACCCCATGAACCGGACCGTCCCGTCGATCTCGGAGATGATCGCGTAGTTGCGCGGGCGCCGGGCCTCGAAGAGCTCGGCCACGCGCGGCAATCCCCCCGTGATGTCGCCGGTCCGGATCGTCTGCCGCGGCAGTTTCGCCACGACGTCGCCGACCTTGACGGCCTGGCCGTCGTGCACCTGCAGGTATGCGCCAACCGGAATCGTGTAGCTGGCCAACGGGGAGTCGGACGAATCGACCACGAACACCTGCGGATGGCGCCGTTCGTCCTTGCTGTCGATGATCCTTCGCTCCACGCGGCCCGTGGTCTTGTCGACCTCCTCCTGCATGGTCACGTCCTTCTCGACGTCGTGGAACTTGGTCTTGCCGCCGACTTCCGAGAAGATCGGCACCGAGTACGGGTCCCAGACCGCCAGGAGATCGCCCTTCTTGACTCCCTCGCCGTTGTGCTTCCGCAATATGGCGCCGTACGGGATCACGTGGGTCTCGCGCTCGCGGCCCACCTCGTCAAAGATGCTTATTTCCGCGTTGCGGTTGACCACGACGGTCTCCCCGGCGCTGTTTTTCAGGATGCGCAGGTTGCCGTAGCGCAGGACGCCGTCGCTCCGGCTCTCGATCCGGGAGGTCTCCACCACCCGCGAGGCCGCGCCGCCGACGTGGAAGGTCCGCAGGGTCAGCTGCGTGCCCGGCTCGCCGATGGACTGGCCGGCGATGACGCCGACGGCTTCGCCGATGGAGACCATGCGCCCGGTGGCCAGGTCACGCCCGTAGCACTTGACGCAGACGCCGCCTCGGGACTCGCAAGTCAGGACCGACCTGATCCGGACCCGCTCGATCCCCAGGTCCTCGATCCGCGCCGCCGCCTCGTCCGTGATCTCGTCGCCCGCGCGGACGATGACCTCGTCGGTCAGGATATCCGCGATCGGATCCAGCGCCACGCGGCCCGCTATGCGTTCGCGCAGGGGCTGGACGATGTCCGCGCCCTCGCGCATGGCCGACACGATGATGCCCTGGATCGTGCCGCAGTCCTCCTCCACCACCTTGACGTCCTGGGCCACGTCCACGATCCGGCGGGTGAGGTATCCGGCGTCCGCCGTCTTGAGCGCGGTGTCGGCAAGCCCCTTCCGGGCCCCGTGCGTCGAAATGAAGTACTCGAGCACGTTCAAACCCTCGCGGAAGTTGGAGACGATCGGGTGCTCGATGATCTCGCCCATGCTGCCCGTGATGCGCTGGGCCGGCCGGGCCATGAGGCCCCGCATGCCGGCGAGCTGGCGCACCTGGTCTTCCTTGCCGCGCGCGCCGGACTTCGCCATCATGTAGATCGGGTTGAAGCGGTCCTTGTCCTCCTCCAGCCGCTTCATCATGGCCTCCGACACCTTCGTCGTGGCCTGGGTCCACAGGTCGATGACGCGGTTGTACCGCTCTCCGTCCGTGATGACGTTCTTCTGGTACTGGAGGTTGATCTGCCGCACTTCCTCGCGCGTCTTCTCCACGACCTCCTGCTTCTCGCCAGGGACCAGCATGTCCTCGAGCGACACCGTGATCCCGCCGACCGTCGCGAACTCGAAGCCGATCCGCTTGACCGAGTCGAGGAGACGGATCGTCAGTGCGCTGCCCTGCTCGCGGTAGCACAGGGCGACGAGCTCGGTGAGCTCCTTCTTGCCCATCTGGCGGTTGGTCAGACTGCGCCGCGCGCCTTGATGATCCTCGACTTCCTTGAACTTCAGCTCATCAGGAATCGCGAGGTTGAAGAGCACGCGCCCGACTGCCGTCTCGATGATCTTGCCCTGGAAACGGACCTTGATCCGGGCATGAACGTCCACCCACTTCTGGTAGTACGCGCGCTCGACCTCGTCGAGGGTCGGGAAGGTCTTCCCCTCCCCGCGCACGCCCTTGCGCACGCCGGTCAGGTAGTAGACGCCGAGAACGGTGTCCTGGGTCGCGGACATCGCGGGCCGGCCGTTGGCTGGCGACAGGATGTTGTTCGTCGACATCATCAGGATCCGGGCCTCGAGCTGGGCTTCCACCGACAACGGCACATGGACCGCCATCTGGTCCCCGTCAAAGTCGGCGTTGAACGCCGAGCAGACGAGCGGATTGATCTGGATGGCTTTGCCCTCGACCAGGATCGGCTGGAAAGCCTGGATGCCGAGCCGGTGCAGCGTCGGGGCGCGGTTGAGGAGCACGGGGTGCTCCTCGATGACCTCCTCCAGGACGTCCCAGACCTCGGGGCTGCTGCGCTCGACCAGCTTCTTCGCGCTCTTGATCGTGTGAACGTACCCGCGTTCCTCGAGCTTGCGGATGATGAAGGGCTTGAAGAGCTCGAGCGCCATCTCCTTGGGCAGGCCGCATTCGTGCAACCTGAGATCCGGCCCGACGACGATGACCGACCGGCCCGAGTAGTCCACGCGCTTCCCCAGCAGGTTCTGACGGAACCGGCCCTGCTTTCCCTTGAGCATGTCGGAGAGCGACTTGAACGGACGGTTCCCCGCGCCCTTGACCACGTGTCCGCCGCGCCCGTTGTCGAAGAGGGCATCGACCGACTCCTGCAGCATCCGCTTCTCGTTCTGGATGATGATTTCGGGCGCCTTGATCTCCATGAGCCGGCGCAGACGGTTGTTCCGGTTGATGACGCGCCGGTAGAGATCGTTCAGGTCCGAGGTCGCGAACCGGCCTCCATCCAGCGGCACGAGGGGCCGCAGGTCGGGCGGCAGGACGGGCAGGGAGTCGAGGACCATCCACTCAGGGTGGTTCCCCGAACGGCGGAAGGACTCGACGACGCGCAACTGCTTCGCCAGCTCCTTCTTGCGCTGCACGGAGGTGGATTCCTCGAGGTCCTTCCGGACCACCTTGGAAAGGGCCGCGAGGTCCAGCTCACGGAGCAGGTCGCGGATCGCCTCGGCCCCGATCTTGGCCTTCAGCGTGCGCCCGTGCGCCTCCTGTTGAATCTTGCGGTACTCGGCCTCGGACAGAAGCTGCAGGCGCTTGAGGCGCGTCTTGCCCGGCTCGAGGACTATGAAGTGCTCGTAGTAGATGACCTTCTCCAGGTCCCGGCTCGAGATGCCGAGGAGCGCCGCCATCCGGCTGGGCACTCCCTTGACGTACCAGATGTGCGCCACGGGGGACGCGAGCTCGATGTGCCCCATGCGCTCGCGCCGGACCTTGGAGTCAACGACCTCGACGCCGCACCGGTCGCAGATAATGTCCTTGTGCTTGAGCTTCTTGTACTTCCCGCAGGAACACTCCCAGCTCTTGACCGGGCCGAATATGCGCTCGCAGAAGAGCCCGTCGCGTTCCGGCTTGAAAGTCCGGTAGTTGATCGTCTCGGGCTTCTTGACCTCGCCGCGCGACCAGGACCGGATTACGTCGGGGGAAGCCAGGGTCACGCGAATCGCCGTGAATGGACCTCCCTCCTTGCCTATCGGAACGAACTTGGGGGCGCCGGGGACGCGTTCCTTGGCCATGCTCACCGCACCTCCTGCGCTTCTTCGCGCGCCGGTTTGTCATCCTTGCCGTTCTTCGCCCCGCGCTTCACTTCGCGCAGGAGCTCCACGTTGATGGCCAGGCTCTGGAGCTCCTTGATGAGCACATTGAAGGACTCGGGGACTCCCGACTGCGGGACATTCTGGCCCTTGACCAGCGCCTCGTAGACACGGGCGCGCCCGGAAACGTCGTCGCTCTTGACCGTCAAGAGCTCCTGCAGGGCGTGGGCCGCTCCGTAGGCCTCGAGCGCCCAGACCTCCATCTCGCCGAAGCGCTGGCCGCCGAACTGGGCCTTGCCGCCCAGCGGCTGCTGCGTGACCAGCGAGTACGGGCCCGTGGACCGGGCGTGGATCTTGGTCTCCACGAGATGCACCAGCTTCATCATGTAGAGGTACCCGACCGTGACCGGCTGGTCGAAAGGATCGCCCGTGCGGCCGTCGTAGAGCGTGATCTTCCCGTTCTCGGGCAGACCCGCCTCGCGGAGCATCTTCCGGATATCCTCCTCGGAAGCGCCGTCGAACACGGGGCACGAAACATGGCGGCCGAGCACGTGCGCGGCCCATCCCATGTGGATCTCGTAGATCTGCCCGACGTTCATCCGGGACGGGACCCCCAGGGGGTTGAGCACCATGTCCACCGGCGTCCCGTCCGGCAGGTACGGCATGTCCTCCTCGGGCAGGATCTTGGCCACGACACCCTTGTTCCCGTGCCGGCCCGCCACCTTGTCGCCGACCATGAGCCGGCGCTTCTTCGCCACGTACACCTTCGCGAGCTTGAGCACGTTCTGAAGCAGCTCGTCGCCCTTCTTGATGCGGTCGGTCTCGTCGCCGGCCTCCCGCTCGATCCCCTCGATCTCCTCCGCCAGGAGCTGCTTCATCCGGACGACCGATTCCCGATGGCCTTCCTTCAGGGCCGCCGCCTTCGGGGAATCCGACGCCACGCCCTTGAGCGAGACGGCCAGCGCGGCTTCCCGCTCGGCCAGCTCCTCCTCGTGACGCTTGCGGCAGGCCTCGATGGCTCCCGCCTGCTCGACCTCGATCCGCTTGATCTCCGACTGCTCCTTGGTCTTCAGCCGCTCCTCACGGTTCTTCCTCGCGAAGATCCGGGTCGACAGTATCTTCCCGTCCACCCCGGGCGGAACCCGCAGGGACGTGTCCCGGACGTCCTCGGCCTTCTCGCCGAAGATCGCCCGGAGGAGCTTCTCCTCCGGCGTCTGCTCGGTGTCGCCTTTCGGCGCGACACGGCTCACGAGAATGTCCCCTGGAAGCACTTCGGCTCCGACCCGCGTGACTCCCGACTCGTCGATGTTGGCCAGGGCCTCCTCGCTCACGTTCGGCACGTCCCGCGTGATCTCCTCGGGACCCAGCTTGGTTTCGCAGGCCTCGGCCTCGAACTCCTCGATGTGGACCGAGCTCAGGATGTCGTCCTTGAGGATCCGCTCGCTCACGAGCACGGCATCCTCGAAGTTGTAGCCGCGCCACGGGAGGAACGCCACGAGCACGTCTGCGCCCAGCGCCAGCTCTCCGCCCGACATCGCGGGCCCGTCGCCGATCGTCTCGCCCGCCTTGACGCGAGACCCCTTGAGGACCAGGGGCTTCTGGTTCAGGCAGGTGTTCTGGTTCGACCGGCGGTACTTGATGAGCCGGTAGATGTCAACGCCGCCCGGATCGACCACCCGGCCGTCCTTCTCCTTGACCGCATCCGCGTAGATGACTATCCGGCGCGCGTCGACGGCGGCCACCGTCCCGCCGCGCCGGGCGATCACGGCCATCCCGGAGTCGCGCGCGACCACGGACTCCATCCCGGTGCCGATCAGGGCCGGAATCGTCCGGACCGGGGGCACCGCCTGGCGCTGCATGTTGGAGCCCATGAGGGCGCGGTTGGCGTCGTCGTGCTCCAGGAACGGAATGAGCGCCGTCGCGGCGCTCACCAGCTGCTTGGGGGACACGTCCACGTAGTCCACGGCCTCGGGAGACACGACCTGGATGTCGCCACGGAACCGGGCGAGCACCTGCGCGTCGACGATCTTTCCGTCGGCGTCCACCTTGGTGTTGGCCTGCGCGATGACCACGCGGTCCTCCTCGTCCGCATTGAGGTACTTGACCTCGTTCACCACGCGCCCGTTCTCGGCCTTCCGGTACGGCGACTCGAGGAAGCCCAGTTCGTTGATCCGGGCGTAGGTCGCCAGGGAGGAGATCAGGCCGATGTTCGGACCTTCGGGGGTCTCGATGGGGCAGACGCGGCCGTAGTGCGAGTGGTGGACGTCGCGGACCTCAAAGCCCGCGCGCTCGCGGGACAGGCCGCCGGGCCCGAGGGCTGACAGCCTTCGCTTGTGGGTTATCTCCGCCAGCGGGTTCGTCTGGTCCATGAACTGGCAGAGCTGGCTGCTGGCGAAGAAGCTCTTGACCGCCGCGGAAAGCGGCTTGGTGTTGAGCAGGACGTTGGGAAGCACCGTCGTCAAGTCGACGAGACCCATGCTCGCCCGCACGACCTTCTCGACGCGCGCGAACCCGATCCGGAACTGGTTCTCGAGCAGTTCCCCGATCGACCGGACGCGGCGGTTGCCGAGGTGGTCGATGTCGTCCTTCGTGCCCTCCCCCCCGTTCGACATCCGGAAGAGGTTGCGCAGGGCCTCCGCAATGTCCTCCCGGGTGAGGGTGCGCACCGTGAGCGGGACCTCCCGCCCCAGCTTGCGGTTGAGCTTGTAGCGCCCGACCGCCGCCAGATCGTACTTCCGCGGGTTGAAGAAGAGGTTCTCCAGCAGGCTGCGGGTGCTCGCCGCCGTCGCCGGCGAAGTCGGCGAGAGCTTCTGATGGATCTCCCGCAGGGCCTCCTCCTCGGTCCGGGCCTTGTCGCTCCGGAGCGTGTCGCAGATGGAGAAGCCGTCCTCCGGATGGTCCAGGATCAGGACGCGGACGCTCGCGACCCGGTCCTTGAGCACCACCGTCCGGCAGAGCACCTCGCGGTCCCGGTCCTTCTCCCGGTACTTGAGCTTGCGGTAGGTCGCCCCCGTCTCCCGGGCTTCCCCCTCGTCCACACGGAGGAGGATCTCGCCGGTGGCCAGGTCGACGTCCATGATCTTGCTGTTCGCCTCGGCCAGGATCTCGCCCGTGTGCGGGTCCACGAGCGGCGTGGCCGTGATGCGGCCCTTGAGCCTGCGCAGGTCGTCAACCGGCACGTCCTCGACCGAATAGAAGAGCTTCATGATCTCCTCTTCGGAGGCGTACCCGATCGCCCGCAGGAGCGTCGTCGCCAGGACCTTCTTGCGCCGGTCGATGCGGGCGTAGGCGTGGCCGTTGAGGTCGAACTCGAACTCCAGCCAGATCCCCCGGTAGGGAATCATGCGGGCCACGTACATCTTGCGGCCGCTGGCCATGCTCTTCTCCTCGTCCTCCTCGAAGACGAGGCCCGGAGAACGGTGCAGCTGGCTGACGACCACGCGCTCCGCCCCGTTGATGATGAACGTGCCATGCCGCGTCATGAGCGGCAGCTCGCAGAGGAAGACCTCCTGCTCCTTGATCTCCTTGACGATCCGCGGCGCGTGGGCTCCGCCCTGCTTGTCGCGTTCCCGGACCACCAGTCGCAGGGTGGCCTTCAGCGGCGCGGCGTAGGTCATCCCCCGCTCCCGGCACGCGTCGTCCGGATACTTGGGAGTCCCCAGAGAGTAGCTCACGAACTCCAGGTAGGAATCCTCGGACATGTCGAAGATCGGGAACGAACTCCGGAAGACGGCCTGAAGCCCCGTGTCCGCCCGCTCCTCGGGAAGCTTCTCCCTCTGCAGGAACGCCTCGAACGACTCGCGCTGGACGGCGAGAAGGTTCGGAACCTCCATCACCTCCTGGAACTGACCCAGGTTGACCCGACGGACCGCCTTGGCTATCGCCATGGATTATCCTCGCCTCCGCTCGTCACTTGATCTCGATCGTTGCTCCGCTTTCCGCGAACTTGGCCTTGACGGCCTCGGCTTCCTCCGGGGTCACCCCCTCCTTGACCGGCTTGGGCGCGCCGTCCACGAGCTCCTTGGCTTCCTTGAGGCCCAGACCCGTCACCTCGCGCACGACCTTGATGACCGCGATCTTCTTGTCGCCGGCGGCCGTCAGCACGACGCTGACCGACGACGGCGCTTCCTTCGCGCCCGCCGCCGCCG
>Ga0315281_10013813_pt1 | contig 10909 bp, 11 predicted proteins | sample YL17G07_0_MG_FD_204540 | JGI IMG/M metagenome (GOLD analysis project Ga0315281, IMG submission 204540) | Sediment microbial communities from Yellowstone Lake, YNP, Wyoming, USA - YL17G07_0 | ecosystem: Environmental > Aquatic > Freshwater > Lake > Sediment | place: USA: Wyoming | collected... | reverse complement strand
TCTGCCCGCCCTGGCTTGCCTGGCTGCTGATCAATCCCATCCGGATCCTGTCCCAGAATCCCAAGTGCGAATAGGGGCGGCCCAAGGCAATTCATTGCATATATTATAGTTATCTGATTTATTTGTCTCTTTTTTGTGCTTGGAAGGGCGTTTTTTCCCCAGAAAATGTCGTTCCCAGAGCCGCCCAACGGCCTGAAGCCGGAGCCGTGATCCTTAGACCAGGGCGCGGCTTGCCCAACCGCCCTCATTTATTTTTATTGATCTCTTCCCGGAGTTTGACCGCTAATTTTCCGGGGTGGTGCCGGCAAAAATACTCGATCTGGCTCGCCGAACGGTGGGCTTTGAAATATGTCCAGCCCCCGGCCATAAGCCGCCGCTCATGGACCTCGTGGAGAAGCACGTATCTGATCTCTTTCAGCTGGAGGTCATCGTCGAGCCAGACCTCTCCGGGCGGAATGAATTTATAGACTTTGTCATGCCCGCCCTCGGTGTAATCAATGAAGAACAGGTCGCGCACCATTTCCCCGTCCACGATCCAGACCCCGATCTTCTCCGTGCTGTAGCGTTTGAGGAGCTTCTTGTGGATCTTGGGGATAACCGCGCATTTTTTGGCATCCGGACGGATCCCCTTCTTGATGTATTCGGTCTTCCGGCGTTCCTTCGTTTCGGCCCGGTCGGCGCGGGCAAGGGCGTCGTCATAGCCCATGCCTTTGGACATCAGAAGATGTTCGAGGAGCATGTGGTCGATAAAATATTTCTCCTCGCTCGGCGTCCGCTCTTTGTCGATCCAGAATTCGTGCTTGGGGATGAAGCGGAACCGGAAATGCTGGCCGAAGTTGGTGAACTCCTCGCTCAGGCGGTCACGGACATATTTCCCGTCCACGAGATAAATGTTGATTTTTGAAACCGCTGTGATCTTCTTAATATAAGGTTTCTTCATGACGGCAATTCTATTTTAGCACGAACCCATCGACAGGCATAAGAGGGGGACCACGTCAACCGATCAGGCTGATCTTTGATTGGTTCCCAGCGATTCCAAGTGCTCCTTAAGCAGCCGACGCGCGATGTCGATCACGGCTGGCATCAGCTCGTCCCCTGCCAAATCCATTCCTCTTACCGGCTCGGCGAAGGAAATGTGGACATGGGTCTTATCATCGCGCGAACATGATGGACCCGATCGGCCATCGTTTGCTCCATCGGCTCCACGAGGACAGCGCAAAGCCGCTGCCAACCACCGCTGGCACCTGGTGGGGTCAGATCCTGCGTCCGGCGGCTAAAGTTCGGCCGTCGGCAGGAACGCCGGCGGGCGCCGGTGTTTGGTCGCCTGCTCGAACGCGTAAGCCAGCTTGAGGAGCACCGGCTCGCTCCACGCCCGGCCGAAGAAGGACACGCCCACCGGCAACCCGAATATGAAACCCGCGGGGACCGTGATGTGCGGATAACCCGCGACAGCCGGAAACGTCGTGGCGCTGCCCGAGCCGTAGTCGCCGTTGACGAGATCGATCAGCGAAGGCGGTGCGCTGGTAGGCGCCGCGAAGGCGTCGAGCCTGTGCTTGTCCATGGCGGCATCGATGCCTTGGGTGCATGACAGGCGTTTGCACGTGGCCAGGGCGTCGAGATAGCCCTGTTCCGTCAGCGGCCCCTTGGCCTGCGCCTCGATGAAGATCTCCTGCCCGAAGTAAGGCATCTCGCGGGCGCGGTTCCGTTCGTTGAAGTCGATCGCGTCCTTCAGAGACTTGACGGGCGCGGATGGTCCGAGGCCGGCGAGGTAGGCATTCAGGTCCGCCTTGAACTCGTAGAGAAGCACCTCGTACTCGGCCTTGCCAAGTTCGTCGCCATCCGGCAACTCGACCGGGTCCACGATGACGGCGCCCAAACGCTTCATAGTCGAGATGGCGTCCTCGGCGATCTTGTCGGAGTGAGGGTTGTAGCCGAAGAAGCCCTTCCTCGGAATCCCGATACGGGCGCCCTTCAGGCCGGCCGCGTCCAGGAACGTCGTGTAGTCGCGATGACCGCGCACGAGCGCGTTCTTCGTGACGGGGTCGTCTACATCTGGTCCGGCGATCACGCCGAGAAGGATGGCGGCGTCCGTGACCGTCCGGGTCATCGGGCCCACGGTGTCCTGCGTGTGCGAGATCGGCACGACGCCTGACCGGCTGACCAGGCCGACGGTCGGCTTGATACCGACCAGACAGCAGTTGTTGGACGGCGACGTGATCGAGCCATCCGTCTCCGAACCGAGACCGACCGCCCCGCAGTTCGCGGCGACGGCGCCGCCCGTGCCCGAACTGGAACCCGATGGATTGCGGTCGAGGGCATACGGGTTCTTCGCCTGGCCGCCGCGTGCGCTCCACCCGCTCGACGACCTCGTGGAACGGAAGTTCGCCCACTCGCTGAGGTTCGTCTTGCCGAGGATGACCGCGCCGGCTTCGCGCAGCCGGGCCGCCACAAACGAGTCCTTCGCGGGAATGGACCCTTCCAGCGCCAAAGAGCCCGCCGTCGTCGTCATGTGGTCGGCGGTGCCGATATTGTCCTTGATAAGCACCGGAACGCCGTGGAGCGCGCCGTGGGCGCCGGTCTTCCTGCGCTCCACGTCGAGTGCTTCCGCTATGGCCAGCGCCTCGGGATTGATCTCGATCATATAATGCAGCGCCGGACCGTGAGTGTCGAGCCGCTCGATCCGCGCGAGATACTTTTGCACGAGCGACTTCGCCGTGTCCTGGCCGGACTGCATCCGCTTCTGGAGATCGGCCACCGTCAGCTCGTCGAGCTCGAATGGGCCCGGCGCTTCAGCATCGGAAGACAGGGGCATGTTTGTTGGGGCTCCGGCCGGAACTGCTGCGGCCGCCGCCACGACACCAAGCACGGCGCTGTTACGGATGAACGTTCGACGATCGACTGACATCGGAAGCCTCCTCAGCTCGATATCTCTTTCAGGGCGTGACCCGATAAAGACGAGAATCCTGGGCCTCGCGCGGCTGATCCGAATCCGGACAGGCGCGCCGCCCGCCCGTCATTTCACCTCGACGATTCCTTTGAGGGCGTCCTTATGGACCATGAAATCCATCATCTTCAATTTCACGTAATCTTCCGTCAGAAAGTAGTAGCCTTTCGGGTCTTTGTTGAACGAGCTCGACCCGGAATCCTTGATAAGAAACCAATCTTTGCCGTTCGCTTCTTTATATCCGATGAGATGAACTCCGTGATCGTCGGACGTCGTTCCGTTGCTGAACCGGAATTGCCGGGCGTTATCGTCGATGCTGTCCGAAGGAATGTCGAAGGTCGGAATCATGAAGACCTTTTTATCGGCGTTTTTCCCCGGCTCGGAGACGTCCCCGCCGAGACTCAGCGAATAGCCGCGGCGCAGGGCGTTCTTTATGATCTTCATGTAGGTCTCCAGAGGAACGTTGTCGTAGTCCTTGCTGTGCCACCAATTGTCCGGAACCTCGTATTCGACTTGTTGACCGAAAGGCTGCTGCATGGTGGACAGAACATCGACATAATCATCGGGATGGATCATCAGGTAATCGTGCAAATAGCTTTGGGGTGTGTATTCTTTTCCTTCGACCGTGAATTTTTCCGGCGGCACGCCCAGGTGGTAATTCACTATCGATTGAACCGTCTCGACGGCTTCTTCCTCGTTCCAAGCGTTTGCGCTCTTGAGATGGTCGAGGTAGGACGCGACCTCGGCGATCAGTTTTGAGTGATCGTGGAATTTCTGGCCGGGCTTCAATCCGGAATACGCTTCCCATGGAACGCAGCCGTAGAGTTTCCAATCCCGTGTGACCGCGTTGGCCTCGGAGCCTTCGGCGATGGCCGAATTTCCCCTCTCGCGAACGAACCTCTTGGCCCGCTCCAGGTATTCGCCGTAAACCGTATACGCTTCCGAAAGGCGGACTTTCTTCCCGTAAAGCCTATAGACTTCCGATTCGAAGAAAGAGATCGTCGAAAAACACCAGCAGGTGTTGGTGGCGCCCTGCGAGGTCGGCGGATTGTGCCAGACGACGTTGAACCCGTCTAGGCTCTTGGGCGCGTCGAACGCGCCGAGATCGACGACAAAGGCCTTCTCTTGTGTCTGCTTCTTCTTTCCGAACTCTCCGGTTGCCTTCTGGATCTCGTCCCAGAACGCGCTCTTGGGCTCGACGAATATTCCTTTGTCCTTCTTTTTCTCCTGGGAAAGGACGATCACCGGAAGGAGAAACACGACCAATAAAATAAATCCAATCTTTTTCATGCGGCACCCCTATAAAGGATAAGATATTACTTTTTCTGCGGCAGGACGAATTCCCGCTCTTGGCGATGAATCACCCCTTCTCATCATCTCGATAATATATCGCCGGCGGTGCGGCGCTGTCAATAACACGAATCGCGCCATTTCGCGCCCCGCGTCCCACGATTTCCAGAGGGAAAAGAAATCACATCACCGTCACGAAGGGGACGGCAGCGAGATGTCGGGGAGTTCGGCGATAGGTCGATTGACCCCTAGAACCAACCTTTTTTGTTCTGAATATAAGTCTGAGCGAATTCCTCATCTGACTTTGTCAAGTAGATGATTCCTTCAATGAAACCGATCAGGCCCATCGCGGCGGGACCAAGCCCAAGGGTTGGTATGACTAACACAAGGCAGATGACCAGCATGATCACGCCTTCTTTGGAATACCCCAAGTAGAATTTATGAATGCCCAGACTGCCGAGGAATATGCCCAATAATCCGGCGGCGACTTTGCTTTTTCCTGAGGCGGCACCACGGGTGACACTTTTTCTCAGGTCGACGCCGCATTTTACGCAGACGATTTGGATAGGCTCTGTTGGCGATCCGCAATTATAGCAGAACTTATTTCCCGTCCTTGGAGCGACCCCGCAATTCGTACAAGCTATGGCTTTTTCGTCTACGCCTTTGCCGCAATTCCCACAATACATGTTTAGCCTCCTCCATGATGACTTAACACCACAGTGGGGGAAAATGTTGACGCATTTCCCCACTTACCATTATTTCGCTCAGTTCCCCTTCCTATTTTAATAGCGCTAAGCTCCATGTTAGTCAAGTAAATTTTGCCCTAGAACCTCTTAATTTCCCCGTCCAAACCGGGGCTTTTCCCGTCTTTACAGGGGAGACTCGATCTCACCATGACTTTGGCCCGTTTCCTGAGGCTTCTCTCCCGCTATGGCGGGAGTCTATCGTCCCAGACATCCGGAGAGGACGGTCCTTTACCGGATGCTGTTCCATCATTTCGAGCGGTTCGTTGCGGAGTATGAGAGTCGTTTCGAGCGGGAGCACGGTTTTTCCGGCCGATCGTCAAGGAGGTCGTGGAGCACTATCTGGACTGCGGCAATCCGCGCTGCGGCTTTGCCCGCATCCGGTGTCCCGACTGTGGCGAGGGGCGGCTTCTTATGTTCTTGGAAATGGTAAGCAGAATTCCCATGGTCACGGTAAACAGAAATCCCATAGGCAGGGTAAATGGAATTCCCATGGCTTGAGAACTCCTGTATTGTCGAAAAAACTTTACAAGAGCAGGAATGATCAACAAAGTGATGTTCAAACAGGTTCAAGCTTTTCGGCGGCAGGGATGCAGCAGGCCCTGCGTGCTTTCAAGCTCGCGCATGCGGCGGGAGTGACGATCGGATTGGGGAGCGATGTCGGCGTTTTCGCTCACGGCACCAATTACCGCGAGCTGGAGTGGATGGTGCGCTAAGAGATGACGCCTTCCCAAGCTCTCCTGGCGGCGACGGCCGTGAACGCCAAGATCATCCGTATGCAGGACCAGCTTGGGCGAATCCGTCCCAATCTTCTGGAAGACCTCGTGGCCGTGCCCGGCGATCCTACGGAGAATATCCAGGCCATCCGCGATGTGCGCTTTGTCATGAAGGGCGGCGTGGTCACCAAGCGTCCGTAGCGGCTTCTTGTCGGGGCGCTTTGCCGCCGCGACCGTAACAGCTTTAATTCATTCTTTTGAGGATCCGTTTCCAGGTCGGGGTGATCAGGAAGCTCTCGTCCATATCTTCCACCATTTCCCCAAACTTTTTCAGCGGCGCCGCGAAACTCAAAATATTCTCACCGACATGCGGCCGGGCCGACGGGTCGAACATGCCGATCACCGCCCTCTGGTTCGGCATATGCGATTCGAGCAGAGGATAGCCGATGATGCTCCCGCATCCCGCCGAAAAGGGCGTCATGACCGAGTGGGGATTTGAGCTCCGAAAATTGGCCAGAGTGAACAGGCCGCTGAGAACGTCGGGTTTCGCAAAAAAGTTTACGACGAGGGGCGTCTCATCCGCTTCCACTTTGTCCCAACGCCTGAAGACCAGATACTTGCCCGCGGCCATGATCTGCGGTGTTTCCTTCATCGATTCCTCGACGATCTCCGGCGTTTTTTTATAACGCTCGCCCTCCATCTCGCCTGGAATTCCGCACGACAAAAAATATTTGAATTGCGGCCTGAGTCCCGTCGCGTAGCCCGAATAGCGCGCCCCTCCCTGGCAGCCCATCGTTTCCTTGGAGAAAGCGATGGGTTTCCCTTTTCGCGCCAAGCTCAGCAAGGCGATGACGCAGGGCTGGGCTGTCCCCCTCCGCCCTGATATCGGCCTCAAAAACTTAGCGTATTTCTCATCGTCCGAATAGAAGAAAACAAGCGGCGCCTCCGCCCCGCCGAAATATTTCCCCCATTTCTTTAGAAAATCTTGCTGGAATGCTTTATCCATGTTTTTATAATATCAGGCCCTCGCCGACTACGCCTTCGCCGGATAACCCACGGTCTGGGCGAACAGGACGCGCTGCTCGGGCCGCAATTTGAACTCTTTAGGCGTGTTCACCTTATCGCAATTGTGGAACCAAGCCGCCAAACCTTGCGAGGCGGCGAATAAGTGGACGTTCGAGGCGATGAGACCCGTCGCGACAAAATAATAAGACTTCTGGACCTCCGGATCCCCGATGGATCGGTCCGGCTGTCCCGCCATGACGTATCGCGCGAGATCCACGATGTAGAAGATATTCACCGGAGCCGTGCCCGCGGCCCCTCTCCCCGACCGCGCGCGAAAGTCCCCGGCGACGACGGGAGTTAGGCGGTGAGGAACCGCCTCGTAAAGGTAGACTCCCTGGGGCAGGGCGACGTAAAGGTCGATTTCCTGCGAGTTACTGGCCGAAGCGGCCGTCCGTCCCGGCTTGCCTCTCATGAGCCCTTCCGGCCGGTTCACTCCAAACGCCGCCCAGAGAAGATTGGAGAGCGTCTGCGTCGGAAGAGGATCGGGACTTACGTTGCGGGAGGTCTTCCGACCCCACAGGGCCGCCAGCACGGATTTGCCTCCGTCCTTCTCGGGTTTCGGAAGCGTGATCGGCTGCAGCTCTTCGGCAAACCCGAAATCGGGAAGGCCCAAGACGGCCAGCACCGGCAAAGCCGCCGCGGCGCCCTTGACGAATATCCTGCGGTTCATGCTCCCCTCCTTTGTCCGTTTTAACGATGCCTTTTTATTGATCATGCTCCCGGATGCCCAGCCGCCGCAGACGCTGTTGCGGCCAGACAACTATTCTCAGGCCGATCGAAGCGGCCAGGAAGGCGCAGGAATTCCTGCCCTTGGCACTGAATTCACCCTCCTATCCATTCCATAGCGGAACTATATCTCCGGCCGGGCGGCACTGCTTAACTTCCAGCCCCGCGGCTTCCTGGTATTTAATTATGGCCATGAGAATTATTCCCCCTGATAAGCGTCCTGTATCATGAGGCTATATTTCGACGTCATGGCGTCCCTTTCATCGGGAAGGCTGGCGATGACCTGGCCTTTTCGGCGTCCCCAGCCGCGCCGCGACCTCTGCCTTTTTCATGCCCTTCAGCTCCGTCAGCGTTTTTCTCACTTCAGGCTTTCTGATTGTTATCTTCCCGGATTTCTTCTCCCAATGTGCGATGCTGATCCTGCTCATACCGACCAGCGTGGCTAGGTCGATCTGGGAGAGACCGAGCCGCCGACGGAGGCTCTTGATCCCCCTGGCATAGACCGCAACGTGCTCGGCTTCCGGTTCCGAATGGGCTTCGACCCGCTGATCTTGACCGAACGCGGCCTGTTTTTTTGAAAGTTCCTTGTTATCTTTCTCGATTGCGGAGATTCTTCTTTTTTGCTCGGCGAGTCTCTTCTTCAGGGCAATATGGTCCCGGCGGAAATTCGAGAGCGCTCGGGCGACTTCCCGGCGGGAGATTCGCCGAATCTCATCTTTGATTGTTTGAGCGAAGGTGGACATGATAAAGGCTCCTTGTATCTTGAAGATGCACCGATCCCCCGATTGATGAATGAACAATTCTGCATACTGACCAGCTCGCTTTTATTATATCACTCCTCTCGCCGGAATCCCAGGTTGTCGGGACTTCCGGGGGCGCTTCACGCCCAACGACCAGGAGGCGACGAGCCTTCTGGCCGTTTTGGAGCAGAAGCTGCCCAGTCTGGCCTTCAACAAGAAGATCTGGTCCTGGCTCGGCGCCAAATTCCGGGAGAGCCGTGGCGGGAAGTAATTTTTCGCAGTTGAATCCTAGATCGGGGACGGTTCAGATAAGGTTGATCTTATTTCATCGGTTTGTGGTATTTCTTCTCTCCCAGCGGTGACCAGAGACCATAGCTTTCCTCGTGGATGCGGCATTGGCCCTCGGAAGTCCATTTAAATCCGTAGTTGTAGCCAAACCAAAGATATTGATCGCCGCCCCCGTTTTCTGTCGTAATGATGTAGCGGGCGGCGATATTGCCGATGCCGAGGACTTTATCCCCGGGTGGAGCTCCCTCTCCCCTATCGCCCTTATTGACATCGAAGGGGATCCAGCCGTAGGGAGGAAGGTAAACCTCGGTCCAGCGGTGAAAGACGTCGTCAAAGCTGGCGTCATCGCCCCGCAGGCTGACGGCGCCGACATAGCGGATTGGAACACCCAGGGAGCGGCAGAGGGCGATCATCGAATAGGAATATTCCGAGCAGGAGGCCGTCCCCCTGCGAAGGGCCGTTGGAGCGGGGTTCCAACCGCCCACGGGCTTGAGGTTATACTCCAAGTGGTCCGCCAAATATTCATAAATGCGACGGACGATCCAGTACGGATTTTTTTCTTGACCGGCGATTTTCCGGGCGAGCTCCTGGATGTAGGGGTCACTGACTCGGTATTTATCGCCGTCCTGCGTAAACTTGTTCCTGATGTCGAGGGGGATATCATCGAGAGTCCCAACTTTATCGGGATAGATGAAGTACTCGACCGCCAAAATCCTGGCGTCTACTTTCCAGCCCGGCCTGACGATCGAGTAGCCCTTCAGGTCTTTGAACTGGAAATGGGCGATTTTTTGCCCCCAGCTGTCTTCGATCATCTCGTTCGGCTTGGGGTCGAACCGAACAGGTCCAAGAAGAGATTGGTTATCCCGATTTTCAGGGATCGGCAGGTAAATATCTAAAGTCTTGACCGTCCCCGGGCCGTAGTTGCGGAATTCCTTCACAAACTGGAGTGACAGCGGGAGCTCATCCCACTTTGAGACGATGTCCGTGTCGAAGACCTTGATTTTATAGATCTCTTCATTCTCATAATCGACGTTCCAGAGCACGCCATCTCCCCAGGCCAGGCCATAAGGAAAAGGACCGTACGAGCGCAGCGAAGAAAGGCAGAGCCCGTCTGCAGGATTGACGAGATAGACCCGGTCCTCGCTTCTGTCCGTCACCCAAAGGTATTTTCCGTCAAAGGCGAGGCCGGCGGGCTCTCCGGCCGGGGAAGGGAAAGTCTGGACCATCATCCCGTCCACGGGAGAGACCTTGAGCAGAACATCGCTCTTGTAGTCCGCAATCCAGAGATATTCACCGTCCCAGGCCAGATCTCGCGGGTTGGGGCTGTTCGATTCGAGGATAGAGAGAGCCCTTCCCGTTTCCGGGTCCAACTTATACATCAATTTTTCTCCGGAGTCGATGTGCCAGAGAAATTGTCCATCCCAAGCCAAGCCCTCGGGGTGGTGGCCGGGGGATTCGAAGCTCGAGAGGACGTTGCCGGTTTCGGGGTCGATCTTGTAGATTTTTTCGGTGAAATCGTCGGCAAGCCAGAGATGCTTTCCGTCAAAAGCCAGCCCGGTCGGGCAGGGGCCCGGGGTTTTGATCGTTTTCAGGACGTCGCCGACTTTACCCCAGGAGAGGGCGGCAAGAAACGCGATGAGGCAGATGCCAAGACTGAGTTTTTTCACGCGGACCTCCTTTTGTCCTTTTAATTCCTGTTCCATCCCGATGCTTTTTACAATTATAGATAATTGAACCTGGATTCGCAAAAATAAATGGTATTCCTGACGGCGGCTCGAGTCAAGAAAAAGGCAACGGCATTGCGGAATATGGCGTCCCCTTGGCTAGGCATTCGCATCGTGCCAGGCCAAGGGGACAACTGGTTGGCGTTCTATTCCGATGCCCCATTTTTATCGATGGCGAGGAATGACGCATCTTGGCGGACCTCCCCGCCGTGTCACACCGGTGCGTATGTTACTTTCCCCTTTGTTACAATGTGGAGGGCGGGGTAAGGTCTTCACACCGAAACGCCCTTCAAGACTTTGTCTGGATACTATTAATCTCCCCTACCCCTCTTAGCGAATTAAGAGGGGACTTGGATAAGGTAGGCGTTTCGAGGCAAAAACTACCGAGACGCTTCGCAAGACTTTGCCCGTATTTCTTCATCCCCCCTTCCCCCCTTGGTCTAAGCAAGGGGGGACCGTGAGTAGGAGTTTCGGGAGTAAAACCACCAAGACGTTACCAAGACTTTGTCCGTATTTCTTTACCCCCCTTATCCCCCCTAATATTCAGGGGGGGAATGATATGGACAACGTCTTGGGCAGTGGTATGGCGGGGCCGACGAGACTCGAACTCGCGACCTCCGGCGTGACAGGCCGGCGTTCTAACCAACTGAACTACGACCCCGCGAGGGCTCGC
>Ga0315281_10013812_pt1 | contig 10910 bp, 9 predicted proteins | sample YL17G07_0_MG_FD_204540 | JGI IMG/M metagenome (GOLD analysis project Ga0315281, IMG submission 204540) | Sediment microbial communities from Yellowstone Lake, YNP, Wyoming, USA - YL17G07_0 | ecosystem: Environmental > Aquatic > Freshwater > Lake > Sediment | place: USA: Wyoming | collected... | reverse complement strand
CAAAGGAAATGTTCAAGTTTATTGCGGCTAATGCATTTGACCCAGATGAAAAAATTTCAGAATTGTCAGTGTGTGACTTTGGTTGTGCGGCAGGTGAGTTTCTATATTACTTGAGGGGCCTATTGCCGAATGCTTCTCTTGACGGTGTTGATGTGATGCCTTCATTACTCGAAAGAGCAGCAAAATTTGTGCCTTCAGCGAAATTGCAAGAGGGGTCAGTATTGGATGGTAATTGTAAGGCGAAAAACCAATACGATAAAAGTTTTCTGATTGGCGTTCATTCAATATTTGATGAGTTCGAGACGTGTTTTAGTAATTTGGTTAAATGGACCAAGCCGGGGGGGAGTGTTTATATTGTTGGGATGTTCAATCCTTTTCCGGTGGATGTTTTGATTAAATATAAAGAGTCAAAAAATTACGAAAGCGATGTCTATGAGAGTGGTTGGAATATTTTTTCTCAGCAATCGGTTTCGGAATTTCTGAGCAAAAACAAGAAAGTAAATTCTTCTTCATTCAAGAAGTTTGACATCCCGATTGATCTTCCGCGCCAAGATGATCCAATTCGCAGCTGGACTCTTCGTGATTACAAAGATAAGCGATGGATAATGAACGGTCTTTGTATTCTTCAGCCGCATTATTTGTTAGAAATTAAGTTGTGACATCAGGCAAAGAAATAACCATTGTTGATTACGGTGTGGGCAACCTGCTCAGTGTGCAGCGTGGGTTTGAACATTGTGGGGCAAAAGTGATTTCAACCTCAGACCCGAAGCAAATTCTTGCCGCCAAGCGGGTCGTGCTGCCTGGAGTGGGGGCATTTAGCAATGCCATGAAGGCCTTGGATCGGCTGGGTCTGGTTGCGGTAATTCGTGAGCTTGCCCATCGACAAACGCCGTTGCTCGGTATTTGCCTAGGCATGCAACTCCTGCTTGAGGAAAGTGAAGAGTTTGGCATCACCGCAGGCTTGGGTCTGATCCCGGGGCGTGTGATTCCTGTGCCGGCTCAAACGCTATTTGGTGAGACGCAGAAGATTCCCCACATCGGCTGGAGCGCACTGCATCCGTCGAGCGCATCAGGGGAATGGAACGATACCCTGCTGCAAGATAACCGCCTAGGTGACGCAGCGTATTTCGTGCACTCCTTCATGGCAGCTCCCTTGGATCAAGTGCATCGCATTGCTGATTGCGTGTATGGCGGTCATCTAATCCCTGCAGTGATTGGACGAGGACACATAACGGGTTGCCAGTTTCACCCGGAGAAGAGTGGGGAAGTAGGTTTGAAAATTCTTAGAAGGTTCCTTTTGCAATGAGAATTCTTGCATTGATCACCGCACGCGGAGGATCCAAACGACTGCCAGGGAAGAACATTCGTACCCTCGGCGGGAAGCCCATGATCATCTGGTCCATTGACGTGGCCAAAGGCATTCCAGAAATTTGCGACATTCTCGTTTCCACAGATGATCCTGCGATTGCAGCAATATGCTCAGAAGCTGGGGCCTATGTGCCGTGGCTTCGCCCGGCAGAGTTGGCAAACGATACGGCAAGCTCGGTCGATGTCGCACTGCATGCACTGGACTGGTATGAAGCCGAGAAGGGAGCCGTTGACGGGCTTCTCCTTTTGCAGCCGACATCACCATTTAGAACCAAAAAGACCGTGCGCAAAGGCATCGAACTGTTTAGAAAGAATGATCAGAAACCAGTACTGGCTGTTTCACCGGCGCATGCTCATCCAATGTGGACACTCAAGATGGAAGGCGACTATCTGGTGCCGTTTATGCAGGAGCATGGATTGGAAACGCGATCGCAAGACTTGCCGCTGGCATTTGTAGTCAATGGAAGCTTTTATTTAATATCCCCCACAGAACTGCGAGCAAGTCGGTCTTTTGCGGGGATGAAGACAATACCCTTGTTAATAGAATCGCCGCAAGAAGCTTTAGATATCGATACGGAGTGGGACTTCAAGCTAGCAGAGTTAGCTTTGGGGAATATACATGAAATTTAATCGTTTGAAGTCAATACTGAAAAACTTCTACGGGATTTTTATTGCACCACCCAAGCAGTGGAGACTACCAAAGAAAGGTGGAGTTTTAATTTATGACGCGTGCGGGGCGGAGGTATTGGCTCCGTATCTGATTGGATATAGTGTTGAGATCATTCCGTCGCGTGGCAAGTCTGTAAATGTCCCATGTTTGTTGCGCGCCATCTTGAAACTGAGTTTTTGGAGGGGTAATCCAATCCAGTCCTATGCCGAAGCCTTTATTGAGGTTGTCTCGCCAAAGCTGGTAATAACTTACATTGATAATGATGTCAGTTTTTATACCATCTCGAATCGTTTCCAAGATATCAAAACGATCTTTTTGCAGAATGGCTCAAGAAGCGAAATGGGGGATATTTTTGGGCATTTGGTTAAATCAGAAAGCTATCATGTTGATTACATGTTCGTGCATGGATCTGCGATTGGCAGACATTACCAAAAATTTATATCAGGTCAAGTGATAGCAGTTGGGTCGCTTAAAAGTAATCAAATCAAGAAATCCGCTAAGGTTGTAGTTGGTTCCATATTATTCATTTCCCAATACCACGACAAACCTGAAGGTGGCGCGCCATTCTGGATTGAGCCTGACGGGACTCCAATTTATTGGGATCAATTCTTTGCAGCCGAAGTTCAAGCGTTGAATTTTTTAAGCCAATGGTGTGCTGAAAATAATAAACTCTTGCAGATTTGTGGTCGTAGGACAGATAAAGATTGTCTGGAAAAGGGCTTTTATGCAGATTGTTTGAAGGAGTGTGTGTGGGAATACATACCAAGATCGAGTAACTCTAACTCATTCGAATTGGTTGATGCAGCCGAACTCGTCGTTTTCATTGATTCAACACTAGGCTATGAGTCAATTGGCCGCGGTAATAAAACAGCCAGCTTCTCGTGTCGCGGAAGCAGCTTGAATAATGCGGCCACTAAATTCGGGTGGCCAACAAACTTACCCGACAATGGTCCGTTCTGGACTAATGATGCTGATGAAAGACAATTCCAGCGAGTAATGGACTACCTCAATACAGTTAGTGCTGAGGAATGGGAGCAAACCCGGCAACTCTATGCGAGTGAATTAATGGAGTTTGATGCTGGGAATACACGCTTTGTAGCATTGCTCGCCCAACTATTACCAAATTTAGAGAATCTCAATCATGCTCAGTAGCTCATCCATTCTCATCACCGGTGGTACCGGATCCTTCGGCCACACCTTCGTGCCTATGACGCTGGCTAAATATAACCCACGCCGCTTGGTCATCTACTCACGCGATGAGATGAAGCAGTGGGAAATGGCAAAACTTTATGGCAACGACGAACGTGTACGCTTCTTTATCGGGGATGTGCGCGACAAGGATCGCCTTGCGCGCGCGCTCAATGGTATCGACTACGTCGTTCACGCGGCCGCCACCAAGATCGTGCCGACGGCGGAATACAACCCCTTCGAGTGCGTCAAGACCAATGTGATCGGTGCCATGAACCTCATTGATGCATGCATCGATCAAAAGGTTAAACGCGTTGTAGCGCTATCGACCGACAAGGCTAGCAGCCCCGCTAATTTGTATGGTGCCACCAAACTCACCTCAGACAAGCTTTTTATCGCGGGGAACTCTTACTCGGGCAAAAGCAATACCCATTTTGCCGTGGTGCGTTACGGCAACGTCATGGGCTCGCGTGGCTCGGTGATCCCGTTCTTCCTAAACCTCCCCAATAAGGGCGTGTTGCCAATTACCGATGATCGTATGACCCGCTTCATGATCACTTTAGAACAAGGCGTTGACCTTGTCTGGCATTCCTTCGAAGACATGGTTGGTGGCGAGATCTACGTGAAGAAGATTCCCTCCATGAAGATGACCGATGTCGCCTTAGCAATTGCGCCAGATGCGCGCCATGACATCGTTGGCATTCGCCCAGGTGAAAAGCTTCACGAACAGATGATTGGCACCGAGGACGCTCCGCACACCTATGAATACACCGAATATTATAAAATTCTGCCAGCGATCCATAACTGGAGTCAAGATCCTAAGCGTATCAATGGTGGCAAGTTGGTAGCCCCTGATTTCACTTATTGCTCGGACAACAACACCGACTGGATGAGTATCGGTACCTTGCGTGCATGGATTGATCAGAACCGTGAAAAAATCGGAAAGATCTGAGTGATCACGCCTAATTCTGTGAAAATTGCTCTTGGCACTGTCCAATTCGGACAACCCTACGGTATTGCCAATCAAGCTGGCCAAGTCACGCGACCAGAAGCCAAGGCGATGCTACAGTTGGCAGTAGCCAATGGAATTGACACACTCGATACCGCAATAGCCTATGGCGAAAGCGAAACCTGTTTGGGTGAGGTTGGCGCACAAGATTTCAAGTTGGTGACAAAATTACCTGCAGTGCCAGAGGGTTGCGCTGACATTAGCGGCTGGGTTCACGATCAGGTTGCTACATCACTTGCCCGGCTTGGCGTGACGGTCATTTATGGCCTGTTGCTGCATCGCTCTGAGCAGTTGCTTGGCCCGAACGGAAAAGAAATTTATCAAGTATTGCAGGATTTGAAAGGAAACGGGCGTGTTCAAAAGATGGGCGTTTCCATCTATGCGCCAAGCGAACTGGAAGCGATCACCAAATTGTTCCGTCTGGATCTGGTGCAGGCTCCGCTCAATCTAGTTGATTACCGCCTGCAGACCACTGGTTGGCTGAAGCGACTAAAGGATAATGGTGTTGAAATCCATACCCGTTCGGCCTTCCTGCAAGGTTTGTTGTTGATGCAGCAAGTCGCTATACCATCCAAATTCTCGCCATGGAATAATTTGTGGAAAAGATGGCACACATTTCTAAAAGACCATGATGTATCCGCAGTACAGGCATGCCTGTCATTTCCACTATCTCTTCCTGAGATCGACCGTGTTGTTGTCGGCGCAGATAGTGTGGATCAGTTGATGCAAATTATTGAGGCGGCGAGCAATGCCTCTTCAGTTGATTTACCTGACTTGCAGTGCAATGAAGAGAATCTGATTAACCCATCCCGCTGGTCACTACTATGAAAATAGTTGCGCTCGTTCAGGCCCGCATGGGCTCTATTCGCTTACCTAATAAGGTGGTGAAACCGGTTGGGGGCATCCCAATGATAGAATTATTGCTGTCGCGTCTATCGCGAGCAAAAGAGGTGTCTCAAATCGTCGTCGCCACCTCGCTCGATGAGCGTAACCAACCGCTGTTCAACCTTGTTTGCAAGCTTGGTTACGCCTGCGAAAAAGGAAGCGAAAATGATGTCCTCGACCGCTATGTGCAAGCTGCTCGGGCGCATCAAGCTGATGTAGTGGTGCGCATCACTGGCGATTGCCCACTGGTTGATCCTGAACTGGTTGATGAATGCGTCCAGCGCTTCAAGGCATTAGGTGTGGATTATCTGTGCAACAATTACCCGCCCACCTATCCCGATGGACTGGATATCGAAGTTTGTACCTTCAAGGCTCTGGAACAGGCCAGCCAAGCAACCGATAAGCCTTTTGATCGCGAGCATGTCACACCATATTTACGCGAACCAGGAAAATTCAATACGGCTGTCATGCAGCACAGTCAGGATTTATCTGCCTTACGTTGGACAGTAGATGAACCGGCTGACTTTGCTGTGATTGAGAAAATTTTTCAACACTTCCATCCGCGCACCGATTTCACCTGGAGCGAGGTACTAAACTTGCAGCTGCAACAACCCGAAATTTTTAATATCAACCAACAACTGATTCGAAACGAAGGAGCCACCATGGGTACAGGCCAAAAACTTTGGAAACGCGCCAAGCAAATCATTCCAGGCGGCAATATGCTGCTTTCCAAACGTGCTGAAATGTTCTTGCCGAACCTGTGGCCTGCGTATTTCAGCAAGGCAAAAGGCTGCAAGGTCTGGGATATGGACGGAAACGAATATATCGACATGTCAATCATGGGTATCGGCACCAACATATTAGGTTACGGTCATCAGGAAGTCGACGACGCAGTACGTAAAACCATTGATGCGGGCAACATGTCCACCTTTAATTGCCCGGAAGAGGTGTATCTAGCGGAAAAGTTGATTGAGTTGCATCCTTGGGCCCACATGGCACGACTCGCAAGGTCGGGAGGAGAAGCCAATGCGATCGCCATTCGTATTGCGCGTGCGGCTTCAGGGAAGGACAAGGTAGCCATTTGCGGTTACCACGGATGGCATGATTGGTACTTGTCTGCCAATCTTGGCGACGACAAAAATCTGGAAGGCCACTTGTTACCGGGTTTGGCACCTAACGGCGTCCCGCAAAATCTGCGCGGAACCGTATTCCCATTCAACTACAATAACTTTGCCGAGTTGGAAGCGCTGGTTAATGCACATGATATTGGCGTGATCAAAATGGAAGTGGTTCGCAATATAGGCCCCCAAGACAATTTCTTGCATAAGGTGCGTCAACTTGCCACTGAACGGGGCATTGTGTTGGTCTTCGATGAATGCACCTCCGGCTTCCGTGAGACCTTTGGTGGTTTGCATAAAAAATATGGTGTCGAACCAGACATGGCTATGTTCGGCAAGGCACTCGGCAATGGCTACGGCATTACCGCCACCATAGGTAAGCGCGAAGTCATGGAGGCTGCCCAAACCACCTTTATTAGCAGCACTTTCTGGACCGAGAGAATTGGACCGACCGCAGCACTTAAGACGTTGGAAGTCATGGGGAGCGTCAAATCTTGGGAGCAGATCACCCAAACTGGGTTGGACATTACCGCCAAGTGGAAAAAAATGGCAGATAAATATGCTTTGTCCATTGTCACCAACGGTCTGCCAGCATTGACCGGCTTTTCATTCAATAGCCCCAACGCATTAGCCTACAAGACGCTTATCACACAGGAGATGTTGGCCAAGGGTTATTTGGCAGCGACAAGCGTTTATGCGTGTACAGAACATACACCAGAAATTATAGGCCATTATTTTCAGGCATTGGAGCAGATATTTGCGACAATTAAAGAGTGTGAAGAAGGGCGAGACGTGATGAGTTTACTCAAGGGGCCAGTGTGCCATGGCGGCTTTAAACGGTTAAATTGATGAAAAGTATTTTAGTCACTGGCGCTACCGGGCTACTTGGTACGACTTTGGTTCCCTATCTAAATAAGTGTGGATACCGTGTTGTTACCCATGCTCGGAGGGGAGGTGCTGATTTTTTGGCCGATTTGGATAATAGTGCTAGAGCTTTTGAATTGATGGATCAGATTCAGCCAAGTGTAATAGTCAACCTTGTGGGTTTGACAAGTGTTGAACTCTGTCAAGAACAGCCTAATGCGGCATATTTAGCCAATACATTAACGGTCGAGAATCTGGCTCATTGGATACTGCAAACTGGAGCAACCTGCCACCTTGTTCAAATTTCTACCGACCAAGTGTATGACGGAATAGCAACACATACGGAAGATCGGGTTACGTTAACAAATAACTATGCCTTTTCAAAGTATGCGGGCGAGTTGGCCGCCGCCCGTGTGCCCAGCACGATACTTCGAACTAATTTTATTGGGCGTAGCAGAGCAAGAAATCGGGAGAGCCTTACGGACTGGGTCTACACCTCGCTAACGGGCGGCAAACATATTCAAGTATTAAGGGATGTTTTCTTTAGCCCGCTATCTATGACTACATTGGCTGAGATGATTCAAATAGTTATTGAGAAAAAACCTGTTGGCATTTTTAATCTTGGCTCGCACAACGGCATGAGCAAGGCCGATTTTGACTTTGCTTTTGCCGAGTGCTTGGGGCTTCCAACAGGCATCATGACACGTATCGATTCCAGCGAAGCCAGATTTATAAAAGCCTATCGGCCAAAGAACATGAGGATGGACTGTTCGAAATTTGAACAGATGTTTGGCGTTAAGTTGCCCAATCTAAGAGATGAAATCAAGCTAGTTGCGAGGGAATATCATGAACCCGCCTAAACCTATTCTGGAAATCCAAGGGAAGAAAATTGGACGCGATTATCCGACCTATTTTATTGCAGATATTGCGGCCAATCATGATGGTGATCTTGAGCGCGCCAAGGATCTGATCTGTCTGGCTGCTGAGGCAGGGGCGGACGCGGCAAAATTCCAACACTTTAAGGCGGAAACGATCGTTAGTGATCAAGGGTTCAGGACATTGGGTGGCCAGCAATCCCACCAAGCGAACTGGAGAAAATCTATATTTGAGGTTTACAAGGATGCCAGCGTCAGTTTAGATTGGACGCAAACGCTAAAAGAAACCTGCGACAAAGTCGGCATTGCTTTTTTTACTAGCCCTTATGACATGGAACTTGTTGACCACATTGACCCATATGTACCTGCCTACAAGATCGGTTCCGGTGATATCACGTGGATTGAGGTGATTAAATATATTGCCTCAAAGCAAAAGCCTTACATCATGGCGACAGGTGCATCTACTATGGAAGATGTGCATCGTGCGGTAGCTGCGGGGCTAGCAATTAATTCAATGCTTTGCTTGATGCAGTGCAACACCAATTACACCGCCAGTTTAGAGAACTTTAAATACATTCAACTCAATGTACTAAAAGTCTATCGTGAGATGTATCCAGATTTGGTACTGGGCTTGAGTGACCACACGCCCGGACATGCAACCGTACTTGGTGCAGTGGCATTAGGCTCGAGGATGATTGAAAAGCATTTTACGGATAATACACAGCGTACTGGACCAGATCATGCGTTTTCAATGGATCCAAAATCTTGGCGCGACATGATCTACCGTACACGCGAACTTGAAAACAGTTTAGGGGCGGGAGTTAAAAAAGTAGAAGACAATGAATTAGAGACGGCAGTTTTACAGCGGCGCGCTATCCGACTTACGGAAGATTTGGTTCAGGGTGCTATGCTAACCCGTGAGAATCTTACGGTACTTCGCCCTTGCCCGGCTGATGCCTTGCCGCCTTATGAAATAAATAAGGTGGTTGGAAAGCAGTTGAGGCAACCCATGAAAGCTGGGGATCACCTTAGATGGAGCGACATCGAATGACTTGTCGCGGCGACGCATCATATTTTTTAAATACTGTTAATTTTTGGATAAAATGCTAAAAAATTCCTCATGTTACTTGCCACAATTTCCGCGCAGGCATCAATATACATGGCCTAGAGTTGAGGCTCAGACTCACCCTCTCCAGACGGAGTGCATTAATTTGGAGTTCCCCAGCCATGCCCGAACAAACTTGCCTCGGGAGATGGCGGTAGAAGGCCAAAATAATAACCTTGAGATATGCAAACAAATTGCGGACGTATGCCAGATTTATTCCGGTAGGTACTTGGCTGATGGCGAATGGAAGTGGTTGAATGAGAATCGGCGTGCGGCCTACCTGGCAGCACTGCATGCTTCAGACATAGATGCGCTCTTGCAAATATATTCTAGTTTATTTCGGCAAGATGCATCTTATGGAATTGTAAGCGGGACATATACTGAGTTTTGTGACACCACTCAAAACCTTAGTATAATCAACGGTATTCTTTGCGATGTGGATACATGGCTAGATTACACTAACTTATCACCTGAGCAATATCTTGCTATGCCAGATATTGGAATGCCTTATGGTATTCAATTTGGCGACAATCTAGTTTCCCCTGATATTTGCCGCCATGATTATCATGCAGGTAAAATTTTTAGGCTGATAGAAGATATGGGGCTTTCTAGAGCCACTGTACTGGAGATAGGGGGGGGGTATGGAGGTGCTGCGTATCAATTTCTAAAAAGGGATTCCAGCAAAAAACATTGCTGGGTAATTGTTGATTTGTTTGAAACTCTGTGTGTGCAATATTACTGGCTAAGCTCTTGTGGCATTACGGTTGATTTCGCCATTGATGGCAGCCTCAAGCAAAGCTCTTCTCAAGTTATTCTTGTGCCAAGTGATATGGCGGAGAAGATAGATGTAGGCGCTGATGTTGTATACAACTGTAACTCATTCTCGGAAATGGCTTATGTGACCGTGGCAAACTATTTTGACTTGGTGAACAATAAATGGAAGCCAAGGTATATCTTTCATCAAAACTCCGATGTTCTTTTGTACCCTAATTCACCACGGCACGTTGAGGTAGTCTCAAGTCAATTCCCCATTGATAATGCTTATAAAGAAATTTATCGGACTCTATCTCCGTGGGCGGGCGGCAGCGGAAGATATAGAGAATATCTTTATGAGCGAGCTTCATTTGTTTAACTATAGACTCGGCCAGTTTTATCCGTGACGGTCGAGTCCAATATGCATGCGGAAGCCAACAAACAAAGGCATCAAGACCGATTCTACTTGCGTGATTCACGGATAAATCTGGTCGGATCAATAGAGCGAATATTTGAATTCTGGGAGGATAAACGCTTTGGCGCTTCGCGGAATTAGTTGTGAAAGTATACTGAGTTCACGCATGGTTTAGTCGAAAAAAAGTTGTTTTTGTGGAGCGTCTCTTTGGATAATTTACTGAGCGGTAGAAGATGAAAGACACCGTACTTTACGAACAGCTATTGGGGCTGAGCGATCCGTGGACGGTCAAGCAGGTTGAACTTTCAATTGAAAACAATCGTGTCACGGTCGAAGTTGAACTCAAACGCGGAATCGTTTGGGTTGACCCAGAAGTCGAAGGGGCTCGCGCCCACATTCATGGCTGGACTGAGCGGCAGTGGCGGCATCTTGATACCTGCCAGTTTGAAACCATCATCAAGGCACGCGTCCCCCAACTCAAATACCGTAGCGGCAAAGTCGAGGAGCTCGCCGTACCGTGGGCTGAACGCTACGCCCGTGTAACGATACTCATGGAAGCGTTTGTCTTGCGTGTACTTGCCGCGTGTTCCAGTACACAAAAGGTCAGCGAATTGATGAAGCTGAACTGGCACACCATCAACGAGATCATGCGGCGCGGGG
>Ga0315281_10013811_pt1 | contig 10910 bp, 8 predicted proteins | sample YL17G07_0_MG_FD_204540 | JGI IMG/M metagenome (GOLD analysis project Ga0315281, IMG submission 204540) | Sediment microbial communities from Yellowstone Lake, YNP, Wyoming, USA - YL17G07_0 | ecosystem: Environmental > Aquatic > Freshwater > Lake > Sediment | place: USA: Wyoming | collected... | reverse complement strand
GACGTACTTCCAGTGGAACATCATGGACTGGTTGTCCACGGCCGCGCCGCCGCTGCGATAGATCGCGCGGACGGTGAAGTCGTAGTCCTGCCGGCCGTAGGTCGGGATGCCGACCTTCAGTGTGATCTTGTCGCCGACTTTGAAGCCGTACGTCCTCGCGAGGCCGTCGCCGACGATGCAGCCCGTGCGATCCTCCATGAACGCCTTCCTGTCCTCGGGCGACAGGAGGATCTCCGGATACATCCGAAGATAGCTTTCGGGCTCGATGGCGAAATTTGCGAAGAAGTTGTTCGGGTCCTTATAGATGCCGCCAAACCAGTTCGCCCACGTGAGATCCTGCACGCCGGGCGTGCTCTTGATCCCGTCGGCATGGCTCGTCGGCATCTGGAACATCAGCGATGTCGACCGCAACGTGATGATGCGCGTCGACGAGCTTGCTTCCGCGCCGGCATTGAAGCCGTCGAGCACGGCGCGCAGCGACGCGAAGAGGAACACGGCGATCGCGACGCTCAGCACGGTGAGCGCCGTCCGCCGCTTGCTGCGCCGCGCGCTCTTGAGGATCAGCCCGATGAACTTCATGATACTTCCCCCACCCGACGTACCCGCCCCACCTGTCCGACCCGCCCTACCAGACTCACCAGACTCACCCGACCCACCAGACCACCCGACCCACCAGACCACCAGACTCACCAGACCCACAAGACCCACCAGACCTATCGTTGCACCACGGTCTGTTCGACCAGCGTGCCCTTTTCGAGGTGCAAGAGGTGCGAGGCGCGCTCGGCCGCATGCGGGTCGTGCGTCACCATCATGATGGTCTTCTTGAATTCCTGGTTCAGCCGCTGCAAGAGCGTCAGGACCTCGCCGGCCGACTTCGCGTCGAGGTCGCCGGTCGGCTCGTCGGCGAGCAGCAACGTCGGGTCGGTGACGACCGCGCGCGCGATCGCGACGCGCTGCTCCTGTCCGCCCGAGAGCTGCCTGGGATAGTGCTTTTCGCGATCGGCGAGGCTCACGATGCCGAGCGCCGCCATCACGTGATCGCGGCGCTGCGCCTTCGACAGGCTCGTGAGCAACAGCGGCAGCTCGACGTTTTCGAACGCGGTCAGCACCGGAATCAGGTTGTACAGCTGAAAGATGAAGCCGATGTGGCGCGCGCGCCACCCGGCGAGCGCGCGCTCGGACAGGCTGCTGATCTCCGTGCCGCCGATGCGGACCGATCCGCGCGTCGGGCGATCGATGCCGGCGAGCAGGTTGAGCAGCGTCGACTTGCCGGAGCCCGACGGCCCCATCAGCCCGAGGAAGTCGCCCTCGTCCACGGTGATCGACACGCGATCGAGCACGGGGATATCGATGGCGTCGCGTTTGTACGACTTGCTGACATCGCGCAGCTCGATGAGCGCCATGGACCTACGTTCCTTTCAGACGAACGGGGCCGCGGTCGGTGAGGCCGGCGGGCGGGTTCAGGATCAGGGCTTCGCCAGGCACGACGCCGCTACGGACCTCGACTTGATCCAGCCGTTCGCGGCCGAGCGTCACCGGGCGACGGCCCGCCGTACCGTTCGTCACCACCCAGACGACCGACTGCCCGGCCTGCTCGCTCACGGTCCGCTTGGGGATCAACACGATCGGGGCTGCCGGGGTCAGACGGGGGTCTGACCCCGGTCCGGACCCCCGTCTGACCCCATTGGCACGGATTTCTTGAAAGGTGACGCTGGCGGTCATCTCAGGCTTCACGTGTTCGTCGGCGTTGAGAATTGTGACACGCACCTCGACGATCGCCTTCGCACGATCGGCTGACGGAAATATCTGCCGCAGCCGACCTTTGTAGACCTGATCCGGATACGCCTGCAGCTTCACCTCGGCCGGCATCGCCGTCGTCAGCTTCGCGACGCTGTTCTCGCTGACCTCCGTCTGCACTTCCAGTTCGCCGAGGTCGGCGATCGTGGCAATCGCCCCGCCTTCCCGCGACGCCTGGCCCGCGACACCGAACGGCGACACCGTTTCGCCGACCTCCGCGCGCTTCTTGATGACCACGCCGCTGAATGGGGCGCGGACGTTCGTGTTCTCGAGCGCTTCCTCGACGACGCGGACGCGCGCGCGCGACGACGCGATGGCCGCGTCCGCCGATGTCACGCGCGCCGCCGACACCGCGGCAGCCGCCTGCGCCGCCGTGAGCGCGGCGTCGGTCGTGATGCCGTCCTTCATGAGCGCGCGCTGTCGATCGTGACTGCGGATGTCCTCGTCGCGCGACGCGATGGCCTGTGCCAGCTGCGCCTCGGCCTCAGCGACGGCGCGGCGCGACGCCTCGAGCTGCGCGTCGGTGTCGGCGTGCTCGATCTCGGCGATCACTTCGCCCTTGCGCACGCGGGTCCCCTCTTCGAACGAGAGACGTGCCAGACGGCCGCCGGTCTTCACGCCGACGTCGCTGCTGTGACGCGCGACAACGTACCCGGTCGCCACGAGCACGGGCAGGTCGGTCGAACCGCCGGCGGCGGCGACAACCTGCGTCGCGCGCGCAAGCTCCACTTCGGGCGCCTGCCGCTCGGCCACGTACGCCCGGGCCCGAGGATACACCGCGACCGCGGCCACGCAGAGCGCCACCAGGATGGCCCACCGCAGCCAGCGGCGACGCGGGGCCGCGTCGCGATCGATGCGCAGGCGTGATAAATCGCCAGCCGACGAGCCTGATGGAATTGTCAAGGGAAGAAAACTGAACTGCCTGACGAACAACGACCAACGACTACAGACCTATCCCCGTCTCAGCTCTCTTCCTCGAACTCTTCTTCGCCGGGCGGGCCGACGCGGGTCGGCGGACGCAGCGATTCGCGGAAGTCGAACATCGGGAGATCGCGCACGTGCAGCAACATCGTGCAGGCGGGCGACTTCGCGTCGACGACGACCGTGACGGGGCTGCCTTCGACGCCCTCGCGAAATCCGACCCGACAGCCGCAGGCCAACCGCGCGTGCGTGAATCCCTTCAACATGGGTCCGATCATACTACAGCAGCGACTTGATCTCCTTCTCGAACCCGTCCTTGGACGACAGCCCCGTGTGCTTCGCGCACATCTTGCCGTCGCGCGAAATCAGCACGGTCACCGGGATGCCGAGCAGCGGGCCGTACGCGTCCTGCATGTCGTCGTGGTCGAGCCCCTGCAGCACCAGGTAGTTCATCTTCATCTGGGCCACGTACGGCTTGAGTTTGGCCTGCGTGTCGTCGACCGACACGCCCACCACTTGCAGCCCGGCCTTGCCGTACTTGTTCTGAAACTCGATGAACCAGGGAATTTCGACCTTGCAGGGGCCGCACCACGTGGCCCAGAAGTCGAGGAGCACCACCTTGCCCTTGAGCGATGCCAGCTTCACCTCGTTGCCGTCGACGTCCTTGAGCGTGAAGTTCAGGTTCGCGGGCTTCGCGTTCGCGGGGCAGGTCGACGTCGGGGGCGAGGCCGACGCCGACGCATCGGACAACTCGTCGGCGTGATCGAGCCGCCACCCTGTCGACGCGTTCAGCGTCAGCAACGCCAGCGCCAGACACGCGATGGTCGCAACAGCCCATTTGATCCTCATCGCTTCATTCTCCATTCGGGACTTGGGGCTTGGGGCTGGGGGCTTGGGGCTTGGGGCTGGCACAATCAGTCCCCGAGCCCCGAACCCCGAGCCGCTAGGCCCTAGCCCCTAGCCCCTGATGTTATCGCAGCGAGGCCCGGACGAACGAGACCAGGCGCTCGACGTCCTGGCGCGGCTCGCGCGCGACGAGCACGAACGTGCGGTTGCCCACGCACCAGATCGCGGCCTTGTGTCCGAACACGTCCACCAGCTCCGCGGTTCGCGCCGCGTTGGGCAGCATGAAGAGCGACACGAGTCGCCCTTCGTGGCGATACATGATGTGCGCGATCTTCCCTTCGCCGTACAGACACGGGCGCGCCCCCACGAGTTCCAACCCGGCTCGCGCGGGATTCTCGGGCAGGTGCATCCGCCAGTCGAAGCTGGATGCCATCGAGCTCTCGACCGCCGCCGGCGCCTGCTGCATGCCCAGCGCGCGATTCATCGCCAAGCACTTCAGGTGATCGGCGGTCAGCTCCGCCGCCAGCACGCGGGCCGACATGTCGGTCGCCTGGTACACGAACGCGCCGCCGACGACCACGACGAGCGAGGCGGCCAACGCGTACGGCGCCAGACGCTGTGGCCATCCCACCCGCGGCGCAGGCGCCCGCGCCGCCAGGTCCGCGGGCCGCGGCTTCAGGTGCACGATCTCCCAGCACCTCGCGTGCAGCGCATCGGGCGCCTCAGCCCGGTTCAGCATCGGCACGCGCGCGCGAATCAGCTCGTGCACGTCGCGCTCGGCGGCGACGCGAGCGTGGCACGGGGGGCAGACGCGCAGATGCGCTTCGACGGTGCGGCGGTCGGCATCCGGCAAGTTGCCGTCGACGAACGGCGTGACGAGCGGGTCAATACGGTCGCACGGCATATCAGTCGTCAGTCGTCAGTCCTCAGTCGTCAGTCCTCAGTCGTCAGTCTCGGTCGTCAGTCTCAGTGTTCTGTCGCGCCGACTGGCGACTGACGACTGACGACTGATGACTTCAAGGCTTCAAACAGCATGTGCCGGCCGCGCGAGATGCGCGACATGACGGTCCCAATCGGAATCGACAGCATCTCGGCGATTTCCGCGTACGAAAACTCTTCCACATCACGTAACCACACCGCCTGGCGAAACGCCTCGGGCAGCGCGTCGACCGCCGCTTGGAGTTCCGGGGCGAGCGTCTCGCGCAGTAACAGCGTTTCCGGCGTCTCTGCCGCGCCGGCCGAGGCTCCACGCGGTGGCGGCGCGTCGGCGGCCCGGTCCACGATCTCGCTGTCCACCGCTACCGTGTCGCGCGCCCGGTCGCGGGCCCGGTTTCGGGCCGTGTTGTGGAGAATCGTGAATAGCCATGCCCTCAGGTTCGTGCCAGGCTCGAACCGATCCGCGGCGCGAAACGCCTTCAGATAGGTGTCCTGCACGAGATCTTCGGCATCCACCGGCACTCGTGTCAGTCGCAAGGCCGCCCGATACAAGCCATCGAGCCACGCCAGCGCCTCGGCCTCGAACGCAGGCGACACCACCGTTAAACCCTGGCGGGGCGTCATTTATTCCAGCCTTCGCGCGCCCCCGAGGCGTCTCACGCGTCGTCGGGCAAGCCGGCAAGGCTGTCCCGCCGTAGCGTGGGGAGCAACAACACGGGGAGGCGGACCAGTATATAGCCTGTCGCTTAAAGGGGTCGGCGGGCGCGTCCGCGAGGGGACAACGCACGCGCTCCAGCCCGGAAAACGCGAGCACGCCGTTTGCAGGACCGTCTCGTCAACAGTAAGATCACGCCCAGTTCCACTGCCGTGACTTTTTCGAGGTATCGCCTATGCGCACCCGTGTGCTGCCCAGTCGCCTGATCGCCGGACTCGCCGTCGTGCTGCTCTGCGGTCACGCGACCATCGCCGGGGCTCAGACCTCGATGGTGCCGTACTTCGGCAAGAACAACCCCCACTACGACACGTTTCAGTGGCACATCTACACGACGGACCACTTCGAGATCTTCTACTATCCGGCGCTCGAGTCCCATCTGGAACGGATTGCGGGCTATGCGGAGAGTGCCTATCAGCAAATCAGCGCGGACCTGAAGCACGACCTGTCGTTCAAGGTGCAGCTGATTCTGTTCAAGACACACAGCGAGTTCGAGCAGGAGAACATCGACCCGAGCGGGGGGCAGGAAGGCGTCGGCGCGTTCGCCGAGCCGGGCCAGAAGCGCATCGTCGCGCCGATCGACGATCCGCCGGACCGCCTGTACGGTCTCATCGTCCACGAACTGACGCACCAGTTCGAGTTCGACATCATCCCCCAGGGGCTGATCCGCCGCAGCGCGCCGCTGTGGGTGAACGAGGGGCTCTCGGACTTCGAGCGCGGGCAGTGGGAGCCACTCGACCTGATGGCGGTGCGCGACGCCGCGATCGCCGACATCATCCCGAAGATGACCGAGCTGGAAGGCTACGGCGGCGGCGGGCCATCGCGGTTGATCTACAACCTCGGCCACGCGGTCTTTGAGTACATCGAAGCCAAGTTCGGCAAGGAAGGCATCCGGCAGTTCCTCTTCTCGTTGCGCAAGAGCGTCATCGGCGGCGGCGAGGACGCCTACGAAGAAGCGCTGAAAATGAAGAAGGACGAGTTCGACCAGAATTTCGAGCGCTACCTGAAGGACCGCTTCAAGCCGTTCCGCGACAAGGAGCGACCGGCCGACTACGGGCGCGACCTCTCGCCCAACAAGGAGAAGACCCACTACGCCGAGGCGCTGGCCATCGCGCCCTCGCCGTCAGGCGACCTCATCGCCGTGGTCACCGTGAACCGGAAGGATCAGGAACTCGACATCATCCTCGTCTCGTCCAAGGACGGATCGATCGTCCGCAACCTGACGGGCGGCTTCGACAAGGACATGGGATTCGACCACATCGTCCAGATGGGCGTCGATCAGGCGGCGAACCCATGGATGGCCTGGTCGCCAAAGGGCGATCGGCTGGCCTACTTCGTGCGCACGGAAAAAGAGCGGACGCTGATCCTGCAGAACGTCCTCACGCGCAAGATCGAGGAGCGCATCCCCATGAAGTCGGTGGACGAGCCGGAGTCGCCGTCCTTCTCACCTGACGGCCGCTCCGTCGCCTTCAACGCGCTGCGCGACGCGGTCGGCGACATCTTCTCGATCAACCTGGACACGAAAGCCGTCACCAACCTGACCAACGATCCGTTCGGCGACCGCGCCCCGAGCTACTCGCCCGACGGCACGTTCATCGTCTACACCGCGCGCGTGAGCGGCAACGAGAAGCTCTTCAGGCTCGATCTGGACACGAAAAAGAAGACGCAGATCACGTTCGGCACACAGGACGAGACCGGGGCACAGTTCATCGACGATCACACGCTGGTGTTCGGGTCGACGGCGACCGATCCGGCGGTGCCGATCGAGCCCGAGGTGGCGCGCAACGGCAACATCCTCAACATCTGGACGCTCGATCTGAAAACCGGCGAGCTGCGGCAGTACACCGACGCGGTCGGCGGCAACTGGATGCCCGTCGTGCTGAACGAAGGCAAGACGAACCGGATCGCGTTCGTCAGCTACTTCAAGAACGAATTCAGCATACGCACGCTCGAACGGAAGGAGCCGCTCCACACGGCGGCGTCGGCCGATTTCGGCGCGCCCGGCCCGATCATCGACTTCCAGGCACCGTTGCAGCACACGCTGGTGAAGGACAACCAGCGCAAGAAGGGCACGTTCGAGAAGATGTTCCTCGAGGGGCGGCCGCCCGTGAATGTCGGCGTCACCAACAGCGGCGACCTCTTCGGCGGCACACAGGTCAGCTTCGGCGACGTGCTCGGCGACAAGCAGGTCAACTTCTTCGCCGCGTCGATCTCGCAGTACCGCACGCTGTCGCTCTCCTACGTCGACCTGTCGCGCCGTTTCCAGTTCGCGCTGCAGGGCTTCTCCCAGACGCAGTTCTTCTACGGGCAGCAGGGCGGCGTCTTCTACGATCCGGCGTTTGCGCCGTACTTGAGCCGCGACGATGCGATCGGCACGCGCACGGTGCGGGGGGGCAGCGTGTTCGGCATCTACCCGTTCAGCCGGTATCGCCGCGTCGAGCTCACGGGCGGCCTCATGCAGCTCAACGAGGAATACAACGACCCGGGCCTGCAGGCGTACTCGGATGCCTACCAGACGGCGCAGTACGGCCAGTCGGTGTTGCGCAACGGCACGCTGATGCCGCTGGGCGCCGCGTTCATCCAGGAGACGACGGTCTTCCGCGAGTTCGGCCCGCTGTCGGGCAACACGATGCGGCTGGCGTACGACGCCGCGCCGAAAATCGGCAGCCTGCTCTCCAGGCAGACGCTCGACGGCGATGCGCGGCACTATCTCCGGCTCGGCTCCACCGGCCTGCTCGCGACACGCATCCGCGGGTTCAAGAGCATGGGCGAGTACCCGGACTTCCAGTACTTCGGCGGCAATGGCGAACTGCGCGGCTACGACTACCTGGAATTCGCGGGGCAGAACGTCGTGTTCGCGAGCGCCGAACTGCGGTTCCCGTTGATCGAGGCGGCGCTCACGCCGATTGGCGTCATCGGCGGCATCCGCGGTGTGTTCTTCGCCGGCATCGGCGGTGCGTGGTTCAACAACCAGCAGACGTCGAACCCCTGCACCGGCAGCGCGAACACGTACAAGCTCGCGACCAGCCAGTCGGCGAGCTGCCGGGTGCCGATCGGCCAGAAGACGGACGCGCTCGGCAATCCGCTCACGACGCTCGATCAGGCCACCGGCGTGCAGACGCCGGTCCTCGCGTACAGGCAGCAGCCGATCAGCGGCTTCCGGCTGCAGGACGGCCGCGCGTCGTATGGCCTGGGGCTGGAGACGTTCGCGCTCGGTTTCCCCATCCACTTCGACTGGTCCTGGCGGACGCTGTTCAACCAGGGCTGGGAAGACGTGGTGTTCGGATGCACGAGCATCGACGGGGCCGGCCGGTGCGTGAACACCGCCGCCGACTTCCGCAAGCCGCGCTTCGCGGTCTGGATTGGGTACGACTTCTAAATGCAGGGGCTGGGGACTTGGGTCTGGGGGCTGGCCCGATTCAGCCCCGAGGCCCAAGTCCCGAGCCGCGAGTCCCCAGTCCCCAGCTCCGGGGGTTGGTCATGCGTCGCGAAGTCGTGGTCGGGAGGCGTCATGAAATGGGTCGCGTTCGTGGGCGGCGGACGGCGCGCCTTCAACGAACGTGTGCGGTCCACCCCTACGACCGTTGAGGCTTACGATTTCAGGCGCAGCACTGAACGTTCGAGGTCGATGCCGACGCGGTACTTGCTCAGGAACTTGTGCCCGACGATCCCGCCCAGCTGGAAGCCGAGGAGCGCGCTCGGCGCATTCAGGTTCAGCACGACGACCGGGAAGTTCTTGTAGCTGATGGCGCCGAACAGGAGATCCACGCCCGGCATCAGGAACGCGTCAGGATCCCAGCCCGACGTGCCGTAGACCTTCAGGGCGATCCGGCGGCCGGTCTCCGCGTGACCGAGCGAGGTGGCGGTCGCCGAGCTGATCGAGATCACTTCCCCGCCCGTGTCGACGACGAAGTTCGCCTGGTGGGTCCCGTCGATGGTACCCCGCACGGTGGCCAGACGATGGACTCGCAGCGGCAGCTCGAAGTCCTTTGGCTCCTCGGGAAGGTGCTTGCCGAACGTCAGTTTGTGCGTCTTGTAGTCGATGACCATCGAGTAGCCGAGGGCGATCGGCGACAGGCCTTCGGTTTCCTTGATCGGAATGTCGCGCAACGGCGGGTTCTTGATGAGGCACGGCACGTTGCGCAGCTTGAGCGACCCGAGTTCCAGGGAATCGATGCGCGCGAGCTGGAGCCCGCGGAGCCCCACGCGACCGACGCCGGCGCTGAGCGTGTAGGTGACCGGCGTGATGCCGAGTCGCTGCGCCGTCGGCCGCGTGATGACGGTGTTCTCCGACCCTGTGTCGACGACGAAGTCCTGCGCCGACGCGTCGTTCACCTTGGCTCGCACGACGACCTTCTCGTTCACCAGTCGGAAGTCGACGGTGTAGATCCGGTCGTCGGAGCCCTGGTCCGATTCGAACGGCACGCGCTGGCCGAACGAGCGCAGGAAGCGGATTTCCGCACGCGACCAGTCGGCCTTCTCGCTGTGATCCTTGTTCGGCAGCAGGTTGACGAAGTTCGAGTAGGCGCCGGCCGCTTCCTCATACTTGTGCTGCCGCTCGTAAATCGCGCCGACCGTGTGGTGGATTTCCAGATCGCGTGGCGACAGCCGCAGCGCCGCCTGCGCCTCGTTCATCGCCTCGTCGAGGCGGCCGCGCGCCGCGAGCGCCTTCGCCATCCCGTGATGTCCGCGCGCCAGGTCGGGCGCAACCGCCAGGGCGTCCTTGTATTTCTGCTCGGCTTCCTGGAAGAGTCCCATCGACCAGAGGGCGTCGCCGTACAGCGTCATCGCCTCCGGACCCTCGGGGTTCGCCCGGAACAGCTTTTCCGCTTCCACGCGGGCCAGGTCGAATTCCGCCACGCGCAGCGCCGAGGCGATGAGCCCCATCCGCGGCCGGCGGCTCGAGTCCGACGTCGCGCTCTTCAGGGCATTGCGATAGGCGTCGAGGGAGTCGAGGTACTTCCCCTCTGAAAAGAGGATGTCGCCGAGCTGGATCTGGATTTCGGCCGCCTGGGACGGCGGCGTGCCGTCGGCGCGAATAACGAGTGAAGCCGCTGCGACGATGGCCGACACCGCGACGGCTCGGTAGGCACTACGCATGACCCCTCCGGGAACTTCGTCCTTGGTTCTTGGTCCCTTATCCGAATGTGGTCCAACCGCCCCGCCGCTACAAGAATCGGGCCGTGTCGGAACCGGGCGTGGTGTGACTATGCGCCTACTGACGGCTTTCGAGAAGCGAAAAGTGTTTCAGCGCGTGTACTGCTCAATGGCCACGCCGTCGTACATCTGGTCGACCCGCAGAATCTGGGTATCGCGGCTGTAGCTCCCCAGCTCGTAGTCCTCGCTCATGATCAGGGCCTTGATCGGCTTGGTCGGGCAGACCTCGGCGCACAACCCGCAGAAACTGCAGCGCGACAGGTTGAAGTCGAAGTAGTCGAGGATCTTGATCTTCTGTCCCGGCTCGCGGTGGCCGCCGAGCGCGATCAGGTCGTCCGGGCAGGCCTTGGCGCACTGGTCGCAGACGATGCAGGTCTGGGCGCCTGTGGCGGGCTCGACCTGCAGTCGCAACACGCCGCGGAATCGCGGCGCCGTGGGACGCCGCTCGGCCGGGTACTGGAATGTGAACGCCGGCTGCGGCGTGTACCGCATCGTGATCCACATGCCCTTGAGCAGGTCGATCAGGAAGATGTTCTTGAGG
>Ga0315281_10013810_pt1 | contig 10910 bp, 10 predicted proteins | sample YL17G07_0_MG_FD_204540 | JGI IMG/M metagenome (GOLD analysis project Ga0315281, IMG submission 204540) | Sediment microbial communities from Yellowstone Lake, YNP, Wyoming, USA - YL17G07_0 | ecosystem: Environmental > Aquatic > Freshwater > Lake > Sediment | place: USA: Wyoming | collected... | reverse complement strand
GCACGGCGTCGGCGGTGAGGCGCCGGGCGAGCACCAGGTAGTCGCCCTGGTGGGCTTGGCGCCAGCTCTGGAAGTAGATCACGCCCCAGTCGCGCTGGCGGTCTCCTTCCTCCATGCGCACCCGCAGGGGCGGTTCGGGAACCCGGGCACAGGCGAGTATCCCCAGCGCCAGACCCACCGGCAGCAACAGCTTCCACTTGGGCATGGCCGGAATCCTCCGAGAAGGCGGGCGGCGCCGGGCGCAGGATCGCGCACCGGGGCGGCGGAATCGGCGGCGGACGGCCGCACGGCGCGCCGCGATACGGCCTCGGCCGCATCGCTCTGCCTATCTGATCGGAAGATTCGGGCAAGACTTGAGGGGCTCAGGTGCCCACGGAGTAGACCAGGTGCTGGGTCAACCACTGGCTGAGTTCCACCAGGGCCGGCAGGTTCTCCGTCTCGCGCTGGAACTGGACGCCCAGGGCGTAGACCCCGTCCTTCTGGCGCGTCCGCACCACGCGGCCGTCCACGCGGAAGAGGTTCTTGTCGCCGGGCAGGGAGAAGGACATGCGCACTTCCGTGTTGAGATCAATGGGATTCTTGGTGCTGACCTGGCAGCCGCCGCGGCTCAGGTCCACGATCATTCCCTGGAGCAGGTGGAAGTTCTCGTTCTTCTGCGCGCCGTAGCGCAGATGCAGGTCCGCCGGGATGAACGCGGCCAGCCGATCGGACTTGCGCAGGCTGAGGGCTTCCATGTGCCCGGGTATGGCGGTGAAGAAGAGGCGGATCGGCCCTTCCACCACGTCCAGCACGCGGGTGCGGAAGCCGACGACGATCATGCCGGTGGCAAGACGGACGATGAGCTCGTCACCCTTGTCCACCGTTCCCCCGCGGAAGTTGCCCAGGATCAGGTGGGTCTTCTCGATGCCGCCCAGCAATTGCGCCGCCATGCGATCGCCCTCGGCCTTGCCGGACTCGCCCACCTTCTGGACGGAGACGGGAAGGTTCTTGAAAAGCGACGCCACGGTGACTTCTTCTCCAGCCATATCGGACCTAGCCTCGGTGTTGCGCGCGCGTGCCTTGGGCGGCGCTCGGTTCATTTGCGCCAAATCGGACCTGTCATATTCCAAAACGGCCGGTATGGCAATTGGTCCGAGGCGCGACATGCAGGAGCCCGCCGATCCAAGGCCGATTGCCGGTCCATGGCATGATTCTCGCGCTCAAGACGCCAAATGGAACAAGATAGTCAGGAGCGGAATCTCGGTCCCTCTTTCTCCGAAAAATCGTTGACATGTTAGCACTGACTGTGTTAGAGTGCTAACATACAACGCGGCGGAGATACATCCGCCAAAACAAAAAACCGTCCCCAGAAGGAGGTGCATATGAACCTGATCCGCTACTCCCCGAGCAACTGGTTCGACGCCGTGTTGAGCCGCATGCTCGAAGACGCCGTGCCCGCCACACCGGCAGCCACCCGCGCCGAATCCGTGTTCGTGCCCCGTGTGGACATCCGCGACGAAAAAGACGTCATTACCGTGGCCGCGGAACTGCCGGGGGTCGAGCGCGACCAATTGTCAGTCAAGGTGGAAAACGGCGTACTGACCCTGAGCGGCCAGAAGAAGCAGGAGTCCGAGACCCAGGAGAACGGCTTCTATCGCAGCGAGTGTGTATACGGAACGTTCCAGCGCTCCTTCACCGTGCCGGACACGGTTGACACGGAGAAGATTGACGCGGAGTACAAGGACGGTGTGCTGAAGGTTTGGCTGCACAAGAAACCCGAGGCCGCGCCCAAGTTGATCTCGATCCGTGGCGAGGGCAAGGCCGCCAAGGAGATCGGCGTCAGTTAACCGTCCGCCTCTCCCGCGGAAGCGGGGCCGGCACGGCGCCGGTCCTGCCCCGCGGGAGTCCCTGTTGTGCGGCGCGGCGCTCCGATCCGGCCGGGTCCTCCCCTCCCCCCGGCCCGGGGCGCCCGTCGTGCTCAGGTGAACTTTCCCCCGAATCAACACCGCCTACGAACGAAAAAGCCCCGCCCCGCTGTCGCGGAGCAGGGCTGCGTGGGTGCGCAGGCCAACGGGCCTCCGCACCGACCCCCGGGCCTAGAAAATCATGTAGTCAACGATCAGGTAGAGCACCAGGGTGAGGATGAATCCTGACCAAATGGTGCCCGAGATTGTGTCCAATGGATTCTTCATGTCGGTTCTCCAAGGTTTCTGTGGTTCCATCCTGAGTTCAGAATCGAAACAACTGGCAGCCGGAGGCGCTTGTGCCCCCCTGCCGCCAAGCTGGCCGCGCGCGCAACAGCCAAGTCTAGTGCCATTGGATATGGGATGCCGCCGCCATGAAGAACAACATGGGGATGGACAGCATCGTGTTGGTGCGGGATGCCAGCATCGCAATGCGGGGCCGGTTGCCCACCTGGACGGTTCCTCCCTTGGCCACAGCCTCCTTGGTCGCCTCGATGATCACCCGCTGGTTGGGCCAGATGATGAACCACACGTTGAACCACATGATGGAGCCCAGGATGCCGCCCAGAAGGATGGACACCGAATAGGAGCTGGGCGGCGAGAGCGAGATACTGCCTTCTCCGATCTTCTTGATCACAATCAGCCAGCCCACCAGAAAGGTGACCATGGCCGACCAGCGGAACCACCATAGCGCCCGCGGCACCAGCTTGGTTGTGATCTCGGGCTTGGCCGCCGCGGCCGCCTCGCCCATGAACGGCGTCTGCACAAAGTTGAAATAGTACAGCAGGCCGATCCAGGTGATACCGGCCATGATATGGATCCAACGGAGCAGGAATTCCACCCCGATGGAGTTGAGCAGCGAATTGGTCATCATGATGTAGTCCCCTTTGTGTGAACTCGACCGCGGAGGGCTGATGAACCTGGCCCTCGGCCGGTTGCCAAGCCGATAGTGGCGGCGTCCCCGCGACGGAAACGCATCCGCCGGCGGCTCCTCTCCACGGTGCTGGGTTCCGTTGACGGACATGACGGGAAACGCAGGGGCATTGTACGCACCCCGGCGGATAGCTGTCAATTTTCCACGGAAATTGATTCGGCATGGCCCGGCATCGGACCCCGCCTTCGCCCGGGATGCCGCCCGCCAGAGCACCGTCCGCCGCTTCCCAGTGCCGGCCCGGCGGCCCCGGCGTCCACGAGGCGGGGCATCAGGGCAGCCGGGAATCCCCGGCACCCAGCGGCCGCCGCATCAGCACCGTGTCCACCCAGCGCCCGAACTTGAAGCCCACCGAGCGCAGCACGCCGTCATGCACGAAGCCCAGGGCGGCGTGCAACCGGATTGAACCGTGGTTGGCACTGTCCCCGATCACCGCCACCAGTTGGCGGAAGCCCAGCGCCTCGCAGCGGGCGATCAACTCCGTTAGCAGCGCCCGCCCCACGCCCCGGCCCGAGAGCGCCGCGTCCACGTAAACCGAATCTTCCAGCGTATAGCGGTAGCCGCTGCGGGTGCGGTAGAGGGTCGCGTACGCATAACCGGCAATCTTCCCTCCGGGAAGTTCCGCCACGAGATAGGGCAGCCCGGCCAGGCGGACGGCGTCGTAGCGGCGCCGTATTTCCGCCCGGCTGGGCGGCGCCTCCTCGAAGGACCCCAGGCCGTGCAGCACATGATGGGCGTAGATGGCGTGGATGGCCTTTACGTCGCGCGCGGCGGCGTCACGAATCCGGAGGGCTGAAGCGGCAGCTTTGGGGGGCATGTCCACCTTGGATTGGGAGCGGCGAATCCCGTTGGCTTCCGGCCCCAGATTGGCATAATGGGCACGCCGCCGACAATACGGCCGCCGCTGCGCCACCCACCCCGCTGCGCGGGGTTTTCCGGACGCCTCGCCGCCATGACGCTGGACGCGCTGCACCGTTTTGCACAAGCGGCCCTGGGCCGGAGCCTTTCCCCGGGCGAGCCCATGGCCGGCGGAGGCTCCGACCGGCGCTATGTCCGCTTCCGCGACGGCGCCGGGAGTTGGGTCGGCGTGATCGCGGGCAACCCGGCGGAGACGCGCGCGTTCCTGAGCTTCACCCGCCACTTCGCGGCCCAGGGCATTCCCGTGCCTGGCATCCTGTCAGAGGACGCCGCCCAGGGCTTCTACCTGCTGCAAGACCTGGGGCCGGACACGCTGAGCGACCGGCTGCGGGCATGGCGCTCTGAACCGGACGGCGCAGCCCAGGCCCTGGCGGCGCTGCGGACGGTCGTGCGGTGGCTGCCGGTGATTCAAGTGCGCGGCGGGCGCGGGTTGGACTTCTCCCTCTGCCCCGGCGGGCCGGAGCTGGGCGCGGCGGCCTTCCAGGACGACCTGACGCTCTTCCTCACCCGGTACGTTCCCCGGTTTGCGCCAGCCGCCGCGCCCTCGCCGGCAGTGGTCAGCGACCTGGCCCAGCTGGTGGGGCGGCTGGACGCCGTCCCCCGCGAGCACTTCTGCTTCCGGGACTTCCAGGCCCGCAACGTGATGTGGTTCCAGGACGGCCCGCTGTTCCTGGACTACCAGAGCGGGCGCCGCGGGCCCCTGCCCTACGATCTGGTGTCCCTGCTCTACAGCCCGGACAGCGGCCTGGCGGAGCCGGAGCGGCAGACGCTGGTGGCGGACTACCTGGCGGCGCTGGCCGGGCAAGGGGTGCGGCTGGAGCGCGCGGCCTTCACGCGGGACTTTCACGCGTTCGTGCTTGTGCGGCGCTTGCAGGCCCTGGGGGCCTACGCCCGCATTGCCGTGGAGGCGGGCAAGCCGGAATACCTGGACAAGATCCCGCCCACGCTGGCCACCCTGCGCGAGTTGCTGGAGGGCGGCCGCTTCGCCTTCGGCCTGGACAGCCTGGAGGTCTGGCTCGGAGAGGTGTTGGGCGCCGGGGCGGCCCGCTGATCCGGAAGTCCAGACGCCCCATGCGTTCCGGGGCTACTCGGCCACGGCCGGGCGGCGCGCGCCCACGCCGGTGGCCTGCTCGAAGGCATGGGCCAGTTGCAGCACGGAGAAATCCGCCTGGTGCCGCCCGACGATCTGCAGCCCGATGGGCAGGCCGTCCGCCGTGAATCCTGCCGGCACGCTGATCGCGGGGTGACCGGTCACCGTGATGGCGTAGCAGACGCCCATCCAGTCAATGTACGACTTCAGCTTGACGCCGGCGATCTCGGTCACGTAGCGCTGCTCGATGGGGAAGGGCGGGACGGCCGCCGCCGGCAGCACCAGGTATTCGTGGCGCTCCATGAACGCCCGCATGGAGTGGTAGAGCGCCGTGCGCAGGGCCTCGGCGCGCGCCACGGCGCCACCGTCCAGCTTCAGGCCCTGCTCCGTGTTCCAGATCACCGTATCCTTCATCAGCGGCCGGTGCGTCTCGAGTTCCTCCCCATGCTCCAGGGCGAAGCGCCAGGCGCGCAGGGTCTGGAAGACCTCGTCGGCGCCCGCCAGGTCCGGATGCGCCTCTTCCACGACGCAGCCCAAGCCGCGCAGGACGTCGCCCTGGGCGCGCACAACCCGCGCCACCTGGGCGTCCACCGGGTAGCGGCCCAGATCCACGCTCAGGGCCACCCGCGCGCCCTTGAAGTCCCGCGCCAGGGGCGCGCGGAAGGCACCGCCCGGCTCCGGCAGGGCGATGGGTGAGCGCGCGTCCGGCCCGGCCAGCACGCTCAGCAGCAGCGCCACGTCCTGGACCTCGCGGGCCATGGGGCCCTGCACGGACAGCGTCCACCACCCCAGAGCGGTGGGCCAAACGGGCACACGCCCCGGCGCTGGCCGGAAGCCCACCACGTTGCAGAAGCTCGCCGGATTGCGCAGGGAGCCGCCCAGGTCGCTTCCGTCGGCGATGGGCAGCATTCCGCAGGCGAGCGCCACCGCCGCCCCGCCGCTGCTGCCGCCGCAGGTGCGCCCCAGGTCGTACGGGTTGCGCGTCTCGCCGAAGACCGCATTGAAGGTTTGCGAGCCCGCCCCGAACTCCGGCGTGTTGGTCTTGCCGATCACGATCGCCCCGGCGGCCTTCATGCGCTCCACGATCAGCGCGTCCCGCTCCGGCACGAAGTCCCGGTAGATGGGCGAACCCCGGGTGGTGCGGATGCCTTGCGTCTCCACCAGGTCCTTCACGGCCACGGGCAGCCCATGCAGCACGCCCACGGCTCCCCGCTGGCCCGCGTTCGCCAGGGCGCGGTCGGCGGCGTCGGCCTGGGCCAAGGCCTGCTCCGGGGGGATCGCCGAGACGATGGCGTTGACGCGCGGGTTCACCCGGTCAATCTGCGCCAGGTGCGCCGCCATCACCTCGCGGGCGGAGACCTCGCGCTCGCGGATCAGCCGCGCCTGTTCGGCCGCGGGGAGGAAGACCAGGGATTGGGGAGTCATGGCGGCCGCACCGGGCTCAAGGCCTACAGCTGCGTCGCCAGCAGCAGGGAGCGCAGCGCCATGCGCACGCCGACTTCCAGGCCCGCCTCGTCCATCTCGAAGCTGGGATGGTGGTGGGGCGTGGCCTCCTTGTCCTTGGGCGCGATGCCCACCCAGAAGTAGCAGCCGGGGCGCTCGTTGAGGAACAGGCTCATGTCGTCGCTGCCCATGATGGGGATGCTCTCGCTCACGTTGTCGCCGCCCACCTCGTCCCGGGCCAGGTCGTTGACGTGGGCGGACCACTGCGCGTTGTTGATGACCGGCGGGCAGCACTCGCCCATCAGGTGCACCTGGGCCTCCGCCCGGTACGCCTGGGCGATGCGGGAGGCGAAGCCCCCCAGACGCTCGACGAGCTGATCCCGCACCGCCATGTTGAAGGCGCGGATGGAGCCCTTGAGCACGGCGGTCTCGGGGATGATGTTGTGCTTGGTGCCGCTCTGGATCTGGCCCACGGTCAGCACGGCGGTCTCCTGGGCCGCGATCTCGCGGGAGACCAGGTCCTGCATCCCGATGACGATGTGGGCCGCCACGGTGATGGGGTCCACAGAGAGGTGGGGGAAGGCCCCGTGGCCGCCCCGGCCCTTGATTTCGACGTCGAAGAAGTCCGCCGAGGCCATCGAAGGCCCGGCGCGCACGGCGACGTGCCCGGCCGGGTACTGGGTCGTCAGGTGCAGCCCCAGCACGGTCTCCACGCGCGGGTGCTCCAACACGCCCGCCTTGATCATGGCGCCGGCGCCGCCCACCACTTCCTCCGCGGGCTGGAAGATGAACACCACCGTGCCGTGCAGGTCCTTGCGGCGCGCCGCGAGGATTTCCGCCGCCGTGATCGCGATGGCCGTGTGGCCGTCGTGGCCGCAGGCGTGCATCACGCCCTCGTTCACCGAGACGAACGGCAAGGGCAGATTCTCCACCAGCGGGAGGGCGTCCATATCGGCCCGCCAGGCGGCCACCCGCCCGGGCTTGTCTCCCCGCAGCACCCCCACCACGCCCGTGCTGCCGGCGATGCCCGTCTGCACCTCCAGCCCCGCGGCGTGGAGCCGCTCGGCGATCACGGTCGCGGTGCGATGCTCTTGCAGGCTCAGCTCGGCATGGCGGTGGAAGTCCCGCCGCAGGGCGAGCAGGCTGTCTTGCCGCTTCTTCAGTTCGTCGGCCAGCGGGAGGGTGGTCTTGGACATGGTCGGACCCGGGTGGGGGGCGCACTGCGCGAACCGCAACAGCCGCACCCTAGCCCGTCCGCCCGCGCGGGGGCAAGGGACCGGCTAGCCCGGCATCCCGGTGAGAAGGGCCTCCACCCGGGCGATGACCAATTCCCGGTGCGCCCTGCGCGAGAACTCCGCGTAGTCCTCCAGCACGAACTCATCGAGCTTGAAATCGGTATCCGTCAGGCTCAGCGCGCGCGCGCGCTCCATGAGGGACGCCTTCAGGCGTTTGCGGGCCTCGGTCAGGGCATCGGACAGCGAGGGGAAGTACTGCTTGCCGCGGTGGTCGTACAGTTCCACGCCGCCGTAGCGCATCGGCTCGATGGACACGGACTCGCGCAGCACGAATTGGCTGGTGACCGCCCCCAGGGCGTTGGCCACGTCGCCGTCGAGCGGCACGGTCATGCGCTGGAGCAGGCAGGCCGGCGCTTTGCCGTACAGCACGGGCGCGCCGGCCCCCACCATGACGATGGGGTGTCCGGGGTCAAGGGCCAGCGTCGGCACCGGGCCGTTGGGCGCGGCAAACAACATTTCCACCAGACGCTGCATCACGGGGCTGTCAGGGCTAAGCGGCGGCTCCAGCCCCATCAGGAAGGACATCAGCACCGCGGCCGCCTGGCGGGCCAGCGTCTGATTGAGGATGTCATGGAACTCCTCCGGCGGGCGATCCACCATGTGGGCATACATCGCGATGGCCCGGCGGGCATCCTCCTGGGAGAACGCCGCGGTGCCCCCCTCCGCACAAAACAGGTCGGTGGGGGTCAGGGCGATGCGCACGACGATCCGCTTGCGGATCAGCTCCTGGAACTCGTCGGTGAACTTGCTTTCGCCCACGGCCTTGGCCAGGGCCTTGAGCCGGCGCGGGCCGCGCTGGAGTTGCTCCACGATCAGGGCCTGCGGCCCGGTGAGCACGGGGGCGGGCGTGCCGTTCTCGCCCTTCCCCAGCCGCAGTTCGTCCAGCCCCGCCAGTTCGATCAATTCCGGATCGCCAAAATGCCACTGGTCGGACAATTCCGCCTCGATGCTGGCCAGGGAAAACCCCGGAAAGCGCTCCGCCGCGCGGCAAAACGGCAGCGCCCGGTGGTTGTCGAAGCGGAAGCGGTCGCGCCCCATGCGGCGCAAGCGGCTGTCCCCGGCCAGTCCGTAGGTGGCCATGTCCAGCCCATCCACGGCGATCTGACGGTCGTTGATGCGGATGCCGCCCAGCTTGATGACACCGCGGCCGCTCCGCACCCAGCCGATATCGGTGGTGGTGCCTCCCACGTCCACGACCATGGCCTGGTCGGCCTCCGAGAGAAACACCCCGCCATGCAAGGATGCCGCGGGGCCGGAGAACAGGGTCTGCACGGGCCGCTGCACCGCCTCGGCTTCTTCCATCAGCGAGCCGTCGCCCTTGACGATATACAGCGGGCACCGGATGCCCCGCGTGGCCAGGGTGCGCTTCACGGCCTGGAGCCACTCCAGGATCACCGGCAGCAGCCCGGCATTGAGGGCCGCCGCCCGCGCCCGCTGCATGAAGTTGAGCTGGTGGGTCAGCTCGCTGCCCAACACCACCGGCTTGCCGAAGTGCTTGATCAGGAGCGCCGCGATCTGCTGCTCATGCGCGGGATTGCGCGTGGAGGCAAAGCAGGAGACGGCAAAGCTCTCCACCTGGTCGCTCAAGGCGCGCACCTTCTCCAGCACCTCCGCCTCGGAAACCGGCACCACCTCCGCCGTGTCAAATCCAATCTGGCTCTTCAGCAGCACCAGATGAGGGTGGAAGTCCTTGGGCAACTTCACGTCGCCCGGCTCGATCACCAGGGCGGTGGGATGCACCTTCTCCTCCGCCACGGTGTTCGTGGCCAATGTGGTGGACAAGGCGATCCGCTGCAGGGAGGCGATTTCTTCGCGCGTCAGCGCCAGCGCTTCGAACGCCAAGCCGATGCACACGGTGTAGTCGCCGTGCGTGGTCGGGGTCTTGCCCTTGCGCCGGATGGCGCGGCGGTTCAGGTCGAACAGCACGACGTCCGTGAACGTTCCGCCCGTGTCAATGCCGATGGCCAAGGGATAGGCTGTCATGAACCGTGGGCAATCCGAAGTGCGGAAGAACGGACAGGGCCCAACGCAAGGACGCTGTCCGCGGAAACCAGAGGCCTTCAGTATTACACAAACCGCAATGTTTTGTGACCGATTTCGGAACCGCGAAGGCGTTCTCGGCGAGATATCCTGGATTTCCGCCAGCCTCTGCTACCAGGGCGTACGCCGAAACTTGCTGAAGTCCGGCTCGCGTTTGGCCTTCCAGGCCTCCCGGCCTTCGCGCGCCTCTTCGGTACCATAGAACAGGTGGGTTGCACCGTGGGCAATGGCTTGCAGGCCGTAGACATGGTCGGTGTCGGCATTGAACGATGCCTTGAGGAAGCGCAGCGCCGTGGGACTCTTGGCGAGGATCTTGCGGCACCAGCGCTCGGTCTCCGCGATCAACTCCGGCGCGGGGACGACCTTGTTCACCAAGCCCATGCGCAGTGCCTCCTCCGCGTCGTACTGGTCGCAGAGGTACCAGATTTCCCGCGCCTTCTTCTCGCCGACGATGCGGGCCAGCAGGACGGTGCCAAAGCCCGCGTCGAAGCTGCCCACCTTGGGCCCGGTCTGTCCGAAGCGCGCCCGGTCCGAGCAGATCGTCAGGTCGCACAACAAGTGCAGCACATGTCCGCCCCCGATGGCGTAACCGTCCACGGCGGCGATCACGGGCTTGGGGATTTCCCGGATCATGCGGTGGAAGTTGCGCACTTGCAGTCGGCCGCTGCCCGTGCGGCTGTCCACATAGCCCTCGTCCCCGCGCAGTTTCTGATCGCCCCCCGTGCAGAAGTTCCCCTTGGCGCCCGTCAATACGACCACTCCCACGGACTCGTCGTACCAGGCGTCCTGGAAGGCGGCCATGAGTTCGTCAATGGTCTGCGGCCGGAAAGCGTTATAGACCTGGGGCCGGTTGATCGTCACCGTGGCGATGCCGTCCTGCTTGCTGTACAGAATGTCCTGGTGCTGTGGCTGACTCATGGGGCGCTCTCGATCTGGGCGTAACCGGCGGCTGTGGCGCGTCTCCGCGGGGAGCGGCGGCGGGCTGGAGGGCGGGCGACTCGGTCCCCGCCCGGCCATGAATTCACCTTCGCACTCTCCGCGGGATTGGGCTATACTGCCTCCCCTACGGGTTCCGCTCCAGACGCGCGGATGGCGGGCGCATCGGCCAAGCGCGCTTGCCGGCGTCCCCTGAGCGCGGTGGACCGAAAGAACTTATCATGCACCGGGCCGGGAATGGCAAGCACCTTTCCGCCCGCCGGCTGTGCTCATCGTTCATGATCGCACCCTCCGCCACCCTTGATCACAGCCCA
>Ga0315281_10013809_pt1 | contig 10911 bp, 9 predicted proteins | sample YL17G07_0_MG_FD_204540 | JGI IMG/M metagenome (GOLD analysis project Ga0315281, IMG submission 204540) | Sediment microbial communities from Yellowstone Lake, YNP, Wyoming, USA - YL17G07_0 | ecosystem: Environmental > Aquatic > Freshwater > Lake > Sediment | place: USA: Wyoming | collected... | reverse complement strand
TGCAGCTCAGCAGGTACACCAGGTACTTCTTGATGTTGTCGAAGATGGCCCGGCCTTCCTCCACCGCGGCCACCAGGCTGGCGAAGTTGTCGTCCGCCAGGATCATGGCCGCGGTCTGTTTGGTGACTTCGGTGCCGGTGAGGCCCATGGCCACGCCGATGTCGGCCCTTTTTAAGGCCGGGGCGTCGTTGACCCCGTCCCCGGTCATGGCCACCACCTCGCCCTGGCCCTTGAGGAGGTCCACCAGCCGCAGCTTGTGATCCGGGGCCACCCGGGCAAAGACGCGGGTCTCCTTGAGGGCCTCCCGGAGCTCCGAGTCGCTCAGGAGATTCAATGCCACCCCGGTCAGGACCACGTGCTTCTTTTGACCCGGAGGCACCAGGCCCACCTCCCGGGCGATGGCCCCGGCGGTGTCCGGGTGGTCGCCGGTGACCATGATGACCCGGATACCGGCCCGGTGGCAGTGAGCCACCGCCTCCCGGGCCTCAGGCCGGGGCGGGTCCATCAACCCCACCAGCCCCACCCAGACCAGATCAACTTCCGCGGCCTCGGCGGTAAGTTGGGGGAGCTTTTTCACCTGGCGATAAGCCAGACCCAGCACCCGGAGGGCCTCATGGGCCATCTTCTCCGCCTCTTGGATAACCTGCCGCCGGTCATCAGCGGTGATGGGGCGTTCCCCATGGGCCGTCAGAACTTTCGTGGCCCGGTGCAGCAAGCTTTCCGGGGCCCCTTTGAGGCACATCAGAAACCCGTCCGGCGCCTCATGGAAGGTGCTCATCCGCTTGGTTTCCGAGGAAAAGGGAATCTCGGCAATACGGGGGAAGGCCTGCCGCGACTCCTCGGGATTTAATCCCGCCTTGCGCCCCAGGGCCAGCAGCGCCCCCTCGGTGGGGTCGCCCCGCACCGTCCAGGAACCATCAATTTCATCCAGGGCCGCGTCGTTGCACAGCAGGGAGATGCGGGCCGCCATGGTCAGAACCGGCTCTGTGGTGGGCGCCAATCTCTTGTGGGCCGCAATGAATTCGCCCACCGGCTGGTATCCCGAGCCGGTCACCTCAATCTCCCGGCCATCCAGAAACAGCCGCCGGGCCGTCATTTCGTTTTTGGTGAGGGTGCCGGTCTTGTCGGTGCAGATCACCGTAGTGCAGCCCATGGTTTCCACGGCGGGCAGGCGCTTGACAATGGCGTGGCGCCGGGCCATGCGGGTAGTGCCAATGGCCAGGGCGCCGGTCACCACCGCGGGCAGCGACTCCGGCACCGCGGCCACCGCCAGGCTGATGCCCCAGATGAGCATCTCCAGCCAGCCGTGTCCCCGGAACACCCCCAGGATGGAGGCGCCCGCGGCCACCACCAGGCAGATGACGCTCAGGACCCGGCCGATGGCGACCATGCGCTTTTCCAGGGGCGTGTGCTCCTCTTCCACTTCGGAGAGGAGGCGGGCGATGCGACCGAACTGGGTCTCCATGCCGGTGGCGGTAACCACGGCCCGGCCGCGGCCGTAAGTGATCACCGTGCCTCCGAACACCATGCAGCGCTGGTCGGCTACCGCGGTTTCCGCCAAGGGGACAGCGGCCAGGTCCTTCTCCACCGCGGTGGACTCTCCGGTGAGCAGGGCCTCATCCGCCCTCAGGTTAACCACCGTAAGCAGCCGGGCGTCCGCCGCCACCCGGTCGCCGGTGTGGAGCACCAGCAGATCGCCGGGCACCACCTCGCTGGCGGGCAGCACCATCTCTCTGGCTTCCCGCACCACCGTAGCTTCCGGAGCCGCCAGTTCCCGCAGGGCGAGGGCGGCCTTCTCGGCCCGGAATTCCTGGACAAACCCCAAGATGACACAGGCCAGCACAATGGCCAGGATGACCCAGGCGTCCAGGGATTCCCCCAGCAGAAAGGAGATCGCCGTGGCCGCGATGAGGATGGCGATGAGAAGATTCTGGAATTGCCGCAGTAAAATCAGCCAGGGAGAAATCTCTTTGCCGGTCGCCAGGGCATTCGGGCCATAAAGGCCAAGGCGCTCCTGAGCCTCCGCCCGGCCCAGGCCGCCGGGCCCGGTCCCCAGTAATTCCAGGACCTCCCCGGGACTCATGGTGTAGAAAGCATCGGTCCGGATTTCCATAACGGCTATTTTACCCTGTAATCAAGCCTTCCCCCAAAGGAAAAGGCGGTAAGGCGCTTGCATCCGGGCCAATTAATTCTTAATATCTTGCTATCTCGAGATATTTTGTCCGGGATCACCGACTGAACCAAAGGAGTGATCATGGATTTTAAGGCAGCCGCAACCCAGTTGAAGGAAGCGTTGCGTCTCAAAACCGAACCTTTTGGCGTGGCTTTTTTGAAAGAGGCCGCCGCGTTACCTGATAAAACCCGGCGGCCGTCCCAGGTCTTCGGCAAAAGAGTGACCATCTGCCAGGGGGTCACCCTGGCCAGGATTTATGGCTGGCCCGTGGGTCTGACCAAAGACGACCTGATTTGCATCCCCGGCATGCTGGCCTTCGGCTTTACTCCGGCCACCGACCCCATCCTGGAGTTGGGCCAGCTCTTTTGCGAAGTGGGGTTCCATCCGGACCTGGGGCCGGCCCTCAAGGAAGTGGAGGCCCTGCCCCGCTTCGAACCGGAAGAAGTGGGGGCCATCTACCTCTGCCCCCTGGAGCGTCTGGCCCTGCAACCCGACGTCATCGTGGTCTATGGCAACCCGGCCCAACTCATGCGCCTCATCCAGGCGGCCACCTTCAGTATGGGGGAGCGGGTCGGCGGCGACTTCGGCGGCAAGGTGGAATGCGCTTCTTATCTCATCGGCCCTTACCGTCGCGGCGAATTCACCGTGTCCATCCCCGGCCAGGGGGACCGCATCTTCTCCATGACCCAGGATGATGAGCTGGTGCTGTCGTTTCCCTCAAAATATCTGGAAGGCCTGCTCGTCGGTTTGAAAGAGGCGGCCCGCAAGATCGGGGCGCGCTACCCGATCACGGTCTATCAAAACTTCACCCCTGCCTTTCCCCCGCCTTACCGGGAGCGGGCCAAAAAATGGGGCATCATCGAGGAGTGAATTGTAGGGGCGGCTCGCGAGCCGCCCCTACGGATGCTTGATGGTCTTATTCTGGAACAGAAGGCAGAACGCCTGTTATGCTTGAGCCGTCCCCTCTGGAATTCCGGCCCATCGCCCTGCGGGTCTTAGAAGAGCGCTATCTGCGGCGGGATCCCAACGGCCGGGTGATGGAAACCCCTGCAGAACTTTTTCTGCGGGTGGCCCGGGGGGTGGCGGCGGCCGAAGCGCGCTACGGCGGCCCGGAGGCAGTGGCCCGGCAAACCACGGCCTTTCACGAGGCCCTGCGCTCTCTGAAATTCCTGCCCAACACCCCCACCCTGATGAACGCCGGCCTGCCGGAGGGGCAACTGGCCGCCTGCTTCGTCATCCCGGTGGCCGACGACATGCGCTCCATCCTGGAGGGGGTGCGGGACATGGCCCTGATTCACCAATCCGGCGGCGGCACCGGTTTTACCTTTACCCACCTGAGGCCCCGGGGCGACCAGGTGCGCTCAACCGGCCGGGTGGCCTCCGGTCCGGTCGGCTTCATGCGCATCTATGACACCGCCACCGAAGTGGTGAAGCAGGGCGGCCGGCGCCGGGGAGCCAACATGGGCATCCTCAACGTCGAGCACCCGGACATCCTCGAGTTCATCAAGGCCAAGGGCGAACTGGGGATGCTCAGCAACTTCAACCTCTCTGTGGCGGTCAGCGACGACTTCATGGCGCGGCTGGAACGGGACGAGACCTACCCGCTCATTAACCCCCGGACCCAGCAGGAGGTGGGGCGCCTCCGGGCCAAGGAGGTCTTTGACCTCATCTGCCGCTACGCCCTGGAGACCGGAGACCCGGGCCTCATCTTTCTCGATGCCATCGAGCGCGACAACCCCACCCCTGAGGTCGGCAGACTGGAGGCCACCAACCCCTGCGGCGAGCAGCCCCTGCTGCCCTATGAATCCTGCAATCTGGGCTCCATCAACCTGGCCCGCCTGGTCAGGGACCATGACCTGGATTGGGACGAGTTGGACCGCCTGGTGGACCTGGGGGTCACCTTCCTGGATGATGTCATCGACCAGAGCCATTACCCCCTGCCCCAGATCACCGAGATCACCCACGCCAACCGCAAGATCGGCCTGGGGATCATGGGCCTGGCGGACCTCTTCATCCAGCTGGGGGTGGCCTACGATTCCCCGGAGGCCCTGGAATTGGGGGAGCGAATCATGGCCCGCATCCAGGCAGGGGCCGTGGCCCGCTCCGAAGCCCTGGCCGTCGAGCGGGGCCCTTTCCCAAATTTCCCCCGCAGCCGCTATTTCCGGGAGGGCCGCCAGCCCCGGCGGCACGCCACGGTGACCACCGTGGCCCCCACCGGCACCATCAGTATCATCGCCGGCGCCTCCAGCGGCATTGAGCCCCTCTTTGCCGTGGCCTACCGGCGCCGGGCCCTGGAGGGGGAAGAGTTCGACGTGGTCCATCCCCTGTTTTTACAAAAGTTGCGCGAATTCGGCCTGCAGGAAGCAGAGTGGGCGCCCTTAACCCTCACCAGCGGCCGGGTGCGGCCGTTTAGGGAACTGCCCGAGGAGATTCGGCGGCTCTTCCCCACCACCTTCGAGGTGAGCGTGGACTATCAGGTGCGGATGCAGGCGGCCTTTCAGCGCCATGTGGAAAACGCGGTCTCCAAGACCATCAACCTGGCGCCGGACGCCACCCGGGCGGACATCGCCCAGGCCTATTGGTTGGCCTTTAAGCTGGGCCTCAAGGGCATCACCGTTTACCGCTACGGTTCCAAACCGGGCCAGGTTTTGAGCCTGCCGCCCGAAGCCGAGGCCCTCACCCTGTCCCACGAATTCGCCGAGGAATGCCGCCTCTGCTCGGTTTGATACAGTTTTCGGTTTTCGGTTTTCGGTTGGCTATAGTATAAATAACGGCAGATTGACCAGGGCATAAACCTGTAGGTGCGACGCGGTGAGCCGCCCCACGAATTCACTTTAACCAAGCCTCACTTCTAGCGGTCTAATTACCGGGTGATATGGCGATTTTCCCCTTTACCCCAAGGGGGGAGAGGGTTAAGGTAAGGGGGAGTTCATTCCTATTCCCACTCTCGAATAACTTCAATGACTTTTCACAGGAGGTTTTAAACCGTGATTCGTTTTTCTCTGCGTTTGACCATCTTTTCCCTCATTCTGGCGCTTACGGCCGGCCCGGCCATGGCCCAAGACGTTAAGGCCATGGTCGACCGGGGCATGGAAAACTGCCAGAGCGGCCGTTACGACCAGGCCCTCAAGGACTTTAACGACGCCCTGAAGTTAAAACCCAAGGATCCCGCCCTCATCACCTACCATGGCGTGGTCTATTACGCCAAGGGGCAAAACGACCTGGCCATGAAGGATTTCAACCAGGCCCTGGAAATCGACCCCAAGTTCGGCAAGGCTTATTATCAGCGAGGCATGATCTACGAAAACCAACAGAAATACAGCCAGGCCGTGGAGGAATTGAAAAAGGCCAAGAGCCTGGGTTACTACATCGACCCGGTCTTCATCGAGTCCGTGGAGAGGAAGGCCCAGAAGAAGTAATCCGTTTTCTGTTTTCTGTTTTCTGTTTCTCTTGAAAACTGGGAAGGATACTAATCTCCTGGCATTTGCTAATTTTCTTCAAAGAAAAAAGGCAGGGTCTCTAAAGACCCTGCCTTTTTTCCCATGGCGGGCTGTGCCCGCTCCAAATTATCTGCCAAAGGTGGCACAGGCTTTCCAGCCTGTGCCATCGATTTTTCACCGAAAACAGAAAACAGAAAACCGCCTTCAAATCACCTTATGCAACGGATATTCCACGATGCCCTGGGCCCCGGCCCGGATCAGGCGGGGAATGAGGCTCCTGACCTCGGATTGGTTGACCACCACCTCCACCGAATACCAGTCGGTTTCATAGAGGCTGGCGATGGTGGGGGCCAGCAGGCTGGGCAGCAGGTCCACGATGTTCTTCAACAGCTTCTCCGGGATATTCATCTTCAGGCCCACCATGCGTTCGGCCCGGAGCGCCCCCAGGAGCAGCACCGTGAGGCTCTCCATCTGCTGCCGTTTGACCGGGTCGTTTTCCCAAACCTCGCTATTGGCGATGAACTGGGTATTGCTCTGGAACAGTTCATGGATGATCTTGAGGCCGTGGGCTCTGATGGTGCTGCCGGTCTCGGTCACCTCCACGATGGCGTCCACCAACCCCGCGGCCACCTTGGCTTCGGTGGCCCCCCAGGAAAACTCCACCTTGACCGGAATCTGGCGCTGCTCGAAGTAGCGCTTGGTATAGTTCAGCAACTCGGTGGCGATCTTTTTGCCCGCCAGGTCCCGCAAGTTTTTGACGTCCGAATCAGCCGGCACCGCCACTATCCAGCGCACCGGGTTGAGGCTGGACTTGGAGTACATCAGGTCCGCCACCACCGTCACCTGGGCGTCGTTTTCCATAGTCCAGTCTTTGCCGGTAATGCCGCAGTCCAGGGTGCCGTTCTCCACGTAGCGGCTCATCTCCTGGGCCCGGCACATGGAGCAGCTGATCTCCGGGTCATCGATATCCGGGAAATAACTCCGGCCGTTCACCTGGATATGCCAGCCGGAACGGCGGAACAGCTCCAGGGTGGCTTTCTCCAGGCTGCCTTTGGGGAGGCCCAATCGCAGTTTATCCACTACCATACACCTCCTTGGGAAACACCTAACTTAGGGCGGGCGTCTCGCCCGCCGTTAATGGCAATCTATTTGGCGCCATACACTTCCTTGGGATCAAAGACGGGTTCGCCCACCACCTCCCATTCGTCCCCCCGGCGCCGGCGGTAAAAACAGCTCTTGTAACCGGTGTGGCAGGCTGCCGCGCCCACCTGCTCCACTTTCAGGAGCACCGTATCGTTATCGCAATCCAGGTAGAGCTCCTTAACCCGCTGCACGTGCCCGGAGGTGCCGCCTTTATGCCAGATCCGGTTGCGGCTGCGGCTGAAATAATGGGCCTCCCCGGTCTTCAGGGTCTCAACCCAGGCGGCCTCATTCATGAAGGCCAGCATCAGGACCTCGCCGCTGGCCGCGTCCTGGGCGATGGCGGGCAGCAGGCCCCCCATTTTGGCGAAGTTGGGTGTCTCTAATTTTTTCATATCGAGAAAAATTAACCTTTTTACCTTGAATCTGCAAGGACGAATGACGATTTTTCCAAAATGGGAAGGAAACACCGCGATGGCTAAGGTCATTTCTTACAGCAGCCTGGCCCGGCGACAGCACCTCAACTTCCTGAAACATAAAGGCCGCGAATATCGGGAACGGGAGGATTATCTGGGCCGGTTGCGTAAACTGCTGTTTCAGGTGGAAGCCCAGATGCGCCAGGCGGAAATCCAGCAGTTGGAAGTCTTCCGGGAACTGGCGGCCCACTTTAAAATCCCCTTGTCATTCCCCGACCTGGGAGACCGCCTGGGACTGCAACGCTTTTTTGCTTCCAACCCTTTCGTCGTGGCCTTGCAGGAGTATTTCGCCGGCCGCCTCAACGCCGAGGAATGCTATCAGAGGATCACGGGTCTGCAGGCCAATCCGGCCACCTCCCCGGAAAGATAAAATCTCCCGCCTCCATGATCTGGCCTTTTTCCCCCAAAAAATGCTGGCCGGCGAGGGGAGTACCCGGCCGGCCAGCTTAAGGAGAGAGGTTATGAACTTAATTAAGGAGCTGGCTGGTTGAAGTCGCAGACAAAAAACTGGCCGGGTGGGGGAGGAACCCGGCCAGTCGGTGAAAGGAGAAAATGGTATATGAACTTTGATTAAGGGGGGGATGTGGGTACCTTAATAGGGTCCATATACTCGCTAATTATATATGCATTAATTATACCAATAATAATTTAGCTTATTTTTTCAATCATTTCAGCAAGTTTAATCTGAGCCCACAACAGCCACTAGTTCAATATTTTATACCGACCCAGGGGCGCTATAGACCTTACTTTACATATGTAATTAATATAACTTGTAATAATGGTTTCACCGCCAGATTCAATTTTTTGTTCCACCCCCGGGCGTCAAGCCAAACCTAGCCAAATTTGTCAGGTCTAGCTTTTTCGGGAAAATTTTCTTAACCTCTCAAAAGCAAATGGACCCGGGCCCATCTCCCTTTTCCCTCTTCCCTATTATATTAAAGCGGCCCCTGATATTTGGCGTTTTTGACCTCAGGAAGGTGGATTATGGCCACGGGGGTCTTAAATTAGAGGTACCATCCCGGAATAGAAATCCAAAGGAGAGGTCAGATGAAATTAAGAATCATGGCAGCGGCATTGGCGTTGACCGCGGTGCTGATTTGGGGTTGCGGCGAAGCTGCGGCTCCCACGGCCAAGTCGACCCTGGTCAACCCCCAGGGGCAAAAAGTCGGGGAAGCCACCCTGACTGAGACCGCTCAGGGGGTGAAGATCGACCTCGCGGTGGAGAATCTGCCGCCCGGCGTGCACGCCTTTCATATCCATGAAAAGGGGGACTGCCATGGCCCGGACTTCGTGAGCGCCGGCGGCCATTTCAACCCCTTCGGCAAGCACCATGGCCTGAAGAATCCCCAGGGCCCCCACGCCGGTGACCTTCCCAGCCTGACGGTGGGCCCCGACGGCCGCGCCACCGTCTCGGTGGTGGCGAAACTGGTCACCTTGAAGGAAGGGAAAAATTCCCTCTTTCAGCCCGGCGGAACTTCTCTGGTGATCCATGAGAAGGCCGATGACGACGTCTCTGACCCGGCGGGCAACGCCGGCCCGCGCATTGCCTGCGGCCCGATCACCAAGTGAGGCTGGCATGGGGGGCCGCCATTTCTTTCTTGGCCCCCCTGGACCAACTGTTAATCAAGCCTGCTGGCCCAACCGAATATGGTCAAGAACCTGGAACGGCAGGCATTACAGCTATAGTGCTTGGCTTTCGGAAGCCGGCGCATCCAGCCATAGCGGCGCACTCGCTGCACCGGTCCCCTGCGACACTTGGGGCACAAACTGCCATGGGCCATTTTCCCCATGCCTAACCGCCTACGACCGCTTCGCCTGACTGCGACCCGCAGCCAGGCTTACTCTGTCTTCCATAAACCGGATCAGGCGGCTTACGGCCTCGTTGCAAGGAGTGGAGACCCCGGTCTCCCGGCCATAACGGCAGATGGCGCCGTTTAAGGCCTCGATTTCGGTGCGCCGCCCGGCTTGCAGGTCCTGCCACATGGAGGGCCAGTGGGCCGCGGTGGGCGGCACCAGGTTCTCCAAAAAGTGCCGGAAATAAGCGGCGGCGTCGGCATGATGCAGCCCGACGCCCTGGGCCCGGGCCACCTGATAAATCTCGGCGATAATCAACCGCATCAATTCCCGGGTCTGGGGGTTTTCCCCCAGGGCTCCGTAAGGAGCGCCGAGTATGGCCCCCAATGGGTTTAGGGCGCAATTGTACAAGACCTTGTCCCACAGATGCGGCACGATCTGGTCCACCACCTCGGCGGGAATACCGGCCCGAGTTAAATCATCCGCCACCCGGGCCAGTTTTCCGGGAGGGTGATCGGGGGCCATAGCCCCCAGCAAGACCGGGGCGGCATACACCGTGACCGTCACCAGGCCCGGCCTTCTCACCTGAGCCCCGAAAATGACCCGGGCGCCGATGGTGCGCTCGGCCCCGAACTCCTGGCCGATGATCTCCAGGTTTCCCAGGCCGTTTTGCACGGAAATGATGAGGCCCTGAGGGGCCAGCCTGACCCTTAGCTGCCGGCAGGCTTCCTGGGTGGCAAAGGATTTGACGCAGAGAAGTATGACGTCGTAGGATTCCCCTGCTTGGGGCGGGAGAGGCGCGGCGGTAATGGGGCCGACCTGGAATTCTCCCCAAATCCCGTCAAGGCTCAGCCCTTGGACCTTGGCTTGCTCAAAATGCTCGCCCCGGCCGATATAGGCCACCTGTTGGCCGGAATGCTGCAACAGCCCGCCAAAGACCGAGCCCAGGGCGCCTGTCCCCGCGATGAGATAACGCATAAAAAGGCAGTTTTCTGTTTTCTGTTTTGGTTAAAATCGAGACTAAGTGATTATAATCTAGCTAACGTGTCATTATGAACACCCTACGCCAAATGATCAGGGACTTGCTGCGGGAGGAAACCCTTTCCAGCCTGGAACTCTCCCAGCGCCTTTCCCTGCCGGAAAAAGAAGTTCTGGACCACCTGAGCCACACAGCCCGGGCGCCGGGGCCGGGGTACCGGTTTCAGATGACCCCCCCGGTGTGTAAACACTGCGGCTTTGCCTTTAAGAAGCGGGAACGCCTCACCACGCCCTCCCGCTGCCCCATCTGCCAGCACGAATCCATCCGCCGGCCGCGCTTCGCCTTGGTGAAGAAATAATGGTTTTGGGGGGAGGGCCAGGGACCTGAGTCCCTGCCCTCCCCCTAAGCCCCCCTCCCAACCCGCAGAAGTGGCTGGCAAGGCGGGGCCTTTGGCCCCGCCTTGCCAGCCTGTTCTCCTCCCTCTTATGGGTTTGGGGGTGGGGGCTTGGGGGAGGGGGTAAGGGCCGTCGGCCCTTAGCCCCCTCCCCCAATGTCACTTTATTCCACCGTCACACTCTTGGCCAGGTTGCGGGGCTGGTCCACGTCGGTGCCTCTTAGATCGGCAATGTGGTAGGCCAGCATCTGCAGCGGAGTCACCAGGACGATGGGCGAGAGTTCCAGGGGCACGCCGGGAACCGGGATGACGCTCTCCACCCGCTCCTGAACCTGGTAATTGTCCGCTTCCGTGAGGGCGATGATGCGGCCGCCCCGGGCCGCCACCTCTTCGATATTCCCCTGGATCTTTTCCAGCACCGGGCTCCGGGTGGCCAGAACCACCACCGGCATCTCCCGGTCGATGAGGGCGATGGGGCCGTGTTTCATCTCCCCGGCGGCGTAACCCTCGGCATG
>Ga0315281_10013808_pt1 | contig 10912 bp, 10 predicted proteins | sample YL17G07_0_MG_FD_204540 | JGI IMG/M metagenome (GOLD analysis project Ga0315281, IMG submission 204540) | Sediment microbial communities from Yellowstone Lake, YNP, Wyoming, USA - YL17G07_0 | ecosystem: Environmental > Aquatic > Freshwater > Lake > Sediment | place: USA: Wyoming | collected... | reverse complement strand
ACTGCATGGGAAATAATCCAGTTCGTCAAGTCGCCATGTACCGTTTTCTGTCATGTAACGGTTTTCACGAGCGTACAATGCATAAGCTGCTGAATCAAAAAGGTCGCAGCCCAGCATCACTGCTAACGAGAACATGGCTGGATGCCCAGCGCCAAACAGGTGAAGCGGACGCTCTATGGGTAAGCCTTTTTTTGCGGTCAGTATCATGTCGGCTAGAACATCATAGCGGTAGCTTTCCATTACTTCAGTTGGGCTTCCGAGAGCATGGATTTGGAAGGGCAGTTTTCCCATTTCAACCGCCGAGTTAGCTACAAGGTCTAGGTGTCTTCCGCCTTGCACTGGCCCAACCCACAAAATGTCGTCCCGCGTCTTGGTTTTGAAAAAGGCCTTAGCTCTCCGCAAGGTTTCAGCCACGGTTTTTTCAGCTTGCTCTTTGGTTACTGCCCAGCCTGTTGGTATATCAAGCATGGTGGCGATGTCGCTGCCGATGCCTTCTTGGTAGGCCACAATTTCTTTTTGGCTAACATCCACCTCGCCGTAAACGAGGATTTGGTAGGCTCCTGAATCAGTCATCACGGCGCCATCGAAATCAAGAAATTTATGTAAGCCTTCATCTATTGGCTTGTTTTGGTAGCGTTTTTTTAGTATGTAAGCGTTAGTTATGATTGCTTCAAAACCGAAAGTTTCCTTGAGCTTTCTCGGCGGAACAGGCTGAATGCTGGGGTTAATTACTGGGAACAGGAGTGGAGTTTCCACTGTTCCGCTTTTGGTTTTTAGTTTGCCTATTCTGCCAAGCAGGTCTTTTTCTTTTATTTCGAAACTCAACGCTGAAGCCTAAACAAGAAGCGGCGCTCGCTTATAAAAAACATTAGCCCACAAAGACTTGGAAGGTACACAGGGACAACTAAATGGAAGCTAATAATTATTTTACGCACCACAAACCACATAACTTCAAAGCAAAAACATTCAAGTAAGCCCGTCGGTGAAAGACGATTGCCATTTGGATTAGGCATCCTTATATCGCATAATTTGCCTATTACCGAGAAGAGAGATGCTAAACCATGGTTTGCTCAATAGACATAAGCGAAAAACCAAAACTAAACGACCCAATCCTCATTGAAGGGTTGCCCGGCATAGGGTTTGTGGCTAATATTGCAGCGTTACATTTGATAAAAGAGTTAAAAGCTAAACGGTTCGTCCAAATATTTTCCTCGTCATTTCAGGATTTTGCAGTAACAACCGAAAATGGTGGAGTGCTTTCGCCTATAAATGAACTCTACTATGCTAAGCGAGAGGATGGTGGGCGAGATTTGATTATTTGGTATGGGAACACTCAGGCGCTGACAACTGTTGGGCAATACGAGCTCTGTGGTAAAGTGTTTGATTTGGCGCAGGAGTTTGGCTGCCGCTTTATAATTTCCATCGGCGGGTTCAAAAAAGATGAAGCTCAACCTGTACCAGCAATTTACAGCACAGCCACGGATCTGGAAACCATGCAAGAGGCGCTGGATTTGGGGACTAAAGTGATGGTTGGACATGTTTTCGGTATTGCTGGTTTATCCATTGGTTTAGCAAGGATTAGAGACATGAAGGGTTTCTCTCTGTTAGTGGATACGCTCGGAATGAACCCTGACGTGAACGCTGCACGGTATGCGTTGACTGCGCTTGGTAAATACTTGAACCTTAACGTTGACTTGTCAAAGCTTGAAGACAGCGGTGGCGAGATTAAGAAAATTTTAGAATCCTTTGGCATCATAAGAAGCATAACAGAAGAAAAGAAGAAAGAGGAGCAACAACTGCGCTGGTTTATTTAGGGTTTAACTTCGCTCATGAACTGTTCGTATACTTTTTGCACTCGGTCGGCAGCTGGACCTGAACCTTCAACAATGCCTCTTTCTGTTAATTTCACTTTGTCCATGACCCAGATGAACCCTTTGTCTTCGTATAGTTTGACCATGGTCGGGAAGACTTTTTCAAGTCTTGAGGCTAGGGCTTTGAGGTCGAAGGGTTTTTCTGCACTTGATATTTGAGCAACCACGTTCCCGTTTAAGAATAATCGGTGAAGTAAGTTTCCAGATTCGTCTTTTGCATCTGCTATGCAAAGACTCATATTGTCAGGGTTAATGCCGATGAGTGTGCCCTTGAATGTTTTTCCAGTAGTTGTCACTACAGACACAGTTTTATCTGCTAACGCCGCGATTTCAGTGAAATACTTTCTTTGCACTACAGACAAGTTTATTTCTCCTTTAAAGTAACGAGATTGCACTACCACTATTTATCTTTGATTTAAATAGCATACTGGAAAACGGTTGGCAGCTTGGCTTTTTTCATACGATGGCTTTGCAAATTAGATAAAAAATAAGGAAGGATTCAATCGGCTTTATGCATTTTGAATAGTTTTTAGAATTGTAAGTACTTGTGCATCTTTTGCTCTTTTCTCAAGGTAATTCCAATCTAGCTTGCCTTCTTGCCTAACCAGCACGCTTTTCACGTCTTGCTCGTCTATAACGTCCCGGTCAGGTCTAGACAATTTAGTTACAATGAAATCTTCAGCAGAAACAACCCAAGCCGAGAAGCCTTCACTTAGTTGTTCTTTTTTTCGCCGCCTTAATGTTTGCTCATCAAAAACAATACCATCCGGTTTAGTCCAAAGCTCAAATTCAATTTTTTCTTGGCGGTCGACTACTACTATTAGAGGATTGTTTGGTGAGCAGATGGTTGGTTCAAATTCAGCTGCCCTAAGTAGATTCAGCAGATAACTAAATTTTTTCTGAGTTTCAATTGCGACAGCAAGGTCTAGATCAACGGTTGTTCGAATTCTGCCATAGAAAGGTAAGGCATAACCGTCTATTATCATGTAATCGATTCTATTTTCGTCAAAAAGTGTGATTAGCCTATGAAGAGTTCTTAATATTGCTGGCAATCGTGTTTAGCTCCATGAAAACTTGAAATGTTGAATGACCGCTTTCAGCGAGCCTAGAGGCATACATTGCGTCTTTTACGGCATGGTCAAGGTCGGCTTTTCTGGCTGTAAGCCGTTTAAGGTTTAATTTTTTATAAGAATCAAGAAAGTCATAGCCTAAAGAGCTAGCGGTAATGCATTTTTTGGGTCTGCCCTTCTTTGGACCTTTAGCAAACTGCACCTGAATTAGCTTTTCTTCCTCCATTCTTTTCAAGAGTGAAATGACGTTAGAGCTTTTTAGTTTTAATAGTTGAACTAGGTCTCTGACTCCGCAGACTCTCGATGTGACTGCTTGAAGGATTCTAGCTCGTTGTTCAAGAGACATTTTGTTTCCCTAATGGAAACATAATATTTCCAAATATTTAAATTACTAGCAAGAAAGATGACTCCCGTACACGCGTGTGCGCGTGTGGGCTTGTACCCCCCTCTCTGTCTGTCTCTCTCTACCTCTCTTCTTTTGGTAACCTTCGAGTTTTCAGCGCTTCACACGAGATATGCACTTTTAGGTTTTCTTTTCGTGTATTTCACAGTTCTGCTTTAAGAACGCCATCGAGTTAGCGGGCAAGTCTCGTTCAACCATGAAGTTTGGTCCTACCCAACTGTTAACGCCCACCTTGATTCCTGGCATAAATAGTGATTTAATCCCTGTTTTCACGTTATCTCCAAGAACTGCGCCGAGTTTTCGCCTGCCTGTGTTAACCAGCTGGTCTTTTACCATCATTTTGATTGGTCCAGCGTCTAAACGGTAATTAGCCGTGACGGTACCCGCGCCCAGGTTGCAGTGCTCGCCAAGGATGCTGTCGCCAACATAAGACAAGTGACCAACCTGCGTGTAATCCATGATGATGCTGTTTTTGATTTCGCAAGCGTTGCCTACACGCACTTTTCTGCCTAAACTTGTGCCTGAGCGAATGTAACAGTTAGGTCCAATGTCGCATTCTTCGTCGATAAAGCATGGTCCTTCAACGTAAGCGCCAGAGCGAATACGGGCTGATTCTGCAACTGAAACTGGACCGATAAGGTGCGCTCCTTGCTCTATCTTGCCTAAAACTTGGTGCTCCATGCGTTTTAAAGCCCAATTGTTAGCATTCAGCAAATCCCAAGGTCTGCCCACGTCAAACCAGTCTTCCTTCAAAATCTCCGCAGCCAAAACCGTTTTGCCCTCTTGAGCAAACAGTGTTACGGCATCGGTGAGTTCCCATTCACCGCGGACGGAAGCTTTTGTTTGCTTTATTTTATCAAAAATTTCTTGCGAGAGAACGTATACTCCCGCGTTAGCCAAGTTTGACGGCTCTTTTCCAGCAGCAGGCTTCTCCACGATGCGCTTAACCTTTTTCTCCTCGTCCAACTCGATTATTCCGTAGCTTTCAGGCTTATCAACGGGCACGACACCCATGACGGCAGCGGTTTTTCCGCGCTTATACGACTGCAACACGTTCTTTACGGCGTCTGCACCGAACAATAAATCTCCATAAACAAGAACAAAATCATCATCCACATAGGGTTCAGCAACGCTGGCGGCGTTTCCTGTGCCAAGCACTGCTTTTTGCTCAACATAACTGATGCATAGATCAAGTTTTTCGCCGTCACCAAAATAATGGCGAATAGCATCTCCCATGTAATGCGTAACAATTATTGTCTCAGTTATTCCAGCGTTCTTCACCGCTTCCAAGCAAAACTGCAGGATTGGTTTTCCGCCAACCTTAATCAAATGCTTAGGACGCGTCGCCGTTATGGGCAAAAGCCTGACGCCTTCGCCAGCCGCTAATAATACAGCTTTCATTTCATTTCAGCCTCAACTTGTTTCTTTATTAGTGCTGTTGCCTTTTCGGTTATATCATTTGCCACTGCTAATGATTCGCCTTCGACAGTTAAGCGGATAAGCGGTTCAGTTCCAGAAGCCCTAATCAGCAACCAACCGTTTTTTAGCGCTAGTCGGACGCCGTCAACCGTTGAGAAATCAGTGTAATCTGGAAACGCCGTTTTTAGGGTAGCCCCAATTTTTGCTACCGCCTTGTGCTTTAACTCGTTTTTGCAAGCAATGTTTTCCCTCAGCGTAATGTACTCCGGAACCGCACCGACAAACTCAGATACACTTTCGCCTTCATCTTCCAAAGCTTTCAAGAACAACGCTGCAGACAACGGCCCATCAGGGCAATAATGATGCCTTGGATGCACCCATGCACCACACGGTTCACCGCCGAAAACTGCATCTGACTGCTTGATAACTTCTGAAATGTATATGTCTCCGACTTTGGTGCGGATGACTTTGCCGCCCTGCGTTTGCGCCATCGTTTCAACACACATTGACGCTTCAACGTTTGTTACTACTGTTCCACCGCCACTCCGCTTAAGGGCATAAGCAGCATACGCGGCCAGTGAACGGTCAAAGTTGACAAAAGCGCCTTTCTCATCGATGAAGGCTACTCGGTCTCCGTCGCCATCAAAAGCGATGCCTGCATCAGCGCCAAGCGTTTTGACAACGTTTGCCAAATCCTTGAGCGATTCAGCGGTCGGCTCAGATTTTCGTGCTGGGAAATATCCGTCTGGTTGAGCGTTAAGAGCAGTTACCTTGCAGCCCATGGCTTTCAGCATTGCAGGGGCTACGTCGAAGGTGGCGCCGCATCCCGGGTCAACAACAACGCGCCATTGCCTTTTCAGGGCAACAGCTTTCAGCGCCATTTCCATGTAAACTTGGCTCGCATCGATGGGGGTGGTTTTGCCGAGGCTGCGCCAATCTGCCAACGCAAAAGTCCCCTCAGCCACTTTTTTCTCCACTGCGTTTTGGTCCTCGTCGGTATAAGATAAGCTATCGCCATTGAAGACTTTTATTCCGTTATATTGAGGCGGATTATGTGAGGCTGTTAACATGAAGCCAACATCAGCGCCTAACGCTTTAGTAGCGTAAGCTAAAACTGGAGTCGGCACAATATCGGCAAGCAAGACATCTGTTCCACTTGAAAGTAAACCTGAAACCAAAGCATCTTCAAGCATAGCTCCTGAAACTCGCGTGTCTCTGGCTACAACTGCTTTTTTGGCTTTTGCATGCGCAGCCACCGCTAAACCGACCTTGCAAGCTAGCAGTGGTGTTAAGTCAACGTTTGCTAAGCCTCTTACGCCTGAGCTTCCAAACAGTTTAGCCATCTGTGCCCACTCTTGACAGGTAATCGTTACTGCATGGTTAAGGATAGTTGCTTAAAATAATTTGGCTACAAGCCTCAAGCGTTATCCCTAAGAAACATGGAAAGCTTACTCTTGGTGGGATGCTTGCCTTCAGGGTCTGAGAGGTAACAGGCGGAAACCGCGTTTGCCAGCATTAAACGGCACCCGTCTGAAAGACCGTTTCTATCGCCTAAGATGTTTCCTGAGTTCCAAGCGTCACCCGCGCCAGTTGCCCGTAAAACCTTAACCTTAAAGGTAGGGACCATAACCTCTGTTTTGCCCTTTAAAGTGGCGGAGAAAACCGTTGTATGCAAGTCAATTCTTGCTGGCAGGTGCTTTGCTAAAATTCGGGCTGCTTCCATTGCTAACTCCGTAAACTCTAAATGCTCTTTTTTATCATTCAAAGTCTCATCAAGCAAAGCGGCGTAAATGATTGCTTCGTTCTCGTTCAGGCTTAGAATGTCCACTTGGTTAGGTTTCAGAACCGTTTCCATCAATTCAGCGATTGCGCCGCTTTTAGGCGTGGGGTCTGCCGTGTCATAGTAAGTTTTGCCTTTGCCCTTCGTTTTTGCTCTGCCGAAAACCGCTTGAGCTAGCGCCGTGCCGAATTTTAATGTGCCAGCCCAGTTGAAGAGGCACGTGTAATCCGCATCCTCTATCAACGCGTAATCGCTCTCGTTGAGGTTTGCTGGACCAAAATCTGCTAATGCACCTAAGTCTCTGAGCATGACGTTTGTTTTCTCATTTTTGTTTTTGAACTCTAAGGCAGTTGTTATTGAAGCTTTATCATATACTTTTATGTGCGAAGTGTCGATTGGAGTGTCTTTGAAGTGGTATTTTATTTGTTGCAAACCGAACTCGCTTGTGCAAACAATCGGCGTAACCTTGACGCCTAAGTTGGCTAAGGCTGATGCCACGTTGATGGCGTTTCCTCCTCGCATATCAGCTTGGGGGATGCCGTCGATGCTGCCGCCTTTCCGTTTAGCCACATCCGCAATTAATCCTGAAAACTCGGAGGCGTTCCAGTTCAAGTTAATGAGCCTATCAAGGAAAAAATCAGGCAAAACGGTGACTTTGCATTCTATAGGCTTTTTTTGTTCTAGAAAGTTTTTCAGTTCTTTTTTGCACTGCGCTATGGACATAAAAAGGCTCCTGTAAGTGTATTTCCAAAAAGCTAAAATACCTTTTGATTTAATGTTGCTTACGGGTATCTTGGAAGAGGGAGAGCAGGGAGTTTGCAGTTTAAAACTGAGGTTTGCCTATTAGCCTTGGCGATTACATTGTTTGTGGTAAGCGCTTTCTTCTTTTCGTATCAAACTGGCAGCGCAACTTTTAATCTAAATTGGGATTATCCATACCGAGGATACGCCCTCGCGTTTGTTGGTTTTGGCTCAGTTCTTATGGTTACTGCGTCTGTCTCTTATTCAAAACGCAGCAAAAACATTCTTCAATAATCTTTTTGGTTTTCAGCCGAGTATGAATCGGACAAGCAACCACACCATATCTCCAAACAGTAAGGCGACAATTAAACCCAGAGTTATGAATATTAGCATGGGTAAACCAGGCGTTACCCACACATAGGCATCGATTTTTCCTGCCTGAGCTGCGTTAGATAAGCGTTCAACAATTTTATCTCGCCCTTCATCATGTGGAACAACTACTAGTTTTCGTTTTAAAGCGTTCTCGCCGTCGTCGTCCACATCTTCCATTGGAAAAACGTGCCATTTCTCCTTTAACGTGGCAACAGTCACTTTGTAACCAGTTATCAAGATAACCACTTTTTTCCAGACTGATTCTGATTCGAGTGTTCCTGCGAACATTTTTTTGCCAGTTTTTTTGTGCCAAACCAAATTGTGCAGTATCATGTATATGCCGCTTGCTGCTGCGAACAAGACGGCGTTGCTGAATATGGTTAATGGGAATATGAACTGTGAGACAGGCGACAAGCTTCCAGTTAAGATGGGTGTAACTAGGGCTGGAGCGAAAGGCAGGGCAAGGGCGATGCACATGAGGGCTTTTGAGTCAGCGCCGCCAAACGCGCCTGAATAGAACAACAAAAACGCCAACCCAACGGTTAAGCCTACGCTAATGCCGAAAAGGGTAAGTTTTGAGGGGTCATAGAGGAGTAGTTCTGCAAGGGAGAGTGCAATTGCGATAGGTGCATAGATTGCCCAGACGCGGTTGCTTACTTCACGGGTTTTGTAGTCGCTCCATGAAGCATAGAGTAGGAAGCCCAAGGAAACCGTTATGTTCGCTGCGATTAAGATTTCTTGCAAACCAAGTATCCCCTAACTAATTCCTATTGTTGGTAGCATACTAATTTAAGATATTTTAGATTATGCGTTTAGTTAGATTGTGACGCTTGATTGATTAATTGGTTAATTGTCGAACGATTCCATGAAAACATTTGCTTCAATCAGACTAAAGATCAATTTGGAGAAATGAAAAGAAGGTATCCTATGAGGAATACCAAAACGACGTATTAAGAGACGAAGACTGAAACAAACGGTATATTTTGTCCAAATGGACTAGTACCTATCGTTCCTGTGAGGGCAAGATTGACGGGGCAGGTTCCGGTGAACATGTCATTCACTGCAACAAAACTGCTTGTACTAGACGGAGCCTTTGCTGCAAAATACACGAGAGTTGGAACTGTATAATTGAGGCATTGACCAGAAAAGGGTTGAATTTCGCCAGTTATTGGGTTGACCCTGACGATGAACCATGTTACAGCTTTATAATTTCCTCCCGTGCTAGGAAATATTGAAAAAAGCTCAGAGTTCTGATTTAGTATAATATCTCTTGCTTTGGAGTCCAAGTTTGTGAAATTAACACAGAAGGCAAGAGGAGCTTGTGTTTGTAAAACATTGTATGCATTTATTCCAGTCGTAAAATCCACTTTATAAGTTGATCCGGACATCAATTTTACTTGGTAATACGTAAAGTTCTGGAAATCCATGGCCAGAGAGCCAATTCCCTGCGTTGTTTGTGCAACTATGATATTATTTGTTCTTAGGGACTCTAGTGCAAATGTATTGCCTCGAGTGGTAACTAGCCAAGCGGCAAAATTGTAGTTGCCATTGGGTGAAAGACCATTAATTTTTAAGTTAGCCGTAATAGGAAGGGTTCCACCTGCACTAACAATGGTATTTACTCTCGAATAATTATACGCATTTTTGTCGCCAGTTACTCTAAGCCAAATTGTAGAAAAATTGATTGAATAAGCCCCTATATTGAAAATTTTGGCAGTAACACTTACTACTCCGTTATTCACATTGTATACCGTATTAGAAGTTTGAACATCCTCCGACATTCTCACAGCATCAAACTCATTTCTTTCTCTAACCGCTTCATTGTATGTAGTGTTCTGGGAAAGGGTGAAGAAGAAATAGGCTGAAGCCAAAGAACACACGATTAACACCATGAATATGGCTCCAACTATCGATGAGAAACCTTTCGAATCCATCCGTTTTCTTACATGTCTCTTATGATGCAAAGTTATAGACAAAAGTTGAATCCCTCCCAGTTAATATTGTAACAGTATACGACATGCCGCTGACTAATGTAGTGTTAAGCGGCTGAGTGAAATATCCTTCTTCGCCAATGTCAAAGGCACTAGTTTTTGTTGCATTTAGGAAATTTGTTTGTCCAATGCAACTGAAAGTGGTAGACCACGAGGAATTGCTAATTTTGGAACTTTTGATAGTTATATCGTTAATGCTCCCAGCATTCATGAAGTAAACAGTCACACTGCCATTAGTAGGCCCATAGCCAGTGGCATTATAGGACACGTATTCAAAAACCAGTTTTTCCTTGAGTTGATTAATGTCAGAGCTCACGGTTTGACCGTATTGTTCTTGGTAACTGATTGAAGTTGACCTCGCATACCCTAAGGCTACAAACCCCACTACTATTACAGCGGCAATCAGAATCAAATTGGAGATGACTGCGTTTATAGCCCTTCTATTCTTAATTAACATGCGAATCGGCATGAAGCCAGAGATTGAGCCTATGGTTTTTCGCTTAACTTTTCGAGTTCTTTTTACAATTAATTTAAATTTATACTTGAATTTCATACGTTCAACCTCTTATCCTAGTTTTACGAATTGTGGAATTAGCTTTGCTGCTATTACTGAAATAAGTACTAGAATGGCTGCATGCTTGAAACCGGCTCCGATAGACTCTTCGCTTATTTTTCCGCCAACAATTCCTATAAGGTAACTGTTGAAGATAACTGCTGTCATGAATATCGTTTGCATCAAGCCTTTGCTCTGGGATGCTGTTTGCGTAACTCCCGCAGTTGTTGCGCCAAACCCTGTAGTAAAACTCATCATCATAACAGTTGTTGCAACAAGAAGGATCGATGCTAGATACGGCATCATAACGTATGGCCGCACTGACATCTTCTTTTCCTTCTCTACATCTTGAGTAAGATTGTTAAAGCTGGCAAGAGATTCAATCATGGCGATGGTGCCGCCGCCCACATCTATGGTTTCAACCAGTAGGAACATTACTATTTGTACCATCCAACTTCGCGTACGGTGAAGAAAATCCATCATTACCTTTTTTATTGGGATACCCCACGAAATCTCGGAGCTAATTTTGCGAAGTTCTTTGCTGAAGGTGCCATAGTCACGTTTTGATAGGCTTTCGATGCATTTTTCGGGTGATAAACCTGTTTTTCTTACTTCAGTGAGGTCTCTGAGAAAACTTGTGACGCCCTGCTCCATACTATTCTTGGTTTTTGACAATCGTATATGCACGATGGCTGCTGGCGCAGTTGAAATA
>Ga0315281_10013807_pt1 | contig 10912 bp, 6 predicted proteins | sample YL17G07_0_MG_FD_204540 | JGI IMG/M metagenome (GOLD analysis project Ga0315281, IMG submission 204540) | Sediment microbial communities from Yellowstone Lake, YNP, Wyoming, USA - YL17G07_0 | ecosystem: Environmental > Aquatic > Freshwater > Lake > Sediment | place: USA: Wyoming | collected... | reverse complement strand
TTAAAATCTTGTTCGAATTTTTCTCTGATTCGCGGAAACCGCATAGCTGCAGCCGGGTGGTAGGTTTCTAGGTATCTTACTCCATCGAGTCGGGGTGTCTGCCACGCTACATTTCCCATCAACACTATTAAACGTGGTCGAATTTGTTTTATTTGTTTCACGAGCAGCGGGAGACAACTCTGAATTTCTGCTTTTGTCGGTTTTCTGTTCTGGACGGTGCGGCATTTGACGACGCTGGTAATGAAGAGGGCTTCCCTGTTTAACCCTGATTTGCGGATGACAATGTCAAGATATTTGCCTGAACGTCCGACGAACGGCCTACCCTGTTTGTCTTCCTCTTGTCCCGGATTTTGCCCGATAAGCATGATAGCGGCGTGTTCAGGACCCTCCCCCAGCACCGGCTTAGATCCTTTTAAGCTGCATCTCAGGCAGGCATTAGCAAGATGATCTATATATCTATTTCCGATTGCTTTTTGCTGTTGTTTTTTATCAGGTAGTTCGGGATTTGCCGGCGCAACAAGATTGATGATTTGTGCGTAATCTTTAAGCGACTTGAAAATATAGTCCGGATGGTGTTTCTTAAGTTCCGCTACTGAGTGAAAACCGGTTGCTACTGAAATTGTCATGGTATTTAATTTTTTTCCGGCATCTATATCTCGGATGGAATCCCCAATAACTATTACGTCCCTACCGCGAAATTCCCGGCTGGTAACACGCTGCGCCTTCTCAATTGCTAATTTAATCAATCCATGCCTTGTTTCAGCATCATTTCCGTATATGGCAAAGCGGAAAAATTTACCTAACCCGGTAACTCGAAATACATGCTTTACGATACCTTCTGAATCGCCTGTATAAAGAACAATAAAATTGTCCGTTTTTGAAAGTTTGTTCAGGAGTGTTTTGGCACCTGGTAAAATACCTTTATCTGATTGTTGGGTTAATAATTTTCCGAATACTTCCTCGTAGTATCCAAGAAGTTCATGAGCACGATTCTTAATTTTATCCGCAGCTATTCCTTTAAGGGCTGCCAGGCGCGTGAAGTTTTCTATGAGACTATTTCCTGCATAATCGATCTCTTTTATACTGGCGTCCGTGTGGAAGAACTTTTGGAAAAGCTCCATGGTTGCCTGGTCGTGGACTGATAGAAAGTCAACCAGGGTTTGGTCGAGGTCGAAGATAATTAGTTTCAACTGTCCTCCTCACGAATATTTTAAAGAGAATAAGTTGCTTGCGCTTTTATCAGACTATGATATATTTGTCATGACCATGCAATTCGTGGGTTTAATAATTTCTAAGGTTACTATACCTTAGGCAAACGAGTCGGTCAAAAAAACAATGACAAATTAAGTGATATAATTAGTATTCCTACGTATATGATGTCATAAAAATGGCACATATAATCAACATATATACACTCAATTTAGATGTAACTGTCTTTAAGAGAATGATAGGAGGATATTTATGAAAGGCGATCCAAAAGTAATCGAGGCTCTGAACTCTTTATTAGCCGATGAACTCACCGCGGTTAACCAGTACATGGTGCATTCGGAAATGTGCGAGAACTGGGGGTATGACAAACTCGGTGCAACAATTCAAAAGCGCGCCATCGAAGAGATGAAGCATGCCGAGAAGCTGATTTTGCGCATTCTATTTCTTGAAGGCGTCCCCGTTGTGAGCAACTTACGGCAAATGCATATTGGATCGGATGTGCCAAAGATGTTTGCCTCTGACCACGTCTTCGAAAGCGATGCGATCAAAGCATATAATGCTGATATTGTTGTTTGTGGCGATGCCAAGGATTATGCAACCAGGGAGATCCTGGAAAGTATTCTCAAAGACGAAGATAAACACATCGACGATATTGAAAATGTCCAGGACGAAATCGCACAAATGGGCGTTCAAATTTTCCTTTCTACTCAATTATAATAAGGACTTAGATCCTTTAATCGCAACACAAACTTGAGTAATATCTCCGGACTTGCAAAAAATTAGCATGTCTGGAGATATCTTTTTTTATTGAGCTTTTTCATCCGGTCGAAATATAATCAATCAGATTGTTAAATCACTGATCTCGTTAAGAATTGTGTTTGTCTTTCCGGAAGTTGGCTCAACATGTAAGTACCCTCGTAAGAAGCGGAAAAAATGTATAAAGGCAGAAGTGGAAAGGGGGGCGCACAGCCCCCCTTTCTGAAAATGTCCCTTCCCTGTTAGCCAAGGGAAGAGCCTGCCCCGCACTTGATGCGGGGGATAAAGGGATAGGTCGTTGTGTACAATCAGGACATGGGTTACACTTTAATCCGGGGACATAGGTGACACTTTCAAGTGGGAGAATAATATTTTCAACCAAATGCAAGTAGTACTTAATCCAAGGTTCTACTCAGTTTTGGTAGTTAGAATTCTCGGCAAGTTGTAGTCTGGTTGTGACAGGGTAGATGTTCTAGAAGCTTGTCCTGAGCGTAGCCGAAGGAACCGGGGCATCTGCCCTTCATCTCGTAAATCGCCCTCTCCCTTTTGTTCAAGGGAGAGGGTTGGGCTTGCCCCGTACTTGATACGGGGTGAGGGTCGTTGAGTGTTTTCACGATTTATATTTAACAAAAAGCAATGTGGCATATAATTTTAACCAAATGCAAGTAGTTTTTACCTAATTCACAGCCACATTGACAGCAAATGAGTTAGAGTATATAGTGTTAGCTTGCTATGTGGTTAAAACATGTATCAATAACTGCCTCGAGTTTAAAAGGTGAATTCATCAAATTGATGAAGAAAATAACGGTTCCGTTGTCAGTTTTGTTATTGGTTTTTTTGCTCGTCGGATGTTCTCTTTTTGGCAGCAAAGAAAATCAGCCTGTCTCACAAAACAGCGGGCAAGCGACGGTATTTGAAGATAACGCCCTGGAGCAGACTGTTAGAGAAGCTCTCGGCGAGAATACCGGTCCCATACGGGCGGCTGACCTGGAGAGTCTAACTGTACTCCAGGCTTCGGGCAAGGATATCGTTAATCTCAAAGGAATTGAATATTGTAACAATCTCACTTCTCTAAGCCTGGTCAACAATCGAATACAGGATATATCTCCCATATCAAAGCTCGTCAATCTCAAGGAATTACATCTTGAATGGAATGCCATCACCGATATCAGTCCGCTGCAATCACTGTCTAAACTGGAGACCTTGAACCTGGATGGCAACATGATCACAGATATCTCACCCCTGCACTCGCTTTCAAGTCTTACCGACTTGAGCCTGGCAAACTGCGGATTAACCGAGGCTGTTCAGCTTGCGAATTTTACATCACTCATACACCTGACACTGACCGGCAATTCAATTACCGACTTAAAATCCCTATCGAATCTCAAAAACCTGGTTTTCCTTGGATTATCGAGCAACGGTATCTCGAATATCTTGCCTTTATCTGTTCTCACCAATCTAACGGAGCTGGGATTAGGATATAACAACATCACGGATATTACGCCTCTGACAACAATTACTAATCTTACCTCGTTGAATATCGCCGGCAATGACGTCATCGACATCCATGTGATCAGCAGCCTGCAAAACCTTATCTGGTTGTGGCTCCAGGAGAATCGTATAACTGATCTGAGCCCGGTTCTCGCTAACGGCAGCTTCAAAACCGGACACTTTGTCAATGTTCGTGATAATCCATTGGATGACAACTCAATTAGTGTTGTTGTGCCGGCATTAAAGAATGCAGGATTGGATATCCGTTGGTCGACGCCAGTGACTGGTGGAAAATAAGACTTACACTTTAACGAAAGTACCGTCACTCATGTGCCACGTGACATCAGCAAAACGGGTCATGCTGGCATCGTGAGTCGTAACGATAACCGTAACGCCTTCTTTAGCGATAATTTGCTGTAACAGTGTGAATATTGCCAGGCTGGTCGTGGCATCGAGTTCTCCGGTAGGTTCGTCAGCCAGGATGAGACAGGGACGGTGTGCAAGAGCGCGCGCGATCGCAACCCGCTGCCTTTCGCCCCCGGAAAGCTCATATGGGCGGTGATTGGAGCGCTTCCCAAGTCCAACCATTTCCAGGCATTCGTGAGCTCGCTGTCTTTGTTCCAACCGGTTCCATCCCGCAATTCGTAACGGCAGTTCCACATTTTCATAAGCAGAGAGTAATGGCAGTAAAGCAAATGATTGGAAAACAAAGCCAAGTTCCCTCCTTCTTAAGTCGACGAGCGTACTTTCAGGCAAGTTGGAAATTTCTGCGCCGCGAAAATAGACGCTGCCGCTGTCAGGACGGTCCAGTCCGGCGAGAATATTTAACAACGTCGTTTTACCGGAACCTGATCTCCCGGTAATGATTGCGAGTTGCTCCGGGAGAATATCGAGGTCTATCCCGCGCAGTGCGTTTATAACCTGGTGTCCGACAGTAAAGACCCGTTTTATTTCACGGGCGGAGATGAGTGAGTCCTTCACTTGCCCTCCTTAGATTCCTGATCGGCTGGCATAATAGTCAAATTATCGCCATTCAGCGTTACGCGAATCCTGTTCTTAAGCTTTAGTTTGTCGACATATTCCTTTGGAAGCTGCAGTCTCCCGACCTGATCAAGTAAAACAAACTCCTCGAAAGGTTGATCGCCTGGGCTGGGCTTTCGGAACGTAGGGGCAGCCCGTACCGCTTCGAGACTGGCGCGCCCGTCCCTGATGGTTATAACTCTGTCCACCTTGTTCATGATATTGATATCATGCGTAACAATGACCACGGTTATGCGATAAGTATTGTTAAGCGACCGCAAAAGGTCGAGAATTTCAGTCGCATTTTGTGTGTCGAGTTCTCCCGTCGGTTCATCGGCGAGCAACAACGGCGGATTATGTGCCACACCGATGGCAATCGCAATTCGTTGTTGTTCTCCACCCGAAAGTTGAATCGGTTTCGAATTCATGCGTTCTTTTAGTCCTACCGCTTCCAACAGCTCTTCAACCCGCTTCTGCCTGTCTTTCTGATGCCATCCAAGCAGGATTAAAGGCAGCTCAACATTCTGGGAGGCGGTTAAATACGGGACAAGATTACGTCCCCCCTGTTGCCATACAAAACCGGCGTCTTTGCGGCGATAAGCAATCAGGTCATGCGACGCCATGTTGAGAAGATCACGGCCTCCGACTCTGACCTTACCTGCAGACGCTGTTTCCAGTCCGCCAAGTATGTTCAGAAGGGTCGATTTGCCGCTTCCGCTGGCGCCAACGATCGCGATTAATTCACCGCGCTTTACCTTGAGGTCCAGGCCCCGCAGCGCTACGACCTCGAGGTCTGCCAGTTTATAAATTTTAAACAGGTCTTCACAATCGATGTAGAAATTGTCGGATGCAATTTGTGCAGTCACTGATCACCCATCCTCAACGTGCGGGAAATGGTCAGGCGGTTAAAGAAGATTACCACGAGTGATATTGTTACGATAAAGGCAATTGCTAATACGCTGTATGTCAGGCTAATCGTTGCCCAATCGGTAACCATTTTGAACGGAGGCACAACCTGCTGTCCTCGTTCTGTAAGTTGTAAAAATGGCATCATCACTCCGCTCAGCAGCATGCCTACGTAGGTTCCTAAGCCTATCCCGACAATAATGATCGAAATTTGCTCGAAACCGATGAGCATAATAATCTGGCGGAAAGAAAATCCGAGCGTGCGCAAAATGGCAAACTCCAGTTGGCGGCCGCGCGCTGAAAGATAGGCGTAAACAATAAAACCAAGTCCGCTGACTAATATGACTCCGAAGAATGCCAGCTTCAGTACGCCTCCCCATCCGGCAGCGATCAACGGGTCTGATTTTTGGGTGGCAATTATTTCGTCCCTGTCATAAAATTCTTCAGACTTATAGGCAGGTTGTTGAAGAGTAGCAACCGCGGCATCTCTTGCTTCTTTATCATCGGTCAATGAAAGCCAGACTTCGTTTGGATATAGAGGGAACGATGTTCCCAGCATATGGTTTCGTAGTGCCAGCATCCGATCGAGGTTTGCGAGCATAAACAGTTCTTTAGCCGGGTCGAGCGTCGGGAAGTAATTGATGACGCCAGCCACCTCAACCGTGAAATATTGCCCGGGCATCCTGACAGTGATCCAATCGCCTATTTCCGTCCCGGTATTTACCAAAAAGTCCTTGCTCACAATTACCGCCAGCGGGCGGCTGTCCATGTTCGGAAAGATTCCTCGGTATGTTACTGAGTTCCTGCCCATCCAGGTATACCGCCCGGATTTCTGACCGCTGTAAAACGTGGAGGAATCAGTCTTCAACAAATCATTCTGATTCGAACCGCCGCTTAACTGTCTGCTGGTAGCTTCATCCGTTTGCGGCAACCATTCTGATACGTCTTCAAAGTCTTCGACGATAACAAGGTCGTTACCTCCGTTGACAACTTGAAGGTCGTCCAGATAAAGTCCCTGGAATTCTCCCGATCTTCCCTCAGCCGTACGGACCCAAAGGCAGTGCAGGGTGATCGGAGAAGGCATAGTCTTTCCCAGACCAGGGTAAAAAAGGTCTTTTTCCAGGTATTGCCAGTCTTCGCCGCTTAATGTGCCCAGTTCGATATCCCAGTATTGATTATTAGCATCTTCAACGCGCGCATTTAGGGTTATTTTAACAGTCTGTTTATACACTGGTCTTACCCAGATTCCGAGCTTGGATGAGTTTTCAGGTAGTTTCATTCCTTGTGGCTTGGGCTCATCCTCCTCAAGTCTGCTCATCAGTTCCGGCAGAGTTTTGTCCGCAAAATCATCACGGAACCAGGCGATAGATGCCATCGAATTCGGGTCTATAGCCAGCATCGATGCATCGACTTGTGTAAAACTTGTCCCGACTGCCGCCCAACCCCGGTAAACCAGGCTCATTTCTTGCACGCCAGGAACTGATGAAAAACGTTGCTCCAATATGCCCTTACCCGCTGTGTAGTCATATAAATTCTCTAATCGTACGTCTGCTCCTGCGCTGTAGGCTGCTCTTTCCTCGTAACTTTTATTGAGAGTACCCAGGAAACTTGCCGAAAACATTCCCACTGCAGCCGCCATCATCAGCAGCAGGATAAGCTGGCCGAAATGTACAGGATTCCGCGCCATATTACGCAAGCTGATAACGACCGAAGCTCCTGCGAATAACCTGCTTATTTTCTCCGCCAACCGAACGATTAATGGGAAAATTCGTAAAAATATAATCGCCACTGCAACCATAAAGAGAATCGGAGTGATTAATAGAAGTGGGTCCACACCCAGGTCACCAAATATATTTTGCTGAACGAGAGTCCCTCGCTGTCGAAGTTCGTAATATAGTCCGCCGCCGATTACCAGCAGCATAATATCGAGGTAATACCGCTGCCAGAAAGGAGCCTGCGGAGGACGGGCTAAATGCTGCCGCTGTTGTACTATACCGCGACGGGCAGCGTGAGCAGCCGGTAACATAAAAGCAATTAAACAAAGAGCCGCCGAAGCCGCCGCAAGAATAAATACCATGCCTGAAAAGCGCACCGGCAGCAGTCCGCCTTGACTAAGAGGACTGAAGGCTGCAGTTTTCCCGAGCAGCCCAAAAATGAGCGCTCCAAGAAATGGTCCCGCAATCCCTCCGACAAGGCTGATCAGGGCGCCTTCAACAAATAATATTCCGAATATCTGTGTTGTAGTAGCTCCACGACTCCGCAAGAGAGCGATTTCTGTCGTCTCCTGTTCGATTACCATGTTTGCCACGGTAGCCACGTAGTAGAAAATAATGGCGACTATCTGGAAAACAAGTAAGAATAAAGGTATCTGGGTGTGGAGCTGCTTTTGCTGGAATTCGCGAATTACTGACACCAGGTTAGAGAAGTAAGCCGTGCGCGGCAATTTTGTAACGATGTTGTTTTCCATCACCTTGAGATTTTCAGTGATGTTGCCCGCATTCGTCGAGGTAATTTGATCGACGTCAACATAATAATACCAATGGTAGTTTGGTTTATTATTTGGGAAAATAGTTGCAATCACGTTAAAAAACGTTTCTTCTTGAATAAAGGCTGGAATAATAATGCCGCTTTCGGAAGCTTGCAGGAATACATTTGGATTCAGGAACCAGTACTCTTCTTCTGTGTCTAAAGGCTCGACAATTCCGCTTATCCGTACCATCACCTGTGCCGGACCGATCCCTAAGTAATCTGAATAAAAGATTAGGCGGTCGCCTGTTTTGAGACCAACCAACGAAGCGGCTTCAGCTCCGATTACAGCTTCAATTTCATAATCGGCGGCAGAGAGGTCTTGTGGATTGATCCCTGTAGGCTCAGTCTGAATTTGTTGAAGCTCTTGAACGGTGATGACATGACCTGAAGGATCAGGCATGCGGCCATCAAGCAGTCGCACATGTTTGTCCAGGTTAGTGTAAAACTGGAAACGACCGTTTAGACGCGACGATGTAGTATCTATTATTCTCCCGGGATAAGCGACGTAGAAGGTCGGCGATTGAATGGAGCGCTCCCGCTGGTGAATAAGCGGTCCGACGTAAGTATTCACCTGGTTGTCAAGGAAAGGCCATATCTGCTGATATTCGGATTCCAATGTTGAAGAAATGGGTGAGTACATGTGGATATCAAGTGTTTCAATTTCACGCTGGCTGAGAGCATGCTGCAGTCCAAGATCGCTGATGGCATTAGAAAATAACGGTGTACTTGAGACCAGCATTACCGCCACAAGTACGCCAATAACAATACTGGAAAGCAGCTTCCAGTTGGCTAGACTTCGCCTGACTATTAGTGCAAGAGCGGCAAGGAACGCAGACATATCTGCAGACTATAGCATAAAACATATAGACAATCCAATAGGAATTATTATTGAGTTTTTTAAAAATTGTAGGACTTGGATTTGTTATTGGTCTTGCTGATTACGATTTACCAATTTCGCTTTCATGGTCAGCCCAGACTGAAATAAATTAAACCGGCTTTAATCTCAAAGCCGACTAGGTATCATCGATCGAAACCATCGCCACACCCTGCAAACATTCAATTTTAGCTGTCTGTGCAAAATCTAGACCCTTAGCGAGCCGCGGAACCCCCTGGCGCTATACCAGGAGGGCGCGCTGTTATGAAACACGAAGACATGGTTGTAACGGCGATCAGCAAAGAGGGCGCCGCCGAGTTTTCTAATATCAGAAGGCGTTTTCACCCAGCTCTCCGTCTTCGTGTCGAAATTTCCAAGTTTCTGCAGCTCTCGATATTGTTCTTCGGTTAATAGCTCAATGCCCATGGCAGCCGCCATATCAATAACGTTACCTCCTGGCGCCTCTCGCTTTTCCGCCGCCTCACGATCGTAACAAACCTTTCTGCGGCCTTTAGGACTTTCTGCTGAACAATCATAAAAAATGTATTCGCCCGTCTTTTTATCATGACCAACAACATCCGGTTCACCGCCGGTTCTTTCCATTTCATTGAGTGACCACAGTTTTTCAGTATTAGCTTCCAGCTTTGCTTGTACTTTAGCCCATTCAAGACCTTTATGGCGGTTCATGTTTTTCTCAAAACGGGCTTTCAACGCTCTGAGTAGTTCTTCACGTTGTTCTGGTGACAACTCCTTTTTATTGCTATTAATTTTGTTCATACTTTTATATTAATAATCCTGATAAAGGCAGACTATTCGTAAGTCTACGTAATTATGTTATTTTGATTATAAGCGAGAAATAATGAAATTTTCATAAAATCGAAGTAGAAATCGTTGAAAAAGTATAACGTTTCAAATCTTATCTGGAGATTGGAACGGAGTATTAGGCCTCTCGGAGGCCTGACGGACTCTTATCCTTATGCGACCATCATCTGAATGAGATTGAAATTATGATTTGGCAATAGAGAAGGTGCACTCAAGCTTGTATCAAGAGGAAGCGAACATTTAGATCACAATAATCCGATTTAAATCCATGGGAAGGTTAGTGAAAAGACTTTCCTTGGCGGAGAAGTTCCAGGTATCGTCCCCTTGGTGGAGCTGGGGTGACAATAGGCAGAACTTTCGAACTAGAATTCAACCTCATTATTTAGTGTCGTACTTACCGCCACTGGGTGGGATTCTGGTTTACGGTCACGCTCCCTACCATTACTCTACAAGATTGAGCTGAAATATTTTAATTCAACCTTGAGTTCTCATCGGTGGTTGCTGTAAATCCACCCAGTGCCTATCTCCAAATTAGACATCAACGATAAACCCGAGCGAGACGCAATTCGTACGCGCGGCTCAAGATGTGCGGGATGGAAGGGAAGCTGTTGGAATACGAGGCGCAGCTGGAGCGAGAACCCAGTCTGACTTCATGGCTGCATTGGATTATATCTCGGGTAGCAAACACAAAAGAATGAAGTATAAGGACTGGAAAAGTCATTCAAGAAAGCGTAATCTTTTATAAGTTCAGAGAAGTTTGATAAAAAATGTGGAACAAATTTGAAGATTGGGCAAGGCGAACTCGTTATATATTTTTAATATTAACAATCGCGGTTTTTATAGCAAATAACTTAAAGGCCTTTCAAAATAATCCGGTGGGGATGTGGACATTCTTCTTGTTCGGTGTGCTCTGGATGTTGTCAGCGGCATACATTGAGATAAGAGAGTATTCGCGTTTTGTTCAAAGAATGCGCTCAGAGTCACCAAGGGAAACATCATATAGTCATCACAGAAGAGGGAGGAACAAAATGGGGAGATGGTTAAATAAACATGCAGCAGTAGTGGGGATTGTGTTTGTATTAATAACTTCGTTGGCACTTTATCTCATTCCTTCGAATATATTAAAAGAAGGCTGGGGTATTGTCTTGGTAGTTGTAGGCCCGGCAGTGGCATGGTTCACAAGGTATTTTGAGATGAGAGGGCGCGACAATAAGGTTTTTATTCGGCAGTTGGAACCATTAGTAAAGGATGCCGGGGATATGGAATTTGCCATGCGTAGTCTAGCACGTGACCTCTTGAATAAGC
>Ga0315281_10013806_pt1 | contig 10912 bp, 11 predicted proteins | sample YL17G07_0_MG_FD_204540 | JGI IMG/M metagenome (GOLD analysis project Ga0315281, IMG submission 204540) | Sediment microbial communities from Yellowstone Lake, YNP, Wyoming, USA - YL17G07_0 | ecosystem: Environmental > Aquatic > Freshwater > Lake > Sediment | place: USA: Wyoming | collected... | reverse complement strand
TTCTCTCACAACAGCATCCAATGATAGTTGTTGTTGTCGGAATTGTCGTAGTAGTTGAACAAGGGCATTCACCAACGCAAGCCGCTCCGCATATACTTACACTCAAACATCCACGTCCACTGGAAGTTTCACAACAGCAATTAGCTGACGATATTGTCGTACTTGCTCCAGAACAAGTGCCAAAACAGCATTTCATGTCTTTATTCTGGCAGCTGTAAACATTCGTCGAGCCGCACGGTTGCTGGTAACTGCTGCAAATATTTGGCATACACCTATAGCCAGACTGCGAGTCGCAATATTGAGACACTACTGTCGTAGTTGTTTGGATGGTAGTTGTGCTGCTTGTTCCGGTGCCAGAACAGCAGCATTTGTTATACGAAGGACAGCCATCCTGCCCTATATCACTCTCGCCAGAATAACAAATATTTCCCGTCCTGCAATTTCCGCTATTGTAATTTTTATTTTTACATTCCTGGTTGCATGCGGCATTGACTGTTGTTGATGTGGCAGAAGAGCATGGGCAGTTGCCAACACATCCCTGTCCGTTCCAACAACTAATTCTACTGATGCAGCTTCTCGTACCGCTTGTAGACTCACAACAGCAATTGTCCGGAGTAGTTCCACCCATAATCACTGGCTGGGCGATTGTGTAAAAGAGATTTTGCAAATAATTTGTCAAATCACCAAAGCTGTAGGCAAAAACTAGTTGAGCAGAAAATATCAGGAGCGTTGCAATTAAAACCAATGCTTTCCCAAGCATGCCATCCATAATATTATTTATTTTTTCACAGGTTAAATAATTAATTTTTTCATTCACTCTTCAAGGATAACACATTTCTAAAATATTTTTTACTGAAGCGAAAAGTATTTAAAAGTTAATTTCCAGCTGTTATGCAGGTGAAAAAATGAAAACCTGCCCAGAGTGCGGAAGTAAAAAAGTAGAAATGAAAAATTCAGAGATTTTGTGCAAGGATTGCGGATTGGTAATTGGCGAGGTCAATTACTCTGGCGGCAGGGTAGTTTGACTTGGCTGATTGAAAAAACAAAACAAAAAATCCAGTTCGATTTAGCTCTTCCTACAGGCTTTGCTGGCCAAAAAACCTATTATTTGCTTCATGCTCATCGTTTTTTCTGCACGGCTAGCCATGTCCTTTAGCTTGAATCTGCCTTTTTTTACCTCTTCCTTGCCGACTATAACAACATAATCAAAACTGCTTTTAGCGGCATAATCAAGCTGCTTTGACAAGTTGCGTGACATAAGATCAATCTGGCAGCTTATTCCATTTTCCCTCAGCTCTTTTGCAATCTTGACAGCACTCTTTGTAACATCCCCGGCATTAGCAACAAAAACAGACGCACCTTCCTTCCTAATAGCAATCTTGTTTTCCTTCATTACTTCCAGTATCCTATCCAGCCCAAGGCTTATACCGGTTGCGGGCATGTCACCGCCGCCAACAGTTTCTATCAGCTTGTCATACCTCCCTCCGCCGCCGCATCCTGCATTTGTTCCCAGGTAAACCTCGAACACGGGCCCTGTGTAATACTCCAACCCACGCACAAGCGACAAGTCTATTTTCAAAAATTTCTCAATTCCAAACATCCTTGCACAGCCCACTAGCTCTTCTATCTCCCTCAAACCTTCATTCTCCTCAAACATCTTTTCCAATTTTTCCAAAATCTCCTCGTTTGAACCGGATATTTTTATTATTTCCAGCACCTTTTCTGATGGAATTTTTTTATCCTCCAGCTCTTTTTTCACGCCATCCAAACCAATCTTGTCCATCTTATCAACCGATCTAAAAGCCTCTGCTATCTTCTGCTTGTCAAGGAATTTTCCGAAAATGCTTTGCATGAGTTTTCTGTTGTTGATTCTTATGTAGAACTTTTTGAAACCGAGCGATTTCAGGAATTCGCATGTCGCAGCCAAGCATTCGGCATCTGCAAGCAGCGATCTCGTTCCAACAATATCAATGTCAGCCTGCCAGAACTCCCTCCATCTCATTGCCTGCGGGTTGTCGTACCTCCAAACCTTGTCTATTGCATATCTTTTGAACGGCTTCGGCAGCTGCGGGTTGTTTGAAACAACTCGGACAAGGGACATGGTTTGGTCAAACCTCAGTCCAAGCTCCCTGTCAGACTTGTCCTTGAAATAGTATATCTCATCCTTCACCGCCTCGCCCAATCCACCTTTTGCAGCTAACAATTCAAAACTTTCAAAAGCAGGCGTGAACAAAGGCTGGAAGCCATATTTTTCAAAAACACATCTGGCAGTTTCAATAATAATCCTCATCCTTGCAGCATCTTCGCCAATCAAATCTCTTGTACCTTTGGGCGGTTGGAATTTCATAAGCACCACTTCTTTATCAGGTTTCCATAAACAGTTGTTGCTTTCTTTAGATATTTTATTTTAACAAACTCATTTGCAGTATGAGCCGTCTCTGGAGTTCCTGGCCCGACTGCCACGCATTCTATGCCACAATTCCTGTAGTACAGCTCCGATTCGTTATAACCAGTTGCAACAACCAATTTTCCATTTGAAATTTCCTTGAGAAGTTTGACAATCTTAGAATTTTTTGATATCTTTAATGGTAATCTACTTTCAGTTATTTCAATTTTTGCTTTGCCATTGAACTCTCTGAGTAGTTTTTTTGTTTGGCTCAAAACCATTTGAGCGCTTTCTTTGGGCACGACTCTTCTGTCTATCTCTACCTCACAAAAATCTGGTACAACATTAATTTTTGTCCCACCTTTAATTGTTCCAACATTGATTGTGCCTTTGCCCAAAATGGGGTCTCTAATTTTCAAGTTTTCCGATAGTTTATTTATTTCTTGGATAAACTTTGCAGCTTTTGATATGGCGTTATCCCCAAGTTCTGGTTTTGATCCATGAGCACTCTTTCCAAAAAAATTAACCTTCATTTGAACTATACCTTTATTTGCTATACCAATATCCATTTCACGGGGTTCTCCTACGACTCCAAATTTAATGTCTTTTAGCAAATTTTTCCTTTTTTTAATCAAATACAACGAGCCTTTGGAGCTTAGTTCTTCATCTGCTACAAAAACAAGCAATAATTTTCTTTTGAATTTTTCCCGGGCTAACTTTTTAGCAGCGGTTAGCATTGCGGCGATGCCACCTTTCATGTCGCTTGCCCCCCTGCCATAGATTTTACCCTCTTCAATCCTACCTGAAAATGGGTCGAATTTCCAGTTTTTAAGATGTCCGGCAGGAACAGTATCCAGATGCCCATTAAACATCAACCCTCTTCCTTTGCCCAGAACGCCGACAACATCAAATCTATTCTTTTCAATTTTAATCAATTCTCCGGGTATTTTCAAATCGTCCAAGTAATCATAAATAAATTTAGCTACCTCTTTTTCATTTCCGGGTGGATTTTCCGAATTAATCCTAATCAATTCTTGGGTCAATTCTATTTCATTCATATAACCACTTTCGATTTTTTCATATATGTTCTTTCCGGATATTGAGGGCCAGAGCCGAGAATCGCACCCGGCCTTCGAGTTTCACAGACTCGCGTGCTAGCTTTTACACTACTTTGGCCATTATTTTCTAATGTTAAAAAGAGCAAACCCTTTTTGAAAGTAATTTTAACAAATTTACCTTCAAATAAACCGATCTTTGCCCTTAAACGAATAGGAATAGAGATTCTTCCCTTGGAGTCAACTTTAGAAATAGCGCTAGATAATATGAACTAAGTCACGCTTTGTGAACTGATTCACCTTTCATTTCACTCACTACCAAATTTAATGGCAGATATGGTATAAATACTTTGAGGTGGGACGAGCTTTGTTGCAGAAGTGAATAATTTCGCTGACTTCTGCAACATCAAACTTACTTTTGCAACAATATGTCAGAGATTGTGTGATATTCGTTTTTGCAGATGCAACAATACATTAAATAGTGTGGGATAATATGCAAAACTATAAAATAGCATAAGAGATAAGACTATTATGAAACTCGACGACGACACAAAGCTTCTGCTAGTATTCATCGCTGGGATTATCATAGGTTACCTTATAGGAGTTTGGAGACCAATTTGTATTGGTTTCTTCTGCCCTACTGGTTAGTAAAGTTAGGATTTACACCCAACTCGTGTATCTCTTGAATTACTACACAGGTGTTATGACATAAAATTTTCAATAACAATTCATTTTTCTCTGTAATTGATTTTTTATAGATCAACAACTATTTTTCATATTCCTTCTTCATAACCGGCCTTGAAAACTGGACAGCATCCTTTTTTACCTTCTTGTACAGCTGCTCTTCCGTCACTTCTACAGTATTACCAAACTTTACGCAAGACAAGCATACGTTGGCCACAGAGCCTTCTATATCCACCTTTGTCAACCTTTCAAACTCCTTCCCGCAAATCGCGCACTGCATGGCCATAATAATTGTTTTAAAACTTCCAAACGCTTAAATATGTCATTAATTAAAATAGAGTAAGTGGTAACTGTGAAAAGTGGTTTTCGGATTGCCGCATAATTTTAAACTTTTATTTACTTCAATTTCTAAGGTGATTTTATGGCTGTGAAGGAAGAAGAGCAGAAAGTATTGGAATTTTGGAAAAGGCAGGGGATTTACGAAAAAGCCAAGGCCATGAGGAGGAATGCGAAAAAATTCTACTTTTTGGACGGCCCGCCTTACGCTACTGGTTATATACACATAGGAACGGCCATGAACAAGATTTTCAAGGATTTTTACATCCGCTTCTTCAGGATGTCAGGCTTCAATGTAAGGGATCAGCCTGGATATGACACGCACGGCCTGCCGATTGAAAACAAGGTTGAAAAAAATCTTAATTTCAAATCCAAGGCGGACATAGAAAAGTTTGGCATTGAAAAATTCAACAGGGAATGTAAAAAGTTTGCCATGGAATTCATTGACGTAATGAACAGCCAGTTCGCAAATATGGGAGTATGGATGGACTGGAACAATCCCTATCTGACATTGACGAACGAGTACATAGAAGGCGTGTGGTTTACTTTTAAGAAGGGTTTTGAGAAAGGGCTGCTTTACAAGGACAACTATTCTGTGCATGTCTGCCCGCATTGCGAGACTGCCGTTGCTTACAATGAGATAGAATACGCGCAGAAAACGGACCCTGCAATATACGTTAAATTTCCTGTTGCCGGCAGAAAGGAATATTTTGTCATTTGGACCACAACCCCATGGACCATACCTTCCAACACCGGTATTATGGCCAAGCCGGATGCCGACTATGCAAAGGTAAAGGTGGGCGAAGATATTTTGATAATCGCCAAGCAACTAGTGGAAGGCGTTATGAAAAAGGTTGGCCATAGTTATGAAATCATCGCAACAGTTAAAGGAAAGGATTTGGAAGGCATAAAATACGAACATCCGCTGAAGGATTTATTCCCGTTTTTGAAAAATTTGAAGAACGCGCACAGGGTTGTCTTGTCCAGCCAGTTCGTCACACTGGACGAGGGAACTGGTTTGGTCCATACAGCCCCCGGCCACGGGCAGGAAGATTACAAAGTTGGAAAAGAAAACGGCCTGCCTGCAATATCGCCATTAAAAATGGACGGCAGGTTTAATGAAAATTCTGGAAAATATTCCGGCATCTTTGCAAAGGATGCCGACCAGATGATAATACAGGAATTGAAGGACAGAAATATGTTATTGCACGAGGAAAAGATAACGCACGAGTATCCGTTATGCTGGCGGTGCGATTCGCCTTTGCTGATGATGGCTGTCCCCCAGTGGTTTTTCAGGGTCACGAAAATAAGAGGCAGGATGATTGAGGAAAACAAAAAAATAAACTGGGTTCCGGATTGGGCGGGCCAGAGGTTTCAAAACTGGCTGGAGAGCCTGGGTGATTGGCCGATTTCCCGGCAAAGGTACTGGGGCATTCCATTGCCAATTTGGGTTTGCGGCAAATGTAAAAACGTAACAGTTGTTGGCTCTGCAGCAGAGTTGCCCAAAAAGTTGAAAGATCTGCACAGGCCTTACATTGATGAAGTTAGTTTGAAATGCAAAAAATGCAACGGAGTGATGAAAAGGATACCTGACGTGCTGGACGTGTGGTTCGATTCAGGCTGTTCATCCTGGGCTCCCTTGGGTTATCCAAAAAATAAAAAACTTTTCAAAAAACTGTGGCCGGTTGATTTTGTTCTAGAAGGGCCCGACCAGATAAGGGGCTGGTGGAACTCTTCGATGATAAACACGATAATAGCCTTCAATAAAAAACCTTACAATAGTATATTGTTTCACGGCTTTGTAATGGATGCGCACGGAAACAAGATGGCAAAGAGCAAGGGCAACATTGTCAACCCTGAAGATGTAGTGGAAAAATACGGAAGGGATGTCTTGAGATTTTACTTTTTGAGCGGAGCGCCTTGGGACGATTATTTTTTCAAGTGGGAGGATGTGGATGAGATTAACAGGTCGTTCGTAGTTGTAAGGAACACCTTCAACTTCGTAAAAACTTATGTTGGCAAAGCAGGGAAACAGAAAGGGCTGAAGAAAGAGGACAAGTGGATATTATTTAAACTTAACACACTGATTCAAAATTGCACTGCAGCCAATAAGACTTATAATGCTCAGCGATCTTCAAAGCACATAATGGAATTCATCCTCAACGACTTCTCAAGATGGTATATTAAAATAATAAGGGACAGGGTAAAGCCAACGTATGACGGCAAGGACAAGAATGCAGCCTTCTTCACGCTTTACACTGTAACCAAAACCTTGGCGCAATTGCTAGCCCCACACTGCCCGTTCTTGGCAGAAGAGATTTATCAGAATATTGTTTTGAAACTTGGTAAAGAAAAGGAATCCGTGCATTTATGCGACTGGCCGAAACCAAGCAAGCTTGCTGATCGCAGGCTGGAGGTAGAGATGGAGGCCGCAAAAAAAATTGTGGAGGCATGCCAGATGCTGAGGCAGAAGGCTGGTATAAAATTGAAGTGGCCCGTGAGAAATGTTTACCTTGTTTCCGACAGAAAGGAAGTGAAGGATGCGGTTGGTGATTTGGAGGAAATACTGTTGAGCATGTGCAACTGCAAAAATATGAAAGTTGTGAAGAAACTGCCTGATATGACAGAAGCGGAGTTTGAGCTTGGTAAGATTGGAATCGATAGCAAACTTGACGCAGGGCTTATGGAAGAAGCTATGATAAGAGAGTTAGTAAGAGAAATACAGTCGCTGAGGAAGAAAAATGGGTTCAACGTAAAGGAAAGCATACATCTTACACTCAACTCTGACAGCGAAACAAACGATGTCTTGAAAAAATATGAAAAGGATTTGAGAAAGGAAGTGGGTGCGTCGAAAATTTTTGTGGGCAAACTGCAAGGGAAACACGGTGAAATGATGGAATTCGAAGGAAAGAAAATTTCAATCCAGTTCGACAGGGATTAAGCTTTTTGTTGCTTTCGTTCTTTCTTTGGTATACGACCTTTAAATACAAAGTCTTGATATAATTTGAACTCCCCCTCGCGATCTTTTCTAAAATCCAAATATCCTCTAACAAGTGCTTCCATATCAGGGCTGCTGATATCAAATTTTTTCATTGGGCTATCAAACACACATCTCAGGTGGATTAAAGCATAAAGTAATGCGTCATCCGTTATTTTAACAGAATTTTCACAGCCCTCTATTAAACCATCCCGCTTTAACCTGGTCAAATGAGCATTAAAATGCTCCCTATCCTTTAATTTTAATTCTTCAAACATTTCATTGGGTGAAACATACCTCCCAGGATAAAATGATACGCCTGAACAAAACTCCCCCAAAAAATCATTCAACAGATATTTTAATATCACGTTTTCTCCAAAACCGTATTTTGGTGTCTGATTATTCATGCGGCATACCTTTTCTTCTTGCAGGACTGTCATCAAATATAACTTCCTAAAATCAAACTTTTAAACCTTTGGTATGAAATGTAAAAAAACACATATGCGGTTAATCAGCAAAATCAGCATCAAAGATTTTTTCAAACTCGTTGGATATTTTTTGCGAATAAATTATGACAGAAGCCTCCCTGTTGTATTTCAGTGCGTTCTCACTCCAGTTCATCGACCCGACAAAAACAATATCATCATCTATTATCACAAATTTCGAATGTGTGTTGTGAAATTTTTTCGAGGCCCAGCTTGCATCTATGCCGTTGTTGATGAGCTTGTTGAAAATATTATTATTTTGGTAGACAGATGGTTCAAGCACAACCTTCACGGAAACGCCGCGCTGCCTTACATCAATCAAAGCATCTGCTAACTGATTGGAAGAAAATTCATAAACCTCCAGCTTTATTTCATTCTTTGCGTTTTTGATCAGGTTGAATATCTCCTCAGAATTGTAGGGCGAAAATACCGGCACAACAGTACCTTCATAACAAGCAGTGTGCGAAGAATATTTAATTTGAATAAAAACAACAATTATCCCAATCAAAATCATGGATACAATTAATTTTTTCATGACATCACCGATGAAATTATCGACGGCAGTAACAGCACACCCATGAGATGCACGGAGCGTGTGCCAAACTTCGAAGACAACAAACCTATGCAGGTGGCAGTGAATGCTATCAGTACACCGTAAAATCCTGTGAAATTAATTACAAGTGCAGCGGCAATTAAAAAACCAAAAATTTTCATGTATCTTTCATTTATTTTTGGAAGCAGTTTGCCGATAGGCTTGGCAATGAGAATTAATATGACTGAAGAGATGCATGCGGTTATTGCTACAGAACCTGCAAAAAGCACAGTTTGAGAAAAATAAGGGTTGCCGACAACCTCCTGTATATCATATGTTAAACTGCTTCTAACCCGCCCGGTCGAGCCCAAAACAAAAATTGACAGCGTGACAAAGGCAAGCGACACCAGGGGAAGTATGAACAATACCTCTTCACGTTTTATCGCACCACCAATTTGCAAGGCCACTGCAGAGGCTTGGCCGCGTTTCATACCTGGTATCAGGCTCCCAAACATACTTGCAATAAACGCTATTGCAGTAGATCTGACCTTTTCTACAAATGTTATATCCTGTATCAACTCCTCCTTCCCATGCCGTTTTGATAGAATCGAGCTGAAACCGTACAAGCCGATGAACACGGGCAGCAGCAAATAGTCTGAAGAAATCAAGCCACTATTTTTTATCAGCAGTCCCATCATGCCAGATAAAATGAATACGGTTGCCGCAAAAAATTTTTTCTTCCACGTTCTCTCTATCCATGCCATGTAAACGCATAAAAACAGCAATATCCATGACACCAACGGCTTGAGGCTGCTGTATACCGTTGGGTATATCTTTTCCGCAAAAAATACCAGCGGCATCGCAACAAGTATCCCTATCAGCCCGCCGCTGATAACTAAGCTGACACCGCGTTTGAAAGATTCTTCTGTTATACCACTGTAAGCAACATCCGCAGCCAGTGCAGTGGCATCATTACCAATGCCAAATATCATCGGCGATAGGAATTCAAAGAAGGAAGAGGATATTTCTATTGCAACGGCAGTCACGGCCAGATGGTAATCGGAAGATATCAAGCCATAGGTTATAACGAGCATAGAAAGATTGTTGGAGCTAAAACCAGGCACGAAGCCGACAACAATGCCAAGCAGAGCGCCTATTACTATGAAAAAAAGAATGTCTAGCGTGTAATCACCTTATTGCTATCTCCTTGGGCATTATCTCCATCTCCCCGTTGTATATTGAAACCAGACCAATGATTTCCACAGTATCACCGCGTTTTGCAGTTAGTTTTTTGAACTTCCCGTCAAGGAGGGGGACTGTTATGTTATTGCCGTCGCCAACCAGCCAGTACAGGTTGCCGCTCTTGCTCTTCCTTATGTTTTCTATGCTTCCACTAATCTTCACGAGCTTGCCCTCTGCAGACTCCTCAATAGCACCTATCTCCATCTCAATCGGTTTGATGTTCTGCACTGCAAAGGTTATGGCTACCAAGCCGACTATTGCCAGCAAAAGAATCAGTAACGTCAACTGTTTTGACCGGTCAAGGTTTATACCAATCATATTAGAACTTAGCAAAAACAGGCGTCATAACAAATTGGTACCACCCCAGGTGGTTAAAACAACTATCCTTTAATTGTTTCAACTATAAAAATTTAGTTTCACATTTTTCCACAATAAGGTTTAAATCTTTAACAAGCGTTTTGTATTTCATGACATTAAGAGAAGATTTGAGGAATTTTGGAATAGGACTTGGGCATACTGTTCTTGGTGTAGGTGTTGCTGCAGGTATTGATTACATTTTTGATCCCACGGGATTTACCACCCCATTTGCTGACATAGCAGTGGGTAGTGGTTTGGCAGGTGGTTATAATATTAAGGAAGAAAATACTGGTCTTTTTGCAGTAAGTTTAATTGGGTTTTTTGGGTCTACCGCTCCGTATGTTGCTGAGTTTATACAAAATGGTGATCTTGCACATCTTGGTTTAAAGGTAGGATATAAAGTTCTTGAATATTGTGTTGGTGCTGTTGCTGGTTATAAACTTGGCCGATAAATAAATCAATAAATTTAAATTTCTATTTAATTTACGATAAGACATAATTTGAACTTGCCATAAAATCAATCATTTAATTATTTTAATCCTAACAATTTAGGTATAGGAGATAGTTGAGTTGGCATGATAGATTCCAAGAAATTGATAAATCTTTACATAGAATTTTTCAAACAAAAAGGCCACAAAATCATTCCCAATGCTCCGCTAATTCCTGAGGAAGACCCCACTGTTTTGTTTACAACAGCCGGCATGCACCCGCTCACCCCGTTCCTTTTAGGACAGCCGCACGCGCTTGGAAAAAGATTGGTAAACGTGCAAAAGTGTTTGAGGACGGATGATATAGATGTGGTTGGTGATGACTTTCACCTGACATTTTTTGAGATGCTTGGCAACTGGTCCCTGGGAG
>Ga0315281_10013805_pt1 | contig 10913 bp, 12 predicted proteins | sample YL17G07_0_MG_FD_204540 | JGI IMG/M metagenome (GOLD analysis project Ga0315281, IMG submission 204540) | Sediment microbial communities from Yellowstone Lake, YNP, Wyoming, USA - YL17G07_0 | ecosystem: Environmental > Aquatic > Freshwater > Lake > Sediment | place: USA: Wyoming | collected... | reverse complement strand
GAAAGTTTCTGAACCCGCCAATCGTCGCAGCCAAGCAGAAGAAAACGTTCGAGGTTTTGCTCGGTAAGACCATGTTTCTCACAAAAAGCCCAAACCCGGCGCTTCATCTCCTCTGCGCTGTCCTCCGCATTGACATACAGCGTTGTCAGATTGTTGCCCCAAATTTTCTCCTTGAGTAATGCGCTGCCCGTGGCGATCGACACTGTCATGCCAATTGCCATCGATGATTTCCCGACACCGCCTGGTGAAGCAAGTACCGTAAGTTCTCCGCGCACGAGATCGACACCATATAGAAACTTACGATGCGGGATGTTGCCAAACGTTACCTTGAGCTCCGCGGCAAGCGATCCGGCAGGTCCGAGCCCGGTATTAGTTGTGTGGTTACCTGACGAGGTTACAGTCGGGGGAGACCATCCCTGCCATCCGTTTGCCTTCGCCATGGCGAAGATGGATGCGATTGTAATGGGGTCTTTGCGATCCATTGCTTCGTCGATGTATCTCAACCAGCGTTCTCGATTTTTAGTTTGGTCGTAACCGGTCGCGGCGGCGGATGCGGCGTCGAGGATTTGCCAGAGTTGCTCGGCTTGGCCCTTGTAGATCCGGGCCTCGTGCGCAAAACCACGTGCGAACTTCATCCACTCTGGTTCGGTTGAGATTGCCGACGCCGGGATCGCCGACACGGCGGACTTGATTTCCTCGACGTTGGTTTCAATTCCAGCCGAAAGCTCATCACCCTCCAGACACCGCGGCCCGAAAATGCGCTGGAGCCATTCTGGGTCGGCGCGGCCGAGAATGGCATCATTGGTCAGAACCTCATTTATCACCGCCGGCGTCACCGCCGGCTCCAACTCCAGCTTCATCGCCAGTTCGTTACGTTTCCACCGTCGTGGCGGCGCGCTAAGTATGGGCATTAGGTATATCGAGAGTTACGAGTTGAGGGTTGTTCGGGTCCTTCAAGTGCAACGTACCGGGCAAACGCATAACCCGCGGCAAGTCCCTAACGGACGGGTCTGTGCCCATTTTTTTAATTAGAGCGGCTTGCCACGATGAAAAAATTTCGCAAGAAATATCGTCGCAACACCAATAGAAGTGCGCGCGGCTATCTGACGAGCGTACGGTCATGGTTGGTGTTGCGCCGGTCGCTTTGACTACTTCGTCACAACGGCGGAGTTGATCGGCGTTATCGGCATCCACCCAGAGCGCGCGCACTCGGATAATGTTCTCACGCTTGCGGCCCTTAAGGTCCGTCGCGTTAACGGTGATGAATGCACCGACGCCCCGCTCAGGCGTGTTGAGTGCCAGAACCTTGGGCCACACCTCGTCCAGGGTTCCGTGGAAAATTTCGGCGTAAGGGGCCCCGCGGTCGGCAAAGAATTGATACGTATGTTTCTGCGTAGTCGGATCGAGGACCGCAAGAAAATCCGCCGCCGTCTTCTTGTCGTGCGTAGGTGCGCCAATGTTTAGTGCGGTCGTGGGAAAAACTCCCCCGCCGAATGTCGCGGCAATAGAATTTAGCTTGGGGCCCTGTTTGATCGGCTTACAAGCGTGGTCCGAGACAGCACCTGGATCATCGTTGAGCGGGCTCATCGTCCGCTCCGTTCGGAGTGACTTATTGCCCGTTGAGCGATGTTAAGCGCGACAAGTGCGGCGGCGTCGGCTGGTAAGGTGTCTAGGATAGTAAGAAGGCGCGTTTCCGCGCGATTGTCGGCGGCGGCGTCCGAAGGAAGGGTAGCAAGGGCTAAGTCGAGAAAGGCAGTATCCTCGTAGGTCGTGAGATATGCGAGCCGCGGATCCCGTTGTCGGACCATCTCGGATATTGCGGCTCCGAATTTCTGAAGCATCGTCTTCGCCACTGTCACGGCGGCCAATAGTGCCGTGTTAGGCGGGAAGTCCTCCAGGAGGCTAGCCCCGCGGTCTTCAATCTCTAGCCCTGCGAAATAGTCATTGAGGGTGGAGAGTGGTATTCTTGCGTCGGTCATAGCACGTCACCTTCGACCCGCGCGGCGACGACTTCGCGTTTCGCACCTTTTGCGTCGAGCCACGCATCAATCTCGTGCTCGTACCAGGCTGTGCACCCAGGGCTCAGCTTGACCGGCAGCGGGAAGTGGCCCCGCTGCGCGAGCCGCCAGATGCTGCTCTCAGCCAGCCCGGTCTTCTCAGCCACCTGCCGAATGCGCAGGGTGCGGCGGGTGAAGGCTATCTCGGTGTTCATGATGGTCTCCGTTTTCGATGGAGACCATGCATAGCGTGGTATGCGTGTTACCGGTAACACGAGCCTAGGCTCGTGTATCCAGCCCTCACGATGTCGGAAGGGGTCCCAATTTTAGCGCGGCATTAATATCGCGCCGGACCTGCGTGTCACTCGCCTCGATGCCGAGTTTATCGAGCCATTCAATAATCTTCATGCGTGTCTTAGATGATTTCCAGTCGTCGCGATATTTTTGGTTCAATATATGGCGCAGTCCACCATTGACAAAATATCGGCGTCGTTCGACTTTCGCTACATCGGGTGCTCTACGCTTCTTCGCCTTGACACTTTGTTGTTGTGAAAAATTCGCTGCCAAAATTGCCAACACCAAGCGCTCTTCGGCAGAATGGGTTGGGAGAGCCCGCGCTCTTTGCGCACGCTTGATAAGCTTTCCGGCAGCACTGATCTCTGCCAGGGTTACCCCCGCGTTTTTCGCGAGGTCCGCTTCTTTCGCGCTCATGCCGTCCTCCGCAGCAAGACGATGTTGTCCTGCCCGTTCTCGAGAGCTTCCAGGCGGTCGGCAACGAGCTGTAGTATCCCGCCGACCTCGGCGGCGTAGCGCGCCTTCGAGTATCCCGCGGTGAGCTGGTCACCGATGTTCCTGTGCCCCAACAACGCCGAGATCACGTGCGGGGGCGCGCCCAGCTCGCCCGCCATCGTGGCTGTGGTCCTACGCAGCGTGTGTCGGTCCCAATCCATAACGCCAGTGGCCAATATGACTGACTTCGACCACCTATCCCAGTTCTGCAGCTTAGCGCCGTGGTGGCCCCGGAATATCAATTCGTGGGATTCGCCGGGTCCAATGCCCTTGATCAACTCGACAGCTTGTCTGGGTAGCAAGATGACATGATCGTGTTGCTGGACCTGCTTCGTCCTGATCTTGCTTCTAGTGTCCTTCCTCCTTGAAGTCGGGATGGTCCAGGTCCCGCGCTTGAGATCAATCTCGTTCCATGTCGCACCGCATGCCTCCCCCAGCCTGCAGCTCGACAAGAGGATGAACCTCGCTGCAGCATCGTGTCCGCGCTGCCCAAGCTTGGGAACAACCATGCGCAACTCAGCAGCCGATAAAAATCGTTGCCCGATCCCATCATGATCTTGGGCGTTATAGGTGGTGGGCTTCTCCAACTCGTCGAAGCCCTTCCGCATCAATTCCCGCTTCGCAGCCCACGCTGCTACGGGTCGGACGTAGGCAACCGCATGCCCGGCACTCGAGGCGCTCACATGCTGGTCGGCCGTGAGTTGCAGTTCGGCGGATGATATCTCCGCTGCGGGTCGTTCAAGATGCTTGGAAAATACGTGCCGAATGCGCTGCATCTGCTCACCACGCGTGCCTAGAAGCTTCCCTGGCCCGGTCGCGAAGTAGGCCGTAACTACGGAGCCAAAGGTTCCGATACCGGCCTTCGCGGCTTTGGCTCGCTCTCTCGCAGTCTTCTTCTCCGCGGTTGGATCCTTACCGTCGCGGATTTGCCGTCGCAATTTGTCAGCTTTGTCGCGCGCCGCCGCGAGACCTAGGCCTTGGCCAACGTCGAAACGCCGTCGCTCGCCTTTAGCGTCCCGAATGTTCAAGCTCCAGGTCAGGGCGCCAGCCGGCGACATCCTAACGCGCAGACCCGGCACCGCCCCATCGATCAGCTCAATGGTTTTGAGGGGGTTCGGTTTGAGTTTGGAGATCTTAGTTGCAGACAGTGGCGGCACGCGCTTGGCCATCGTGGACTCCCAAAGGTTCCACCCAGGTTCCACGCCATCTGAGATTTGATGAGGCAGCCTGAGACAGTATGAGGTTCCAAATGGTGCTGAACGAATTGAATTACAAGGACATCTCAGGCTGACTGAGATTGGCTGAGATGACCTGAGAGGGGGTGACTAGCTGACTTTTAATCAGGTGGTCCTGGGTTCGAGTCCCAGCGCGCTCACCAATCAATAATTGCCGGACGCCCGCAACCCATCCCCCCGACAGGCTAATCCATAGCCCGCCGCAGGGTGGCTGCTTACAGAAATCGCACCATCAAAGCCGCGAGCCACACCCCAATGGCCAGCGCCAGCGCCATGAACACCGCCGCCGAGCCCAGGTCCTTGACCACTTTGATCTGCGGGTGGTGTTCAGGAGTGACGTGATCGGCCAGCTTTTCGAGCGCGGTATTCAAAAGCTCGACCGCGATCAGCAACACCAGCACGCCGACCAGCGCCAGCCACCATCCGATATCGCGGGCGATGAATGGGCTGACCACAAGCGCCAGCGCCAGCGCCGCGAATTCCTGTCGCAGTGCCGCTTCGTTGGCAAAGCTCCAGCGCAGAGCGGCGAGCGAATTGAGGAAGGCATGCCAGAGGCGGACCATGTGCATTCACAAGCTGGCGAGATACCGCGGCGCATCGAAAGGACAAATATGCGACGGGCGGAGCATGCGCCCCGCCCGTCATTTTTTGCGCAAAACAACGCCTAGGCTAAAGCCTTTTTCACCCGGTCCGGCGTGAACGGCGAATGACGCAGCCGCACGCCGGTCAATTGCGCGACCGCGCCCGAGATTGCTGGCGCGACCAGCGGCGTCGCCATCTGTCCCGCACCGGTCGGATGATTATCGGTCTGAATCAACTCGATGTGCATCTCCGGCACGTCGTTCATCCGCGGCAGATAATAGTCGTAGAAGTTCGACTGTTCGACCGCCCCATCCTTGATCGAGATGCGCTCGCTGAGCGTCATCCCGAGACCGTACACGATGCTGCCTTCAGTCTGCGCCACAACGTTGCCGGGCTGCACAGCGACGCCGCAATCGATCGCGCACCAGAAATGATGCACCTTGATCTGCCCGCTCGCGCGGTCGAGCGAAACTTCTGCAATCCCGGCGACCTGGCTGCCGGAATAGTCGATGTAGGCCAACCCGAGAGCGCGGCCATCGCGTTTGCGCCCCCACTCCGCCATCTGCGCCACGCGCTCGACCACCTTGTACGCGCGAGGAGTGTCCTTGAGCAGCTCGAGCCGGAACGCGAGGGGATCGATACCGCGCTTGCGAGCGAGTTCGTCCATGAACGCCTCGGTCGCGAACTTGTTGGCTGTGACTCCGATGCCGCGAAGCGGGTTGGTGCGCACCCCGGTGTCGCGGTAAAGCTGTTCGACGAGTTGATGTGGCACGTCGTAGCCGCGCACATCGGTGCCAGCCATCACCATGCCGTCCCGGCCGCCGCCGGCCTGGAAGCGCACCGGATCCATGAACGGCGTGATGCGATCCGCGGCGACGCGATGATGCCAGGCCGTGAGCTTGCCTGACGCATCGAAGGCGGCGCGCAGGTAGTGCGCCGAGAGCGGCCGGAACCGGCCGTTGTGCACGTCGTCCTCGCGCGTCCACATCACCTTGACGGGCCGTCCGACCTCCTTGGACAGCATCACCGCGTCAATAATGAAATCGACGTCGCGATTGCCGCGGCGACCGAAACCACCGCCCATCAGCAGGTCATGCAGCTTCACCTTGTCGCGCGAAATGCCCAGCAGCTTGGCCGGCGCTTCCGTGGCCGTGGTTTGGCTCTGTGTCCCGGCCCAGATTTCGACGGCATCGCCCGCGGGAGATACCGAGGCGACCGCGTTCAACGGCTCCATTTGCGCGTGAAAGGCGTAATCGCAGCGATACTCGGCCTCGACCACGCTGGCGGCATTCTGGAACTGGCCACGGGCATTGCCTTGTGCGCTCCAGTCGCGCGCCGGCAGCGCAAGATTTCGCACATCGGCGGCGAACGCTTCGACTCCCTTGTCGCTGTCGAAACCCCACGCCACGCCGGTTCGGCTCCAGGTGACGGACCCCTCCAGCGCCTGGCGCGCGGAGAATGCAGCCCACGCGGTTTGCGCGACCACGCCGACGCCGTGCGGAAGCCTGATGACGGCGGTGACGCCCGGCACCGCTTTGGCCTTTGTTTCGTTGATTTTGTCCGGAACCGATCCTTCGACCGGGGCCCGCAACACTGTTCCGTACAGCATTCCAGGCACCTGGACATCGATGCCATACGTTGCGCTGCCGTTGACCTTGCTCGGCAGTTCAACCCGCATCACGTCTTTGCCGATCAGGCGGAACTCGCTCGTCTTCTTGAGCTGTTCGGGCTTGATCTCGGGGGCTTTGGCCGGAACTTCGGCAAAAGCTGCGATCTCGCCGTAGGTGAGTTTGCGCCCGGACTTGGCATGCACAACCACGCTTGGCTCGGTGGTCAATTCCTCGACCGGAACGCCCAGCTTCTTCGCCGCGTTATCGAGCAGCACGCGGCGCACCTGCGCACCGAAGATGCGCAGCGGCCGGTAGTAGCTGGTCACCGCGTTGCTGCCGGCGGTGTACATCATGCCGCCAAAGCCGGGATTGCCGTAAATCGCATCGATCGGTGGCGCTGGCACGATGCTCACCTTCGACCAGTCGGCATCAAGCTCCTCGGCGACGATCAACGGCAGCGAGGTCATCGACCCCTGCCCCATCTCGGTGGCCGCCGACATGATGGTGATCGCGCCATCGGGCGCGATCGAGACCCACGGGCTCAGGGCCTTGCCGGTTCGTTCGGAAGCGAGCGTGGCGGCATCGAGTCGGCTGCCGCCGAGCGCAATCGCGAATGTGAGCCCGGCAACGCCAGCCATCACCTGGCGGCGCGAAACGGACGGGTTCAATTTTGAGATTTCAACATGCTTTGTCATGGCTCACGCCTCCCGTGCGGCGCGCTCGACGGCGCGGACGATGCGTTGATAGGTGCCGCAGCGGCAGATGTTGGTGCTCATGTGCTCCACGATCTGCTCGCGCGTCGGTTTCGGATTCTGCTTGAGCAGATCGGCCGCGCTCATGATCTGGCCGGACTGGCAATAGCCGCATTGCGGTACGTTTTCGGCCAGCCAGGCTTTCTGCACCGGATGCGATGAATCGGGTGACAATCCTTCGATTGTCGTCACCGACTTTCCCGCGGCTTGCGAGAGTTGTGTCTGACACGAAAACGCGCGCTTGCCGTCGATATGCACCATGCAAGCGCCGCAAAGGCCCGTGCCGCAGCCAAACTTGGTGCCCGTAAGCTTGAGTTGCTCGCGGATGACCCACAATAACGGCGTCGACGGCGGCGCGTCGGACGTCGCCGCCTTGCCATTGACCTGGAACTGGACTGTCATCTTCGGCCCTCCCTGACCTTGATTGAAACCACGCTTATTTATAACACGACGAGGCGCGCGCTACACCTTCAGCAGAGGATGGATTCACGCGCGCCATTTCAGCAGGATGCCGACGCCGAGGCCCCAGAAACCGTGGTGCACGACCTGCACCCACATGCGGTCAATGTTCCAGCCTGAAGCCATGGGCAGTCCTTTCAACGGAAACACGACAAACCAGAGCACAAGCGTCGGCAGGATCGCGCCAAACAGAAAGGCGGCGGCATAGTACATTGGCCCTTCCGGAAACTTCTTTTCAGCCAGACCAAAGACGAGGCCCCATACGCCACCCCAGAACGCCCATGACCAGATTTGTGGCACTCCGAATGGCTTCGACAGCGTGTAGGCATACGGCGGTGGCGCGTAGCCAAGCAGATTGAGGACCGTGATCGAGCCGTGCTGAAACACGATGACGGAGATCGCGCCCGCGATAAACAAGCTGATTACATTATGGCGATATAATCCGGAACCCGTGCCGGACATCATGGTAGTGGACATGACTATAAACCTCCCCTTACGCGCGAGTTTGCCCGCGCCCTGATTTTGTACTTTGATATGATATCGCTTTCGAAGTAGCGCCGCAGCGGAAAAATGGCGAAGTGATAGAAAAGTGATGAGGTGTGATCAAATGCGCGTCTTCCAGCCAGCAACCAGCATGTGGGCCAATATCGTCTTTCCGTGGCGGCAATCGTCGTATAATTAGAGTTGAATATATTGGCCGAACCCATTGCCGTTACTGGAAGTAACCGTCCGCGGGAGTGAGCGATGACTAAGACAAATGGACAGGGATTGCCTTTTCTGGTGGTGGGCGGCGGCATTGGCGGTCTCATCGCCGCGTATGCGCTGGCGCACAAAGGCTTTCCGGTGCGGGTCCTTGAGCAGGCCGAGGAGTTCAAGGAACTTGGCGCCGGCATCCAGCTTGGCCCCAATATTTTCCGCGCGCTCGACCGCGTCGGTCTCAGGGATGTGCTGCTGGCCGACGCCTGGAAGCCGGACAAGCTCGAAATGCGCGATGCCCTCACCGGCGAGGTGGTGACCAACGTTCCGCTTGGCGAGGCTTTTATCGCGCGATTCCAGCAGCCTTATGCCGTGACCCACCGCGCCGACATTCACGGCGCTTATCTCAAAGCCTGCCAGGGCAGCAATCTCATCACGCTTGAGAACAACCGCCGCGTGACCAACTTTGAGGAAGACGGCGATGGCGTGAAAGTCCAGCTCGAAACCGGCGAAACCATACGCGGCCGCGCCTTGATCGGTTGCGACGGCATGTGGTCGCGCGTGCGTGAGAAGATCGTCGGCGACGGCAAGCCGCGCGTGTCGGGACACATCGCCTATCGCGCGGTGCTCAAGCGCGAGGATGTGCCCGCCGACCTGTGGCAGCCGGACGTGATATTGTGGGCGGGACCGCGCACGCATTTCGTCCATTACCCGCTGCGGCGCGGCGCCCTCTACAATCTTGTCGCCGTGTTCCACTCCGACCGTTACGTCGAAGGCTGGAATAGTGTAGGCGATCCCGCCGAATTATGGACCCGGTTCAAGGGCCAGCGGCCTGAAGTGCTGCGCATGCTCGAACGCATCGAAACCTGGCGCATGTGGGTGCTGTGCGACCGCGAGCCGGTCAAGGAATGGACGCAGGGGCATGCCACGCTGCTCGGCGATGCCGCGCACCCGATGCTGCAATATCTCGCGCAGGGCGCATGCATGGCGACCGAGGACGCGGTTTTATTGTCTGAAAAAGTGGCCGCGCAGCCCGGCGATATTCCCGCGGCATTCCGCGCCTATCAGCAGCAGCGCTATCTGCGCACCGGCCGGGTGCAGATCATGGCGCGCGTCTACGGCGATTTTTATCACGCCCGCGGCGTCGAGGCGGAATTGCGCTACCAGGCGCTCCACGGCCGCACGCCGGAGCAATCTTACGACGGCATGGCGTGGCTCTACGGCGGCGGATAAGACTTTTTTACGCCGCCGCCGACGCTGCAAATCGTGGCCCAAGCACCGTGGTCTTGAGCAGCGCGGCCATGGCGTTGATCTCGTCGCGGGTGAGCGGCACGTAGGGCGGATAGGGATCGCCAGCGGGAACGCCGATCAGATTCATCGCCGCCTTCATCGCCGGGGCAAGGCCGCGATGCATCCATTTCGATGGAAACTGCGCGAACTGAAGTTGCAGTTTGGCGGCGCGCTCATAATCTTTCGCGACGAATGCATCGATGACATGCCGCGCGATCTCCGATCCGGGCGGCGGCATGGTCGCGCCGGAGCCGCCCAGTTCGAGCGTCGCCAGAAGCATCTGCATGGTCGTGAAATAGCGCGCGTGCCCGGCCCGGTCGATCTCCACGATCAGCCGGGAGACACGGGCAAGGTCGCGCGAGCTTTCCTTGATCAGCTGCACGCGCGGCAATTGCGCGAGCGCGACAGTATCGGGGATCGACACATCCGCGCCCGGTCCGGGATTGAGATAAAGCGTGATCGGAAGATGAGTTTCACGTGAAACAGCCTCGAAATAGGCGATGAGGTCGGCCTGGGTCGGCGGCCCGGCGAAGGGCCGCAGCGGCGCAAGAAGCTGGACGGCTGCCGCTCCAAGCCGTTCGGCGTCATGGGCCAGTTCGATCGCGGTCTTGAACGAGGGATGCGATATCCCGACCATGACCGGAACGCGCCCGCCGACACACTCGATCGTCCGTCGGATGAGCTCCTTGCGTTGTTCGAAGCTGAGATAAGTGTATTCCTGCGTCTCGACGCCCGCCGCGACCACCATGGTGGCGCGGCAATCCTTCACGACATAGTCGATCTGGCGCGCGAGCGCGGACTCATCGACCTTGAGATCGGGGGTGAAAGGCGTCAGCGGAGCAACGATCAAACCTGGCTGTTGCATCTCGTCTCTTTCCTACTTTCGTCCCGACCATTATTTCCTAGATTTCCTTACCCAGCTTGCGGTCGAGCGAATAAGGCCCGCCGCCACGCAAGGCGATGGCGAGGAAAATCAATCCCCAGAGCAAGGGATACTCCCAACCGCCCCCCGACCAAGTGTAACCCCTTGGCCATTGCTGTTGCATGATGACCGCAAATTCGATCACAAGCCCGGCGGCGATCACGCGGGTGAACAGCCCCGTCATGATACAAAGCGCGCCGACTGTCTCCATGAAGATAATCACATAGGCCCAGAACAGCGCCGGCTCGATTCCGCGCCGCGCCATGCTGCTGGTGGCGAAAGCCTGCGCGCCGCCCATCAGCTTCAGCCAGCCATGAGTCAGCAGCACGCCGCCAACCGTCACGCGCACCAGCGGATAAGAGAAAATCCCAATCCTTTCATAGAATGGACCGAGCGCCGGAAAAATCAGTTTCGGTTCTTTTCCTTTATCGCTATAGGCCATTGTCTCCCCCTCCATTTTGGTTGCTGCAGTGATTGTAGATGCAAAGCAGTCGCAAGCAAGATACCGCGGCGCCTTGACCTGCGCCGCGGTCAATTTGAAATCAGACTCAGGCGAGAGCCGCCTTGACGCGGTCCGGCGT
>Ga0315281_10013804_pt1 | contig 10914 bp, 14 predicted proteins | sample YL17G07_0_MG_FD_204540 | JGI IMG/M metagenome (GOLD analysis project Ga0315281, IMG submission 204540) | Sediment microbial communities from Yellowstone Lake, YNP, Wyoming, USA - YL17G07_0 | ecosystem: Environmental > Aquatic > Freshwater > Lake > Sediment | place: USA: Wyoming | collected... | reverse complement strand
CCGGGGCTGGTAGTAGTAGCTGCTGCGCGCCAGCCCCATCAGCTCACACCCCCGCGCGAGCGAGCCGAACTCGGCCCCGTGATGGGCAAGGAACGCTCGCTTCTCCGCTGGAGCGTGTAGACCACGGCCCTTTTTAGCAGGGCATTCTCCATGGTGAGTTGGCCCACCATCCGCTCCAGCTCCTGGACCCGTTGCGCCTGGTCCTGGCCTACTCCCTCGGCCTCAGCCAGCCGCCCCTGGGCATACTGCCGCTTCCAGCTCGCGATCACCGTCGGGCACAGCTCGTAGCGCCGGCACAACTGCGCCGCGCTCGCGCTGCCGGCCAGCAACTCCTCCACCACCTGCCGCTTGAAGGCCGCGCTGAATCTTCGTCTTGCTCCCATGATGAAGCTCTCTCTTTTCCGTCTCTTCAGAGAGTGCTACATCGCGCCCCGATCTGTCCAGGCCTAGGGGTGCACCCCAGTACGTCCCGCCCAGCCGCGCCCGGTAACGCTCGCCCGTGTACTTGTAGTAGTAGAGATCGGTCACGCCCCCATACGTCAGGGAGGTCAGCCGGTTGTCGTCCCTGGGCGGCCCGGTCACCGATCTCGCTCAGACCATCAGTGGCCGCGACCATCGCTGGCGAGTCCTCTTTCTGCTGGGAGGTCTTGAGGCGCCTGACCGCGCACTTCCTGCAGGGCCGTGGCGGCGGCACCGCGCACACGACCGTCCTTGTCTCGGAGGGCGGCCGTGAGAGGTCCAACGGCTGCCCGGTCGTGCTTCATCCCCAGCACCCAAGCTGCTCGCCAGCGGACGGAGGCGTTGTCGTCCTTGAGGAGCTCAACCATGCGCGGCACCAGCCGTGGGTCCCGTGACTTCGCGAGGGCGCCTGCTGCGACGCTGCCGATCTTTGACCTCCCCCATGCCTCGCCCCCTCCGATGTCGCCGATCTCTTCATCACGTAGCGCCCCGATCAATGGCTCTAGGACGCGCGGATCAGCGGTGAAAGCGCCGAGCGACCCAGTCGCGGCCAACCTCACCCCTGGCATCTTGTCTCGGAGGAGGGCGATGAGCGGCGGCACACCCCGCGGATCGCCGATCGATCCGAGCCCAAGAGCCGCGGACTCCCTTACGGATGCGTCGCGGTCCCTGAGCGCAGCAACTAGCCCATCCACGGAGCCCTTGGTCTTGGTTACGCCCAGGGTCGTCGCAGCGGCTCCTCTCACCGTGGCCGAACGGTCGGAACGGAGGAGTGCCACGAGCTCGCTCGCGGCAGTCCGGTCATTGCGGTATCCGAGAGACAGGGCAGCGCTCCAGCGCACGCGCTCGACAGCATCGTGTAGCGCCTTGTGGAGCGGACCAGTCGCTCGCGAGTCGGTTGTGAAAGCCAACCCCTGGATGGCCGCGTTCCGAACGTATGGGTCTTTGCTGGAGACAGCCTCCAACAGAGCGTCAGCGGCAGGTCCACCGACCTTCCCAAGTGCGCGTCCGGCCTTCTCGCCAAGGAGGTCGCCATCGCCAACTTCAGATTGGTCCCCGAGTAGCGCAGCTAGAGCGGGCACCGCGGAGGCTGCTCTGGGGCCCATTTCTCCGAGACGCCGCGCGGCCGACGCCCGCGTGGCCACGTCCGGAGAACTGAGATCACCAATCAGCTTCTCTACCGCAGTACCGGCTGAGCGGCCACGGTGGGCCCGGGCATTGAGGAAGACCAGCAAGGCGACCGCGCCCAAGAGTGCGACCGCACACACAAGCACGCGGGATCTACTCATGGGGCACGCTCCTCCCGCGAGAGGTGGCAGAGGCAGACCATTGGCGGCGCGCTAGCGCCGGCCACCAGGCCGTTCGCCAAGCAGAAGAACAGCCGACCCAAGAAGGATAGCTGACTGGCTGGTCTTGAACCGACCGGTGACACCAAGCCATCCTCCACCAGCAGTACTCACCGACGGGCCTGCCTCTGTCGCGCCAACGCGCCCAGCACCGCACCCAGCAGCCCTGGGGCCAATGCCATATCACGGAGGATGCCGAGGGTCAAGAGGAGGAGATACATCAGCACGAGCGCTGCCAAGATCAGCAGCCCACCGATCACAGGCGCCCACCTGTCGGATCGCGCCCAGGCGCGGCTGGCCTCGCCGAGGGTCCAACCGCCGGCAGCGCCCACTAGGAGATTGAGAAAGTTGACGACCGGGTCGTGGTGGATCAATGCCGCTCTCGTCTAGGGCCAAGGCCGCACAGGGAAATCCGGTGGGAGCGGGTCCCCCGGCTTCCATATCGGCGGGGGCTCGGGCAGAGGACATGGCTCGGGCTGACAGATCTTGCCTGCCCCTCCAGCGAGTTCGGGCAGGCAGGTGGCACAGATGCCCCCACACAGCCAGAGCGCTCCCTTCGTGATCTCCGGGAGGTCCTTCCACCACTGGCAGGTCATCACGTCATCGAGACAGCCCGCCACGCAGTTCCAGAAGCCCATTGGAGCCCCATAGCACCCCGCTGCGCAGCCGCCCGCAACGTCGGCGACGACGCTTGCCACGCACCCGAGACAAATGAGACACTGAGCCTCCTGGCCGGAGGGATCAGCGCGGGTAAGAGGGTCGTTGTTCGCGTACCCGTACCGGCTTGTGGCCCCTGTGATTGGGTCCTGGCTCACAAACCTCCCCACCTCCGGCCAGTAGAAGCGATGGCCGAGCTGGAGGAAGGCGGAGGGATCGGTGATGTAGCCCCAGGCCGCTCCGAATCTGTAGGGGTTGGGCGTGGTGCCAGAACTGCTTACCTGACGGCCGAAGGTGTCGAGTTCGTACCAGTCGGTGGCCGTGCCGGAGGCATCCAGCAATCCTCTCGCCGACCCTATGCTGTCGTACATGGGGAAGCGGCTGAGGGTGCCGCTGGGGCGGTAGAGGTGCAGCCACTGGCCGTAGTAGGAGTCGTTTCCGGTTGTGTAGCGCGCCTGCATCGTCCCGCTGTCGTTCAACTCCTCCAGCACGCGGTCGCCGTTGTACAGGTACCGATAGTACGTGCCGGCGAGCCGCGCCCGGTAGCGCTCCCCGGTGTACTTGTAGTAGTAGAGATCGGTCACGCCCCCGTAGGTCAGGGAGGTCAACCGGTTGTCGTCCCTGGGCGGACGGCTGCTCCGGGCAAGGGGACAGCGGACACGAGAGGATGCGTTCTCGAAGCTCCCACCGTCGCCGAATCCGACCCGACCGTTCACGCGCCTGAATCAACTACAGGCCGTCGGAGCAACATCGGGATGACTCGTACATAGAAATACGTTATCCATGTGAGGGTCAGCGCAGCGAGAAGGGCATACGCACCGCGGTACTCGAAGGACCATCTAGGGTAGCGGTGAGGGAAAGTCCACGCCGCACAAAGCGGCCAAGTCACGAGCGCCCACCAAGTGAGACTCCGGTATTGCGCGTAGCCTTTTCTCACCTTGCGCGCCGCATAGGCGACCAGAAACCCCGGGAACAACAGCACTATTGCGTATATCACTGCGCCATGAGCGAACTCGCTGAGGGGTCCGAATATCGGACTCAGGTAATAGTTGTCTACGTTCTGAAAAAGGAGCCACTTCATACGCGGTCTCCCACCTTGTGTCGCCTACGTGCCGGCCTATGGCTCCGGTGTGTGTATAATGTCACTCCCGGGGGGCGCTGAGCCTCCCAGACCTTTGGGCTCTTCCATTTCGTGGGGAGGGCACTCGTTCCATGGTTCGTTCAACCACATGACTAAGAGCGCCACCACCACAACCCCGACGACTATGACGACCCATATAGCCTGACCGTCAGGGTCCACACCCGCCAGCGGATTGCCTTCCGCGTATGGGTAGCGATCCTCCCCCCGCGGTAGCGGCGGGACCCGACTCCCGAAGTTCGGGCTAGCCGAGACTACTCGATAGTACAATCGCCTCGGGTTCCCGGCACTCCTTGGCGCACTGGGCCTGGCACCTTTCGGATCCTGACTGACAAACCTCCCCACCTCCGGCCAATAGAATCTCTGCCCAAGCTGCAGCATCCCGCTCGGATCGGTGATGTACCCCCATGCGGCCCCAAAGCGATACGGGTTCGGGGTCGTGCCGGAACTGCTTACCTGTCTCCCGAAAGTGTCCAGCTCATACCAGTCCGTGGCGGTCCCGCTGGCGTCGAGGAGTCCCCTCGCCGTCCCGATGTTGTCATACATCGGGAACCGACTGAGGCTGCCGCTGGGCCGGTAGAGGTGCAGCCACTGGCCGTAGTAGCCTCCGTCCTCGGTCGTGTAGCGCGCCTGCATCGTGCCGCTGTCGTTCAGCTCCTCTAGCACGCGCTCGCCGTTGTACAGATAGCGGTAGGTCGTACCGCCCAGGGTCGCCCGCGTTCGCAGACCCGCCCAGTTGTAGATATACGTATCTGTGACCCCACCATAGGTGGTTGAGGTCATCCGGTTTTCGTCATTGTATACCATAGTCTTGGAGCCGTACATGGTGCCAGAAGTGCTCGTCATGTTGCCGTTGTTGTCGTAGCCGAAGCTGGCCGACTGGCCCCCGCCGCTGGCGGAGGTCATCTTGTCGTTGTCATCGTAGACGTAGGTGATCGTGACCCCGCCGAGGGTGCGAGTGGTGCGGTTCCCCACCGCGTCATAGCCGTAACCCAAGCTGTAGACCACGTTGTTGCCCGAGTCCCGCTTGGTCTCCTCGGTCTGCCGGTAGACGTGGTCGTAGCGCAGGGTGGTGTTGTAGGTGCTCCCGGCCAGGTTCTCGGTCCGCTTCAGCGGGTTGCCGGTGTGATCCCACAGCGCCCCGTCCTGGTAGTAGTAGGCGGCATCATACCGGGTCACCCCGCCGGTGGTCCGGTTCCGCACCTCCGTGATCCAGTCCCGGGCGTTGTAGACGTACTCAATGTAGCTGCCCGGCCGCGTCACCCGCGTCCGCCGGCCGCCGTTGTCGTAGGTGAAGCTGACCGCGACGCTGTTGGGATTGGTGATGGTGTCGAGCTGGTTGCGGGCGTTGTAGGAGTAGGTGAAGCTGCTCTCGCCGGAGACCGCCATGTCGCTCACCAATCCCATGCCATTGTACTGGTAGGTGATAGTCTTGCTGCTCCCCGCGCTCACCGTGGTGGTCTTCAGCCAGGTGCTCGGATAGTATACGTTCGTGGTGGTGCCGCTGTCGTCCCGCGCCTCCGTAATCAGCCCATCCTTCTCCCGGGTGATGTAGACGTCGGTGTCGTTCGGATAGTTCACGGCCACACAGCCACCGCTGTAGGGACCGGCGAGCCGATCATCGGCGTCGTAGCGGTAGGTGATGGTCCGGCCCCGGCCGTCGGTGTCGCTGGCCACCCAGGTCATCCGCGTACGCTCGGCATGCGGAACGCGTGGTTTTGGCACCGGAGGGCCCAAGCAACGAGAACTATCCATGTAACCAAAGCAGATTGAGTAATGCAGCATTCGCTATCGGTACGGCGGCCGCGAGAAGCATTGCTTGGAATCTCCGCACCCACCGAGCCTGCCGTCCGTTGGCTCGCTTTGACAGAACTGTCCACACTCCGAAATAGGCGACGGCAAACTGCGCTCCCGCGGCGAGTGCAGTCTGCGCGGCCCACATTGAGAGGTGACGCCCGTGGCCTCTGCTACTGAGCAGCATTGCCACGTTGCTGATCACCACCACGGCGATGAGCATTGCCGTGGACAGTATCCGTACTCTCACTAGCAGTGCCTTGTCGGCCTGCCCATCGAGATGGGCCATTGCGCTCTGCCTCTCCGGCCCTCGCCACGGCTCTCCAGAATCTGCGCGCTTCGGTACGCCGAGGGCCAGGACCCTGGTCTGCTCACCGGACTCTCATCGCTACTTGGCCTTGTACTTCGCGAGACAGTCATCCAGGCAGTCGCTGTAAGCGTTGTACACAGCGACTAGGCAGAACCCATAGGCTGCGCTGACAGCCGCCGTGCAGTTCTTCCATGCCCTGTAACATCCGATTGAACCTACTCCCCCGGTGTCTGCTATGCAGTCGAGAAACGCGGCTGTGCACAAAGCCTCCCCGATCGCGGCCCCGATCGAACACAGGGCCAGATCGCGGTTCATCCGCTCGCGGCACCTCGTCATGCAAGCAACGGCATCGGGATGAGGGGGGCACTCTCCTTTGGGATCAACGAACCGCGGCGGCTCGTTCCTCGCATACGTGTACCAGTCAAGCCGGTCTCGCGCCGCATCCTGACTCACAAACCTCCCCACCTCCGGCCAATAGAATCTCTGTCCGAGTTGGAGGAAGCCCGAGGGGTCGGTGATGTACCCCCAGGCCGCTCCAAAGCGGTATGGGTTCGGCGTCGTCCCGCTGTTGGAGACCTGCCTCCCGAAGGTGTCAAGTTCGTACCAGTCGGTGGCCGTCCCGGAGGCGTCCAGCAGTCCCCTCGTGCTCCCAATGTTGTCGTACATGGGGAACCGGCTGAGGCTGCCCGTAGGCCGGTACAGATGCAGCCACTGCCCGTAGTAGGAGTCGTTCTCCGTGGTGTAACGGGCCTGCATCGTGCCGCTGTCACTCAGCTCTTCCAGCACGCGTTCCCCGTTGTAGAAGTAGCGTCGGGGGGCGCCGTTCAGCGGCATATGGCTAGTCTACGCTGACCAGGGAGCATTCGACGCGCGAGCTCGGGGCGACGTAAACGTAGAGACCGATGCCCGCGCCAAACGGGTAGTAAAGCACCTTGTTGCTGATAGGCCGGTCGAACGGGACCTTCTTGCGATACACGGATGTGGGTTCACCAAGCGCTTTGATCACGTCGCTCTCAAGGAGTCCGGGGCTGGCATACCGGTCCGAACTCTCAATCGCATCGGCCTGGGCAGATCCGACCACAACAAGCATACTCATCGCGAGAACACCGAGCTTGAGCATGAGCAGGGCGAACGCCACATAGAGCATCAGACGCACATACCAGAACGCCTTGCTTACCGCGCTGATCGCGGTGGGACGCTTCGTCACCGTTCGCGGCCCCAGTAGACACGCTCTACGTAACCAGCCTCGTCTAGGTATAGCGCGACGGCGTGGTCGAATCGGAGATAGACCAGCACCTTCCCATGTATGGGGCACCCAGAGTGCTGGAAACGATCAAGGGGCGGCGCCGCGAACTCCGTCACCGATGTGAGTATCCGATCCGGGCGGCCGACGGCCCCTTCCACCTCCCGCTCGGAATGGCCGATGGCCGTCAAGGCACCCAACCGCGCTTCTTGCGATGTCTGCCAGCATACGAGGCATGCTGCCAGGGCGACCGCCCAACCCAACACCCCGAGGATCGTCCACCCGCGCCTTCGCATATCCATGCCTCCTAGCATGCCAGGCCTCTACATCGCGGTGTCGGGAAATCTCTGTCTATCACAGCACTCCTTGCACTGGTCGGAATCTTGCTGGCGGCTTCCTTTCCCTTTGCAGCGTTCGCTTCCGCACTCAAACGCGCCTATGTCGGCAGCGTTGGTGTCCTCACCCGAATCAGAGCCGGGCCCGATGAGCTCCCAGCCTCTCTGGCCCCAATACGCGTCGAGTTGGCCTGACCATCTCCCGAGGGGATCGCGCTTGACAATCATGCATGCCACGTAGCAGTGCTGCTTCTTGTCATTCTTCGGGAAGAAATCCCCTGCGTCATCCATCATCCGCTTATATGGCAGATGCCTTCCTATCCACTTCCTCACGCCCCTCAGGTTGATACGGCCAGACGGGTCAATGCCGGCCAGCGGGCTGTTCCCGGCGTAGCCATACCAGTTCCTCCCATCTTTGATCGGATCCTGGCTCACGAACCTCCCCACCTCGGGCCAATAGAAGCGCTGGCCGAGCTGGAGGAAGGCGGAGGGGTCGGTGATGTATCCCCACGCCGCCCCAAAGCGATACGGATTCGGGGTCGTCCCGCTGCTGGAGACCTGCCTCCCGAAGGTGTCGAGTTCGTACCAGTCCGTGGCCGTGCCCGACGCATCGAGCAATCCTCTTGCCGACCCGATGTTGTCGTACATCGGGAACCGGCTGAGGCTGCCGCTGGGGCGGTAGAGGTGCAGCCACTGGCCGTAGTAGGAGTCGTTTTCGGTTGTGTAGCGCGCCTGCATCGTCCCGCTGTCGTTCAACTCCTCCAGGACGCGGCCGCCGTTGTAGAGGTACCGATAGTAGATTCCGCTCAGTCGCGCCCGGTAGCGCTCCCCGGTGTACTTGTAGTAGTAGAGGTCGGTCACCCCGCCAGACGTGAGCGACGTCAAGCGGTTGTCGTCATCATACACCAGGGTCTTTGAGCCGTACAGCCTACGCGAAATGCTGACTGCATCCCTGCCCTCGCGTCGCGTCCACATGCGCACTTGAGGGGCAGGGATCATAGCCGCTTCGCTAGGAACCAAGCGACGAGAACGAACACGACAAGCCAGGCAGCAATGCCCACGAGCAGAATGGCCTCGTGCACCTGAGCTGGCCCCCAGGAAGAGGGATGGGGCAGCCGGTCGGCGTGCTGCCAGGCGAGGGCAATCAGGAGGTCCGGGGCAGCCGCGAACAGCAGCACGAATAGCAGGACCGTCGCCACCAGGATGGCGATCACCAGACCTAAGAACCGTCGCGCACTGAGACTCGGTCTCACCGATAGGCTCCGGCGCCTCTTTGGTCACTCGAGGCCACCGTCCTCTCCGGAAGTGGCGCCGTCCGAGACGACGCCCTCTGGAATAGACCCTTCATCGCCGCCCAGCGCGGCCCGCAGGAACCGCTCTCGCAGTCGCGAAGGCGGTTCGCATGTTGCCGCCTGCGAGGACCGTTCAGACGGTCGCGGCCACAGCCGGAAGCGCCTGAAGCCTCGGCCAGTGCGTCACATAGACACGCAGGCCATCGTCGCCTGTTGAGGTCGCCCGCACCGCCAGGCATCCTCGACAGGGCCGTCTCACCGGCGTTTCAGTTCGGCTGCGGACCCGGCAGAAGCTGTGGTATGGTAAGTACCTCGCAGTCGTACTTCTGGCAGCACTGCAGGTATGCGACCTGATTCAGGAGTACGGCCACGCCGACCTCCAGACCACCGCCCGCTACCTCCATTCCGACACCAGGGCGAAGCAGGCCGCGGTGGGGAGGCTGGCGAGGGCGTTCGCGGGCGCGCGGGCCCGCCAAGCGGTACCTGCCTCGTAGCCTGGCGTTCTCCGTCGGAAATGCCCGTCTAGCGCCGCCTTCCCGGGCAGTCCGACGCGGAGACGAGTCAGACCACCACCCGCGAGGGGAGATCTGGACGACGGGGGCAAGGCCCCGGGCCGTTGGCCTAACATGACGTGTGGTATCTCTGATGGCGGCAGGCCAGGTTGACATCGGCGTCATTGGGATAGTCTATCGCTTTGTACCTCCCGGAGCCGACGACCCAGACACTCCGGAGTAGCGACCGGCGGGCCGCACCATCGTGGCCGCGGCCGACGCGCTTTCATGCGCCAGAAAGTGAACCGCGAGGCCGTACAGGAGTGCGGGCACCTGCAGCGATCCGATGACGATCAAGGGATTCAGTCCTGCCAGACGCATGACGGCCGCCACGCCCACCAGCAGTTCAGCAGACGAAAGCAGTTGGGTACCCCTGGAACCAGACATTCTAGCGGCGTTCCTGACAATGAACGCGACAAGGACTGACAGCACCACGGCAGTGCAAGAGGCGCAAGGCAACCGCTCAACTGCGATTTCGTACACGATGGGAGGGACAGATGCTAGCTGCAGTACGACCACGATGTCTCCCAGCAGAAGCCCGCCGCAGCGGCAGAGTTCATGGCCCGTCACTCCCACCAATGCGCTGGCGCCGAGGAGCACCCAGAACAACGAATCCGGGAGGAATGGCGCAGCGCCTAGGCACAGGAGCGAAGCCATTGCCAGTGCACGCGTTGCCCCCCATCGCCGCCGCAGATATAGGTCCACCGCCGAGCTTAGGGCCATAAACAATGCCAGCGAGATGGCCACCGCCATGGCCTCGGTCTTGTCAACCGTCACGAGATAGTAAGCGAGCAGCGGGACTATTGCAGTGGCCACGACCAGGTTAGCAGCATCGCCACGGTCACCTGGGCCTGAGCGGAGGGCGTTCATCTTCAGTGACAGGGGTAGCATAGGTGCTACCACCTATCACACGGGTCGCATATGTGGTAGCACCACTCGTCGCAGAACGCGGCAGCTGTGGGTATGCACCACAACAGGCACCTGTAGTCACCCGGAGGCGGAATGTTCAAGCAGAGCGAGCACAGCGCGCCCCCGCCCACTGAACACGACACGAGGCATATCCAATCGCATGCTTGCTCAGAAATGAGGCCTGTCGGATCGAATGACGCTGTCGGCCTGCCCTGCGCGTAGTCATACGCAGTCTCAGCCCGCGTCCCCGGCAGTGCTTGGCGCAACAACGCTTCGCGGATGGCAGCTCTATGCACACCGAGCTCGACGGCCGGTCCGCCTGGGAATCCCCCCGTCCTCCGCGACCTCATTCGGTTCTGCACATCAGCAAGCCGGGCCGGCGAGTGCACGATGTCAGGGTCCCTCGCCACGAACCTCCCCACCTCCGGCCAGTAGAACCTTTCTCCGAGTTGGAGGAACCCCGACGGGTCGGTGATGTACCCCCAGCCCGCGCCAAAGCGGTACGGATTCGGGGTAGTGCCTGAACTGCTCACCTGCCTCCCGAAGGTGTCAAGTTCGTACCAGTCCGTGGCCGTCCCGGAGGCGTCCAGCAGTCCCCTCGTGCTCCCAATGTTGTCGTACATGGGGAACCGGCTGAGGCTGCCCGTAGGCCGGTACAGGTGCAGCCACTGGCCGTAGTAGGAATCGTTCTCCGTGGTGTAGCGGGCCTGCATCGTGCCGCTGTCGTTCAGCTCCTCCAGCACGCGGTCACCGTTGTACAGGTACCGATAGTACGTGCCGGCGAGCCGCGCCCGGTAGCGCTGGCCGGTGTACTTGTAGTAGTAGAGATCGGTCACGCCTCCATAGGTCAGGGAGGTCAGGCGGTTGTCGTCATTGTACA
>Ga0315281_10013803_pt1 | contig 10914 bp, 9 predicted proteins | sample YL17G07_0_MG_FD_204540 | JGI IMG/M metagenome (GOLD analysis project Ga0315281, IMG submission 204540) | Sediment microbial communities from Yellowstone Lake, YNP, Wyoming, USA - YL17G07_0 | ecosystem: Environmental > Aquatic > Freshwater > Lake > Sediment | place: USA: Wyoming | collected... | reverse complement strand
GTCCTGTTCGGCGCGTTCGTGGTCGATCCGCTCATGATCGTCCTGCTCTTTGTGAGCACCGACATCGTCATGATGACGGTCTCGATGGATCGGGTCTCCGCCTCGCCCGCGCCGGACAAGTGGGCCATGCGCCCCCTGATGCTCGCCGGCTTGACGCTCGCCACGCTTCTCTTCGTGCTGAACAATGCCGTCTTCTGGACTGGCGCGAATGCATTGCATCTCGGCGCCGCGCAAACGCGGACTCTGGTCTTCGTCTGGCTGGTGTTCGGCGTACAGGCCATCATCTACGTGAACCGCGTGCGCGGCTTCTTCTGGACGATAGCGCCGGGCCGTATGGTCATACTCGCGACGCTCTTCGATCTCACCGTGGTGACGCTGCTGGCGACCCAGGGCTGGTTGATGGCACCCATCCCGCCATCCCTGGTCGGCGGGGTGCTGCTCCTCGCCGTGCTCTTCCTGGTCGTTGCCGATCAGCTCAAAGTCGCGCTGGCGCAGTCAGTAGCGCGGCCTATATCGGTAAATGCCTGATTGACTGATTCAATATTCGCAAGGAAAAAACATGCCAAACCCGCAATTCACCAAACCTTGGCACGGCGTACCGCGGGAACAGATCTACTGGAATCCGACGGTGGTCGAGGAAGCCTGCATCGGCTGCGGCACCTGCGTCAGCGGCTGCAGCCGCATGGTTTATCGCTTTGATTTCGAGCGCAAGAAGGCGGTGGTGGTCGATCCGCTGAACTGCATGGTCGGCTGCACCACCTGCGCCAACACCTGCCCGACCCACGCCATCGAATTCCCGTCAATCCAGACCGTGTTCGCGCTGGAAGCGCGCGCCGAGGTGCGCCACGTTATCGAGGATGACCTGATTGCACGCCGGGCCGAGCTTGCCTCGCCGTCCCTGGTTCCCCACCCCGATCGCGTCATCGAGATGCGCGTCGACGAAATCGCCCGGCCCACGCCGAACACGCTTCTCGTGCGCCTGACACCGACGGTGAAAGGCGAGTGCTTCTGCCAGTTTTCGCCCGGGCAGTACGTCGAGATCTCGATTCCCGACAGCCCTTACCTCTCGCGGGCCTACTCGATCGCCAACACGCCCAGGGAAGACGGTGGCATCGAGCTGCAGATCCGCCGCGTCGAGGGCGGCCGCCTGTCCGAGTGGGCATTTGTGCATATGCAGGAGGGCGACCGCCTGCATGCGCGCGGTCCGCTGGGCGCATTCACCATGCGCTCGCCCGTCGACCGGCCGCTCGTGTTCGTCGCCGGCGGCACCGGATTCGCTCCCATCGAGGCGCACATCGAGCAGCAACTCAGGCTCACGCCGCGGCGCGACATGCTCCTTTTCTGGGGCGCGGCCGATCTGCACGACTTCTATGCGCTCGACCGGATCGAGGCCTGGAACCTGCAGGACAGCAACTTGCGCATCGTGCTCGCCGCCGAACGCGGCGCCGGGTCGTTCTCCGTACCTGCTGGCATTGCCGTTGTGACCGGCAATGTGGCGGCGGCGATGCAACAAAGCGAATGGCCGATGGCGGGCCGCGACGCCTATGTGGCAGGCCCGCCGGCGATGATCCGCGCGGTGCTCGATGTTCTCCACCGCGCCGGCGTCACCGCGGATCGGATACATGTCGATTCGTTCGGTGCGGGCTGACGCGTTGCGTTCGGTATGACACGCGAATCCCGATCCCGCCCTGACGGCCAAGTGAAGCACGTCGATTCCTCCCCGGGCAGTGCCTCTGCAGGGCTTGCGGTAACGCCGGCGTTCGTGCTGCTCTTTTCCATCCGCCTGAAAGGCACGGTCAAAGACCTGGGCCCGCTGCCACCGGGCATCGCGCCACTTTCGCCCGAGGCTACGCAGGCTTACACGACCGGGCTCGCCGAGTTCGAACGCAGGCTTCTGGGCAAGACCTTTCTGGAAGCGCGGCGCATCACGCGCTGGCCGCTGGGGCGGATTGCGCTGACCGATCTGCCCGGGGGTGCGCCACCCCATGCCGATGTGTACCTGCTCAGCCACAAGTCGGGCGTGGCGCTGTGGGAAGTCTGGCTGCCCGCGCCGGCCCAGCCCTTCGACGCGGCGCGCTGGATCGACTGGCTCGATGCGGAAACCGAAGACGGGCTGGTGGCGCGGCTGTGGCGCGTGCTCGGCCCCGTCAATCACGGGATCGCCGGCAAGACCACCTGGTCCGGACTGTATTTTCCGCTCACGATTCTCCGCGCTCCGCACCATGCGCTGGACACCATCGTCGAGCGCCACGGACCGGACATCGTGCGGCTGCTGTTTCTGGACCATTCCGACCGGCCGCTCAAGCCCGAACTGGTAGGCGAGGAACTGGCCCGCGACTACTGCGCAAGGCAGGGCGGCATGACGCTGCTCGCGCGACGCAGCGGGCTCGACCTGCATGACCGCCGGGAGCCTGCCGGGGACGCCGCGGCCATCGGCCTTCCGCCGCGCAGCGCCCTGCCGTTTCTGGTCACGCTCGAGTTGCTGCTGCTGGAACACGCGGTGCTGCAGCACCTCTATGACCGGCTCTCGCGCCACATGCCGAGATCGGTCGAGGAACTCATCGCGCTGAAGCAGGAGGTGATCGACGGGTTGGAGGAATACTACGGCGCCATTACCACCGCCACCCGATTCAGCGACGCAGTGACCGCCGACGGGGAGCGCCTGCTCGGGGTCGAGGATATCTACGACGCGGTGGTTGAGCGCATGGAAGCGGTGAGTTTCGCCATCACCACGCGCTCCCAGCGCCACATGACCTTGCTGCAGTTCTGGCTCACCATCGTCTTCGGCGCGAGCGAGATCGGCTTCATCGCCGCCAGTATTGCCACCTGGTATTACCGCACCGGACTCGGCGCAGTGCTCGCCTGGACCATCGGCGCAGCCCTGGTTTCCGGGGTTGGCCTTGCGGCGTTGCTGCGCGGAAAGGTTGAATGAAAAGCCTACCCGAACGCGCAGCCGTGATTTCATCGACATCAAGGCCCCGCCTTCGAATCAATACATCCACGGAGGCAACATGCAATTCCACTTGAAATCGGCACTGGTGCTCGCCGCGGTGTTCGCGCTGAACGGGTGTCAGACCATCGGTGTCGGAAGCGTGACCCGCGATCGTCTGGGGTACGCAACAGTCATCGGCGATTCGTGGAAGGAACAGATGCTGCTCAACATCGTGAAGCTGCGGTATCTCGATACCCCCGTATTTGTCGAAGTTTCGTCGGTCATCAGTTCCTATACGCTCCAGGGCCAAATCGATTTCGCGGCGCGCGTTTTTCCGGAATCAAGGGCGGACGGTTATCGCAATCTCGGCGCAAGCGGCACGTATACCGACCGGCCTACCATCTCCTACGTGCCGCTGACGGGAGAAAGGCTGGTCAACAGTCTGCTGCGGCCCATACCGCCGGCGACCGTGTTCGCGCTGATAGGCGGCGGGGGGCGGGCCGACTTCATACTGAGATCCGCGGTCAAGGCGATCAACGGGATCTACAACACATCGACGTCGCCCTCGCGTCCCCGGCGCGAAGATTCCCGTTTCGTCCAGGTGGCCGAGGCGCTCGGCCGGATCGAGGAGGCAGGCGCGCTGGGCATGCGCATCGAGAGGGCGGGCGAAAGGACGCGACCCTCCGTCCTGTTTCGGCGCGGGGTGGACGATGCTGTGGATCAGGACATCGCGCTGGTCAAGGAAATGCTGGGGCTCGACCCGAAAGCCGATACATTCCGACTGACATTCGGGGTGGCGCGCGAGCATCCCGACGAAATCGTTCTGCTCACGCACTCCATGCAGTCCATGATGGGAGAAATGTCCGCCGGGGTCGACATCCCCGAGCAGGACCTGCTGGACCGGCGCGCCACTTCCCGCCGCGCCGATTCCGCGAGCTCAAGCAATGCGCCGCTCATGAACGTGCGCTCGGGCAACGAACGGCCTGCAGACGCATTCGCCGCCGTGCAGTACCGCGACCACTGGTTCTGGATCGACGACCGGGACCTGGTTTCCAAGCGCATGTTCAGGTTCCTGCTGACGTTCTCGTCCATGGCCGAGTCGGGCGCCTTGCCGCAAGGCCCGCTGCTGACGATTCCCGCGGGGTGATCACGAACGAAGGCGTTACATGACAACAAACGGATACATGTTTCCAGTCGGCGCAAAGTGCGCCACTGCGTTGAAACATGCGGCGCGGCAGTTTTCCGCGTAATTTTCGACGATCCCGAAAGGCTCAGATCATGAAATTCACAGCTACCGCATTGGCGGCATTCCTCGGTGTATCCGCAATCGCTCTTGTTTTTGCCCAAAGCGGCCCTGGCATGGGACCGACGCGCGGCATGGGCGGAGGAATGGGTACAGGAGGCGTGCAGGTTCCCGCAGACAATCCGATCACGCCGGAAAAAGTGGCGCTGGGCAAACAGCTCTACTTCGATGGTCGCCTTTCGAAGGACGGCACCATCAGTTGCAACTCCTGCCATAACCTCGCGGCGGCAGGCGCGGACAACAAGGCCGTCTCCACCGGCGTAGGGGGCGCCCTGGGGACGCGCAATTCCCCGACGGTATGGAATGCCGCTTTCCACAGCGCCCAGTTCTGGGACGGACGCGCGCCGAGCCTGGAAGAGCAGGCCAAGGGGCCGCTGATCAACCCGGTCGAGATGGCGATGCCGAACTTCGATGCGGTGGTGGCGCGAGTGAAGGCGATTCCCGGCTATGTGGCCCAGTTCGACAAGGTGTTCGGCAAGAACGCCGTGAGCATCGACAACATCGCCAAGGCCATCGCCACCTATGAACGGACGCTTATCAGCACGAACTCCAGGTTCGACAACTTTCGCTTTGTCGACAAGAACGCGCTGACCCAGGCTGAGTTCGACGGCTTCGGGACCTTTCGCCAGTCGGGCTGCGTTCAATGCCACATGGGCCCCGACTTCGCCGGCCCGCCCCCGCTGGCGCGCGGCGCCGGCTTCTACCAGAAGTTCCCCCGCTTTCCCGACAACGCGTTGGTCGCGCAGTACAAACTGCTCGAAGACGGCGGCCGCTTCAACGCAACCAAGCTGGAGAGCGACCGCCATGTGTATCGAGTACCCACCCTGCGCAACGTGAAGGAGACCGCCCCGTACTTCCACAACGGCCGCGTGCCCACGCTCGACGAGGCCGTGAAAGTGTGCGCCAAGGGCGGCAGCAACATTGACCTGAGTGCCGGCCAGGTGCGGTCGGTCGTTGCCTTCCTTGGCACGCTCAGCGGGCAGTTTCCGGAACAGAAGGTTCCCAAGCTTCCTTGATGATCGAGAGCGAGTTGAGCATTGCTGCTGGTCGGGGTGATCCGCCGACAGGTCTTCGAGTCGTCCTGCATCTTTTGGCGGCTTGCTTCGTCTTCATTGATGTGGTCGTGCCGTCTTCGCGGCTGGTCGATACTCATCCATCGGAGGTATTATGAAAAAGCTCGTCATTCACATTTTCCATGTCCATGAAAACGCGGCCATTACCGGCGCCAAACTGGCCGAGCGCATCCGGCAGGTCGCGGGCGAACGCGGTGTGGCGCTGGAAATATTTATCTTCGGCGCCGCTATCGGCGCACTGTCAGATCCGGCGCAGACCGAGTACCGTGATGCGCTGGTGGCATTGGCGAAAGCGGGCGTTCCCGTCAACGTCTGCCAACAGACGGTGGAAAATATGGGCCAGGCCGATGCTCTGAAGGCGCTGGGACTGGGGCTTGAATATGCCCGCGACGCCTTTATCCGCTTTGCGCTGGAAGGTGCAACGATAGTCAGCCTGTGAGGACGGTCGTGACCTCCTCGCCGTTTGCCGCGCCCCTTGTCTTTACCAAACGCATGTTCGGAATTAGACGATGAAAATTTCCCTTAGGCTGCCGCGTCAAGTCTGGTTTGCCCTTCTGGGCATTGCGCTGCTGCTGGCTTTCGTCTGGGTGGCCACTACGAGCGGCCCGCTCGCGCCGATCAAGGTGACCGTGACCCAGGTTGCCAAAGGGGAAGTGGCGCCGGCCCTGTTCGGCATCGGCACGGTCGAGGCGCGGCGCGCCTATCTCATCGGACCGACTGTCCCCGGACGGGTGCGAAGCGTGATGGTGGATGTGGGAGACAGCGTGAAAGCGGGCCAATTGCTGGCGGAGATGGATCCGGTGGACCTCGATGCGCGGGTGACTTCCGCAGACGCCGCGACGGCGCGCGCCGGGAGCGCCGTGACGACGGCACAAGCCCAGTTGGACGATGCAAGAGGCCGCCAGGCATTGGCCGGTAGCGAGGCGCGACGCTTTGTCGACCTGGGACGCAAGGGATTTGTCAGCCAGAGCGTGGTCGATGGCAAGCTGCAACAACTGCAGTCGGCGGATGCCCAGATTGCTGCCGCCGAGTCCGCTCTGGCGAGTACCCGGCAAGACTTGACGCGACAGGATGCCGACCGGGTGGGGGCCAAGCAGCAACGCAGGAATTTCCGCCTGGAGGCACCCACCGACGGCGTGGTGACTTCGCGCGACGCCGAGCCCGGTTCCACCGTCGTGGCCGGACAAGCGGTGCTCCAGTTGATCGACCCCGCCAGCCTGTGGGTCAAGACGCGTCTGGACCAGAGTCGATCCTCCGGACTGAGACTGGGGCTGCCCGCCGAGATCAGGTTGCGCTCCAATGCCCGGAAACCCTTTGCGGGCAAGGTTGTCCGGATCGAGCCCAATAGCGACAGCGTAACCGAAGAGCGCATTGCCGAGGTGGCGTTCGATCGCATGCCGCAAGGGGTGAGCACCAACGAGATGGCGGATGTGACGCTGCATCAGTCCAGCGTGACCGATGCGTTGATTCTGCCCAACGCCAGCCTGCGTTTTCGCGGTGCGCAAGCGGGGGTGTGGCTGCGCGCGGACGGACATTTGCGCTTTGTGCCGGTCAAAACCGGGGCGGAAGGTCTGGACGGCAAGGTGCAGATCGTTGAAGGCTTGAAGGCCGGCGACGAGGTGGTGGTTTACAGCGAACGCGAGCTCAAGGACGACAGCCGGATCAAGGTGGTGGACTCCCTGGCCGGAACAGAAAAATGATCAACCTCGCCGGCCGCGACATCCTGCATTCCTGGGGCAAATTCGTCCTCACCGGCCTGGGACTGGGACTTCTCATCGGCGTCACCTTCACCATGGCGGGCGTCTATCGCGGCATGGTGGACGACGCCAAGGTGCTGCTCAACAACAGCGGCGCCGACCTGTGGGTGGTGCAGAAGGACACACTGGGTCCCTATGCCGAGTCATCCAGCATTCCCGACGACGTCTATCGCGACCTGCTCGGCCTGCCCGGCGTGGCGCAGGCCGCCAATGTCACCTATCTCAACATGCAGGTGCGCAAAGGCGACACCGACGTGCGCGCCACGGTGGTGGGCTTCGAGCCCGGTCAGCCGGGCGAGCCGGGCTCTCTGGCGGCAGGAAGGCGCATCACCCGCAGTCACTATGAAGCGGTGGCCGATGTGATGACCCGTTTCAATGTAGGGGACCGCATCCACATCCGCCGTCACGATTACGCCGTGGTGGGCCTGACCCGGCGCATGGTGTCCTCGGGCGGCGACCCGATGGTGTTTATTCCGCTCAAGGACGCGCAGGAGGCGCAGTTTCTCAAGGACAACGACGCCATCGTCAACGGCCGCACCCGCGCCGCCGCCAATCCGTCATTGAACCGCCCCGGCGTGCCCGGCCTGCTGGACGCGATCAACGCCTCGCAGGCCAGCAATCACAACGTCAACGCCGTGCTCGTGCGCGTGGCCGATGGTCACTCGCCCGAAGCGGTGGCGCAGGACATCCGGCACTGGAAACATCTGCAGGCGTTTACGCGTGAGCAGATGGACGACATTCTGATCGCCAAGATGATCGGCGCCCATTCCGAGCAGATCGGCATCTTCCTGGTGATTCTGGCCGTCGTCAGCGCGGCCATGGTGGCGTTCATCATCTACACCATGACGCTGGGCAAGATTCGCGAGATCGCCGTGCTGAAGCTGATCGGCACCCGCAACCGCACCATCGCCGGATTGATCCTGCAGCAGGCGCTGGGATTGGGGTTGATCGGCTTTGTCGTCGGCAAGCTCGCCGCCACCGCGTGGGGGCCGGCCTTCCCGAAATACGTACTGCTCGAAACAGGCGATGCGGTGCGCGGCTTCGTCATCGTCATGGCGATCTGCGCCATCGCCAGCACCCTGGCCATACGCGCGGCCCTTAAAGTGGATCCGGCGACGGCGATCGGCGGCTGACATGGACAAGGCTGTCGGTATCCAGATCGAAGGCTTGAGCAAGCGTTACGGCGCGGGCGAAGCCGCCGTCGATGCGCTCAGGGAAGTGAACATGAGCATCGCCCCCGGTGAGGTGGTCGGCCTCGTCGGGCCCAGCGGCTCCGGCAAGACCACGCTGCTCAAATGCCTGGGGGCGGTGATCGAACCGACACGCGGCCGCATCACCCTGGGCGGCGAGGTGATATACGACAATGGCTGGAAGATTTCCGACCTGCGGGTGCTGCGCCGGGATCGCATCGGCTTCATCTTTCAGGCTCCTTACCTGATCCCGTTCCTCGATGTAACCGACAACGTGGCGCTGTTGCCCATGCTGGCGGGGCGGCCCAATGGAGAAGCCCGCGCGCGGGCGCTGGAGCTGCTGCAGGCGCTCGACGTGGCGCACCGGGCGAATGCGGAAACCTCCGAACTTTCCGGCGGCGAGCAGCAGCGGGTATCCATTGCCAGGGCGCTGGCCAACCGGCCGCCGGTGATCCTGGCCGACGAACCCACCGCGCCGCTGGACAGCGATCGTGGGCTGGCGGTGGTGCGCATCCTCAACCAGATGGCCAGCGAGTACCAGACCGCCATCATCGTCGTCACCCATGACGAGAAAATCATCCCCACTTTCAAGCGCGTCTACAACATCCGCGACGGGCGGACTTTCGAGGAAGCGGGGGAAGGGCGGGCGCTTGAGTAATCATGGGCGTCTCTCCGCCACCAACTGATTCCGGGGCAACCCACATGGATAACCGCACCACGCTGGCAACCGTTCAAGGCAGCCCCATGACCCCTGCCTGCGAGCAGACGGAAAGTGTATCTCCCAATCCACTCGACGCGTTGACGCGTAGCGCACTGGGCCGGATGACGCAGGGTCTGTCACCCGCGGCGATGATTCAGGCGTACATGGACTGGCTGGTGCATCTCGCCATATCTCCCGGCAAGCAGCAGGAACTGCGCGAGAAGGCGCAGCGCAAGCTGACGCGCCTGCTGCTTCATGAAACGCAACTGATACACGGCGCGCCGGCGCCCTGCATCGAGCCGCTGCCTCAGGACGAGCGCTTCAAGCTTCCGGATTGGCAACGCCCACCCTTCCTGAGTTACTACCAGTCGTTCTTGCTGCTCCAGCAGTGGTGGTGGAATGCAACGACCGGCGTGCACGGGGTGACTCGGCACCACGAGTATATGGCGACGTTTTTCGCGCGCCAGTGGCTGGATATATTCTCGCCGTCCAACTTTCTGCCCACGAACCCGGAGGTGCTGAGCGAGACGGTGCGCACGGCCGGCATGAACCTCGCGCAGGGTGCGGCCAATCTGTGGGAAGACGCGCTGGCCCAGGCGGCCGGCAAGCCGCCGGCGGGTGCGGAGCAATTCCAGGTCGGGAAGAACCTGGCGCTCACGCCGGGCAAGGTCGTCCTGCGCAACCGGTTGATCGAGCTGATCCAGTACGCGCCCCGGACCGTGACCGTGCATCCCGAGCCGGTGCTGATCGTGCCCTCCTGGATCATGAAATACTACATCCTCGACCTGTCGCCTGCGAACTCGCTGGTCAAGTACCTGGTGGACGCCGGCCACACGGTGTTCATGCTGTCCTGGAAGAACCCGGGCGCGGAGGACCGCGAACTGGGCATGGAAGACTACCTGCGCGACGGGGTGCTGGCGGCATTGGACGCGGTGTCGTCGGTGGTGCCGCGGCACAAAATCAACGCGGTGGGTTATTGCCTGGGCGGCACGCTGCTGGGTATCGCCGCATCGGCCCTGGCGCGTGACGGGGACGCCCGGCTCAACAGCCTCTCGCTGCTCGCCTCCGAACTGGACTTCACCGAGCCGGGCGAACTGTCTCTGTTCATCGACGAGAGCCAGGTCGCCTTCCTAGAGGACGCCATGTGGACGCAGGGCTATCTAGACGGCAAGCAGATGGCGGGCGCATTCGCGCTGCTCAATTCCAAAGACCTGGTGTGGTCGAAGATGATCCACAGCTATCTCATGGGGCAGCGCGCGCCGCTTACCGATCTCATGGCATGGAATATCGACGCTACCCGTTTGCCTTACCGCATGCACAGCGAATACCTGCGCCAGCTCTACCTGGACAACGACCTGGCCGAGGGACACTACAGGGTGGGAGGGCGGCCGGTGGCGCTCACCGACATCCGTGTCCCGATGTTCGTGCTGGGGACGCAGCGTGACCATGTGTCGCCCTGGCGCTCGGTCTACAAGGCTCACCTGCTCACCGATACGGAAGTCACCTTTGTCCTCACCAGCGGCGGGCACAACGTCGGCGTGGTCAATCCGCCCGGCGCGGATTTCCCGGGGCGCGGCTACCAGGTGACCACGCGCGCAGCGGACGCGCCTTTCATCGACCCGGATGCCTGGGCCGCGCAAACGCCGTCTCGGCAGGGCTCCTGGTGGCCGGCATGGGAGGCATGGCTGCACAGGCGCGCGGGCAAACGGATCGCTCCCCCGCCCATGGGCGGTGGAACCAAAGTGTATGTCGCAATTGGCGACGCGCCGGGCCAATACGTCCTGACACCCTAAGGCCGTAGCGCCATGAGCGTTTGGTTTTCTGAAATGCCGCCCTCACCTGGCCGGAAGTCACGCCGAACAAGGAACCCGCCATGAGCGATTCACTGCATCTTGTCTGTCCCCACTGCCACGCAGTCAACCGCGTACCTGCGGCAAAACTGGGGCAAGCCCCCAACTG